>FTCT01002003.1_pt1 | contig 12335 bp, 11 predicted proteins | sample 1658881 | NCBI WGS metagenome assembly FTCT01 (sample SAMEA3914864, study PRJEB12502) | metagenome | biome: forest; material: soil | place: USA | collected 2012-03-12 | depth 0.3 m | reverse complement strand
GGCCAGGGTCTGGGTGCGGGTGCGGTCCAGGGCGATCGCCGGCAGCACCGCGTTCTGGTTGATGCGCTGCTGCAGCTCCGGCAGGTGGTCCTGGGGCACCGCGAATTCGACGTCGATCGGCGACTGCTGGGTGATCACGGCGATGCCGTTGGCGTCGTTTGCGGTCACCAGGTTGCCGAGGTCGACGTTGCGCAGGCCGACCCGGCCCGAGATCGGCGCGCGCACCTGGGTGTAGCCGAGGTTGATGCGGGCGATGCCTTCGGCCGCCTTGTCGGTGGTGACCGCGCCTTCGAGCTGCTTGACCAGGGCCGCCTGGGTGTCGACGTCCTGGCGCGCGATCGAATCCTGCTCCAGCAGGGTGCGGTAGCGCTGCAGCAGCACGCGCGCGCTTTCCAGCTGGGCTTCGTCGCGCTGGCGCTGGCCGGTCGCCTGCAGCAGGCTCATTTGCGCCGGACGGGCATCGATGGTGGCCAGGACCTGGCCTTCCTTGACCAGCTGGCCTTCGGTAAAGACGATCTTCTGCAGCACGCCGCCGACCTGGGGCCGCACGGTCGCCACCGCCGCCGGGGTCACGGTGCCCAGCGCTTCGATGGTGATCGGGATGTCGTTGCGCTCGGCCTTGCCGACGCCGACCGTGGTGGCCGCCATGCCGCCGCCGCGTCCGCCGCGGCCGCCGCCGGCACCGCCGCCGCCCGGGCCGGCGCCCGCGCCGCCCTGTCCCCTGGCACCCGCGCCCGGACCGGCGCCGGTGCCGGCGGGCTGGTGGGTCAGGTGCCAGGCCAGCCAGCCCAGGCCGGCCATGGCGAGGATGGCGACGATGGCGCCGATCACGCGCGAACGGCGTGTGCGCTGGGGACGGGTGGCTGGCTTTTCCTTATTTGGGGTAACGGTCGGGTTCATGCGAGTCCTTGGCGGCCGAGTGTTCAAATGCACAATAAAAATGACTCCCCGAATGTAGCATGGAGCGCCTTTCCTTTATGTTTCGTAACGTACAGAAGCAAAAACGAAAACGGGCGCGGATCGGCTCCGCGCCCGTGGGAACTGGCTTGCTCAGGTCTACAACTTGTTACAAAGGCCTAACCCTTGTAAAGGGCTTCAGGGCGCCTCGCACAGGCAATGGGTCACCGCCGCGAAAGGCTGGCGGCGCGAGGCCACCTGCGACAGCCAGCCGAGGTCCTTCGCCACCCCGGCAGCGGCACCGGCCGGCAGCGCATCCAGGGTCAGGTCGGTCGGCAGCAGGCCCAGCTTGACCTGGACGGTCAGGGCCTGGGCTTCGGACAGGCCCATGCGCTCCAGCAGGCGCGCGAACACGCTTTCCTCGCGCTCGGTGTAGGCGACGCGGAACTTGCCCTCCAGATGGGCGCGCTTGGCGGCCGACTGCAGGGCGTCGCCGTAGCTGCCGAGGCGGTCGACCAGGCCGCGTTCCTTGGCCTGGCCGCCGGTCCACACGCGGCCCTGGCCGACGGCGTCGATCTTCTCGGGCGTGGTGCGGCGCGCGATCGCGGCCTTGGTGGTGAACTCGTCGTAGATGTGGTTGATGCTGGCCTGGACCACCTGGCCGAAGCGCGGGTCGAGCGGGCGCAGCGGATTGTAGGCGTCGGCCAGCCAGGTGGTGGTCACGCCGGCCGTGTGGATGCCCAGCTTGTCGACCACCTTGTCCGCCGTCGGCAGGATTGCGAACACGCCGATCGAGCCGGTCACGGTATTCGGGTCGGCGATGACCTCGTCGGCCGCCATCGAGATCCAGTAGCCGCCGGACGCGGCGACGTCGCCCATCGACACTACCACCGGCTTGCCGGCGTTGCGGGTCAGTTCCAGCTCGCGGCGGATCAGCTCCGAACCGTAGGCGCTGCCGCCCGGCGAATTGATGCGCAGGACCAGGGCCTTGACCTGTTTGTCCTCACGTGCGGTGCGGATCATGTTGGCGGTGGTGATGCCGCCCACCATGCCGGGACCGCCCGTGCCCTCGGTGATGTCGCCGGCGGCGACCACCACGGCCACCGCATCGCCCAGCAGCTTGGGCGGATTGCGCGACAGGTAGTCCTGGAAGGACACCTGGCGGAAGGTCTTGTTGGCCTCGTCGTAAGCACCGCGCTTGACCATCAGGGCGCGCACTTCGTCGCGGGTCTTGAGTCCGTCGATCAGCTTCCAGTCGAGCGCCACCTTGCCGGCGTTGCCGTTGGCGGCCGTCATGCGCTGCGGCAGTTCTTCGATGCCTTTGGCGATGCTGCCGGCCGGCAGCCTGCGCGCCTTCTCGACTTCGTTCGTGTAGTTGGCCCACAGTGCATTGTAGAGGAAGCTGTCGGCTTCCTGGGCCGCCGGCGACGGGCCGTTGCCGATGAAGGGCTCGGCAAAGCTCTTATAGGTGCCGACCTTCATCAGGTTGACCGTCACGCCGATCTTGTCGAGGGCGTCGCGGTAGTAGTTGCGGTGGCGTCCGAAGCCTTCGATCATCACCATGCCCATCGGGTGCAGGTAGACCTCGTTGGCGTGCGAGGCGACCAGGTAGCGCTTCTGGTCGTAGGCCCCGCCCCAGGCGACGACCGTCTTGCCGGCCGCCTTCACGCGCTCGACGGCGGCGCCGATTTCGCGCAGCGAGGCCAGGCCGCCGCCGTCCATTTCGTCGAGCAGCAGCAGCACGCTGTCGATATTGCCGTCCTTGGCGGCGGCGTCGAGCACGGTGAGGACGTCGCGCAACTGGATCAGGCGGCGCCCGTTGCCGGACAGGCCGGCCACCAGCGAATCGCGCACGCTGCCGGCCTTTTCCTCGACCAGTTCGCCCTTCAGGTCCAGCACCAGGGCGGTCTTCGGCGCCAGCGGCTTGATGCCGCCGCCAAAGATCCCCCACAGCAGGAAGATCAGGATCAGCAGGAAGATCAGGTTCAGCACGAAGCGGCGGGTGGCATCGAGGCCGCGCCAGAGCGACCCGAGGCCGCGGCGCAGGGAGGTCATGGGCTTGAATGGCATCGGGAACTCCTTTGAAAAAAGTTAGGCGGCGACGGCAGCGGGTTTGATGGTCGCCCGGCGCGAGATCGCCAGCAAGCCCAGGAACACGAATCCGCCGTTGACAATAAGCAACTCCAGACCCAAACGGTAATGGCCGAGCAGGTAGTGCTGGTTGTATTCGAGCAGCGCGCACAGGATCGGCGCGCCGATCGTCACCACCGGCACCAGGCGGTCGTTCAGTGTGCGCCTGGTCATCATGCCGAAGGCGAACAGGCCAAGCAAGGGTCCGTAGGTATAGCCGGCCAGCTTCAGGATCACGCCGATCATGCTGGGATTGTCGACCCATTTGAAGAACAGCACCATCAGCAGGAACAGCAGCGCGAAGCCCAGGTGCACGTGGCGGCGCAGGCGCTGCTTGGCGTCCTCGGACATATCGTCGCGGCGCTTGATGCCGAGGATGTCGATGCAGAAGGTGGAGGTGAGCGCGGTGATGGCGCCGTCGGCACTGGGGAACAGGGCCGAGATCAGGGCGATCAGGAAGATGATCTGCACCGCGGCCGGCAGGTGGCCCATGACCACGGCGGCGAAGATCTTGTCGCCGGTGGCGGTGACGCCGGCGATCGGCGCGTACAGGTAGAGCAGGCCGCCCAGGAACAGGAAGGCGGACAGCACCACCACCAGCACCGCGGTCAGGCTCAGCAGGTTCTTCTGGGAGTCGCCCAGGGTCTTCACGGAGATTGTCTTCTGCATCATCTCCTGGTCCATGCCGGTCATGGTGACGACGATGAAGGCGCCGGCCACGATCTGCTTCAGCCAGAAATTCGGGCTGTCGGCATCGAAGGTGAACACGCGCGACAGGCCGCGCTCGTGCATCTGCTGCAGGGCCTGCGGGATGGTCAGGTCGAGGTGGCCCAGCATGAACCAGACGCAGGCGAACAGGCCGCCCAGCATGCAGGTGGTCTGCAGGGTGTCGGTCCAGACGATGGTCTTGACCCCGCCCTGGTAGGTGTAGAGCAGGATCATGCCGAGGATGACGAAGGTGGTCAGCCAGAACGGCACGCCCAGGCTGTCGAGGACGATGCTCTGCAGGACCGCGACCACCAGGTACAGGCGCGCGGTGGCGCCGAACAGGCGCGACAGGATGAAGAAGCCGGCCCCGCTCTGGTAGGCACGGCGTCCGAGGCGGCCGTCCAGGTAAGTGTAGATCGAGGTCAGCTTGAGCCGGTAGTAGAGCGGCAGCAGCAGGTAGACCACGGCGATATAACCGAACACATAGCCGATCAGCACCTGGCCATAGCCGAAGCCGTCCATGCCGACCGCGCCCGGCACGCTGATGAAGGTGGCGCCGGACAGCGTGGTACCGACCATGCCGAAGGCGACCAGCATCCAGTTGCTGCTCTTGTTACCGATGAAGAAGCTGTCGTTGTTGGCGTTGCGCGAAGTCGCCCAGGCGACGCCGAGCAGCAGTGCGAAATAAGCGATGAGGATGCAGAAGAGGAGTGCCGGGGACATCAGGGTTCCGATAATGACGATTGACTAATCGCCGAGCAATATACACCGAAGGTGCGCTGGAGGCCATTGCTGCGACCGTCGTTCAGGCAGTTAGCTCGTCGTTCCCGCGCAGGCGGGAATCCAAGTTTGCACGAGCAGCCGAGACGCAAACAAACTTGGGTCCCCGCCTTCGCGGGGACGACGGGGTAGGTACGCGGGAACGCACAGGTAGGTACGCGCGGAACGACAGCGCTTAGATCCCCTGCGCCGGCATCCGCTCGAAAGGCCCGATACAAGCCTCCATCGACTCTTCCCTGCACATCACGAAGCGCGCTCCCGAGGGATGGAAACGCAGGTAGTTGGTGGCGCGGGTGCCGACCTGCATCACTTCTCCCGAGCAGTCCTGCTTGCCGTTGTCCTTGACGACGCGGTCTTCGAGCTTGTAGAAGCCCTTGGCGCTGGGCTTTTCGGCCACCGTGAACTCGCTCTCGGACACTTCCTGCGCGCTCTTGACCAGGGTGGTGCCGTCGCCGCGGAAATGGTAGGTCTCGGAGCAGCCGAGCTGGGGGATGCTCAGCACCCAGATCCCGAGCAGCGGATGGGAGGCCGACGGTGCGGCGGCGGACGCGGACGGCGCCGCGAGCGCGGCGGCCAGGGTGGCGGCGGAAACGAGCAGTCCGGTGAGCGGTCGCATGATGTCGGTCCTTTGCGCAAACGGGCAAGCTTGAGAGTGCGTTGTCATTATCACACACCCTCGAGCCGACCCGGCGCGCGTATGGCCCGGATCAGGCGCCTTCCGGCGTCTTCGGCTTGGCCGGGCGGCGCGCGCGCGTGGCCGGCTTGCGCGACGGCGCCTTGTGGGACGGACGGGACGACTTCTTGCGGCCCGGCTTGTCGCCCTGCCCTTCTTCCGGCGCCGGATCGGACGGATCGGCGTCGGTCACGCCATCGGTGCCGGCATCCATGTCCACCACGTCTGGCGCGGCGGCATCGACCGTCACCACGGCATCGGGCGCGACGGCCGCATTGTCGGCTCGGGCTTCAGGCGCGGCCGCGGCCGTCGCGGCCTGTGCCGCGGCGGATTTGCGCGTGGACGGCTTGCGCGGCGCGCGGCGGCGTTCCTTCACCGGCGCGGCCGGCTGCTCCGCCGCGGCTTCGGGCACGGCTTCCGGCTGCACATCCGCCGGCGCGGCCGCGGTATCGGCCCCCTCTTCCACCAGGTCCGGCGTCGGTGCCGGCCAGGTGGCCATGCCGAGGTCTTCCTGCACGTCTTCCGGCGCAGCCTGGGTATCCGCCACCGGGGCCGCTGCCTGCTCGGCCGCCTGGTCGCGCCCTTTGCGGCCACGGCCGCCGCGGCGGCGCGACTCGCGTGCCGGGGCCGGGATTTCGCCCGGCTGCTCGCCCTGGGTCTCGGCCGCCAGCTCGTCGCCACGCTCCGGCGCGCCGCCATCCAGGGCCGGTTCCGGCTGCGCCGGCATCTGCTCGGCTTCCTGCACGGTCCCGAGCGCCTCGATGGCCTGGGCGCTGCGGTAGACATAGGTGCCCGACTTCTCGTCGCGGCCGAATTCGAACAGGCCGCGGGTCTGCGCTTCTTCGAGCAGGTTGCCGAAGGTGCGGAAGCCGTAATAGGTTTCCGAAAAATCCGGACGGCGGCGCTTCAGGGTGTCCTTCAGCAGCGAGGCCCAGATCTTGCCGGTGTCGCCGCGCTCGGAGACCAGGGCGTCGAAGGTCTCGACCACCATCTCCAGGGCCTGCAGCTTGCGCGCCTCCATCTCTTCCTTCTTGCGGTTGCTCTCGTCGGAAGGACGGCGGCCCTGCTGCTGCGGCTGGCTCTTGCGCTCGTCGCGCTTGGCGGCGGCGCGGCGCACTTCGCGCACCAGGTCGTCGTAGAAGATGAATTCGTCGCAGTTGGCGACCAGCAGGTCCGAGGTCGAATTCTTGACGCCGACGCCGATCACCTTCTTGGCGTTCTCGCGCAGCTTGGAGACCAGCGGCGAAAAGTCGGAGTCGCCGGATACGATCACGAAGGTGTTCACGTGCGACTTGGTGTAGCAGAGGTCGAGCGCGTCCACCACCAGGCGGATGTCCGCCGAATTCTTGCCCGACTGGCGCACGTGCGGAATTTCGATCAGCTCGAAGTTCGCTTCATGCATGGTGGCCTTGAAGCCCTTGTAACGGTCCCAGTCGCAATAGGCTTTCTTGACCACGATGCTGCCCTTGAGCAGCAGACGTTCGAGGACGGGCTTGATGTCGAATTTCTCGTAATTCGCATCACGCACGCCGAGTGCGACGTTCTCGAAGTCGCAGAACACCGCCATGCTGATGTTTTCTGAAGATGAAGCCATGTGTGTTGTTGAATTGTGTTGGTGGACAAGCTATCCGCCGGATTATACGCAACAACAGCAAATCCCCCTCAGCTCGCACGACTGGGCAGCAGGCAGGAGGCGTAGGGACTGGCGAAGGGCGTGACCTTGCCGTCCGCTTCCCAGCGCGAGCGGGTGATGGCGGCAAGGTCGGCGCCATAGACGTGGATGCTGACCGAAGTCCCGTCCGCCAGAGCATTCGATACGCGATGTATATCACCGACCGTGGGTGATATGAGATCGATATCACCGGGTGCGAGCTCATGCACGTGGCCGGCGACCGGCGGTCCGCCCGGCCGGGCTGGAAGCCTGAACTCCTCGCAGCGCTCCCGCCCCCGCAGCACGCCGACCATGCCCCACACCGTGTGATTGTGGATGGGCGTGCCCTGCCCCGGCCCCCACACCATCGCCGACACCGAAAAGCGCCCCGCCGGATCGAGGTGCAGCAGGTGGATGCGGTAGCCGGCCGGGTCGGGCTCGGCGAGCGCGGCGGGCAGCCAGTCGTCGTGCGCGATCAGACCGGCCAGCAGGGTGCGGCCGTCGCGAAAGATCGTGGCTTCGTCGGCGCCGCCGTCGACCAGTCCTTCGAGGCCGCCGACGAAGGCCGCCAGCGGATCCGGATGCCGCGCATTCACGACAGCCTCTCGATGGTGGCGTGATCGGGCTCGCCGCCGAAGAAGCGGTCGAGGCAGGTCTGGAAGATCGCCTCATCCGGGGCGACGTCGGCGAACAGGGTCATGCTGGAATGGAATTTCATGTTGTCGGGTTCGCCGAAGATCTGGTCGACGTCGCGGTCCTCGTGCATCGCCACCGCGGAGGCGCACTCGCGCAGGCGCTTGCCAAGTACCGGGTGGGCCAGGTAGGCAGCGGCCTCGTCGGCGGAGCGGATCGCGTAGCGCCGGGCCATCTCGCTGCGTCCCAGCCCTTCCAGCTGCGGGAAGATGAACCACATCCAGTGGCTGCGCTTGCGCCCGGCGCGCAGCTCGGCGAGCGCGGTGGCGTAGACGTCGCGCTGGGCGTCCACGAAGCGTTGCAGGTCGTAGTCGGTGTCCATGCTGCTTTCCTCCTCGCGCTCATGCTACTACACTGGCGGCACCATGAAACCCGAACACCTGCAACTCCTCCTCGTCCGCGAAATGCCCTTCGGTAAGTACGAGGGCAAGAAGATCGCGGACCTTCCCGGCCACTACCTCGCCTGGTTCGCGCGCGAGGGCTTTCCCCGCGGCGAGCTGGGCGAGCTGCTCGAGCTGATGTACGAGATCGACCACAACGCCCTGCGCGGCCTCCTGGACCCGTTAAAACGCTGACAATCGAAATTTTCGATCATAGGCCGCAAAACTACTCGTTTTTCTTCCCGATGCGGCCTCGCTATACTGGCTTCCATCGAGAACACACACAGGGAGCAAATCATGATCGAAATTCGCAAAAGTGAAGACCGCGGCGACGCCAACCACGGCTGGCTGAAATCGAAGCACAGCTTTTCCTTCGCCGACTACTACGATCCGCAGCACATGGGCTTCGGCCCGCTGCGCGTGATCAACGAAGACCGCGTCGCCGCCGGCGCCGGCTTCGGCACCCACGGCCACCGCGACATGGAGATCATCTCCTACGTGCTGGACGGCGCGCTGGAGCACAAGGACAGCATGGGCACCGGTTCGGTCCTGCACTACGGCGACGTCCAGCGCATGAGCGCCGGCAGCGGCGTGCGGCACAGCGAGTTCAACGGCTCGCAGACGGAGCCGGTGCACTTCCTGCAGATCTGGATCCAGCCGAGCGTGCAGGGCATCCCGCCGAGCTACGAAGAGAAGCACTTCGACCGGGATGAGAAGCTGGGCAGGCTGCGCCTGATCGCCTCCAGCGACGGCCGCGAGGGCTCGGTGCTGATCCACCAGGACGCCTCGCTGTACGCCGCCATCCTGAACGGCGGGGACAAGCTGGAGCACGCCCTGCAGCGCGGCCGCCTCGGCTACGTGCACGTGATCCGCGGCCAGGTCGAGGTCAATGGCGTGGCCTTGAAAGGCGGCGACGCCGTCAAGATCGGCGACGAGGAAAGCATCGGCTTCGCGAACGCCGACGCCGCCGAACTGCTGCTGTTCGACCTGCCGCGCTAAGGACCTTTGCCCGGCTTGGCAGGCTGGCCACTTTGGTGGTCGGCCTGCCAACGGAAGTCGCACGCAGGCCACACGGCAGCGTTCGGAATCGGCTTGTTGCCCCCTCCTCGGTATAGAATCGAGCCTCAGAGCAACTTTTTTGCCCCATTCATGAGCGCACAACCCACCGTCCTCGTCGTCGAGGACGACGTCCACATCGCCCACGTCCTCACCTTCATGCTGGAACGCCAGGGCTACCTGGTGACCCACGTCGCCGACGGCCGCGCCGCTACCGCGCACGTGCTCGGCAATCCGGCCCCGGACCTGGTGCTGCTCGACGTGATGCTGCCCTATGTGGACGGGTTCGAGATCGTGGGCCTGATCCGCGCCCAGGCCGGCTGGCAGGAGACCCCGGTCATCATGCTGACCGCCAAGAACACCGAACGCGACACCGTGCGCGCCCTCGATGCCGGCGCGGACGACTTCATCATCAAGCCCTTCCAGCCCCAGGAACTGCTGGCGCGCCTGCGCCGCTTCCTGAAGACCGCGGCCTGACGGCACGGCCTTTCGGTTTCGGCGCCTTTTCCGTGACGTTTCCCACGCTTGCGATCGCGTCCGCCTTCGGCGCGCCTTCCGATCCGATCCTGGCGGCGGCCTTCTGGACCGGCATCGCCGCCCTGCTGCTGACCCTCCTGCTCGGCCTGCAGATCGTGCGCCTGCGCTTCTCGCTGCGCGCCCGCGAACGGCGCCAGGCGCGCACCCTGGCGCGCTGGCGGCCGCTGCTGAACGCCGCCATCGTCGGCGACAGCCCACCGGCGCTGCCGCGCCTGCTCGCCTCCGAACGCTTGCACTTCATCAAGCTGTGGGTGCACCTGCAATCCTCGCTGCGCGGCGAGGCCGGCGCCGCCCTCAACGACATCGCCTGCCGCCTCGGCCTCGACGCCGAAGCGCGCGCGATGCTGGGCCGGCGCGCCCGCACCGAACGCCTGCTGGCGGCCCTGATGCTGGGCCACCTGGGCGACCGCGAAGCCTGGCCCCAGCTGCTGCGCCTGACCGGCCTGGACGACCCGACCCTGTCGCTGACCGCGCTGTGGGCGCTGGTGCGGATCGATCCGCAAGCCGCCGCCGAATACCTGACCCCGCTCTTCGTCGAGCGCGAGGACTGGGCCATGTCCCACGTGGCCGGCATCCTGCAGCAGGCCGGCGCGCCGGTGGCGGCGGTGCTGGCCGGGATGCTGCCGCGCCTGAATCCCGAGCGCCTGCCGCGCGCCCTGCGCATCGCCGAGGCCCTGCGCGTCGACCTGCCGGCCGCGACCCTGGCCGCCGCGCTGGACACGGAGTCGATCGCCGTGGTCACCGCTGCCCTGCGCATCGTGAACACGCCGCTGCTGCAGGACCAGGTGCGCGCCCTGCTGACGCACGCCGACTGGCAGGTGCGGGTGCAGGCCGCCAAGGCCCTCGGCCGCATCGGCGACCGTGGCGACGTCCAGCGCCTGGTGGCCCTGCTGTCCGACCGCGAATGGTGGGTGCGCTACCGCGCCGCCCAGGCCCTTGCCGAGCTGCCCTGGCTGAAGCGCGCCGACCTCGACGCCCTGCACGCCTCGCTGGAAGACCGCTACGCGGCCGACATGCTGGCCCAGGTAGTGGCCGAGCAGGATGCCGCCGATGCGAAGCAAGAGACGCCGGCCGGCACGGCAATGGAGGACGCATGAATACGCACCGCCTGCTGATCGAGTTCGTCACCTGGTTCGTGCTGTGCTACTTCATCCTGCTGAACGGCGGCTACCTGATCCTGAACCTGCTGTCGCTGCGCACCCTGCACCGCAAGGGCCAGGAAGAGATGCTGGACGACCTGCCGCGCGCCTATTCCGGCCTCGAGCCGCCGGTCAGCATCCTGGTGCCGGCGTATAACGAAGAGGCGACCATCGCCGCCTCGGTGCGCTCGATGCTGCAGCTGACCTATTCCGAGTACGAGGTCGTGGTGATCAACGACGGCTCGAAGGACGGCACCTTGGAGGTGCTGAAGCGCGAGTTCGGCCTGCTGCCTTTCCCGGAAGCCTACCGCCGCCAGATTCCGACCAAGGAAATCCGCGCGATCTACCGCTCGACCCGCTTCCCGAACCTGCGCGTGATCGACAAGTTCAACGGCGGCAAGGCCGACTCCCTGAATGCCGGCATCAACGCCGCGCGCTATCCGCTGTTCTGCGGCGTCGATGCCGACTCGGTCCTGCAGCGCGACAGCCTGGAACGCGTGACCCAGCCTTTCCTGCGCGACCCGACCGTGGTCGCCACCGGCGGCACCATCCGCATCGCCAACGGCTGCGAAGTCAGCGGCGGCTTCCTGACGAAAGTAGGCCTGCCGCGCAATCCCTGGGCCCTGTTCCAGGTGGTCGAGTACCTGCGCGCCTTCCTGTTCGGCCGCCTCGGCTGGTCGGCCGTGAACGGCATGCTGATCATCTCCGGCGCCTTCGGCGTGTTCCGCAAGGATGCCGTGGTCGGCGTCGGCGGCTACCGCCCCGACACCATCGGCGAGGACATGGAACTGATCGTGCGCCTGCACCGCCTGCTGCGCGCGCGGCGCCAGCCCTACCGCATCGAATTCGTGCCCGATCCCGTGTGCTGGACCGAGGCGCCGGAAGACTTCAAGACCCTGAAGAACCAGCGGATCCGCTGGCAGCGCGGCCTGGCCGAGAGCCTGAACGCCAACTTGGGCCTGATGTTCTCGCGTAACGGCGGCGTGCCCGGCTGGCTGGCCTTCCCGTTCATGTTATTGTTCGAGTGGCTGGGTCCCCTGGTCGAGGTGGGCGGCTACCTGTTCATGATCGTCTCCTTCCTGACCGGCGAGATCTCCTGGCAGGCCTTCTCGACCTTCATGTTCGTGGCGATCGGCCTGGGCATCCTGCTGTCCGCCTCCGGCCTGCTGCTGGAAGAGATGTCCTTCCACATCTACCCGCGCGGCAAGCAGCTGCTGGCCCTGGGCGTGGTGGTGCTGGTCGAAAACCTCGGCTACCGCCAGCTGAACACCTGGTGGCGCCTGGTCGGCCTGTTCCGCTGGGCGATGCAGAAAGAGGCGAGCTGGGGCACCATGGCGCGCAAGGGCAGCTTCTCGGACAAGCCGTGATCGCGCGCGCCCTGCTTCTGTGCCTGTTCGCGATGAGCGCTCCCGTCCACGCCGCCTGGCTGCACCTGTGTCCACAAGGCGGCGCACCGGCCCCCGCGCCGCCGGCCGCGCCGTTTGCCGATACTGTCGGCGGCGACGGCGCGCGCCTGCGCTGGCAGGCCGGCAGCCAGGCCGAGCGCCCCGGCTGCACCGGCATCGCGCTGGCGGCCGTGCAGCAGGATGGTGCGCTCGATTTCTTCGGTGGGGCCGAGCGGGAACAGGGTCTCGACCCTGGCGCCGGCCGGCAGCGCGATGCCGGTGCAGCCGGGGCGCTCGGCCTGGCTG
>FTCT01004377.1_pt1 | contig 12378 bp, 11 predicted proteins | sample 1658881 | NCBI WGS metagenome assembly FTCT01 (sample SAMEA3914864, study PRJEB12502) | metagenome | biome: forest; material: soil | place: USA | collected 2012-03-12 | depth 0.3 m | reverse complement strand
GCCGCCGATGATCCGCTCGACGGTCAGCACGTGCTTGTGACGCCAGGTGACCAGGGCGTCGTCCAGGTCGACCAGCTTCTCGGCCAGCTGGTACAGCTCCCAATAGCGTTGCGGGTCGCGATAGACCTCCAGCCAGGCGGCCTCGACCGCTTCCGAGGGCGCATAAGGCTGGGTGAAGTCGCGGTGAAGGGCGCTGTCGGGCACGGTCAGGCCATGTCGCGGCAGCTGGGCGATGGCCACGTCGTACAGGCTGGGCGCGGTGAGCGCCGCCTGCAGCATCGCCAGGCCGTCGGAGCCCTCTTCCTGGAACTTCAGGAAGCTCTGGTCCTTCAGACCCAAGAGGTATTCCAGGGTGCGGAACTGCGCCGACTGGAAGCCCGAGCTGGAGCCCAGCTCGCCCCGGAAGCTCAGGTAATCGGCCGGGGTCATGGTGGCCAGGACGTCCCACGACAGGGTCATCACCGTCTGGATCCGCGACACCCGCGCCAGGGCCTTGTAGGCCGGCTCGACATCGCCCGAGGCGATCAGCCGCTTGGCCAGCCCGACCTCGTGGATGATCTCCTTGAGCCACAGCTCCTTGGTCTGGTGGATGACGATGAACAGCAGTTCGTCGTGCCGATCGCTCAGGGGCTGCTGGGCCGCGAGCAGGGTGTCGAGCGCGAGGTACCGCGCGTAGGTCATGTCTTGCGCCATGGAAGGACCTTAAGCGGCGTTCCCCGGCACATTGTCCTCGTTTGCGCGGGCGATGGCGACCGGGATAGAACGATATCCTAATCCAGCCGCCAAAGTCAGAACGAATGTCAGCTCTCAGCCGCATCGACCTGTCGATTCTCCGCATCCTGGAGGCCGACGCCCGCATCTCGTTCGCGGCCCTGGCCGAGCGCGTGGGCCTGTCGAAGTCGCCGTGCTGGTCGCGGGTCCAGACCCTGGAGAAGCAGGGCGTGATCACCGGCTACCGCGCCCGCATCGACGCCAAGGCCGTCGGCAAGGACCTGACCGTCTTCGCCCTGGCCACGGTCGAGTTCGCCCGCGCCGACGCCTTCGAAGCCGCCGTCCTGCGCCACCCGGCCATCACCGACTGTCACTCGACGGCCGGGGCCGGCGACTACCTGTTGCGGATCGTGGCGGCGGACGTCGCCGACCTGGATCACCTGCTGAGGAAGGAGCTCAGCCAGCTGCCCGGCGTGCAGCGCTACACGACGACGGTGTGCATGAAGGCGATCAAGGAAGACGGGATGCTGACGGCGGGGCTGTAGACCCTTGCGTCGCCGGCGCAATTTTCAGGCGCGCGAGCGGTTCGCTGCGACCGCTTCTGACGCCGCAAAACTATAATCTCAACTTTGTCGGGGCAGCCGCTTCCGACAAGCGCATCCAGGGGACGTTCGTCCGCCCGAAGCCTTTATTTTGCAGCCGGTATTTCGCGGCGGCGGCGAGCGGGTGGCGGCTTCTGGATGCCCAGGGAAAGGATCATTGCGGCCAAAACTGGAACAAATCAAGAACAATTTGATTCAATTCGCATTTTTAAGGACATCCAGATGATCAACATTACTCAGTCGCCCTATAACTGCGTGGGCGATGGCGTCACGGACAACACCGCCGGCATCAACCTGGCCCTCGCCGCCGTCGCCACCGGCAGCAAGCAGATCTACGCTCCGGCCGGCAACTACCTGACGCAGGGCAACCACCTGATCCAGAAGGACGGTCAGTCGATCGTCGGCGACGGCATCGAGGCGACCATCTTCACCGTCACCCAGGCGGCGAACTGCGCGTTCAAGATCCTGAACCCGAACTCGCCGCCGGACCTTCTGACCGACATCGGCCTGAAGGGCTTCAGCATCCGTCGCCAGGGAGAACCGGCCGCGACCGGCGTCGGCATCGACGCCAGCAACCCGGTCTATCGCGCGCGGTTCGAGAGCCTGCTGATCGAGGGCCACCAGCGCGGCATGCTGCTGGGCAACACGGACTACTCCATCGTCCGTGACGTGATCGTCCAGCGAAGCCGGGCCGAAGGGGTCTACCACCGCAACAACGCCAACGAAGGCGCCTGCCAGTACACGTTCGAGCACTGCCTGTTCCAGATCAACAGCGGTCACGGCTACAAGTTCGACACCCAGAGCGGTCCGCTGTCGGTTTCGCTGGGCGAGTTCGTCAATGTCTCGACCTACGCCAATACCGGGTCGGGCCTGCAGTTCATCGGCACCTCGGCGACGCCGATCCAGGGCATCCGCATCGTCGGCGGCTTCTTCGGCGAGGACGCGGACACCGAGCTCTATCTCGACACCTGGGGCGGCTATCACAAGATCGTCGGAACGAGCATCGAGCTGACCGGCAGCGCTCGCACCGGCCACACGGTGCAGCCGTTCCAGCCGACGAGCGGCGTCGACCCGTCGCACGCCGGCGTCGGGATCATGGTGCTGTCGCATGACCGCGACGTGCTGATCAGTGGGGTCCGCATCAACAACGTCTCGTCCGACGGCATCTATATGGGCGCCGCCCTGGCCACCATCACGGGCTGCAACCTCAGCAACAACGGCGCGAACAACGCGCTGACCAACGATCGCAACGGCGTGAAGGTGTTCGCGGGCAGCGCGCTGGTCACGGGCAACACCTTCTTCAACTATCCGGGGACCTCGGATCAGAAGTACGGGGTGATGGTCGCGGGCGGCGCGGTGACGCCCAGCAACTATGCCTCGCTGAACCAGTTCTCGAACAACTCGGTCGCGCCGACCTCGCCGTAAGGCGTCGCGTCGACACGTCCTTTGCGTGGGGGGCGCTGGCTTCGGCCGGCGCCCTTTCGCTATGGGAACATGATGTCCGGCTTGCCGCGCAGGGCGCCGCCGCCGGTGCAGTTCAGGACCTGGCCGGTCTCGAAATAGCCGTCGCTCAGCATGAACGCCGCCAGGCTGGCGACATCGGCCGGCGTCGCCAACCGGCCCAGCGGCGTCAGGGCCACGAACTCGCGCTCGTACAGCTCCGGATCCAGGCCGTCGGCGATCATGTCGGCGCGCCCCGACGGGGTGATCACGATCGAGATGCACAGGCCGTTGGCGCGCAGCCGCCGGGGGCTGAACTCGATCGCCGCGCCCCGCAGCAGCCGGTCCATGGCCAGCTTGGCCGCCGAATAGGCGACGGTCTTCGGCGTCGCGTCATAGGCCGAACGGGTGGAGAGCTGCAGGTACGAGCCGAACGCGCGGATATGCGGAGCCAGCTTCGCCAGCAGCAGGGCCGGCCCGACATAGTTCACGTCGGCCATCTGGCGGATGAACGCCGCGTCGAACGCCTCGATCCTCCGGGGCGGCGACCAGCCGACGGCGTTGACCACGGCGTCCAGGGGACCGTCCTCGGCGCAGCGCGCCGCCAGCGCCGCGATCGAGGCTTCCAAGGTGATGTCGCAGACCTGATGCGCGCAGCCCAGGGATCGCGCGGCGGCCTCGGCCCGGCCGGGCGAGACGTCCGCCACGATCAGCGCCGCGCCGTCGTCGCGCAGGCGTTCGGCGATGGCCATGGCGACGCCGTCGGGCCGGCCGACGCCGACCAGCACGATCCGGCGCTCAGCCATGCGGCCGCTCCGCCGGACGAACGATCCGCGTGGACGCGCTGACGATCCGGATCGGGCCCGGGGCGTCGAAGGTCACCGCCAGCTGGTAGCTCTGGACGCGCGCCTTGGCGGGGACGGTCAGGTCCAGCGTCTTCTCGGCCGCGCCGCGCGGCGTCCAGACGGCGATGGTCGTCTCGCCGATGCGCGCCCGGACCGGCCGATCCGCCAGAGCGGGATCGACGGACGCCACGACCAGGGTCAGGGCGACGTCCCCCGCCGCGGTCGAGGTCGGGAGCAGAACGGAGGGCGCGGGCCCGTTCGAGGTCGCGCCCTGTCCTGGAACCGGCGCGCTCCAGCCCTCGGTCAGCACGCCGGCCAGCGCCGCCCGGTCGAACAGCACCGTCACCTGGCGCATGTCGCGACGGATCGGGGCGCTGGCGTCATAGGCCAGGTTGGCGCGCCCGCTCAGCTGGACCAGCAGGAACAGCGCCAGCAGCGCGGCCAGGCCGCCCAGGATCGCGGGGCCGCGGCCGCTCATACGACCACCCGCAGGGCCAGGGTCCAGGCCACCATCATGAAGCCGTTGATCATCGCCAGGATGGCGATGACCGCCGTCGCCGCGCGCGGCCGCGCGCTCAGCAGGCTGGCCGCCGCCATCCACAGGGGCGCGATGACCAGGGCGTAGCGAGCGAACGAGGTCAGCCCGGTCGCCAGCGGAACCAGGGTCAGGAACACGGCCAGCGACAGCAGGCGCCAGCGGCGCATCACCGCCAGGGTGACCAGCAACCCGACGGCCAGCCAGGCCGCCGCCAGGCTGAGCAGGTCGCCGTCAAGCACGGTGGACGGATGCAGCAGGCCCAGCACCAGGGCCGAGAACGGCGCGGTCAGGCTTCGATGCCAGGCCTGCTGGATGTGCACGAAGGCCAGGAAGTCGCCGGTCCGGGCCTGGAGGTAGGCCATGAAGCCCAGCAGGGCGCCGAAGGGCAGCAGTCCGCCGATCACGATCCGCCCCCATTCCGGCGGCCGGGCGCCGCCACGCAGGCGCTCCAGCGCCGCGTAGCCGTAGGGCAGCAGAAGGCCGACGCCCAGATTGCGGGTCAGCACGGCGACGCCGATGGCGAGGCCCGCGGCGATCCACCGATGGCTTCGGATCAGCAGCAGGGCGCCCGCCAGCCCCGCCAGGAACAGGGATTCGGTATAGGCCGCCGAGAAGATGTAGCTGCCCGGCGCCACGCACAGCAGCGTGACGGTAAGATCGGCGGTGCGATCGTCGAACTCGCGCGACGCCAGCCGATGAACCAGGACCAGCGCTAGCAGGAAGGCCAGGTTGGAGATCGCCACCATGGCCACGAACGGCGAAAGGCCGGTGAGGTGGGCCAGGCCGGCGGCCAGGGTCGGCAAGGCGGGAAAGAAGGCCCAGTTGGCCTGCCCGTCCGCGCCGGGCGCGCTCTGATAGCCGTTCAGCGCCAGGTCCATGTACCAGCCGGTGTCCCAGGCGCCCCAGAGGCTCAGCGCCTGCTGGGGATCCAGATGCAACGGATTTCCCGAGACGGTGAGCGGCCGGATGTGGGCCAGGGTCAGCAGCCCGATCGCCAGCAGCGCCAGCCGGCTGGCCAGGAAGATCCCGCCGACGGCCGCGATCTCACGCAGCGTCGCGGCGTGATCGCCAAGGCGCCCGCCCGCCACGGCGGCGGCGCGATCGGCCCACTTCGAAACCACGCTCATCCGTCGACGCAATCCAAGGTCATGGCGCCAGTGTGTACAGTCGTCGATTGACCGTGCAAGCGGCCGCTCGCCCCGGCTCGGGAAACGCCGCCCGCATCCTTCCCCCTCCCCCTCCGCGCGCAACCCCGCTAAACCAACCCCATGGTTCAGTCTGTCGCGTCCGCGCCTCTCCCCGCCCCCGCTGCCCGCACCCGCGTCGGCAAGCGCCTGTCGATCGTCGCGCCCTGCTTCAACGAGCAGGAGGTGCTCGACCTGTTCTTCGAACGGATCGACGTCGAGATGGCCAAGCTGGGGGTCGACTACGAGGTCGTGTGCGTCAATGACGGCAGCCGCGATCACACCCTGGCGGTGCTGCTGAAGCACCATCAGCGCGACCCGCGCATCAAGATCATCAACCTGGCCCGCAACTTCGGCAAGGAGACCGCCCTGTCGGCCGGGCTGGACGCGGCGAGCGGCGACATGATCGTGCCGATCGACGCCGATTTGCAGGATCCGCCCGAGCTGATCGGCCAGTTTATCGAGGCATGGGAGAACGGGGCCGACGTGGCCTATGGCGTGCGGGTCGACCGCAGCGCCGACAGCTTCCTCAAGCGCCTGACCGCCCAGGGTTTCTATCGCGCCTTCAACCGCATGTCGGATGTCGACCTGCCCTACAACGCCGGCGACTACCGGCTGATGGACCGGCGGGTGGTCGAGGTGCTGCGCCAGCTGCCCGAGCGCAATCGGTTCATGAAGGGCCTGTTCGCCTGGGTCGGCTTCCGCCAGGAGGCCGTCCCCTATGCGCGCCCCGAGCGGGCGGCGGGGACCAGCTCGTTCCGCTATTGGAAGCTCTGGAACTTCGCCCTGGACGGCATCACCTCGTTCAGCACCGCGCCGATCCGGGTGTGGAGCTATCTCGGCTTGGCCGCCGGCCTGCTGGCCATGGGTTGGGCGGCGATGATCGTCCTGCGCACCCTGTTCTTCGGCGCCGACGTGCGCGGCTACCCCTCGCTGATGGTGGTGATCCTGATGAGCTTTGGCCTGCAGATGCTGGCCATCGGCTCGCTGGGCGAATACGTCGCCCGCATCTATCAGGAGGTGAAGGGCCGGCCGCTGTACGTGGTCATGGACCGCTACGGGTTCGACCAGTGAGCCTTGCGGACCTGCTGACGCCTCAGCGCCGGGCGTTTCTGATCTCGGCCCTGCGCTACGGCGTGGCCGGGGTGTTCAACACCCTGGTCGGCTTCTCGATCATCCTGGCCCTGGATCTGGGGCTGCATCTCGACCCGCACCTGGCCAACGCCATCGGCTACGCGGTCGGGATCTGCGTCAGCTTCGTGCTCAGCAAGTTCTTCGTGTTCAAGGCCCGCAAGACGACCCGCTCGGCGCCGGTCCGCTACGTCGTGGCCGTGGCCATCGCCTTCGGCCTGAACCAGGGCGTGCTGACCCTGGCCAAGCTGGTCCTGCCCACTGGCAAGCTGTGGAGCGTGGCGGCGCAAGGGTCGGCGGCGGTGACCTACACCGCCGTCCTGTTCCTGCTGAGCCACTTCTGGGTGTTCGCGCACCAGGAAGAGGGCTGAGCCCCCTCCCCTACTTCACCGCATCCACGATCCGCATCGTCTCCAGGCCCGCGCCCATGATCCGGGGATCGTCGCCCAGGCCCAGCGACTTGGGCGACTGGGCGTCGGGCGAGTCGATGAACACCCGCAGCACCGGACCCTTCAGCGCCTCCGGCGGCAATTGCAGCACGAAATCGTGGCGCACGACGGTCTTCAGATCATAGTTGAAGGTCTGCGACGGCCCGCCGGGCACCGAGACGGTCACCGTTCGCTTGGGCGACTCCGGCGGGATGAAGGCGAAGGTGGCCACCTCCAGCTGCGGGGCCTTCAGGGCGCGCTGCCAGTCGGCGACCGGCAGCTCGACCACCGAGTGGCGGCCGTTGGACCACACGCCGCCGCTCTCGGGACCGGCCCAACCTTCGCGCAGATAGGGCGCGCCCGAGCCGCCGGCCTTGAAGGCCAGCGACGGCGGCTCCAGGCAGGCGCCGGTGACGACCACCACCAGGCCCACGGCCGGACCCGAGCGGCAGCCGGCCTTGTCATAGGCGTCCCCGGCCAGGGTGATCAGGTAGGGAACATCGCCGGCCCGGTCGGGGCGGCCGTCGTCCATCAGGCTCAGCACATTGCCGCCGTGAGGCGACTGCAACATGGCGATGGTGCCCATATAGGTGATGATCGGCGGCACGTCGGCGGCGCTGAACATCACCTGCTCGCCGATCAGGCCGCGGGTCACGCGCACCTGGCGGATGTCCTCCATGATGGCGTTGATGCGCGGCACGTCCATGACGCTGGGCCGCAGGAACAGGCACAGCATCACCGCCGTCTGGGCCGCGAAGGCGCCGCCCACGCCGATGGTCCAGCGCCGCTCGTCGGCCAGGGTCTCGAACATGTCGGCGCGTACGCCCAGCACCGTCAGGCCCCACAGCGGGACGACGAAGGCCAGCAGGCCGAAGACCCCGAAGCTGTGCTTGAGCACCGCGTATTCCGAGCCGTCGTGCAGCACCTTGAACACCGCGTACTGGGCCAGCATGGCCGCGCCGCAGGCCGCGCCCAGGGCGGCGAACATCAGGGCCGCGCCATCGCTCTGCGCCTTGTCCGGATCGTCGACCGGCCGCAGCAGCTCGACCAGCAGCACCCAGGCCGACAGCGCCACCAGCAGGATCGAGAAGGCGGCCAGCATCTCCAGCGAGATGTCCGCGCCCAGGTTCAGGCTGCCGTTGTTGTGCGCGATGTAGCGCATCTTGGCGTAGAACGGGTTCAGGAAGATCGCCGCCGGGATGGTCAGCAGGCCGGCGAAGCCGACCGGGTCGTAGCGCCGCTCGCGCAGGATGTCGCGCAGCCAGACCACGCCCAGCATGGCCATCAGCGCGCCGGCCAGCTGCAGGGTCGGCACCAGGTGGAAGCAGCCGCAGAAGCCGACCGCCGCCGTGGCGAACAGCACATAGGCCGGCCGCGAGCGCGGCAGCAGGGCCACGCCCGTGACCAGGGACAACAGGGCCACGCCCTGGCCGACGATCTGCGGGAAGAAGAAGTTGTTGATCAGCTCGGCGCCGTACGCCCCGCGCGTCAGATAGATGTTGACCACGGTCAGGGCCGCGCTGGCGCCCAGGAAGGTCAGGGACACCCGCCTTGCCTGCTCGAACAGGCAGGCCCAGACCACCGCCGCCGACAGCACGCCGGCCATCAGCAGGGCGTTCAGGTGATGCCAGCCCAGGGTGGCGAACAGGCCCGCGAACCGGTGGCTGAGCTTGGGGTAGTAGGCCATCTCGGCCATCCACGACTCGGCGCTGGGCGGGATCAGGAACGCGTGGCGGACCACCTCCATGACCTGCAGGTGGTAGGAGCTGTCGACGGACATCGACAGCATGCGATCGGCCGACAGCACGCCCGCCAGCACCAGGCACCAGAGCGCGACGCCGGCGCCCCAGATCCACTTCGCCTGTTTCCCCACCATGTCCCCCAAAGTCCTCGGGCCCGATTCCCGTCGCGGTCGCGAGGGCGATTACTAGCAGCAAAGCTGCGGATCGGAAGCCAGCGCGCCGAAGTTGAGCGCCTCTACGGAGTCTCGGCGACCTCGCCGCGCAGCAGCGGCCGCAGGCCCTTCACGCCCTGCAGGTCGCGCCCGCAGGCGACGCCGCGCCCGAACCAGTAGCAGTCCGAGCGCTGGGCGATCGGGGCCAGGAAGCCGCCGCGCAGGGCGTCGTTGCGCAGGACGATGGTGATGCGGCGATCGCCCGGCGCGGCGTCCTTGGCCAAGTCGGGATTGGGCCGGTCGCAGGGCGGGTCGTTGTTGCGGGCCGTGGCGAAGGTGCTGCTGGTCCCGCCGTTGCGGACGATGGCCAGGTTCATCTGCTTGATCGCCTGCAGGTCGACCAGGGACGGGCTGCAGAAATAGCTCGGGGCGAACACCCACGGGCGGCCGGCGACGACGCGGGCGCTGGTCAGGGTCTCCGGATAGAGCCGCGCGTCGGGCTTGCTGAACACCTGCCGCACGCCCAGGCGCAGCAGGCTGGTGTCGACGGCCTGCAGGGCCAGGGTCGCGGCCAGGACGGAAAGGCCGACCTTGCGCGGCAGGCGGCTGGTCCAGGTGACGGCCAGGGCCATCAGAAGGTAGCCGACCGTCCAGAAGAACCGGCCATGGGCGCGGAAGCCGCCGACCAGCTCGGCCAGGTCGCCGGAGGGGCGCGGCAGGTCATAGAGGTGGGTCTTGTAGGCATAGACCTTCCAGCCCAGCGCCCACAGCGTCAGGGCCACGCAGGCCAGGACCATCGGGCTCCAGCGCGTCCAGAAGCCGGCTGAGATTCCCCGCGCGCGGACCGCGCCGACCAGCTGGAAGCCGGCCATGGCCAAGACCAGCAGCAGGACGCCCGCGCCCAGATACTGGAAGCCTTCGAAGGCCTGGCCGCCGGTGGGGTCGTAGGCGTTGACGTACCAGCTGCCGGTCCAGGCCTGGCCGAACAGCGGCGAAGCCTGCGGCCAGAACGGGCCGACCAGGTTCATCGACCACACGCCCAGCGCGCCCGCGCCGCCGGTGACGCCCAGGCCGCTGTCATAGTCCAGCACCTTGGCGCAGACGAACACCGCCCAGCCGCACAGGGCCACGGCCACCACGCCGCGCCAGACGCCGTCCGGCCGGCGCTGCAGCACTTCCGACAGGGCCGCCGCGCCCAGGCAGGCGGCGATCGGGATCAGCTGGTAGGCGTGGACGCCCATGGCCAGGGCGGTCAGGGCCGCGAAGCCGATGGCGCGCTGCAGCGACAACCCCTCGCGCGCCGAACACACCGCCAGGCTCAGGGCCAGCAGGATGATCCAGTGCCCGGAGAGGGCGATATGGCCGAACTGCCGGGCGATCCAGGCCGGGAACAGCAGGGCCAGCAGGCCGCCCGCCAGCAGGGTCCAGCGGTCGGTGACGCCCAGGGCTCGCAGCAGGGCGATCATGCTCCAGACCTGCAGCGGATAGGACAGCAGCAGGAACAGGCCCATCGGGTTCAGCCAGCGCGACAGGCCGGTGGCCTTCAGCGCCAGGGCCAGCCAGGGGATCGTGTCGGTGAAGACGATCGACACCGGCTTGGGCGTCAGGCCGCTCACCGAGGTCAGGGGCCAATGCCAGGGCTGGCGGGCGAAGGCCTCCCACGCGGCCGTCATGGCGGCCATGTCGTTCTTGGGCAGGGTCCAGAACTTGGCGCCGACCCGCGGGATGTCGAACCCGAACATGAAGCCGCACAGCAGCAACGGAATGACCGTCGCCGCCAGGGCGAAGGCGATCCGCCCCCCGTCGATCGAATCCAGACGACGCATCATTCCCCCCGAACGTCCGGGGCCTGCATAACACCGAACCTTCGCCGCGCGCAGCCTTTGGTGGAGCGGGCCGTTGCCGCGCGCCAAAGACGCCCCACATCCGAGGGATGAGCGAACTCAAGGCCACGCTGTTCTGGCTCGTCGTCGCGGTCCTGCTTATCCCCGTGGGGATGGGGATCATCCGTCGCGTCAAGCGCGATCCGCGCGCCATGGCCCCGCTGGTGGGGCTGCTCATGCTGTTCGGGACCTTGTACCCGCCCGATCCGCCGCCGCCCCCGGCGACCGAGAGCGTCATCCCGCGCGAGGACGACGAACCGGTGGACCCGGAGAGATAATTACATCCGTAATTAGTTTAGACTTGTAATTCCTCCTTTCCCGCGCCAGCCTCCTTCCGAGATGGAGGGATAAGATCATGGCGGCGGTGCGGGATTTCGGAACGCGGAAGGTCCGGCGGTTGTGGCTGCCGCTGGCCTTCTCGGCGATCGCCGTGGTCGGGACGCTGAGCGCCATGCTGTTCACCGGCTTCGACCTGGCGCTGTTCGAGCGCGCCCAGGGCCTGATGCCCGCGCCCTCGGCCGAGCAGCGGGCGCGCTACCAGCCGCTGGCCCGCGCGGAATGGCGGATCGTGCGCGCCAATCTGGAGACGCGGCTGAACCAGACCAATCCGCTGGAGCTGGGCGCGGTGTGGTCCACCCGCACCGGCCAGATCTGCGGCCTGGTCAACGGTCGCGGCAGCTTCGGCGGGCTCACCGCCATGGCCCGGTTCTACACGGTCGAGCAGCGCCCGGTGTTCCACCAGGACACCGAGCACGTGGCCTTCCAGAAAGCCTGGTTCGAGTGCCGCCGCGACCAGTACGTGATGCTGCACGCCGGCACCGAGGAGCCGGGCTTCTGCGGCAGCGAAGCGGGACGGCGGCACTGTTACAACGTCAAGAACGGGGTGCGGGTGGACTAGCCGAACGAGACGGTCTGGGCCTTCGTCTCCGGATCCGCCGATCGGTACGTAAGGGTCAGGACCGCGCCGCCGGGCACGGCGGCGGCGCGACCGGAAAGGTCGGCCATCGTCCGCATCAGCGACAGGGCGCGCGGCGTGATGTCGGCATGCCGCAAGGACCAGGCGTCGTGGAACACCGTCAGCCACAGCTTGGCGTCCTTGGCCATCTGCTTCTCGGCCGCGACGTACAGATCCTCGGTCCAGCCCGGGCCATCGCCGACGGCGGCGACCGACTGGTAGACGCCGCCCATGACGTCGATCAGCCGCACCAGGCCGCGCAGCGCCGCGGCGTTGTCGAAGAAGGTTCTGTAGGTCGTCAGCTGGGCGCCGCTGTACCCGTTCAGGCCATCGTCGTTCATGGTCAGGAACTTCGACGGCAGGCCTTCATTGCGGGGCCAGCGGGCGCCGTCCGGCGTGCCGCCGTCGGAAGGGCGCCGGCCCTTGCTGATCTTGTCCCAGTAGTGCAGCACGACCTGCGACCGGGTCAGCGCCTCGTGCCGGTCGCTGAAATAGTTCAGGGCAAGGCCCGCGCCGTCGTTGAAGGCGCTCTCCTTGATGGCCCCGACGGCGATGGCGGCGGCCAGTCCCATGCGGATGATCTCCAGCTGAGCAGCCTCACTGAGACCGCTTTCCGCCGGCCCGTTGGTCCTCTTCTCGCGCTCGCTCAAGCGCAGCATCGTCTTGATCGCATCGCCACGCGGCCGGACCGCGGCCGAGAGATCACCGGCGATCTTGCCGCCGCTGGGGCTCCAGCGCAGGAAGGCCGCCTTCGCCGCGTCCAGGGT
>FTCT01005641.1_pt1 | contig 12404 bp, 10 predicted proteins | sample 1658881 | NCBI WGS metagenome assembly FTCT01 (sample SAMEA3914864, study PRJEB12502) | metagenome | biome: forest; material: soil | place: USA | collected 2012-03-12 | depth 0.3 m | reverse complement strand
GCCGCGTCCTGGCGCCGCATCTGGGGCTGACCAAAAAGGACCTGAAGGTCGCGTTCAAGACGCTGCGGTGGCAAACGCCGTTGACCTTCGAGGACTATTGGGACCAGGTCGAGGCCGCCGAGAAGCGCGGATGGTCGAGCGACGAAGGCTATTTCACCCGAGGGGTCCAGACGATCGCGGCGCCTGTTCTGGATCGCAACGGGGAGGTGGCTTTCACCGTGACCGGCGTGATGCTGATCGGTCAGCACGACGCAGCGGCGATCGCGGAGATCGGGTCGGCGCTTCAGGCCGCCGGCGAACGGTTGAGCCGCGCCCTGACCTGATGATCAGCGCGGGCCGAGGCCCGCGAAGGTTTTCCAGTCGGCCGGCGGGGTCTCGTCCGGCGCAAAATCCAGTTCGACCTCGACGCCGTTGGGGTCGTACAGGAACATCTGCCACAGGCTGAATGGCCGGGGCGTGCGGATGACGCGATAAGCGATGCCTGCGGCGGTTACGCGCTCCGCCAGGCCGACGAAGTCGTGGGCGAAGAAGGCCATGTGATCCAGTACGCCGCGCCGCGGTTCGGGCATGCGTTCTGTCTCGACGACATGAAGCGCCGGGTGGTCGCCGATGTAGAGCCAAGCGCCGCCCACGCCGAAGTCCGGCCGGGCGCCGCTGGACAGGCCCAGCCGTTCGTAGAAGGCGATCGTCTGCGCCAACTGGTCCGTGACGATCGTGAAATGGTCCATGCGCTGGATCATGTGCTGCCCCTCCCGTTTTGCGCACCGGAGAAAATCGCGGTTCCGCCGTTTCAACGGTGGACCTGAAAATCGTTCTTGATATAGAATGGTATTCTGAAAAGGCGAGGCCGATTGGTCAACGCCTTCCTGGGCGGCCTCATTTCGCCCGACCATGGAGGAGCAAGCATGACCGCCGATGACATGATCCTTGTGAGCGTGGACGACCACGTCATCGAACCCCCCGGCGCCTTCGACCGCCATTGGCCCGAACGGCTCAAGGGGCGGCAGCCCCATATCGAGCAACGCGACGGCCGGGACGTCTGGATGTTCGAGGAAAAGGCCGCCGGCTACATGGGGCTCAACTCCGTCGTCGGTCGCCCGAAAGAAGAGTACGGCATGGAGCCGCTCAACTACGAGCAGATGCGGCGCGGCACCTGGGATATCAAGGCCCGCGTCGAGGACATGGACGCCAACGGCATCCTGGGGTCGATCTGCTTCCCGACCTTCCCCGGCTTCGCCGGCGCCCGGTTCCAGAACGCCTCGAAACAGGACCCGGACGTCGCCCTGGCCGCGATCCGCGCCTACAATGACTGGCACTGCTACGACTGGGCCGGAGCCGCGCCCGGGCGCTTCATTCCGCTGATGCTGACGCCCTTCTGGGACATGCAGGCCGCTGTGGCCGAGGTGAAGCGGATGGCGGCCCTGGGCGTTCACGCCCTGTCGTTCTCCGACAATCCCGCGCTCAGCGGCTGGCCGTCGCTGCACGATCCGTACTGGGATCCGCTCTGGAAGGTCTGCGCCGACAACCAGGTGGTCATCTGCTGTCACATCGGCACCGGTTCCGCCGCCGCGCATGCTTCGGACCTTTCGCCCATCGACGCCTGGATCACCTCGATGCCGATCTCGATCGCCAACTCGGCGGCCGACTGGATCTGGGGGCCGATGTGGAAGAAGTATCCGACCCTGAAGATGGCTTTGTCGGAAGGCGGCATCGGCTGGATCCCCTATCTGCTGGAACGGGCCGACTTCACCCACGGCCACCACAAGGCCTGGACCAACTCGAACTTCGGCCCGGGGGTCATGCCCAGCGACGTCTACAAGAAGCACATCATCAGCTGCTTCATTGAGGACAAGTTCGGCCTCGCCAACCTCGACTACATCGGCGAGGACATGGTCATGTACGAATGCGACTATCCGCACTCGGACTCGGTCTGGCCGCACTCGGCCGAGAAGCTGTGGGCCGACGTCCAGCATCTGTCGCGCGAGACCATCGACAAGATCACCCACATCAATGCGATGCGGGAGTTTTCCTATGACCCGTTCTCGGTGCTCAAGAAGGAAGATTGCACCGTCGGCGCCCTGAAGGCGGCGGCGGCGGCGGTTCCGGTTCACACCGATCCGCTGCTCAACCTCGGCGGCGCGGCGCCCAAGCGGGAGGCCGGCAAGCCGGTGACCTCGGGCGACATCAACCGGATGTTCGAAAACGCCTCGGCGGAATCGACGGTCTCGGGCCGCCGCTAGAGCCGACAGAGAACAAGGACGCCCGCCGGATCGTTTCCGGCGGGCGTTTTCATGTGCGCTTGCCGTCGATCCAGCGTCCGGCGCGGCCGAGCAGGCGGACGGCGTTGCCGTGCAGGCGTTCGCCAATCTCCATCGGCGCCTTGCCGGCGCAGGCGCGGGCGTAGGATCCCTCCAGGATCAAGGCCAGCTTGTAGCAGGCGAAGACCCGATACCAGTTGAGGTTCGAGAGATCGGCGCCGGTCAACCGGCCATAGACCTCGACCAGTTCCTCGGCTTCGGGGAAGCCCTCCCACGGCTGGACGACGATGGTCGTCTGGCTCATGTCAGCGCCCGGGCCGGGCCAGGTCGCCAGCAGCCAGCCGAGATCGACCAGGGGATCGCCGATCGTGGAAAGCTCCCAGTCGATGACCGCCTCGACCTCGGCCGCATCCTTGCGGAACAGGACGTTCTTCAGGTGGAAGTCGCCGTGCATCAGGCCGGGACGGAAGGTCTGCGGGCGATGCCGATCCAGCCAGTCGCCGATATCGCCGACGTCGGGCAAGCCGTCCGGCCCCGGCCAGCCGGCGAACTCGCCATAGCTGTCGAGCTGTTTCATCCAGCGCCGGGCCTGCCGGTCGAGGAACCCTTCCGGTTTACCGAAATCGCTGAGGCCCACCGCCTCGTAGTCGACCATGGCGATACGAGAGAGGGCCTCGATCACCGACAGGCCCATGGAGTGTCGGGCCTCAGGCGATCCGGCGTGAAGCGGCGGCATGCCGACGGCGGCGTTGAAGCCATCCAGCGGCTCCATCAGATAGAAGGCCGCGCCCAGCACCGAAGCGTCGTCGCAGGCGGCGATCAGCCCGGCGTGCGGGACGTTCGAACCGGCCAGCGCTTTCAGCACCCGCGCCTCGCGCCGCATGGTGTCGCTGCCGTCGTGTCGGGGATTGAGCGGCGGACGGCGCAGGACATATTCGCGGCCGCTCCGTTTGAAGCGCAGCAGGACGTTCTGGGACCCGCCGGTCAGTTGGATGACGTCAACAATCGGTCCCGAGCCGAGGCCCTGACCGTCCATCCATCCGGCCAGATCCCCGAGATCGACGAGTTCCAGGCCGTGGGGGCGATCGATGCTCACGCGACGGCTGCTTTCAGACCGGCTTCCTCGCCTGACAGGCCATACTTGGCCAGGGCCGCCGCGCGGCGGGCAGGGATGTGATAGTCCGGGAACAGACCCTGGGAGTGCTTACGGCCCCGCAGAAGCTGTTTGGCCAGTGTGACCTTGTGGATGTCCGTGGGTCCGTCGGCGAGGCCGACCTGGAACGAGTCCAGCACCATGGCGGCCAGCGGAGTTTCGTTGGACAGGCCCAGACAGCCGTGGACGTAGACCGCGCGGGCGGCGATGTCGTGCAGCACCTTCGGCATGGCCGCCTTGACCGCCGAAATGTCGCCGCGGACCTTGTTGTAGTCCTTCTCGCGATCGATCTTCCAGGCGGTGCGCAGGACCAGCAGGCGGAACTGCTCAAGCTCGATCCAGCTGTCGGCGATCTTCTCCTGCACCAGCTGTTTATCGGCGAGGGGCTCGTTGCGGGTGATGCGCGACAGGGCGCGGTCGCACAGCATGTCGAACGCCTGACGCGCCTTGCCGATCGTGCGCATGGCGTGATGGATGCGCCCGCCGCCGAGCCGGACCTGGGCCACGACGAAGCCGTCGCCCTGACCGCCCAGCATATGATCCAGCGGCACACCGACATCGGTGAAGCGCAGATAGGCATGGGCAGGATCGCGGTCGCCGTAGCCGACGTTGCGTACGATCTCGAGCCCGGGTGTCCGCCTGGGGATGATGAAGACGGACAGGCGACGATGCGGCGGGGCGTCGGGGTCGGTCACGGCCATGACCAGGAAGAAGCTGGCGTAGCGGGCGTTGGTGGCGAACCATTTCTCGCCGTTCAGCACCCACCGATCGCCCTCGAGAACGGCGCGCGCCGTGAAGGTCGTGGGGTCGGCCCCGCCCTGCGGTTCGGTCATCGAGAAGCAGGAGACGATCTCGTTGGCCAGAAGCGGTTCAAGGTAGCGCGCCTTCTGTTCGGCCGTGCCGTAGACGGCGAGGATCTCGGCATTGCCGGAATCGGGGGCCTGACAACCGAACACGGTCGGGGCGAAGACGGAGCGTCCGAGGATTTCGTTCATGAGCGCCAGCTTGACCTGGCCATAGCCGGGCCCGCCGAGCTCGGGACCCAGGTGGCAGGCCCACAGGCCGCGGGCTTTCACCTGTTCCTGCAGCGGCCGGACGAACTGCCGGTTCAGGGGATTGTCGACATCGAACGGGCTTTGCAGGATCAGATCCAGCGGTTCGACCTCGTCGCGCACAAAGGCGTCGATCCAGGCCAGTTGTTCGGCGAAATCGGGGTCGGTTTCGAATTCCCAGGCCATCGGCGTTTCCGTTCGTTTTTGATTTTCAGGACAGGGTTCGGCCGCCATCGACGACGATGGTCTCGCCGACGATGTAGGCGGCCAGGGGCGAGGCGAGGAACATCGCCACGCCAGCGATCTCCTCGGGCCTACCCAGACGGTTCAGCGGAATGCCCTTGAGCCGTTCGGTCAGGCGGGCCGGATCCGAGGTGGTCACCTCGGTCATCTTGGTCGCGATGAGGCCTGGTGCGATGCCGTTGACGCGGATGCCGCGACCGGCCCAGGCGTCGCCCAGGGTGCGGGTCAGGTGGATAGCGCCGGCCTTGGAGGCCGAGTAGGCAGGATTGCCGCGCGCCGCGCGCAGGCCGCCGACGGAGCTGATGATGATCAGACTGCCGCCCCGGGCCTCCAGCGCCGGCGCCAGCTTCTGGGCGCACGCCATCAGACTGTTGAGATTGACCTCGACCACCTGACGGAAGGCCTCCGCCTCGAATTCCTTGCGGCGATACTGGACCGCGCCCTGAGAGAGGACCAGCACGTCCAGAGCCTCAAACGGCGGCGTCCAGGCCTCGATCGCGCCGGGCGTGGCGACATTCAGGGTCGAGAAGGCGAAGGGCTCAAGCGCCTCGGCGACGTCGCCATAGGCGTCCTTGTCCGCCCGGGTCCCGGTGACCGCGACCTCGGCTCCACGGCTTTTGAACGCCTGGGCGCAGGCCAGTCCGATGCCGCTCGACCCGCCGACGACCAGAACGTTCTTTTCGTTAAAATCGAGGTCCACGGCGATCTAAAACGTATGAATGAAACGGTTGTTTTATTTGTCACGTGTGCGCTAGACCGTCAATCCATGAAAGCCGATCTCGCCCGGGACGCGATCAAGCGCGCCGCACAGAGCCTGTTCGCCGCCCGTGGCGTGGACGCCGTCTCGGTCCGCGACATCCTGACGGCGGCCGGGCACCGCAACGGGGCCTCGCTGCACTACTATTTCGGTTCGAAGGACGACCTCGTCGCCCAGCTCGTGGTCGACGGCGCACGGCTGATCGACGAGAGGCGCAACGCAAGGCTCGATGCGCTGGAAGCCCAGGGCGGACCACGCTGCCTGCGCGAGGTGATGGAGGTCTTGATCGTGCCCTCCACCAACCTGGGCCGCGATGGCGGTGAAGGCGATTACCTGCGCTTTATCAGCGCCTTCAGCCTGCAGAATCGCGAGGCCTTCGAGGCGATCGTCGTCGAACACTGGAACCGGGGCTATCAGCGATGCCTCGATCATATTCGCCGGCTGTCGCCGATGTCGCCGGAGATTCTGGAGCGCCGTCTTGTGTTTCTCAGCCTCGGTTTACGCGCGGTGATGACCGCGCGGGAAGCCGCCATGGCCGGGCATCCGGACCACGGCTTCTGGGGGCCGCCGGCTACGCTGGACGATCTGGTGGAAACCCTGGTCGGCATGGTGTCGCCGTCAAGCGCATAGCTCTGGGATGTGCGCGGCAAGAATGCGAACCTGAGCGCGATATTCTTATATCAGAACATAATTTCGATATTGTTCAGGAAATTCCGAAATCCGAACGACAAACAGGCGCTTGGCTTTTGTCGATTTGCTTCGGATTCTAGAATTGCATTCCAACATCAGATTATTTGTTGATGCGCGCGTATCGTCTGACTAGCATCGTCAGGTGATCCGGCTGTCAGGCAGGATCCGGCAATCGCCCATAGACCCGCCGAAGAGCGGGCGAGGGCAGGGGAGAGACAAGATGAAGATCATGAAAACGGGCATCTCGTGCGCCGTCCTGGCCTGGGCGCTTGCAATGGCCGCCCCCACTATGGCCCAGACGGCTCCGCAACAGGACGGCGCGACGGCTGTCGACGAGATCGTGGTCACCGCACGACGTCGCGACGAGGCCCCGATCTCGGTTCCGGTCTCGGTCACCGTTCTCGGCTCCGAACAACTCCATGTCCTTGCGGTGGACAGTCTGCAGGACCTGCGGGCCGTGAGCCCCGGCATCGCCGTCGGCGAGGTCTCCGGGGGTGTGGGCGGCACGGTGTCCCTGCGCGGGGTCGGGACGACGGCCGGGTCCAACCCCACCTTCGAGCAGACCGTCGCCATCAACATCGACGGGGTCCAGCTGTCGCGCGGCGGCGCCGTCCGCATCGGCCAGATCGACATGGAGAAGATCGAGGTTCTGCGCGGTCCGCAGGCGCTCTTCTTCGGCAAGAACAGCCCGGCGGGGGTCATCTCGATCACCACCGCCGATCCGACGGCGACCTTCGAGACCCGGGTTCGTGCAGGGTATGAGTTCAACGCCCAGGAGCGTCAGCTGGAGGCCACGATCTCGGGGCCGCTGACCGACACCCTTGGCGGGCGGCTGGTGATCTATGGCGCGGATATGGAGGGCTGGCGCGACAATATCGCCGACACAGCGGCCGCCGCCGCGAACGCCATCCGGCCCGGCTCGGTCACCGGATCGACCTCGGGCGGCCCGCAACAGCAGTTCTTCTTCACGCGCGCGACCCTGAAGTGGGAGCCGAACGATCGCTTCGATGCGCGGCTCAAGCTCAGCTACGCCGACAACGAGGGCATCGGCTACAATCAAGCCGGCGGGTTCCAGCGGATCTACTGCCCCAATGGCGCCCCCCAGCTGGCGACCCAGTCGACTCCTCTCAACGGCGGCGTGCCAAATCCGGCGCTGGCCACGGCCCTGTCGGTCGACAACTGCCGTGCGGATGCGACCTACGCCAACGGCAACATCAATCCCGCCTTCCTGGTCGGATCGCCCTCGGGCTGGACCGACCCCGAGGGCGCCGGCAACTACAGCCAGCAGCTTCACTCGCTGGAAATGAACTATCGGCCGACGGACTGGCTGAAGCTGACCTCGGTGACGGGCTGGGCGAAGAACGAGGACTTCCGCGTCGATACCTATGCGGTGGCGCCGTCGGACGCTGTCGCCGCCAACGACTTCAGCGGCAACACCAGCTACACCCAGTTCACCGAGGAAGTCCGCGTGGCGTCCGATCTGTCGGGCCCCATCAACTTCCTGGCCGGCGCCTTCTTCGAGAAGTCGGAGCTGGAGACCTATACCCGCGCCATCCTGGCGGGCTCGCCCCTGTTCCTGCACAATATCGACGGCAAGACCACCTCGGTCTTCGGACAGGTGCTTTGGGACATCACCGATAATCTGGAGCTCGCCGGCGGCCTGCGCTGGAGCAAGGAATCCAAGGACTTCGCCGTTCACCGGGAAGGGGTTCTCCAGCCGGTCTCGCCGGACTCGGCCGACTTCGAGAACACCTCGCCGGAAGTGACCCTGACCTGGCGGCCGACGGACCGGCTGACGCTCTACGGGGCGTACAAGGAAGGCTTCAAGTCGGGCGGCTTCGCGGCGGCGACCAATACAGGCGCGGCCTTCACGGCCCCGCTGAACGCCCTCTACCTGCCCGAGTCGGCCGAAGGGTTCGAGGGCGGTCTGAAGGCGCTGCTGTTCGACGGCGCCCTGCGCATCAACACCGCAGCGTACAACTACGACTACACCAACCTTCAGGTGAACTCCCTGGACAACTCCAGCGGCGTTCCGGTCATTCGCGTCAACAACGCCGGCGCGGCGACGGTCAAGGGCTTCGAAGGGGACTTCACGCTCAGGCTGCCGGCCGTGCCCGGCCTGACGATCCGCGGGGCGGCGAACTACAACGACGCCCAGTACACGGACTTCCTGGCCACCTGCTACATCGGCCAGACCATCGCCGACGGCTGCAACCTGCTGCTGAACCCGGTGACGGGGCGTTACACGGGCCAGCAACTGGCCGGGCATCGCATGGTCAATGCGCCCAAGTGGACCGGATCCCTGGGCGGGGCCTATACCGGATCGACCTTCATCGAAGGGATCGACTGGGGCATGAACCTCGATGCGCTCTACAAGTCGGAGTACAATCCCCATCCCGAACTGCACCCGGGCGCCGAACAGAAGGGGGTGACTTTCCTCAACGCCGGCGTTCGCGTCTTCAGCGCCGACCGGCGTTGGGAGCTGGGGCTGATCGGTCGCAACCTGACCGAGGAGTACCGTGTGGACGTGGCCTCGAACGTGCCCCAGACGGGGATCGCGACGCGGACCGGCACGGCGCTGACGGGCGGTCAGGCCGACCTGAGCGGCAACGTCAACCGGGGCCGGGAGATCATGTTGCAGCTGACGTTCCGGCCGTTCTGACGGACGGATCGGGGTAGACTGAGCTGAAAGTCGCCGCGTCCTGGCTGAAGCCGGGATGCGGCGACGTCGTCGTTTGAACCGGCCGGCATTGCGGCCAGCACAGGGTGAAACCGTTGCGTCTGGTGACTTTCGAACACGAGGGCCGGCGTCGGGCCGGGGCCTTCATCGACGGCGATACGCGCATCGTCGATCTGGCCGCCGCACATCAGCAGAAGCATGGCGTCCACGCGCCGGAGCTGGCTGACATCCTGGCGCTGGTCGAGGGCGGCGACGACGCGCTCGACAAGGCCGCGGAGGCGGTCAAGACGGCCGCCGATGCTGCGATCCTTGCCCGCGCCGAGGTGAAGCTGAGGGCGCCGATCCAGCCGCCGCCGCAGATGCGCGACTGCAGCACGTTCGAACAGCATCAGCGCCAGGCCTATGCCGCCGGCCGCGCCATGCGGGCCAGGGCGAAGGGCGTGGAGGTCATCGAGGACACAGGGCCGAGCGAAGCGGAGCAACGGATCCTGGACCTCTTCGTCAAACAGCCGCTCTACTACAAGGCCAACCGGTTCTCGGTGATCGGGACCGAAGAGAGGGTGATCTGGCCGGCCTATTCGCGGCTGATGGACTTCGAGCTGGAGTTCGGCTGCTACATCAAGAAGGCGGCCAGGGACGTGCCGGTCGAGCAGGCCCGCGACTACATCTTCGGCTATACGATCTACAACGACTTCAGTGCGCGCGATGCGCAATCTGTTGAAATGATTGGACAACTTGGTCCATCCAAGGGCAAGGACTTCGACACCGGCAACGCCATGGGACCGTGCATCGTCACCGCCGACGAGATGCCCAACCCCTATGACCTGACCATGATCGCCCGGGTCAACGGTGAGGAGTGGGGCAGGGGGAACTCCGGCACGATGCACTGGAAATTCGAGGATCTGATCGCCTTCATCTCGCGGTCGGAGACCCTGTATCCCGGCGAGTTCCTGGGGTCCGGAACGGTGGGCAACGGCTGCGGTCTGGAGGCGCAGCGGTTCCTGAAATCCGGCGACGAGGTGGAGCTGGAGGTCTCGGGGATCGGCATCCTGAGGAACCGGATCGTTCGGGAAGGCTGAACCGCGAGCGCCGTGCTGCGGGCGAAATTGCACTGCAAAAAACCGGGTGCAAAAAGTGCAATTCTCAGAGCCAGGATCAGAAAGGCGCCGCAGCCATCTGAATCCAGAGATGAATTATTTGAGGCCGATCTGATCCTGCAAAATGCAGAGTGCAGCCGGCTGATCCGTCGCCTGTGCGGTTGTGATGTCAAAGACCTGCGACCCTCTGGCCGACCGTCGATATGGGAGGGCGCCGACCTAGATCAAGCCCGGATATGCGCCGCCGTCGAGCTGCAGGTTCTGGCCGGTGATATAGCCGGCGCGATCCGAACACAGGAAGGCGCAGGCGTCGCCGACCTCGGATGGGCGACCGAAGCGACCGGCGGGGATGCCCGCGACCATTTCCGCGCGGGCCTCGGCCTCCTCGACCTTGCGGACACGCGCGAGAGAACGGGTCATCCGGGCCAGCCGATCGGTCTCGACCTTTTCGGGCAGGATGCAGTTGATGGTGACGCCGTCCGCCGCGACCTCGCCGGCCAGGGCCTTGCAGAAGGCGGTCAGTCCGGCGCGAGGTCCGGTCGACAGGGCCATGGGAAGTCTCGGCGTCTTGACCATGGCGGAGGTGATGGCGACCACGCGGCCGAAGCCGCGTTCGCGCATGCCGCCGACGACCGACTGGATCAGCAGGATGGGCGAGAGCATCGTGGCGGCGACGGCCTCGCTCCACACGGTGTCGGTCCACTCCTCAAGGCGGCCGGGCTTCGGGCCGCCGCTGTTGCAGACGAGAATGTCGGGGGCGGGGCAGGCGGCCAGAACCGCGGCGCGCCCCTCCGCCGTGTCGACGTCGGCCAGGATGGTGTGGGGCCGCCGTCCGGTCAGGTTTTCGATTTCGATCGCAGCGGCCTCAAGCCGTTCGGCGTCCCGCCCGTTGATCCAGACCTCCACGTCTTCGCTGGACAGCGAGATCGCGCAGGCCTTCCCCAGGCCCGCCGACGAGGCGCAGACGAGGGCGCGTTTGCCGGCGATGCCGAGGTCCATGGCTTGTTCCCCGGTTGGGGCTCCCGATCGCCGCCCTCAGAGGGTGCGGGCGATGATTTCCTTCATGATCTCGGACGTGCCGGCGTAGATGCGGGCGACCCGCGCATCGACCCACGCGCGCCCGACGTCATATTCGCTCATATAGCCATAGCCGCCGTGTAGTTGGAGCAGTTCGTCCAGCAGCTGTCCGTGCAGCTCTGCGCTGGTCAGCTTGGCCATGGCGGCGATCTCGGGCGTCAGTTCCTTGTCCAGCAGCTTCTGGATGCAATCGTCGATGAAGACGCGCAGCATCTGGCTGCGAGCCCGGACCTCGGCCAGTTTGAACCGGGTGTTCTGGAACTCGAAGAGGGGCTTGCCGAAGACGACCCGGTCCTTGGTATAGGCGATGGTCTTGTCGAGCATCGACTCCACCGAGGCGGCGGCGCGGATGCCGATGATCAGCCGTTCCTTGGCCAGTTCGGTCATCAGGCAGGCGAAGCCGCCGCTCTCCTCGCCGAGCCGGTTCTCGACCGGGACGCGGACGTCCGAGAAGAACAGTTCGGAGGTATCCTGGCCGCGCAGGCCGATCTTCTCCAGCTTCTTGCCCTTGTCGAACCCGGGCGTGCCCGCCTCGACGCAGAACAGGGTGATGTCCTTGGGGTTGGCCTGACCCTCGACCTTGGCCGCGACGATGGCGAGGCCGGAGTTGATGCCGTTGGTGATGAAGGTCTTCTGACCCGACAGGATGTAGTGGTCGCCGTCGCGGACCGCCTTGGTCTTCATGCCGCGCAGGTCGCTGCCGATCTGGGGCTCGGACATGGCGATGACGGCGATCAGGTCGCCGGTGATCAGCCGGGGCAGCCAGCGCGCCTTCTGCTCCTCGGTGCCGTAGTTGACCAGGTAGGGCACGGTGATGTCCGAGTGGGTGGTGAAGCCGACCGCCGTGGCGTTCACCCGCGCCAGTTCCTCGATCAGGACGGCGCTGTGACCGAAGTCGCCGCCGGAGCCGCCGTATTCCTCGGGCGCCGTGACGCACAGCAGGCCTTCCTCGCCTGCGCGCAGCCACAGGGATTTCGGCACGATGCCGTCGCGTTCCCACTCGGCGTGGTGCGGCACGATCTCGGTCTCGACGAAGCGCCGGACCTGATCGCGGAACATCTCGTGGTCGTCGCGGAAGACTTTGCGGGTGGTCATGGCGGGCTCAGTTGTCCGTGTAGACGGCGGGACGTTTCTCGATCATCGCCGCGACCGCCTCGGCATGGTCGTGGGTGTGGTGCGCGAGCGCCTGATAGGCGGCGGACAGCTCGAGGAGCGGGCCGAGACGCATGTGCTGGCCTTCGCGCAGCAGCCGCTTGGTCAGGCGAAGCGCGTGACCAGGGCTGGATGCGACTCGATGAGCCAGGGCCATGGCGGTGGTCATCAGATCTTCGGGTGCGGTCAGCTGTGTCACCAGCGTCCAGTCGAGCGCTTGCTGGGCGTTGAGGGCATCGCCGGTG
>FTCT01005675.1_pt1 | contig 12524 bp, 12 predicted proteins | sample 1658881 | NCBI WGS metagenome assembly FTCT01 (sample SAMEA3914864, study PRJEB12502) | metagenome | biome: forest; material: soil | place: USA | collected 2012-03-12 | depth 0.3 m | reverse complement strand
CACTTGCGTCTTGACCGGGGTCTCGGTGATCGCGCCTTTCTGCAGGTTGGTGAAGCCCGCTGCGAATTCCGGCGGGAACGACGACGGGCTGGCCCAATCCAGGTCGCCGCCGTTGTTGGCGGTGCCGGTGTCTTTCGACTGCTTGGCCAGGTCTTCGAACTTGGCGCCGCTCTTCAGCTTGGCGATGATGGCGTTGGCGTCGGCTTCGTTGTCCACCAGGATGTGGCGCACGTGGTATTCCTTGTCGCCGGTCTGCTTGGTGAAGCGGTCGTACTCGGTCTTGATCTCGGCGTCGGTGACCGGATGCTTGGCGATGTAATCGCGGGCCAGGGCGGTGATCACGATGGTCTGGCGGGCGTTCTCCAGCGCCTGCTTCACATCCGCGTTCTTGTCGTAGCCCTGCTTGACGGCTTCCTGCATCATCACTTCGCGGGCGATCAGGTCCTTCTTGATCGCTTCACGCAGTTGCGGCGAGTCGGTTGCCTGGCCCTGGGCCACGACCTGCTTGACCATCTGGTCGGCGCGCGAGGACGGGATCGCCTTGCCGTTGACGACGGCGAGGTTCTGGGCGAACGAGGACGAGGTGGCAAACGATGCGGCGATAGCGATCAGGGCTAACAGCAGCCGTGCTGGCTTAAAAGTCATGGTGGTTCCTGTGAGGGGGTTGCTTGGACGAGATTGGATTAGTTCTTGTAATACGTAGCAGATTTTCGAACAGATTACTTAAGACTTCCTGAAGGCTAGGGCTTACGACAGTTCCGATGGCGCAAGGGCGGTGATCGCCAGTGCGTGAATGTCGGTATGCATCATACCTTGCACGGCATCATACACCAGCCGATGGCGCATGACGAGCCTCTGGCCCTCGAAGCGATCGGAAACGATTCGGACGCTGAAATGTCCCCCGCCGGAGGCCGCGCCGGCATGGCCGACGTGCAGGTGCGAATCGTCGCCGACCTCCAGTTCGGAAGGCTGCAGGGCGGCCCGCAGCAGGGAGCGGATGCGCTCGATGCGCTCGTGGTTTGCGCTGGCGATGGTCATGCGTCCTCCTGTCCCTGTTCCTGTTCCTGGATGTGCTTCGACAGCATCAGGGTCTGGACGACGATGAAGGCGAAGAAGATGCCGGTCACGCCGAACAGCTTGAAGCTGACCCAGGCCCCGGTATTGTCCTTGAAGACGATGAAGGCCATGACCAGGTTCAGGACGCCCACCAGGGCGAAGAAGGTCATCCAGGCATAGCCGACCTTGGCCCAGACGGGTTCGGGCAGCTTGATCTGGGCTTCCATCACCTTTCGCACCAGGTTGTTGCGGAATCCGACCTGGGCCACGAACAGGGCCAGGGCAAACACCCAGTACAGTATTGTCGGCTTCCACTTGATGAAGTTCTCGTCGTGGAAGTAGATGGTGGCGCCGCCGGTCACGGCGATCACGCCCAGCGACAGCCACAGCATGCCGTCGACCTTGCGGCCGCGCGCCAGCAGGTACAGGATCTGCAGCACGGTGGCGACGATGCCGACCGCGGTGGCCAGCATGATCGGCGACTGCGCCGGGGTGACGTTGCCGCCGGCGATCAGGCCGCCCATATACTGGACCGCCAGGGCGTGGGCCGCCTCCTGGTGGCCGTCGGCGAACTTGAAGACGACGAAGAAGAGAATGACCGGGAACAGGTCGAACAGGAATTTCATGCGTGTGTGTATGCCTGGTGTGAAAGCCGTGATTATGCCGGTTCGAAGCGCAGGGCGGCCGAATTGATGCAGTAGCGCAGGCCGGTCGGCGGCGGACCGTCTTCGAAGACGTGGCCCAGGTGGGCGTCGCAGACGGCGCAGATGATCTCCGTGCGCACCATGCCATGGCTGCGGTCGACCTTCTCGATCACCTTGTCCGGGTCGATCGCACGGAAGTAGCTGGGCCAGCCGCAGCCGGATTCGAACTTGGCGTCGGACTCGAACAGCGGGGTATTGCAGCAGACGCAGTGGTAGATGCCGTGTTCGTGGTGGTCCCAGTATTTGCCGGTGAAGGCGCGCTCGGTGGCCGCGTGGCGGGTCACCTGGTATTCCATCGGGTCGAGCTGGGCGCGCCATTCGGCGTCGCTCTTGGTCACTTTTTCGGTCATGATGTCGTCTTGATTCTCGATGATGGTATCAGGAGGAGCAGCTCACCTCGAGGTGGGATGCCCAGTCCGGCGGCAGGGCCGCATACTGTTCGTTCTCCGGTTGCTCGTCGAAGGGATGTTCCAGCACGGCGAGCAGCTTGCGGACTTCGGAAAAATCGCCATTCTGCGCCTTTTCGATCGCGGTCTGGGCCAGATAGTTGCGCAGGATGTACTTGGGATTGACGCGCTGCATGGCCTCGCGGCGCACGGCGTCGACGCTGCCTTCCTGGCGCAGGCGGGCGCGGTAGTCCACGGCCCAGGCATCGAAGCCGGGGCGGTCGAGGAAGAGGTCGCGCAGCGGCGCATCAGCCTCGGTTCGATCGCCGTCGAGGACGTCGACGCGCAGCTCGCCCAGGCGGCGGAAGAACAGGGTGAAGTCGACGCGGTTCTCGTGCATCAGCTTGAACATCGTATCGGCCAGCGCGCGGTCGGCTACCCGCATGTCATTCTCCTGCGTCGTGGCCAGGCCCAGCTTGGCTCGCACCAGTTCGTCGAACTTGTCGCCGTAGGCGTCGACATAGCCGTCCAGCGCGGCCTCGGCCGCTTCCTTGTCCTGGATCAGCGGCAGCAGGGCATTCGCCAGCGCATAGCAGTTCCAGTGGCCCACCGGCACCTGGTTCGAATAGGAATAGCGGCCGCCCTGGTCGGTGTGGTTGCAGATGTGGTCGACGTCGAAGGCTTCCATGAAGCCGAAGGGGCCGTAATCCAGGGTGATGCCGAGGATGGACATATTGTCCGTGTTCATGACGCCATGCATGAAGCCGACCGCCTGCCAGTGCGCGATCATGCGCGCGGTACGGCGCGTGACTTCGGCCAGCAGTTCCAGGTAGGGGTTGGCCGCGTTCTGCAACTCCGGATAGAAGTCGCGGATCACGTAGTCGGCCAGGATGCGCAGCTCTTCCTGCTTGCCGCGGTAGTGCCAGTGCTCGAAGGAGCCGAAACGGACGAAGCTCGGCGCCATGCGGGTGACGACGGCGGCGGTCTCGATGGTTTCGCGCACCACCTGCTGGTGCGAACCGGTCAGCATCAGGGCGCGCGTGGTCGGGATGCCGAGGGCGGCCATGGCTTCCGAGCACAGGAATTCGCGGATCGAGGAACGCAGCACGGCGCGGCCGTCGCCCATGCGCGAGTAGGGCGTCATGCCGGCGCCCTTCAGTTGCAGCTCCATCGGACCTTCGGGGCCGTTCAGCTGGCCCAGCAGGATGGCGCGGCCGTCGCCCAGTTGGCCGGCCCAGTGGCCGAACTGGTGGCCGGAATAGACGGCGGACAGGGGCTGGGAGCGCGACGGCACGTGGTTGCCGCTGAAGACCGCGACGAAATCCTCCCGGCTCAAGGTCGCCGGGTCGAGCCCGGCCAGCGCCGCGGCCCTGCCGCTGGCCGCAACGAAATAGGGCGCAGGCAGGGGCGTCGGCATCAGCCGCGTGTAGAACGCGGGCGGCAATTCAGCGAAAGAATTGTCGAATGGCAGGTCGTCAGCGGTAATGGCGTTTCCTTCTTTTTCGAGCGGTGTGGACGCAGTTGCCGGGATTCTAACCCAGACCGCGGGATGATATGGGCACGCTTGTGTGCGGCCCACCCGCGTTACATTCGGTAACGATTCCGCAGGCGCTCATGTGTGCGCCGCAGCATCGAAATCCGTTGACGCCTTCCGCGGGGCCGTCCCACACTCAGCCGCAACGACCACAGGAGGCCCGATGCAGCCCTATCCGCAGAGCCCCGTCATGGGGCAGATGATGAGCCAGCCGCTCTCGATCGCCAGCATCATCCAGTTCGCCGCGCGGCATTACGGCGGCAGCGAAATCGTCTCGCGGCGCGTCGAGCCCGACCTCACGGACCTGCACCGCTACAGCTACCGCGACTGCGAGCTGCGCGCCCGCCGCCTGGCGCGGGCGCTGGCGGAGCGCGGCATCGCGATGGGCGAGCGGGTCGGTACCCTGGCCTGGAACGGCTACCGCCACCTCGAGCTCTATTACGCGGTGTCGGGTTCGGGTGCGGTGCTGCACACCGTCAATCCGCGCCTGCATCCGGAGCAGATCGCCTACATCGTCAACCATGCGGAAGACCAGCTGCTGTTCTTCGACCTGACTTTCCTGCCCCTGGTCGAGGCGATCGCGCCGCACTGCGCGGGCGTGAAGGCCTTCGTGCTGATGAGCGACCGTGCCCACATGCCGCCTGAAACGCGCATCCCGAACCTGCTCTGCTACGAGGAACTGATAGCGGCCGCCTCGAGCGACTATGCCTGGCCGCTCTTCGACGAGAACGCCGCCGCCGCGCTCTGCTACACCTCGGGCACCACCGGCAATCCGAAGGGCGCGCTGTACTCGCACCGCTCGACCGTGCTGCACGCCTATGCCTCGGCGATGCCGAACGTGCTGAACGTGTCGGCCCGCGACACCGTGCTGCCGGTGGTGCCGATGTTCCATGTGAACGCCTGGGGCTTGCCGTATTCGGTGCTGCTGTCGGGCGCCAAGGTGGTCTTCCCCGGCGCCCAGCTGGACGGCAAGTCGCTGTACGAGCTGTTCGAGCAGGAAGGCGTGACCTTCTCGGCCGGCGTGCCGACCGTGTGGCTGGGCCTGATCAACTACGCGCTGCAGAACGGGCTGCGCTTCTCGACCTTCCGCCGCACCGTGATCGGCGGTTCGGCCTGTCCGCCGGCGATGATGGATACCCTGATCGACCGCTTCGACGTGCAGGTCATCCACGGCTGGGGCATGACGGAGATGTCCCCGCTCGGCACCACCGGCGGCCTGCTGGTCAAGCACCTCGCGCTGCCGAAGGAAGAACAGCGCAGGATCCTGCAGAAGCAGGGCCACGCGATCTACGGCGTCGACATGAAGATCGTCGACGACGACGGCGTCGAGCTGCCCTGGGATGGCGTGAGCTTCGGCCACCTGCTGGTCAAGGGGCCGTGGATCGTCGCCAGGTACTTCCGCGACGAGGGCGGCGACGTGCTGCAGGACGGCTGGTTCCCGACCGGCGACGTCGCCACCATCGACCCGGAAGGCTTCATGCAGATCACCGACCGCAGCAAGGATGTGATCAAGTCCGGCGGCGAGTGGATCGGGTCGATCGACATGGAGAACATCGCGATGGCGCATCCGGCCGTGATGCAGGCGGCCTGCATCGGCGTCCGTCATCCGAAGTGGGACGAGCGCCCGCTGCTGGTGGTGGTGCGGCGGCCCGGCATGGAAGTGACGAGGGAGGAGCTGCTCGGCTTCTTCGAAGGGAAGATCGCGAAGTTCTGGATGCCGGACGACGTCGTGTTCACCGACAGCCTGCCGCTGGGCGGCACCGGCAAGATCCAGAAGAACCGCCTGCGCGAGCTGTACCGGGACCACCGCCTGCCCGGTACCTGAACGAACCGGGCGTCAGGTCGGCGTATCGGTGTCGTCCCAGCCGGCGTCTTCGAAGCAGGTCAGCCAGTTGAGGCTGTGGTGGCGTTCCGAGACCACGCCGGCATCGATCCCTTGCGGCAGCGGCTTGCCCTCCTTGCGGGCCTGGCGCACCAGCCAGTGCAGGCGGTAGTGCAGGTCGAGGGCATCCAGGATCTCGGCCGGCGGGCGCAGCGCGAGCTTGTCCCTGGCGACGTCCTCGAGGCGTTCCAGAAGGGTGCGCGCCGTCAGTCCGGCGTCGCAGGGCTGGTCCGGCCAGGGCAGCTCGCCCAGGCCCAGCGCCCATTCCAGGGTCTTGAGGCTCTCGTAGCGCCATGAGAGCCGGGCCAGTTCGGCGGCATCCGGCTTTTCGGCGGCCATGAAGGCTGCTTCGTCGGGACTCAAGACCTGGCCCAGGCCCGGCAGCTTGCGCTCCAGTTCCCCGGCCGGCAGCGGATTCCCGCTCGCCAGCGATTCCGCCCTGAGCGCCACGGCCAGCAGGGCGACGGCGCGGCGTCCGGTTTCCGGTATCCCGCGCAGGCGCAGTTCGGGCTCGGCGACCAGCGGCGGCAGGTGGGGCGAGGACTGCAGGCCGCGGGCGGCGAGCAGGGCTTCGGTGGCGGCTTTGCGCTGCATTGCCGCGGCCGGGTAGGGCACGACGGCGTCCGCTTCGGCGGCGCCGTCCTTGCTCGACACCAGCACTTTCAACTGCGGGTCGCGCGGCTGGCCGTCCGGCAGTTGCAGCAGGGCGTTCGCGGCCAGCGCCCAGTCGGCGAGGGCGGCGATGGCGGCGGCATCCGTGCGGGCGACGCCGAAGCTGAGCTGGTGGCGGCTGCGCTGGATATGGCGCATGACGTGGTAGCGCGTGCTGCTCATCTTGCCGCCGCCCAGCGACTGCAGGTAGTGCAGGAAGCCGCCGAGTTCGCTGCGCAGCGCCGGATCGCCGCTGTCGCGGCGCCCGTGCAGCCGGTGCGGGAAGGGAAGCGGCGGCACCTCGGTCAGGGTGCAGTAGGCGTTGACCAGCAGCTCGTCCTGGATGGAGGCGGGCTGGCGCGGTGCGAAGAGTTGTTTCAGCTGTTTGAACATCGTTGGGCTTCGGTAAGGCATTCGGGACGCCGCATTGTCCTCCATTCTTTCCTGCTTGACCACAGCGCGAGCCGGTGCTACTGTACTATCTGTACTAGTACAGTGAGGTTCATATGAGTCGACGTGCTCCCCTGATGCTGCAGATCGTCACTGGCGATCCGCGGCCCATCGTCCGCCAGATCACCGACGGCATCAAACGCCTGGTGGCCGGCGGCGAGCTGCAGCCGGGCGACGCCCTGCCCAGCGTGCGCGGCCTGGCCCAGCAGCTCTCCATCAACCCGAACACGGTGGCCAAGGCCTATGCCGAGCTGACTGCCGAAGGCTGGCTGCTGTCGCGCGCCGGCCTGGGGCTCTACGTGGCCGAGCAGCGCCAGCGCCTGTCGGATACGGAGCGCGCACGTCGCCTCGACGATGCGGTCGACCGTTTCGTCGGCGACGTCATCGGCCTCGACTATCCGTCGGACACCATCCTCGACCGCGTGGCGGGCGAGCTTTCCCACTATGAAAACAAGAAATCGGCATGAACGACCATCCAAGCGAATTCGTCATCGACACCGAAGACCTGTGCCTGCAATACCGGGGCAAGCTGGCGCTGAACCGGCTCAGCCTGCGCCTGCCGCGCGGCGGCATCCACGCCTTCGTCGGCGCCAATGGGGCCGGCAAATCCTCGCTGTTCCGGGTGCTGCTGGGCTTCGAGCCGCTGACGTCGGGTTCGGCGCGGGTGCTGGGCCACGACTGCCGCGGGCTCACGCCGGCGCTGCGCGGCCGCATCGGCTTCGTCAACGAGGAGCACACCTTGCCCAGCTGGATGCGGGTGCGCGACCTGATGCGCATGCAGCAGCGCCACTATGAACAGGATGGCCGGCAGCGCTGGAACGGCGCGCGCTTCGACGAGGTGCTGTCCCACTTCAATGTGTTGCCCGGGCAGCGGGTCGGTGAACTCTCGCGCGGCGAGCGCGCCGGCCTGAACCTGGCGTTGGCCCTGGCCCAGAGCCCGGAACTGCTGATCCTCGACGAGCCGACCCTGGGCCTGGACGTGGTCGCCAAGCGTGCCTTCCTGGACGCCATGCTCGAGTCCAGCATCGACGACGGGTCGACCATCGTCTACTGCTCGCACCAGATGGACGAGATCGAGCGCGTGGCCGACAACCTGGTGATCCTGGAGCGCGGCAGCTTGCGCTACATGAGCGGTCCGGACGACTTCTGCGAGCGGGTGCAGCTATGGGTGGCGGAGTTCCCCTTCAAGGCGCCCGAGGTGCAGGAGCTGCCCGGGGTGCTGCAGGTGCAGCAGCTCGACGGCCTGAGCCATATCGTCACCTTCGACCAGCAGGACGGCGCCGCCTTCGAGGCCCGCCTCAAGCTGTTGGGCGCGCGCCGCGTGCAGGCCATGGCGCTCGGCCTGGACCGCGCCGTCAACGCCTTCCTCTCCCATGGACATGCCGGCGCCCGCCGCGCCGCTTAAGCTGAAGGAATATAGCAAATGATCGAACTGTTCTTGTCCGAGCTGCGGCGCTTCCGCAATGCCGCCGCCATCTACTTCGCCGCCAGCCTGGTGCTGGTCACGGTGCTGAACCAGCCGGTCGACATCGCCAACGGCATGAAGGAGCTGCACGCCGTCGTCCTCCTGCTGTATGCGCTGTCCGGGCTGGGCTTTGGCCTCTACCAGTTCGGCAGCTACCGCCAGCCCAGCCGCTGGATCTGGCTGCAGCACCGGCCTCTGCACCGCGGCCGCATCCTGGCCGGCATCGCGCTCGCCTCCGTGCTGCTGATCGCACTGGCGGTGGCGCTGCCCCTCTTCGTCGTGCTGGGCCTGCAGGAGCGTCTTACCCAGCGCGTGGTCGACGTCCGCCACTATGCCGGCGTGGTCTACCTGGCCCTGTCGACAATGTCGGCCTGGCTGGCCGGCGCCTACATCATGCTGCACCGCAGCCGCTGGGCCTTCGTGATCCTGGTGCTGCCCATCCTGCTGACCGTGCACCTGGCCGCCTATGGCACCGTGCTGGCGCTGGCGCTGGCCTGCAACCTGGTGCTGCTGTTCCTGGTCTACACGGTGTTCCGGCCGAACCGCTTTACCGGCGACGATGCGGTCGCCACCGTCGCCTCGGCGGTGCCGCTGCAGCTGAGCTTCTACATCGCCCTGCTGTGGGGCGGCTCGATGCTGTTCCAGATCGGCCAGATGATGGCGGGGGTGCATCCGCTGTCGGTCGGGCAGGCGGTGGCCGGCGGCCTGGTGGAGGCGCAGCGCTTCACGCCGCAAGAGGCGGTGCAGACGGGACTGGCCGGCGCGCCGGATCCGCGTGCGGCCGGCTGGCGCGCCGGCCTGGCGGCGGGCGATGCCGGCTCGGTCGGCCCGCAGGTTCGCGGATATGCGTCGCGAAACCTCATCTCGAACCGAGGCAGACCCGAATTCTATGACGATCACCAGCATGTCTGGACCTTCAGCCACGACCGCATGCTCTATCGCGGACACCACATGCGCCTCGGTACGCCGGCCGGCGTGTATGGCGCCGGCGGGATCGGCGACACCACACCTTTCGATTCGCAGCCGGTGGTGGTCGCGGACAACCAGCGCAACGGCTACCTGGTCAACGCCCACGATCTGTATGAAATCCAGAAAGGCACGCTGCGCCTGCGTCACTTGATGCATGTCGTGGGCGCCGAACAACAGGGCGCCGGCGTCGCCGTGCTGGGCCGCCGCACCGCGATCCTGACCAACCGCCGTGTGCTGCTCCTGCAGGACGGCGGCGGCCAGCCGGCGCCAGTCGCGTCCTTGCCGCTGCCTGTGCCCTTCGGCGACATCCAGCGGGTCGACGCGGCCGCAGTGGCGGACGGCACCCTGGTCAGCGTCATTGCCGGCAACCGCCGCAACGACGGCGTCGTCGGCGCGCCCCAGGTCACCTATCTGGTGGATGCGGGCGGCCGGGTGACGGAAGTCGCGCGGCGCGAGCTGGCCCACGACTTCCCGGCACTGTTCGAGCACAAGGACTGGTGGATCTCGCCGCTGCTGCAGGCGGTGGTGAGCCTGCCGGACCTGCTGATCGACAAGGGCGCGGTGCCCGACTACGGCGCCAGCCGCTTCGCGCCGCTGCTGCTCGAGCGGCCGGCCGTGGCCTGGACGGCGGCCGGCGTGCTGGCCCTGCTGTCCGGCCTGGGCGCCGTGTGGTGGACCCGCCGCGCCGCGCTCGGACCGCGGGCCCGCCTGGCCTGGTGCCTGGCCTGCCTGTTGCTGGGCATCCCGGCGCTGCTGTCGCTGATGGTGCTGCAGCCGCGCGCAGCGCGCCAGGCCTCGCCGCGCACCACCGAAGAAGCGGCGGCGCAGGCGGCGGCCTGAGACTCAGGCGGCCTGCGCCGCCGACAGCCCGGCATCCATCTCGATGACGCGCTGCGCGCAGGGCCGCGCATTGAAACGGGCGATGTAGTCCACGATCTCGGGCAGCTCCGGCACCAGCTTGAAGGCCGAGGTCCAGCCCAGGGCATAGCCCCACAGGACGTCGGCCGCCGAGAAGCGCTCGCCCAGCAGCCAGGGTCCGGCGCGCAGCTGCCGGGTGAGCGTGGCCAGCATGGTGTCGTAGTCGCCGTAAGGGCTGGTCGAGGGCGGCGCGGGCTCGCGCTTCATCGCCAGGTCGACCACCGCGGGTTCGAAGCAGGAGCCGTAGAAGGCCAGCCAGCGTAAATAGGGACCCCGCTGCAGCTCGTCGACGGCAGGCGCCAGGCCCGCCTGCGGGAACAGGTCCGCCAGGTAGATCATGATGGCGGCCTGCTCGGTCACCAGCACTTCGTCTTCTCCCTGCGCGACGTGCAGGGCCGGCACCTTGCCCATCGGGTTGATGGCCAGGTAGCGCGGCGTATGGGTTTCGTTGGCCTTCAGGTTCAGGGTTTCCAGGGTATAGGGTGCGCCCAGCTCCTCGAGCAGGATGCGGACCGCGCCGGAGCGCGAGTACGGGGCGTGGAAGAGGGTGATGTTGCGGTTCATGGCGTCCTCGCGGTGAATATGGACGTTCAGGATAGGGCTGCAAAAAATTGCCGTCTTGTAAAAACGCGAATGCTAGAATCCCGGCAGACGATCCCATGAATGGCACCCGATGACACCGCTCGCAACCGTCCAGGACCGCCCGAAAGGCGTGGTCGCGCCCGCCCAGGCGCGCAAGATGTTCCGCATGGAGCGTTATCTGCCGCCGCCCGCGCTGGCGCCCTTTCTCGACCACTTCTGGATCGTCGAATGGGATCTCGGCGACCAGCCGCCCTACGTCCAGCGCACTCTCCCGTACCCCTGCGTGCACCTGGTGTTCGACCGCGCCCGCAGCGGCATCTGGGGCGTGCCCACCGGCGCCTTCGACTACGAGCTGAAAGACAGGGGCAAGGTGTGCGGCCTGCGCTTCCGGCCCGGCGCCTTCCGCGCCCTGCTCGGCAAGCCCCTGCATACCATCACCGACCGGGTGCTGGCCCTGTCCGACGTCTTCCCCTGGGATCAAGCGGCAAGCCGAGACGCCGTGCTGGATTGCCTTGACGACGCCGGGATGGTCGACGCCAGCACCCGCCTGCTGGCCCCGCTGCTGCCGGCGCCCGATCCCCAGGTCGAGCGCATCGCCGCCATCCTGCGGGTGGTTGAGGCCACGCCCGGCCTGACCCAGGTCGAGCAACTGGCCGAGGCCGCCGGGCTGAACGTGCGCAGCCTGCAGCAGCTGTTCAGCGACTACGTGGGCGTGAGCCCGAAGTGGACCATCCGGCGCTTCCGCCTGCACGAAGCCGCCGACCGCCTGGCCCGGGGCGAGGCCGACCTCGCCGCGCTGGCCCAGGAACTCGGCTACTTCGACCAGGCCCATTTCAGCTCCGATTTCCGCAAGCTGGTCGGCCAGCCGCCGTCCCACTACCTGAAACGCGAGCGCGACAGCGCCCAGGCGTCCTGATCGGACCGGCATGCTATCCGCAATCGACAGCTTCCTGATGGACGACCGCCCGCGGCCGCTGGCCGGCCTGCGCCGCGGCCTCGTCGAGTTCCTGTACTTCGGCGTCAAGGAGGCCCGCGCCTGCCTCTTCGTCGGCCTGTTCTTCGCCGCCATCTTCCTGATGCCGCGCGCCGGCCTGTGGGGCGTCCCGCGCTACGACCTGCTCTTGGTGGTGGCGATCGCGATCCAGTTGTGGATGGTGAGGGTCAAGCTGGAGACCTGGGACGAGCTGAAGGCGGTCTGCCTCTTCCACGTGGTCGGCTTCGCGCTGGAAGCCTTCAAGGTGTCGGGCAGCGTGCAGTCCTGGAGCTATCCGGACTTCGGCTATACCAAGATCTTCGGCGTGCCGCTGTTCTCCGGCTTCATGTACGCGGCGGTCGGCAGCTATATCGTGCAGGCCTGGCGCCTGCTCGACCTGCGCATCCGCCACCATCCGCCTTACTGGATGGCGACCACGATCGCGGTCCTGATCTACCTGAACTTCTTCACCCACCATTACATCGGCGACTACCGCTGGTACCTGGCGGCCTGCGCCCTCGGCCTGTACTCGCGCACCACGGTGGTGTTCCGCCCCCTCGACCGCGACCGCCGCATGCCGCTGATGCTGGGCTTCGTGCTGACCGGCTTCTTCATCTGGATGGCCGAGAACATCGGCACCTTCTGGGGCGTGTGGCGCTATCCGAACCAGCTTGGCGCCTGGTCGGCGGTCCACATCAGCAAATGGAGTTCGTGGTCGCTGCTGGTGATCATGACCTTTACCATCGTGGCCAGCCTGAAGCATGTGAAGGCCAAGATTCATATCGCCGAGGAGTGATTTATCGTGTTGCGAACAAAAATAGAAACCGAACGCCTCATCCTGCGCCCCTTTACCCTCGACGACGCCGAAGCCTGGCTGCCCCTGATCACGCTGCCGGAGATCATCCGCTACACCGGAGACACCCCGGTCTCCACGGTCGACGAAGCGCGCGAGAT
>FTCT01004476.1_pt1 | contig 12576 bp, 15 predicted proteins | sample 1658881 | NCBI WGS metagenome assembly FTCT01 (sample SAMEA3914864, study PRJEB12502) | metagenome | biome: forest; material: soil | place: USA | collected 2012-03-12 | depth 0.3 m | reverse complement strand
CTGATCCAGGCCGTTCAGGACTATTTCTCGCCCGCGCAAGCCATGTCGGTCTGCGTCCACAAGGATCAGGACATGGCCGTCGACTTCTGCCTGCGCCGCGGCTTCACGGTCGACCGCGAAATCCCGTTCGAGCTCGGCAATTACGGCTTTACCGACTACGTGATGAACAAGGACCTCCGGAATTAGTGGAGTAGCGCCTCCACTGTCGGGCCGCCGAACAGGACCTGCCAGGCCAGGACGATCGCCCCGTGAAACAGGACGGCCGGCCACAGGCTGCCCGTGCGATAACGGGTGACGGCGCAGGCCAGCCCCAGGAGCCCCGCGCAGAATAGAAATGCCGGATGCAGGAACAGCCCCGCGCCCGGCAGGATCAGCGTGGCCTCGACGACGTGCCACACGACAAAGGCCAGGGTGCCGAACGCGATGGCGCGCTGGGCACTTTGGCCTTCGTCGCGTCCGGGAACCAGCAGGCCCCGAAAGACCAGCTCTTCCGTAAAGGCGGGGACGGCGAAGACGCTCAGGCGCAAATACCACTCGCCGAGGCGCGGCTGCCAATGGATCAATCCGAAAGCCAAGGCGACGGCCGCAATCGCAACCGTCGCCCCGCAATAGATCGCCAGTGAGACCACCCATTCGCCCGACCTCGGCCAGGTGACGAGCGCGGATTTCAGGCGGCGGAGGATCGGCATGGACCGATCTTTAAGCCTTTCGCGCCCCGCGCGCCAGCATCAGCCACAGCATCAGCACCACCGCGATCGCGTCGAGGATGATCTTGCCGTAGAGGTCGACCGTCGATGCGCCCTGGAAGGCGACGAACATGACGGCGAAGTTGCCGAGTGTAATGCCGTAGAGCGCGCCGATGGCGTGGCCGTTGCCCCACTTTTCGTGCGCCATGAAACCCGGCACGGTCAGCATCAGCACCGCACCGAGTCCGATACCTGCGGCCACCGGCAGAAGCGGCGGCACTTGCGGCGCGATGCCGAAGGCCAGGATCTCGACACCGAAGATCACAACCGACGCCACGATACCCAGGACGAACAGGACGATCGGATGCGGCGGCGTTATCGGCTTCGCGGTGCCGGCAAGGGCGCGGCGCGCCGGCCCGAGCGCCGCGAGCAACAGGGCGACAAGGGTGACGGCGCCGGCGATCGCCAGGTGTGGCGGGATATCGTAGGCCGGCAAATGAAAGACCTTGGTACGCGCGATCTGGTTCCAGCCGTACCAGGCCACGAAGCACGCCGGCAGGAACAGCGCGCAGATAATGCCGATGCCCCAGCCGCTCAGCCACGGCTGCGCCTTGCGGTCGCGGAAGATCAATTCGGTCAGCCCGACCGGCACCACCACAGCGAACAGGGCTTCGTACAGCATTGCCCAGACGAAATAGACATAGTTGAACCCGAAGGCGCGAGCGTATTCGACGCCCTTCAGCTTGATGATCAGGGGCGCGAACGAGGTCTGTTGGATCAGGCACTCCTCGGCCACCGCCAGGGCCAGCGCCAATAGCAGCAGGTTGAACCAGCCGAGGCGATAGCGGCGAACGAAGAAACGCGCCAGCACGGCGCCCCCGCCCCAGATGATCGTTTCGATCGGAAAGAAGACGGCGGAGCTGAGTCGCGTCGCGCCGGGCAAAAGCTCTGTGATCAGGGCCGCCATCAACATCAGGGTGATGCCGGGCAAGGCGCTGTGGAACCATGATTTTTTAGGTGTTTGGGCAGCGTCAGGCATGGAATTGCCCTTTCCTTCCGAAAAATCTTAGATATAATTATCTTATGCCTAAGATAAATTCAAGCACCGTTCCGGCGGTGGAGACCGATCCGCATCGACTGCATCGCGACATGGCCACAGCCGTCGTCCATTTTCATGAATCGGTCGCCCGCGCGCTCGGCATGACCGCGGCCGAGCGCAAGACGTTGAGCGTCCTGGCCGAAATGGGCATAACGACGCCCGGGCACCTGGCCCACGCCACGGGGCTGACGACCGGCGCCATTACCGGCATCGTCGACAGGCTGGAAAAGCAGGGCTTCGCGCGCCGCGTCCCCAATCCCGACGACCGGCGCAGCGTGCTGATCCACGCCCTTCAGGTCGACAGGGTCGCGGAAATCCAGGCGCCGATCTTCGCCTCGTTGACCGCGGCGATGGACGACCTGTTCGCGCGCTACACGCCAGACGAACGCGCGCTGATCCTCGACTACGTCGCCGCGACGACGGAGGTCCTGCGCGCGCAGACGCGCAAACTGAAGGCCTAGCTGGCCGGCGTTTGCTGCGACGGCTTGAAGGCCTTCGCGGCAGCGGCGGCCTTGCCCGTGTCGAAGATCGACATGCCCTTACGCAACCGGGCCGCCGCCGTCTTGGCGTCGGCATTGTCCTGGTCGGCCGAAAGGATGTACCACTTCAGCGCCTCGACCTGGTCCTGCTTTACGCCGAGCGCATTCTCGTACATTTTGCCGAGGTTATACTGGCCGTCGCCGTCACCGCCATTGGCCGACAGCGTCAACCATTTGCGCGCTTCGACGTAGTCGGCCTTGACGCCCTCGCCTTTGAAATACATCTCACCGAGCTCGTATTGGGCGGCGGAGTCGCCCTGGTCGGAGGCCTTGCGCAGCCACTTCATCGCCTGGTCGGTGTCGGTCGGCAGGAATTCCCCGAAGCGGTACATTATGCCGAGATTGCGTTGTCCGACCGCGCTATCCCGCATGGCGGCGCGGGCGAACCATTTGAAGGCGTCGCCCTTATCGACCTTTTCAGCATAGCCGAAGTAGCTGAAGCGGCCCATCGATGCCAGCGCCTGCGGATTCCATATCGCCGCACCGCGCTTGAAATAGCCGAGTGCCAGATCGAGGTCCTTCGGCTGGCCGACGCCGTCCTCGGCCATCTCGCCCAAGCGGTTGAGCGCCCCGTCCTGCTCTTTTTCGGCCGCGGCCTTGTAGAGCGAAATGGCGCGGTTGAGGTCCTGCGGCACGCCCGTACCATCCTCGTACATGGTCCCCAGCAAATATTGGCCGTAGGCGTTACCGAGGTCGGCCGACTGCTGGTATAGCTTGACGGCTGCCGCCTTGTCGGCCGGCACGGCGTCGCCATTGTCGTACATCAGGCCCAGATTGTTCATGGCCGGGGCATAGTTCTGCGCGACGGCCAGCCGATACCATTTCTGCGCCTCCGCCGCGTCGTGCGCCATGCCTTCCCCCTGGTCGTATGTCCACGCCAGGCCGTTCTGACCCTTGGCATTGCCCTGCTCGGCCGCCTCCCGCCAAAGAAGCAGCGCCTCGGCGCGGTCCTGATCGACGCCATCGCCCCAGTAGTAAAGGTCGGCCAGCTCGGCGCGCGCCTCGGCGTCGGCAGCATTCGCGGCCTTGTTCAGCCACTGGAACGCTTTTTCGTCGTTCTCTTCGACGCCCGTGCCGTTGTGATAGGCGATACCGAGATCGCGCTCGGCCGCGACGTCGCCGGCTTCGGCCTTCTTCGTCAGGGCGGCGATGTCGGGCTTGGCGTCCTCGGCCGATGCGGGCGCGGCCGACAGAAGAACGGCGAAACAAAGCGCCGGAAATGCGATACGAGTCATGGATCCCTCCCCTGCACCAGTTACCACCAGAAATGGCCCAGCCACGCAAGTCCTTTGCCGCCCCCTTCAAAATGGTTTATGACGTCACCACATAGGGCGTGGCAGGGGGATGAGGGCGGACACGCCACCTCTGTCGCTTGGATGGAATTCAGGGACTTAAGAGGAGCTTCCCATGATCTCGAAACGCGTTGTTCGCCCGCTTGCCGGCGTCGTGCTGACGGTGGCCATGGCCGCCAGCCTGTCGGGCTGCGGCATCAACTCCATCCCCACCAAGGAAGAAGCGGCCAAGGCCAAGTGGGGCCAGGTCAGCGCTGCCTATCAATACCGCAACGACCTGATCCCGCAGCTGGTTGCGACCGTCAAGGGCGGCGCGGCCAATGAACGCGCCATCCTGACCGACGTTATCAACGCCCGCGCCAGCGCGACGCGCGTCAATGTCGACGCTGCCTCGATCAGCGATCCCGCCAAGTTCCAGCAGTTCCAGCAGGCCCAGAACACGGTCGGCGCGGCGCTCGGCCGGCTTATGGTCATCCAGGAACAGTATCCGGACCTCAAGTCGAACCAGGGCTTCACGGATTTGATGGTCGCCATCAATGGCGCCCAGTCGCGCATCCTTATCGCCCAGCGCGACTACAACGACGCTGCCCAGGACTATAATACCAGCCTGCGTACCTTCCCGACCGTCGTGTGGGCCAAGACGATGTACGGCAATGAAAAGCCGCTGCCCTACTTTACCTCGACGGATGACACGGGTCCCGGCAAGGCCGGCACGGCGCCAACCATCGACATGTCGGGTGTCGGCGCGCCGGCGTCGAAATAAGCCTCAACACAGGCCAATCCCATGCCCCGTTCCGCCCCCAGGGCGCTTAGAGTGCCGGCGCCTAGGTCCCCGGTTCAGACAGTCTGGATCGCGAGCCTGTTTGTGCTGCTCGTCAGCCTTTTCAGCGTCACGGTCCGGGCCGAGCCGGCCTTTCCGTCGCTGAACAATACCCGCGTCGTCGATGACGCGGGTATCCTGTCGGACGCGACCGAGCATGATCTCGACGCCAAGCTCAAGGGTCTTGAGGACGCCACGACCGACCAGGTCGTGGTCGTCACCGTCAAGGACCTGCAAGGCTACCCCATCGAGGACTACGGTTACCAGCTGGGGCGCCACTGGGGTATCGGACAGAAGGGCCAGGTCAAGGCGTCGAACGGACAGACCTATAAGGACAACGGCGTCCTGATCATCGTCGCGCCCAACGACCGCAAGGCGCGGATCGAGGTCGGCTATGGCCTGGAACCCGTCCTGCCCGATATCTTTGCGGGCCATATCATCCGCGACGACATGCTGCCCAAATTCAAGTCCGGCGATTACGACGGCGGCGTCGAAGCTGGCGCCGACGCGGTCATCAAGCAGCTGTCGCTCGACCGCGGCGTGGCGATCCAGAAGGCGCAGGCGGAGGCGCAGCAGCCCGCGCGGCACGAACGCGGCCTGCCGTTCGGCGTCATCATCCTGATCATCGTCGTCTTCGCCCTGTTTTCACGCGGCTGGCTGCCCTGGTTCATCCTCGGCAACGTCCTGGGCGGCGGAGGCCGTGGCTGGGGTGGCGGCGGCGGCGGCGGTGGCGACTGGGGCGGCGGCGGAGGCGGCGGTTTCAGCGGCGGCGGCGGATCGTTCGGCGGCGGCGGCAGTTCTGGAAGCTGGTAAGAGGGGGAGTTGGTAGAGATGGCCTTGAAAATCGACCACAGCCGCATCAACGCGGCCATCGCCCAGGCCGAAACGGCCACGTCGGGCGAAATTACCTGCGTCATCAAGGGCAAGGCGCTGAACTACGGCGAAACCCCGCTCGGCTGGGCGGCCGCCTCGGCGCTGATCCTGCCGCTGGTGCTGGGCGCGCTGGGTTTCCTGCCGCATCAGTGGCTGGCTCCGGCCCTCAATTCCGTCCTTGGCTGGAACGGCATCGGCACGTCGGGCGACTTTCCGGTCTGGGAAGTCCTGCTGGGCTATGCGGCGCTGCAGATCATAGTCTTTGCCTTGGTCTATGTGCTGATCAACTTCACCGGGCTGAAGCTGGTCCTGACGCCCCAGGCCACGCGCCGCAGGAAGGCGCACGAAAAGGCGATGGAGCAGTTCTATGCCCGCGGCCTGCATCTGACGCGCGGCCGCACCGGCGTCATGATCTTCTGCGCGCTGGAAGAGCGGTTCGTCGAAGTCATCGCCGACGAAGGCATCTTTGCCAAGGTCGATACCTCGACCTGGAACAACACGGTCAATGTACTGCTGAAGAACATCAAGGCCGGCGACCTGACGACGGGTTTCGTCGAGGCCGTGGCGGCCTGCGGCGTGGCGCTGGCCCAGCACTTCCCGCCCGACGCCGACAATCCCAACGAACTGCCCGACGTCCTGATCGAGATCTGAGTTTGACCGAAACCGACCTTTCCGCCACCGATTACAAGATCGGCTTCGGCACGCTGAACGCGTTTTTCTGGACGTGGGTAAAGCGCAACAATTTCAGCAGGCGCAAGCTGGTCATCGTGCTGATCCTGACGGCTGCGATGGCTGTCCTGGGGGTAATGCCGATCGCGCCCCAGATCGTGTCCGCGTTCCGCGAAGGAACTGTGCCGCTGGTCCTGGCGGCATTTTTCGGCGTGGTGATGATCCTGATGTTCATGCTGATGTCATCGGTGATCATGTACGTCGTGTCGCCGATCATGTCCTACGTCGTCCAGGTCTTCAGTTTTGTCTTCGGACCGATGCGTCGGCGAACCAACTCTATCCGCATCGACGCCGGTGGCTTGCTCAAGACGTCGAACGGCGAACCCAACGCGCTCGACTGGACGCAAGTCCACGAGGTCGTCGCCACGAAATCGTCGATCCTGATCTTTACCAATCGCAACTGCGCCGTGATGGTCCCGAAATCAGCCTTCGCGTCGCGTGACGCTGCTGACGCCTTTGCGCAATCGGCCACGCGATACTGGACGGACGCCAAAAGCATTTTCTGAGACCGCCATGACGCTCGACGACCTTCAGGCCCGGCTGTCGCATTTGCCCGGCCTCCAACCCGGCAAGGCGTTGCAAAACACCGGACTGATGGCCGGCGGCAAGCTGTTCGCCTTCCTGAAGGACGGCCATCTTGTCCTCAAGCTGCCGGCGAAACAGATCGATATCCTGATAGAGGCCCACGGCGCCGTCCGCTTCGACCGCAACCAGGGCAGGCCGCTCAAGGAATGGGTGGTGATACCGCCGTCGTCGGCCGACATCTGGCCGGCCCTGGCCGAGGACGCATTCTCCTTCGTGTCGGGCCGCTTCGTTGCGGGAAAATAAGCGAAATATCTTGCGTTCGCGGCTTGCATCGCCACATGTGTTACTGTATCAGCACGCTAACACATTAACACGGTAACACAGATGCAGCCCCCCCCTCAGGACCTTGCCGACGATCAGGACGTTCTCGTGCGCGCCCTGCTGTCGCTGGAAAGCGCCGAAGAGGTCAAGGCCTTTCTCAACGACCTGTGCACGCCCGCCGAGATCCGCGCCTTTGCGGAACGCTTCAAGGTGGCGCGCCTGCTCGACGAAGGCACCCACAGCTACCGCGATATCGCCATGCGCACCGGCGCCTCGACGACGACGGTGACGCGCGTAGCGCGGTTCCTGCGGGAAATGCCGCATCAAGGCTACCGGGTTGTCCTGGATAAACTGAAAGATTCCAAATGACCGAACCCCGTTTGCGTATTGCCGTCCAGAAGTCGGGCCGCCTGGCCGACCGCTCGCTGGAGCTTATCTCCGGCGCGGGCCTGCGCGTCATGAAGGGTATCAACGACCTGCTGTACCGCATCGAAAACCAGCCGATCGACCTCCTGCGCGTGCGCGACGACGACATCCCGACCTTCGTCTCCGACAATGTCGCGGAACTGGGGATCGTCGGCCTCAACGTGCTGCAGGAGCACTTTCCCGACAGCGATATCGAAAGCATGATCGTCATGCGCCTCGGCTTCGGCAGTTGCACGCTGAAGATCGCCGTGCCGAACGACGCCGCCTATGACGGCCCGCAAAGCCTGGAAGGCAAGCGCATCGCGACCTCGTATCCCAATATCCTGGCACGCTGGCTGAAGGACAAGGGCGTGAACGCCGAGATCGTCGAGATGCGCGGCGCCGTCGAGGTCGCGCCGCGCATGAAGATCGCCCACGCCATCTGCGACCTGGTGTCGACAGGTGCCACGCTCGAAGCCAACGGCATGCGCGCCACCGACCTGGTGCTCAAGTCCGAAGCCGTGCTGATCAAGGCGCCGCACGCCCCGCCGCCCGAACTGGCGCATTTGTACGACATCGTCGTGCGCCGCTTCGACGGCGTCGTCGCCTCGACGGGCGCCAAGTACGTCATGCTGAACGCGCCCAAGGCGCACCTCGACGAGATCATAAAGCTGATCCCGGGCGCCGATGGCCCGACCATCATGCAACTGGCCGGCCGAGACGATACCGTTGCCGTCCACGCCGTCTGCCAGGAGAACGTCTTCTGGGAGACGCTCGACAAGCTGAAAACCGCCGGCGCCTCGGCCATCCTGGTGCTGCCGATCGAAAAGATGATGAAGTAGATGAAGACCTTCGTCTGGAAAGACCTTAGTCCCGCCGAGCGCACGGCGGCGCTGGCGCGGCCGGAAAATCGCCGCGACCCGGCGGTCGCCGCGCGCGTCAAGACCATCTTCGACGATATCGAAGCCCGCGGCTTCGAAAGCCTCGTCGACTGGGCGGTGAAGCTCGACGGCCACGCTCCCAACGCCATGCGCCTTGACGGAAAGACGGTCGACGTCGCGCGCGCGCAACTGACCGCCGACGACCTCGCCGCCATGGAACTGGCGGTCGAGAATGTCCGCGCCTTCCAGGCCGCCGAGTTGCCGGGTGATGGCCCCATCATTGCGCCCAGGCCGGGCCTGAGCCTGCAACGCGTCTATCGTCCGCTCAATACGGCCGGCCTTTATGCTCCGGGCGGCACGGCGCCACTGTTCTCGACCCTGATCATGACGGCCGTGCCGGCCCTGGTCGCGGGCGTCAAGAACCGCGTCTGCATCACGCCGCCGGCGCGCGACGGATCGATCCACCCGATGATGATCGCCGCCGGTGCGGCGTCGGGGCTCGACACCGTCTGGCGTGTCGGCGGCGCGCACGGCATAGCGGCGCTTGCGCTCGGCGTGCTGGAAGGCGTTCCCGCCGCCGACAAGATCTTCGGCCCGGGCAACAAGTACGTCGCTGAAGCCAAAAGATATGCCACCGAGCGCGTGTCGGGCCTGGCCATCGACATGCCGGCCGGCCCGTCGGAACTTCTGGTTATCGCCGACGACAGCGCCAATGCGAAACTGGTCGCCGCAGACCTGCTCAGCCAGGCCGAGCACGACGCCGATGCCCAGGTCATACTGGTCGCCCTGTCGCGCGACATCGCCGACAAGATTGCCACGCAAGTTAAGGCCCAGGTCGAGCGCCTCCCGCGCGCCGCCATTGCAAAAGCCTCGCTCGACCAGGCGCGTCTGTTTATCGTGTCGTCGATCGCCGAAGCCGCCGAGGTGTCGAACCTCTACGGTCCCGAACACCTGGCGATTCAGGTCGGTGATCTCGACGGCATCATTCCGCAACTGACCGCCGCCGGCACGATTTTCGCCGGGACGTACGCCGCCGAAACCTTCGGCGACTATGCGGCGGGCCCCAGCCACGTCCTGCCGACCGATGGCGCCGCCAAGGCGTGGGACGGCATTACGGTGCGGTCCTTCCTCACCAGCTTCGTCGTCCAACGCGCCACAAAGGCTGGCGCCGCGGAAATCGCCCCGGCCGCCGCGCGGCTGGCGCGCCTCGAAGGCCTAGAAGCCCATGCTCTCGCAGCCGACTTCCGTCTCGAAGTCTAACAAATGTTTTACAAGAGCAAGATCGTATAACCGATGTTCAACTCGCCCTTCACATCCTTGAACGCCAGCGGCGCGGGCCTGGAATCGCTGCCGCCTTCACTCGAGCCCTTGCGTGAGCGCATGGCTGATTTCTACGGCGTCGAAGCGCACCAGCTGATGGTGACGCGCGGCGCGTCTCACGCCATGGAGGTGCTGATGCGCCGCCTGCGCGTCCACGGCCACGAATTCGTCTGGGCCGGCGCCGACCACTATCTGGAAGACCTGTGCGCCGTCTATAACCTGACCGTGCGCCAACCGCCGCTGTCGGGCCCGATTTCCAAGGGCGGCGGCTTCTATTTGACGCACAATCCCAGCCAGCGCGACGGCAAGGCGCTGGATCTGATCGCGGCGAGGACATTGGCCGTCGAGATCTTCCCGTCGATCCTGGTCGTCGACGAAAGCTATTTCGACGCCTCCAGCGCCGCCTCGCTGGTCGAGCTGGCCGTCGCCGAGCCGAACGTCGTCGTGCTGAAAAGCCTGTCGTATCTGTTCGGCATGGCCGGCGCCCGCGTCGGTGCGCTGATCGCCAATACCAAGACAATCCAGGGCTTGCTGAAATACTGCGAACCCCACCCCATCCCCACGCCGTCGGTCCGCGCCGCGGAAGCCGCGCTGTCGCCGTCGCGGTCTTTGAGTGTCCAGGCGCGCATCGACCTGATCCGCGCCGAGCAGGCGCGCGTGCGCGAAGCCTTGTCGCGCTCACAGCAGCTCGAAGGTTTCGACCTTAACGACGGGCCGTTCATGCTTCTGCGTCCCCTCAACCTGCTCAAGACCCAGACCGCGCTGAAGAAGCTCGGCCTGTCGGCCCAGAATACGCCGAACGGACTCCTGCTGGCGCTGGGGGATGCCGCGACCAACAACCGTATCCTCAAGGCGCTCGACGTGGCCGCGGCTGAAAAGGCGCCGCGCACGGGCGAGATCCTGCGCGACACCAAGGAGACGCGCATCTCGGTTCTGGTCAATCTCGACGAGGCAAAGCCCGTCAAGGTCAATACCGGCATCGGCTTTTTCGACCACATGCTCGACCAGGTGGCGACGCACGGCGGTTTTTCGCTGCAGCTGGCGTGCGAAGGCGATCTGCACATCGATGGGCACCACACGGTCGAGGACTGCATGCTGGCCTTCGGTCAGGCGCTGAAGATCGCGCTCGGCGACCGTGTCGGCATGGCGCGCTTTGGCTTCGTGCTGCCGATGGACGAGACCGAGGCCAAGGTGTCGGTCGATCTCGGCGGCCGCCCCTTCTGCGTCTTCAAGGGCGCGTTCGAAACGACGCATATCGGCGACTACCAGACCGAGATGACGGCGCACGCCTTCCGCTCGCTGTCGGAAACGCTGGGCGCGTCGATCCATGTCGAGGTCGAAGGCGGCAACGACCACCACAAGACAGAGGCCTGCTACAAGGCTCTCGGCCGCGCGCTGCGCCAGGCGACGCGCATCGAAGGCGACGCCCTGCCGTCCACCAAGGGAATGCTCGCGTGATGACTGTGCTGAAAGAGCGGAGCGTTAGCACATGATAACCGTAGTAGAACTTGGGTGCGCTAATACCGCGTCGGTCCTGTTCGCGCTCGACCGCCTGGGCGCGGAAGCCAAGCTGTCGTCGGACCAGGCCGAGATCAAGGGCGCGAAAAAGGTCATCCTGCCGGGTGTCGGCGCGGCCGGGTTCGCCATGAGCCGCATCCACGAACTGGGGCTTTACGACATCCTTCGCGGGCTCGACGTACCGCTGATGGGGGTCTGCCTCGGCCAGCAGCTTTTGTTCGACCGCTCGACCGAGGGCAGCGTCGAATGCCTGGGCCTGATCCCCGGCGAGGTGACGCAGATGGTCGCCAGCCGCGAGCTGGTCGTGCCGCACATGGGCTGGAACCAGTTGGAAATCAAAGTCGAGGATCCGCTGAATACCGGCTTACGAGATGGCGACTTCGCCTATTTCGTTCACTCCTATGTGTGCCCGGTCAATCAATATACCCTGACCACGGCGACCTATGGCCACCCTTTCGCCGCCATGGTGCGCAAGGACAATGTCTGGGGTTGCCAGTTCCACCCCGAACGGTCGAGCGCCGCCGGCGCGCAGATCCTGAAGAATTTCGTAGAGCTCTGATATGATTTTGTACCCCGCCATCGACCTGATCAACGGCGAATGCGTACGCCTGGCGCAGGGGCGTTTCGATGCCGTAACGCGCTACGATTCCGATCCGTTCAAGCGCCTTGCCCTGTTCAACGACGAGCGCGCCGAATGGGTGCACATCGTTGATCTCGACGGTGCCAAGGCCGGCTCGCCGCAACAGCATGAACTGATCGGCCGCCTGGCCGCGGCGTCGAAAGCCAGGATCCAGACGGGCGGCGGCGTGCGCACACGCGACCACGTTCAGACCCTGCTCGACGCGGGTGTTTCGGCGGTCGTCGTCGGCTCGGCGGCGGTGAAGAACCCCAAAGAGGTGCGCGGCTGGCTCAAGGATTTCGGCAAGGACCGCATCACCCTGGCGCTCGACGTCCTGCCGACCAAGGACGGCGATTTCGACGCGGCCCTGCATGGCTGGGTCGAAGGCTCCGGCATCTCGCTGTGGGACGTGCTCGACTACTATCCCGCGGGCACGGCGCAGCGTATCCTGGTCACCGACGTGTCGCGCGACGGCATGCTGATGGGACCGAACATGGAGCTGATGCAGGCCCTGCGCCGCAAGCGTCCCGACCTCGACATCCAGGCCTCGGGCGGCGTACGCTCGGTCGACGATCTCTACGATCTGAAGGCCCTGGGCGTCCACGGCGCTATTGTCGGCAAGGCGATCTATGAAGGTTTAATCGATTTAAAGGCCGCGATTAATGTTGGCTAGACGCATCATCCCCTGCCTCGACGTCAAGGACGGCAAGGTCGTCAAGGGCGTGCAATTCGTCGGCCACGAAGTGCTGGGCGACGCCGTCGACCTGGCGCTGCGCTACCGCGACGAAGGCGCCGACGAGCTGGTGCTCTATGACATCACCGCCTCGTCCGAAGGCCGGACGGTCGACTATAACTGGGTGCGCGATATCGCCCGCGCGCTCGACATCCCCTTCTGTGTCGCCGGCGGCTTGCGGACGGCCGAACAGGCGGTGCGCTGCCTCGATTCCGG
>FTCT01002284.1_pt1 | contig 12689 bp, 6 predicted proteins | sample 1658881 | NCBI WGS metagenome assembly FTCT01 (sample SAMEA3914864, study PRJEB12502) | metagenome | biome: forest; material: soil | place: USA | collected 2012-03-12 | depth 0.3 m | reverse complement strand
CTACCATCCCGGCCGCGACCTCGACGCGCTGGGCCAGCTTGCCGCCGCCCGGCACCGCCCGCCGGCGCCGCCGTCCCTCCAGGCACCGGACACCCAGGTCCGGCCGTCCGCCTTCCTGCGCCCGGAATACCGCGGCGATGCCATCCCGCTGGCGACCCTGCTGTGCGACCGCCACGCCCACGCCACCGACGGCGCCCGCGCCGCCCTGCTGCATGAAAGCGTCGCCGGCCAGACCACCGAGCTGAGCTTCGCCCGGCTGGCCAGCGATTCGAGCCGCTTCGCCGCGGTGCTGGCCGGGCTGGGCGTCGGCGCCGGCGACCGCGTCGCCGTCCTGCTGCCCAAGGGGCCGGAACTGCTGATCACGGCGCTGGCGATCTGGCGGCTGGGCGGCGTCTACATGCCGCTGTTCACCACCTACACCCCCGCCGCCGTCGCCTACCGGCTGGCCGACAGCGCGGCGCGGGCGATCGTCACCACCGGCTTCCTGCGCCGCAAGGTGCCGCGCGACAACACCCGCCCGGTGGTGACGGTGGAGGGCGACGAGGCGTTCGGCCCCGGTTCCGACACGACGCCCTTCTGGTCGGCCCTGCACGAGGCCGCCCCGCGGACGGAGGTCGCCCGCTACCGGGAAAGCGATGCGCTGGCGCTGATGTACACCTCGGAATCGGAACCGACGCCGCTCGGCGTGTCGCTGCCGGTCAAGGCGCTGTCGGGGATCGAGCAGTACATGCGCATCGGCCTCGACCTGCGCGACGACGACATCTATTGGAACATGGCCGATCCCGGCTGGGCCTATGGCGCCTATTACGGGCTGGTCGGGCCGCTGCTGCTGGGACGGACGACGATCTTCTGCGACGGCCCCTACGACGTGCGGCAGGGCTACCGCATGCTGACCAAGTTCGGCGTCACCAACCTGACCGCCGCCCCGTCGCAGATCCGGGCGTGGCACGGCGCCGATCCGGCCGGGGCGCGTCCGTTCACGCTGCGCATCCTGTCGGTGGTCGGCGAACCGCTGCCCGCCGACCTGATCGCCTGGGCGAACCGCACGGTCGGGGTGCCGCTGCTCGACCAGTACGGCCAGCGCGAGACCGGCATCTTCATCGTCAACCGCTACGACCCCGACACCGCCGACCGGCCGGCATCGGCCGCCCAACCGCCCAGCGGCTCGCTCGGCCGGCCGATGCCGGGATTCCGCGTCGTCGTGCTGGACCAGGACGGCGCCGAGGCCCCGGTCGGCGGTGCCGGCGAGATCGCCGTCGACGTCGAGAAATCGCCGCTTTTCTGGTTCGAAGCCTACGCCAACGACCCGGAACGCACCGCCCGGCGCTTCCGGCACGGCCGCCGCTACTACCTGACCGGCGATTGGGCCTTCCTCGACGCCGACGGCAACATCCACTATCGCGGACGGGCGTCCGACGCCATCGTCATGCAGCAGAGCGACTGATCGTCATCCGACGAGACGCCGGAATCGGCGCCGTCCGGGGCAACAGCACTGCCCATCGCGCCGCCGTTCGGCTATAGATCGCCAGCCTGTCCGTCCCCGCGACGGACGGCGCGGGGAAGCAGCGGATATTTGTGATGGAAGCGAAGACGAAGAACCGCGACTCCTGGCTGACCGCCGCTTTCTCGGCCCTGGCCGAGGGTGGCGTCGATCAGGTCCGGGTCGAATTGCTGGCGAAACGGTTGAAGGTCACCAAGGGCAGCTTCTACTGGCATTTCCGCGACCGCACCGACCTGACGGACGCCCTGCTGGAAAGCTGGAAGAAGGGCCGCATCGCCGCGATCATGGAGCAGACGCGCGCCGACGGCCGCGAGCCGAGACGGCGCCTGCACGACCTGCTGGCGCTCTACAACGGCAGCAACCCGCGCGGCATGGCGATCGAGCTGGCGGTGCGCGACTGGGCGCGCCGCGCCCCGGAAGCGGCCGAGGCGATCGCCGAGGTCGACCGCGAGCGCCTGCGCTGCGTGTCCGACCTGTTCGTGGCGCTGGGGCTGCCGCCCGACCAGGCCTTCGCCCGCTCCTACCTGCTCTATTCCTTCGCCTTCGGCCAGGGCCTGCTGGCCAGCGGCTCGGTGGCCGAACAGGCGGAGGCGGTCCGCGCGATCTGCGGCGCCGTGCTGGTGCCGGACCCGCCGGTGCATTGAAGAGGAATCTTCACCGGGACGCCTCCGCCGCCGCTCAGGCCTGGTAGGCCAGGCGCAGGCTCCCCCATTGCCGGCCGCGCACCAGGATCGGGGCGTCGACCTCCTTCAGCCGCACCGTCTGGCCGCCGCCCATGTCGCGCCGGTAGGCCTGCAGCAGGAAGGGCCGCGCGTTGCGCGCCGCCGCCAGGCCGGCCCGGTCGGCGAAGACCCGCCGGTTGCGGCTGTGCGCCATGTTCCAGTCGACCTCCCCCGGCCGCTGCGGTTCGGAATAGCGGGCGTTGTGGGTCGGCAGGTAGCCGACGCTGTTGACCGCCGCGCAGAACTGGAAACGCGGGTTGGAGGCCAGGATCTTCTCCTGGATTGCCGGGAACAGCCGGTCCGTCAGGTCGGTGAAGGGCGCCATATGCTGTTCCGGCGAAGTGCCGGGCAGCGGGGTCAACTGCGTCGAGAACAGCGCCTCCTCGGCGATCGCGCCGCTGGCGAGGCTGCCGTCCAGCAGTTGGCCGAGCGCCGCCGCCGCCTCCTGCACGGTCTTGATGAAGGGGGCGTCCGTCGCGACCAGCCGGCGGTAGACCGTCTCCAGCCCCGCGGACTGGGCCTCCGTCAATTCCAGGAAGGCAAGGTGCAGCCCGAGGTCGCTGGTGCCGGCGACCACCGCCGGCAGGTCGCCGGCATCGCGCAGGACGATCTTCACCCGCGTCTGCTCCTCCAGGGCCGGAAGCCCCTTCGGATCGACCAGCAGCCCGTCGAGCGACAGGTCGAGCATGGTGGCCGGCTTGCGGTCGCTGCCGAGGACGACCGAGATCGGCTCCTCGCACGGGATGCGGTCGGAGGACCGGCGGTCGCCGGCCACCGACTGGCGCAGCGCGATGACCAGGCGGCGCTTCAGGTCGGACACCGCCGACCGGGTGTCGGTCATCCGGCGGCTGACGTCGGCGGCGATGCCGGTGATCTCGTCGGTCTGGTCGCGGATGCGCAGCACGCTGCTCGACACCTGCGAGGCGCCGCCGGCCGAATTGGTGGCGCTGCGGCCGATCTCGCCGTTGGCGGCCGACTGTTCCTCCACCGCCGCGGCGGTCGCGGCGGCGGCCTCGTCGATTTCCTGGATGACCGAGATGACGGCCTGGATGGCGGCGACGCTGCCGGTCACCGCCTGCTTCAGATGCTCGATCTGCTGGGCGATGTCGCCGGTGGCCTTGGCCGTCTGCCCGGCCAGGTTCTTCACCTCGCCGGCGACGACGGCGAAGCCCTTGCCGGCCTCGCCCGCCCGCGCCGCCTCGATCGTCGCGTTCAGCGCCAGCAGGTTGGTCTGGCCGGCGATGTCGTTGATCAGGCTGGCGACCTTGCCGATCTCCTCGGTCGCGACCTCCATCCGGCCGATCGCCGAGGCCGAATCCCGGGCACTGTCCACCGCCTTGCGCGCCACCTCGCTGGACCGCGCCGCCTGCCGGGCGATCTCGTGCCCGGCCGCGTTCAGCTCCTCGGTCGCCGCGGCGACCGAGGAGGCGTTGGAGCTCGCCTCCTCCGACGCGGCGGACACCACCACGGTGTTCTCGCGCACCACGCCCAGCGATTCCAGCAGATGCTGGATGCCGTCGCCGGCCCGGTCCCCCGCCTGCTCCACGCCGATCCAGGTGGCGTCCAGGTCGCTTTCGATCGCCTTGCAGGTGGCCAGCAGCGCCTGGCGGGTGGTTTCCTGCTGGCGGATCTCCATATCCTGCTTCTCGTGCAGGCCATAGGCGATCCGGGCCTTCATGCCGCGCAGTTCGGAGGCGACGCGCCGGAACTCCGACACGGTGACCGCCTCCATCGGTCGCGTGAAATCGCCCCGGGCAATCCACTCATAGGCCTTTTCCAGCGTGATCAGGGGGCGGCGCACCGTGCGCAGGATGAACCAGCCGAACAGGGCGGCCATCAGGCAGCTCGCCACCACCGCGGCGATCATCTGGGCGATGCGCGTCTTATAGTCGGACACCGCCTGCTCGTACGCCTCGCGCGCGACGCGGACCTGCAGTTCCAGCAGCGCGTCGGTCACCTGGTGCAGCTCGGCGAACAGCGGCTTGACCTTGCTCCGGATATGCAATTCCAGGACCAGGGAATTGCCGTCCTTGGCGGCGGCGACCGCCGGCTCGATGCCGTCCTGGACATAGGCCTTGCTCAAGGTCTGGTAGCGGTCGGCCAGGATTTTCTCTTCCGGCGTCAGATAGGTCGCCAGATAGTTCTTCAGCAGGGTCTGCATGAGCGCCAGGTTGCCGGCGATCTCCTTGGCCTTCGCGTCCACCTCCTTGGCGGTGGCGCCGTCCCGCACGTCGATGATCAGGTCGGTGATGATCTGCTGGTTCGCCCGCGCGTTGTTGAGGATCTCGCCGATCTGGTAGGCGGGAACCGTGCGGTCCTCGTAGACGCTGCGCAGGGATTCGTTGGAGCTGGCCATGCCGTCGAGACCCAGCCAGCCGGCCAGCAGCATCGCCAGGACCAGCAGCCCGAAGACCGCCGCCAGCCGTCCGGCGACGCTGCCGCGGATGGACGAGACCGCCCGCGCGACAAGACCGCGCCTGACCACGTCGCCCGCGGACAGCGCCACGGTGGCGGTCCCGGCCCGCATGGCCCCATACAGGCTGTCCGCCACCCGGACATCCTCGCGCGACGGCTTGGATTGGATGGAGACGTAGCCCTGCACCACCCCGTTTTCGACCAGCGGCGTGACGTTGGCCCGCACCCAGTAGAAGTCGCCGGCCTTGCCGCGGTTCTTCACCAGCCCTTCCCAGGCGTGCCCGCCCTTGATCGTCGCCCACAGGTCGGCGAAGACCTCCGCCGGCATGTCGGGATGACGCACCAGATCATGGGGCGCGCCCAGAAGCTCCTCCTCGGCGAAGCCGCTGGCCGTGACGAAGGCCTTGTTGACGAACGTGATCCGCCCCTCGGTGTCGGTGCGGGAAACCAGCGTGGCTCCTTCGGCCGGATGCGTTTCGTTCGTGGTGGTCGGTGTGTTGACGCGCATGCCGCTGTTCCGCTCCCGCTGTTGCACGACAGGCCGGCATCGGACCGAACAGCCGAACCGCAACGGGCTCCGGAGACAATTCGCTACCCACGCCAACAGTTCGCCGGGCGAAGGCTATACCGCAACGCCGGCGCCAGGAAAACGACGAAAGGCCACCGCATGGCGGGAAGGCCGGCCTTCCTGCCATGCGGTCAGCGCAACAGGCCGTCCAGGGGGATGGCGGTGACGCTCTTGACCTCCTCCATCACCGCGTAGGTGTGGGTTTCCCGCACGCCGCGGGCGGTGGACAGCAATTCGCCGAGAAACAACCTATATTCATTCATGTCGCGGACGCGGGCCTTGACGAGATAGTCGAACCCGCCCGCCACCATGTGGCATTCCATGATCTGGGGCATGCGCAGGACCGTGCCCTTGAAGTCGTCGAAATTGTCCGGGGTGGTGCGGTCCAGCACGACCTCCACGAACACCAGCATGCCGGCGTCCAGCCGGTGGGGGTCGAGCAGGGCGACGTAGCGCTGGATGACCCCGTCGTTCTGCAGGCGCTTCACCCGCTCCAGGCAGGCGGCCGGGCTGAGGTTGATGCGGCGGGCCAGTTCGACGTTGCTGAGCCGCCCGTCCTCCTGCAGTTCGCGCAGGATCTTCAGGTCGGTGGGATCGAGGTTGCGGTCCATGCGGCAGGCTGAACTTTCTTTTGGCAAGTTCTTTATTTTACATGAGTAATTCGGATTTATCCGTGATCAAACGTACCATCATCGGCCTAGTTCTTTCTATACTGAATTATCTTCACCGCCTTCGTTCTCCACCTCCGCGATGGACCGTGCCATGCCCGCAGCCCCCGCCTTCCCCGCCCCGCGTCCGGATCGTGCCGCCATCGTCGCCGCCTACCGCGCCGACGAATCGCGGGTGGTGGACGGGCTGATCCAGGCGGCGGCCCTGCCCGCCGACGCCCGGCGCCGCGTGCAGGACAGCGCGTCCCGGCTGGTGGAGAAGGTCCGGGAGACCCGGCCGCGCTTCGGCGCGCTCGACGCGTTCCTGCAGGAATTCGGCCTGTCGACCAAGGAGGGCGTGGCGCTGATGTGCCTGGCCGAGGCGCTGCTGCGCATTCCCGACGCCGAGACGGCCGACAGCCTGATCCGCGACAAGATCGGCGGCGCCGACTGGACGCGCCATCTCGGCAAGGCGGACAGCCTGTTCGTCAACGCCTCGACCTGGGCCCTGATGCTGACCGGCAAGGTGGTGCGGCTGGACGACGCCGACCAGCGCCAGCCGGCCGGCCTGCTCGACCGCCTGGTGTCGCGCGCCGGGGAGCCGGTGATCCGCCAGGCGATGATGCAGGCGATGCGCATCCTCGGCCGCCAGTTCGTCATGGGCCGCAACATCGGCGAGGCGCTGGACCGCGCCCGCGATTCGGAAAAGCTCGGCTACCGCTATTCCTACGACATGCTGGGCGAGGCGGCGCGGACCCAGGCCGACGCCGACCGCTACCAGGAGACCTACGCCCGCGCCATCGCCGCCATCGGCAAGGCGCGCGGCAACCGCGACGTGCGGACCAGCCCCGGCATCTCGGTGAAGCTGTCGGCCATCCATCCCCGCTACGAGATCGCCCAGCAGGAACGCGTCTTGGCGGAGCTGTGTCCCCGCCTGCGCGACCTGGCGCTGCAGGCCAAGGCGGCGGGCATCCACCTGACGGTCGACGCCGAGGAGGCCGACCGGCTCGACCTGTCGCTCGACGTCATCGAGACGGTGTTCGCCGACCCAGCCCTCGACGGCTGGGAGGGCTTCGGCCTGGCGGTGCAGGCCTACCAGAAGCGCGCGCTGCCGGTCATCGACTGGCTGGGCGGGCTGGCGGCGCGCACCGGGCGCAAGCTGATGATCCGGCTGGTCAAGGGCGCCTATTGGGACAGCGAGATCAAGCGGGGGCAGGAACGCGGCCTCGACAACTACCCGGTCTTCACCCGCAAGGCTTCCACCGACCTGTCCTACCTCGCCTGCGCCCGCCGGCTGCTGGGGCGGCGCGACGCCTTCTACCCGATGTTCGCCACCCACAACGCCCACACCGTCGCCTCGGTGCTGGAGATGGCCGGCGACCGGACGGGGTTCGAGTTCCAGCGGCTGCACGGCATGGGCGAGCCGCTGTACCACCAGATCGTCGGCCCCGAGATGCCGGTGCGCGTCTACGCCCCGGTCGGCAGCCACGAGGATCTGCTGGCCTATCTGGTCCGCCGGCTGCTGGAGAACGGCGCCAACTCCTCCTTCGTCAACCGCATCCAGGACGAGCAGGTGCCGGTGGCCGACATCGTCGCCGACCCGGTGGCGCGCATCGCCGGCCTGGCGGTGAAGCCGCACCCGCGCATCGCCCTGCCGAAGGATCTGTACGGCGCGGAGCGGCGGAACAGCGAGGGCGCCGACCTCTGCGACCCGACCGTCGTCGGCCCGCTGCTGTCCGGCATGGCGGCCGCCGCGGCCAGGCCGTGGAAGGCCGGTCCGCTCGTCGGCGGCCTGACGCCGGAGGGCGCCGCCCGCCCGCTCGCCGATCCCGCCGACGACGGCCGCATCGTCGGCACCGTGGTGGAGGCGACCGCCGCCGACGTCGACCGCGCCCTGGCGCTGGCCGCCGCCGGCCAGCGCCACTGGGCGGCAAGGCCGGTGAATGACCGCGCCGGCTGCCTGACCCGGGCCGCCGACCTGATGGAGCGCGACCGCCACGAACTGCTGGCCCTGCTGACCCGCGAGGCCGGCAAGGTGCTGCCCGACGCCATCGCCGAACTGCGCGAGGCGGTGGATTTCTGCCGCTACTACGCCACCCGCGCCTGCGCCGACTTCGCGCCGCTGACCCTGCCCGGCCCGACCGGCGAGCGCAACGAGCTGCGGCTGACCGGGCGCGGCGTCTTCGTCTGCATCAGCCCGTGGAACTTCCCGCTGGCGATCTTCACCGGCCAGGTGGTGGCCGCCCTGGTCGCCGGCAACGCCGTCATCGCCAAGCCGGCCGAACAGACCCCGCTGGTCGCCGCCGCCGCCGTGCGGTTGCTGCTGGAGGCCGGGGTGCCGGCCGAGGTGCTGCACCTGCTGCCGGGCGACGGCGCCGCCGTCGGCGGCCGGCTGGTCGCCGACCGCCGGGTCGCCGGCGTCGCCTTCACCGGCTCGACCGACACGGCGCATGTGATCAACCGGACGCTGGCCGGGCGCGGCGGCCCCATCGTCCCCTTCATCGCCGAGACCGGCGGGCAGAACGCCATGCTGGTCGACAATTCCGCCCTGCCGGAGCAGGTGGTGGACGACGTGGTGACCAGCGCCTTCCGCTCCGCCGGGCAGCGCTGTTCGGCCCTGCGGGTCCTGTTCGTGCAGGACGGCATCGCGCCCAAGGTGATCGCGATGCTGCAGGGGGCGGCGGCGGAACTGCGCATCGGCGACCCCGCCCTGCTGTCGACCGACGTCGGCCCGGTGATCGACCGCGAGGCGCTGGCCGTCCTGGAACGGCATGTCGAGCGGATGAAGCGGGAGGCGAAGACGCTCTTCGCCGGCACCCTGCCGCCGTCCTGCGCCCAGGGCAGCTTCCTCGCCCCGCACGCCTTCGAGATCGAACGGCTGGACCAGTTGGAGCGCGAGGTGTTCGGCCCGGTCCTGCACGTCATCCGCTTCCGCGGCGACAAACTGGATGCGGTCCTCGACGCCATCGAGAACACCGGCTACGGCCTGACGCTGGGCGTCCACACCCGCATCGACCGCACCGCCCGCCGGATCGCGGAGCGCATGCCGGTCGGCAACCTCTACGTCAACCGCAACATGATCGGCGCCGTGGTCGGCGTGCAGCCCTTCGGCGGCGAGGGGCTGTCGGGCACCGGCCCCAAGGCCGGCGGCCCGCGCTACCTCGCCCGCTTCGCGGCGGAACGCACGCTGACCATCAACACCACGGCGGCCGGCGGCAACACCTCGCTGGTGTCGCTGGAGGAGGATTGAGGCTTCACCGCGCGCGTTCGCCAGCCGGACCCCACCCGGGTTTCCGGGAGGTCCGGCCGGCGGATGCGCGAGTCCACACAGGCGGTTGCCCCAGCCGAAGCAATTTGGCATAAACCACTCTGACGGCGAATCTTAAAGACGTGATCAACCAAAACGGTTCTGGGTTGGTCTTTCAAACCGGCGGGGGTATTTCCTTTGAAAAGGCATCCTTCATTAGAACTCGAATCTCTTGTGCAAAAGATCGACATGCAATATCTTCGCTCTCATATCGTTCAATATCCCTATATGAGCCGCGCTCAGAGTAATACCCGCACCACGAATTGTCTATGAACCCTATTCCCTCTGCATCACCTCCTCCCAAACCATTTATTGCATAAAGATATTTTGGGACGTCATTTTCATTCAACCATTCCCTGAGATCTTCTATATTTATCGATTCACATCCTTAATTTATCCTTGGAGGATGGTACCTTTTACATTTGTATCCGTAAAGAACAGTGTGCTTTCTCCTACTTGATAGAAGTCTGAAATTCCCAGACCTTCTTTGTCAAAAGGCTTCTTGATCACTAGGTATCGATCACACACTCCCTCTAGTTATCGAGGGGAACTCATATCAATTAATAATTAATTCAGAGAATGTATTTTTATCGAATACTGTCCTTCCATCATATAGCGAATACATTCCGAAAATGCTCTGCATGCCTCATCCTCACTTCCATACTTCTCAACATTCTCATAACATCCGCGCTCCGAGTAGTATGTGTACCAATGTTTTTTATAGAGCCTACACCATAAGCTTCTTCGCCCTAATTCATCTATAACATAATGCTGCTCCGGCACATTGTTATCGACCGGCCATTTCTTTACGTTATTTAAGTTCATCATTTTATCTCCTCTATGAAACACCACCACGGATAAAACGCGGTCGCAGGATTTGCGAGCGGTCGTGGGACTCGCGAGATGCGGAGAGGGTAAGCAGCAGATCTCATTTTGCTAAAGATGGACTTTGCCGCTGAGATAAAATATGATGTCAGTTTTGGATGGATTTCTGAAATATACTCCATATCTACGAATCATTGGAAGTGCCAATCAAACTGGTGGTGGCAATTGTACCGAGTATTGTATTTTCAGTATACGCCTTATTTTCTCAGAAAATGCTCTACATGCATGATCTTCATTCTCATATTTCTCTATATCACTATATTTTCCGCGCTCTGAATAATATGTACACCAATAATTATTCAATAATCCTATACCATTTACTTCACCACCCCCAAGATCATTTATAACATATAAGTATTCTGGGACATTATTATCTCCTAGCCACTTCTCAAGATCATTCAAGTTCATTATTTTATCTCCTCAATTATTCTGTCATGGATCAGTTGCTGTACGCTTGTCTCTGAAAAATACTGCATACCTCCTCCCACTTGCCCGAAAGCCGGCGCTGTAAGACCCGCTTCGATATCGAAATCTTTTAGAACCCTATAACGAGTATATATCATTTTTTCGCGATCATAAGGCAAAGAACGGGCCTCATATGGAGTACCATCGGGAGCTAGAAATTTTCCTCCGTCCTCTGGGCCTTCAACAGGACTATAACGGTCTATCATGTCGTTTTTAAATAATTTCTTATGATAACGCGGATGTGCGAACCCATCGTCATCAGGCCATATCAATCTTCCTTCTCTATCGAAGAATTTGTCGTCAAGATTATCTCGGAAACGTGATTTTTTCTTGGCGGCTGCAATGTTGGAGGCACGCAGCTCGGCCGCTGACCTGGAAGCAAGCTGCCCCGCAGCCTCAGCACCGTGGGCGGCTCTTCCGGCATTGACTGCCTCCTCCGCCGTTTTGGCCGTCATCCCCAAGACAGTCGCCTTGGCAGCCTTTCCGGCTTTTCCGAACGGGTCGTAGAACTCGAACGCTCCCCGCCCGAGGACTTTGCCCCAGAACTCCGCTTCCCGACCGTCCTTGACCGCCTGGACATACGCTTCGCCGAACGCGCTGAAGGCGGAAGAAACGCCGTCGCCGACATCGCGAAACGGCTTGACCGGATCCTCCGTTACCGCCGTCCCGTAGTCGTAGACCGCTTCCGCCGCATGCTTGGAGGTCTCCCAAGCGTTTGCCCATGCTTGTGGGTCGGTGAAAAGGCTATGGCCCGCCTCGGCCAACGTTGCCAACCCGTCCAACGTGTCGGCCAGACCGTCCCGGACCCCTTCGACCGCCCCCGTCAGGACGGCTATGAACTCCCCCTTCGCATTGCGCGGATGCAGGGCTTCAATCCACATGAATTTCTGAAGAGGACGACCTGTAGCGTCATCCCTGCCGTGACGATCCTTTTGGTTCTGTTGCAGATATAGATCGTTGAACATCAACGGATTGGACGATAATTTCTTATAAAGATCATTGAGCATCGATGATCTGAACCATGGCTCCTTATATAGACCGTTGAACATCAAGGGCTTTGTATAGGCAATGTCAATGTCGTTACCCGGTTGCAGTGCCGCAAGCTTATCAAAGGCCTGCCGTTTCCTATCCTCGGCGGGGCTGAACTTGCGTTCGTCGACGTTGCCGTCGGCCCTGTGTTTGGTGGGTTGAACAAAGAAATCCATGGCGCGCGCTCCTGGCCCCGCCCGGTAGCGGCGGGTCTGGTTATGCGGTGGGGCGGACGTCTACATGAACGATAACAGTCCAGATTGGGCTTTTTACGGATACTCCAGCCTCGGCACCCGCCATTCGGCGAAGGGTTCCCGTCTTCAGGGCGTGTTGAGGACTTCCAGCTCCAAGTCACCGAGCGGGTGCCTCCCCCGGGTCATCCCATGTCCGCGCACGGATACGGCACGCTTGGCAAATGCCAAAAGGTCGGACGGGGAGTGTCCGACCCAGGTTCCGCCAGGGATGACGGAGATTGTTTCAATCTGAATCCCCGATGACCGCAGGACTGCTCGCAGATCAGCAAATCCTGGTGAAATCCTTGGTGTCTCTGTGCCGTGGTGGTCTATCCGCAGACCGGCAAACCGCCCCCCAGCAAAAAGGGGGGATACAGGATAGCCCCGGCCTACCCCCCCGTGACGCTCATGTGGCGTCCAACCGCCGGCCCACGGTGGCGGCGGTCGATGAGGAAGTCGTGCCCCTTGGGTTTGCGGGCGATGGCGGCGCGCACCGCCTCGACCAGCGGACCCTCCTCCTCGCTCAGCCGCAGCGGCGTGCGCAGGTCGGCGGCGTCCTCCTGCCCCAGGCACATGTAGAGCGTGCCGGTGCAGGTCAGCCGCACCCGGTTGCAGCTCTCGCAGAAATTATGGGTCAGCGGCGTGATGAAGCCGACCCTGCGTCCCGTCTCCGCCACCCGGACATAGCGCGCCGGGCCGCCGGTGCGGTGGTCGCTCTCCTCCAAGGTCCAGCGCTTCGCCAGCTCCGCCCGCAGCATCGTCAGCGGCCAATACTGGTCGAGCCGGGCTCCCTCGCCGATGTCGCCCATCGGCATCACCTCGATGAAGGTGAGGTCGAAGCCCTCGTCGCCGCACCAGGCCACCATCCGGTGGATCTCGTCATCGTTGACGCCCTTCAGCGCGACGCAGTTGATCTT
>FTCT01005701.1_pt1 | contig 12701 bp, 12 predicted proteins | sample 1658881 | NCBI WGS metagenome assembly FTCT01 (sample SAMEA3914864, study PRJEB12502) | metagenome | biome: forest; material: soil | place: USA | collected 2012-03-12 | depth 0.3 m | reverse complement strand
CTCTATGCCCCCAAGGATTCCGCCGACAGCCTGATCGACGGGCTGAAGGGCGCGCTGGCGGCCCAGGTCGTCGCCGACCCGACCGACCCGGCCACCGACATCGGCCCGGTCATCGACGCCGAAAGCCACAAGGCGTTGGAGGCCCACGTCGAGCGGCTGTCGAAGGAGGCGAAGATTCTCGCCCGCGCCGCCCTGCCCGAGGGTGCAAACAAAGGCGACCTGTTCGCCCCGACCATCGCCGAGATCCCGACGGCCGACTTCCTCGAACGCGAGGTCTTCGGCCCAGTCCTGCACGTCTATCGCTACGATCCGAAGGATCTGAAGACCGTCGCCGGCAAGCTGGCCGCGCGCGGCTATGGCCTGACCCTGGGCGTCCATTCGCGCATCGAGGCCTTTGCGGAAGAAGTCGTGCGTCTGGTCCCGGCCGGCAACGTCTACATCAACCGCTCGATCACCGGCGCGGTCGTCGGCGTGCAGCCGTTCGGCGGCGAGGGCCTCTCGGGCACCGGCCCCAAGGCGGGCGGCCCCAACAGCCTGATCCGCTTTGCCTCGGAGAAGGCGATCTCGAACAACATCTCGGCCCAGGGCGGCGATCCGGCGCTGCTGAATCTGTAGGACTGCATGTCTCCTCCCCACGCGGCGCGTGGGGAGGTGGCGCGTCGCTTCTTCAGCGACGTGACGGAGGGGGCTCTTGCCTGCCTCCTCAACACATCGGGATCAGGAGAAGAACCCCCTCCACCACGACCCAAGCGGGTCGCGGTCCCCCTCCCCATGCTTCGCATGGTGAGGATATTGCCCACCTCCCCTGACCGGCCTAGCCTCGCCGTATGACCAATCCCGTCAGACACACCGGCGGCTGCCTCTGCGGGGCGCTGCGTTATGAGGCGGAGGGCGAGCCCCTCTATGCCGGCTATTGCTTCTGCACCGATTGCCGCAAGGCCTCGGGCTCGGGCTTCATTCCGTTTCTGGGGCTGGCGGCGGCGGGCGTGCGGCTGATCGGGCCGGTCCAGTCCCACACCTCGACCGGGGCCCACGGCGGCCCGGCGACGCGCAACATGTGCCCGACCTGCGGCGGGCTGGTCTTCGGCGGAGAGGTGGGGGTCAGCGACAGCTACACCGTCTATGCCGGGTCGCTGGACGACCCTTCGAGCTTCAAGCCGACCGTCGCCATCTTCAACGCCCGCCGCCCCACCTGGGTCCCCCTGCCCGAGGGGCTGGAGGTGCATCAGGGCAATCCGTTCCGGGGCGTGGAGCTGTAATCAGCCCTTCGGCCAGCCGCCCGCGCGGCTAAGCGCCGACGGCGCCGGGCGGCCGATCTTTTCGCCGATCCACTTCGCCGTCTCGATCAGGCCGTCGAGATCGTAGCCAGTCGAATAGCCGGCGCGTTCCAGCATGTAGACGAGGTCTTCGGTGGCGATGTTTCCCGTGGCGCCGGGCGCGAACGGGCAGCCGCCGATGCCCCCGACCGAGGCGTCGAGGATATCGACCCCGGCCTCCACGCCTGCGTAAGCGTTGGCCAGTCCGGTGTTCCTCGTATCGTGGAAATGCAGGCGCAGGGTCGCGTCGGGCGCAGCGCGCCGGGCCGCCTCGACCTTCTGCGTCACGCTCCACGGATCGCCGACGCCGATGGTGTCGGCCAGGGCGATCTCGTCGACTCCAAGTTCGGCGATCTTGCCGACCAGATCCTCCACCTGGCCCACCGAGACCTCCCCGTCGAAGGGGCAACCCCAGACGCAGCTGAGGGTCGCGGACAGGGACGGCGTCGCCCCCGGCTCGCCCTCGGCGTTGGCGCGACCGGCGATGATGCCGGCCAGCATCTCGACCTGCTGGACCACCGACAGGCCCTGATTCTTCAGGCCGAAGCCGTCGGTGACGCTCATGGCCACATTGACCTCGTCGACCGCCGTGCCCAGCGCCCGGTCATAGCCCTTGCCGTTGAGCACCAGACCGATGCGGCTGCGGCCCGCCTCTTTCGGGAGCGCGGCCATCACCTCTTCGGCGCCGGCCATCTGGGGCACGTATTTCGGATGGACGAAGCTGACGGCCTCGATCCGCCTTGCGCCCGCCGCCTCCAGCCGCCGCACGAGCTCGACGCGGACGGCGGGTTCGAGAATGGCCTTCTCGTTCTGCAGGCCGTCGCGCGGTCCGACCTCGACGATCTGGATGGGCCGCCTTCGAGACTGGCTCATTGGTCGTCGCCTTCGGCCGGAGCGCTCGGCGCGGCGGGAGCCCCGGTCGGGGCATAGACGGTCAGAACCACGTCGTCGCCGCTGGAATAGTTGTGGCCGCGCACCGTGCCGACGGCCCGGCCGCCGGCGCCGGTCTGGGCCAGGGCCTGACGGAAGGCCTCGGCGTCGTGGGCCTCGACGATGGCCGGACGGCCCTCGGCCAGCGCCTTCGCCGCCCCCGCCGCATCGGTCAGTTCGGTGTCGCGTCCGGTCAGGAAGACGAAGCTGGGCTCATGGAAGGTGGTGATGGCCACCGGCCCGGGGATCAGGCCCTGATCCGGGGCGATGCCGGCCTTCTCCATGGTCTCGACCAGCAGGGGCGCGACCGACAGGGGGCGCAGCTGCCGCAGGGTCCCGGCCAGGGCCGCGTGGGCCGTCACCCCGAAGGCGATCGACACCAGAAGCGCCGAGACCGCCGCCCGCTTGAGTAGGATGAAGGCGCCGCCGATGCCGGCCACCGCCGCGCACAGGATGGTCATCGCGGCCCAGGTCTGGGCCGTCGACGTGCCCCAGACCGTCAGGCCATAGACGGTGACGGCGCAGATCAGCATCGCCGCGAACACCGCCAGTCCCGCGCCGATCCGGCGGCTGACCGTCCCGATCGGCCGGGTCAGGGCCGCCGCCATCAGCAGGGCGATCGCCCCGAAGGTCGGCAGGGTGTAGTGCCAGAGCTTGGTCGGGGCGGCCTCGAAGATCAGCCAGGCCGGAACCAGCCAGCAGACCATGAAGCGCACCGCCGGCTCGGCCCGACGGCTCCAGGCGGTCGACAGGGCCGCGGGCCAGAGCAGGGTCGCCGGGAACAGCAGCAGGGGCGACAGGACCAGATACATGCCGGGGAAGCCGCCGTGGCTCTCCGCCGCGCCGGTGATCTTGCCGCCGAGGTCGTGGCCTACGGCCTCACGCCAGAAGCCGCCGTCGGTGGCGATGGTGATGGCGATGGCCCAGGGCCCGACCAGCAGGGCCACCAGCGGCAGACCCCAGCCCCAGCCCAGCCGCTTCATCCACTTGATGTCGCGGTCCCAGACCGACAGGGCGATCATGGCCGGGGCGACCACGATCAGGCCGATGGGGCCCTTGATCAGGATCGACAGACCCAGCCCCAGCCAGAACAGCAACTTGTGCGGTCGTCGCGGGTCCTCGCCCGCCCGCGTCGCCAGATAGATGCGCGCCAGCCCGGCCATGGCCACGGTGACGCAGGCGCACAGCATGGCGTCGGTCTTGGCGATCCCGGCCTCGGTCGAGAGCAGCAGGGAGGTTCCGAGGATGGCGCCCGCGAGGAAGCCCGCCCTCTGGCCCAGCAGGGCCGCGCCGGCCCAGGCGATGGCGAAGGCGGCGACCATGGCCGCCAGCAGGGACGGCAGGCGATAGGGGGCGATGTCGCGGTTCTCGACCTTCGACGTCAGACCGACGGCCGCCGCCTGCATCCAGTAGATGCCGACGGGCTTCTTCCAGCGTGGTTCGTCCTGGAAGCGGATGTCGACATAGTCGCCGCTCTCCAGCATCTGCGACGTGGCCTGGGCGTAGCGGCTCTCGTCGCGGTCCAGCGGCGGCAAGAGCAGCAGGCCGGGCAGGCCGGCGATCAGGGCGAGCAGGGCCGCGAGCACGGGTCCGCGCCAGCCGGCGATATGGCGATCCAGGTCAGGGCGCGTCATGTCGCCGTCCTAGCACGGGTTCGGCCGTCGGTGTCAGGCCCCTGTCTTCACCCGACGGCCGAAAGCCTGTTCAGTTCGGCGCGCCCGAGGTCATGCCGAGCTTGTAGCCGGCCACCCCTTCGACCGCCGGAGGCCGCGCCGTCGGGATCAGGGGCTGGGCGTTCTCCAACCCCCGACCGGTGACGTTGTCCATGGCCAGAACCGGGCCGGAGAAGACGTTGACCCGCACATTCTCGATGGAGACGTTCTTCATATTGGCCAGGGTCATGCCGCGGCCGCTGGTGCCGGTGATGTCCTTGAGCACGAAGCCGTCGAGCGGCTTGTCCGGATGGATCAGCACCGCCTCGACCAGGACCGGCACTTCGGTCACCTTGATCCGCTCGAAGGCGAAGTTGCGCACCGTGGGGATGCCGTCGGGGCCGCCGACCGGGAACTGGTCCTGCTTGCCGCTGTCGAGAATGTTCAGCCGCAGGAAGCCGTAGCCGGCGCCCGAGACGTCGAGGTCGCGCATGACGATGTCCTCGATGAAGGCGCCCCGGCCCGGGCGGGTCTTGATGTAGATGGCGAAGGTGCGGGCGGCCAGGCACTGGCACCGCTCGACGAGGACGCGGCGGACGCCGCCGGACGTCTCCGAACCTATGCCGATGCAGGCCCAATGCTTGTCGCGGAAGCTGCAGTCGAGAATGGTCACATCCTCGGTCGGCCGGGCGATGACATTGCCTTCCATGCCGCGCCCGGACTTCAGGGAGATGCAGTCGTCGGTGGTGTCGAAGTCGCAGTGGTCGAACAGGACCCGACGGCAGGAATCGACATCGACGCCGTCGGCGCCGCCCTTCACCGTGACCCCCTTGAAGGTCAGGTCATCACAATAGACCGGGTGGATCGACCACATGTCGTTCTGCTCGGTATAGACCTCGGTGATCAGGATGTTCTGGCAGTTGACCAGTTCGATCAGGGCCGGATGGCGCAGGCCCGAGGCGCGATCGACCCGGCCGGGAATGGCCGTGTTGCCGAGGATCTTCCCCTTGCCCGCGAGGGTGATGTTCTTCGCATCCATGGCCCAGACCAGACCGATATAGCCGGGGACCCAGCGGCCCTCCCAGCGGACCTGGGTGATCGGATAGTCGGCGACGTCGGGCGAGCCGAGCAGGGTCGCGCCCTCCTCAAGCCGCAGCGTCGTATTGGAGCTGATGCGGATCGCCCCGACGACATAGGTCCCGGCCGGAACCACCACCTCGCCCCCGCCGAGGACGGCGCAGCGGTCCAGCACGGTCTGGACGGCGACCGTGTCCTTCGTGGTCCCGTCGCCCTTGGCCCCGAAGTCGCGCGGGTTCAGCCGCACCCCGTTGTCGACCCAGGTCGAATGGGCCGGAAGCGCGGGCGGCGGGGTCAGGAGGCCCGTCCCGTTCTGCCCCTCCGCGGCCTGCGCCAGGGCCGGCGCGGCGGCCAAGGTAACCGGTGTCATTGTCGCGCAAAAAGCGCCGAGCCCGGCAGTGGTGATGAAGTGGCGGCGATTCGCTTTCATGGTGGTTTCCTTCCCCGGAAAATATGGTTTGACCGTTTCTTGTTTCCGTCACCATGGCACAGGCCCGCGCCGACCAAAACCACCAGAATGTCGCCGCTCTCGCGCGCGGCGAAAGCCTCGGCTAAACAGCGGTGATGAGCGCAGACCAAATCCCCGACGTATCCCCAGAGGTTTCCGTCGTCGTCCCCGTGCATGACGAGGCCGGCGCCGCCGGACAGCTGGCGAAGGACATCGCGGCCGCCTTCCAGGGCCGGTCGTATGAGATGATCTTCGTCGACGACGCCAGCCGGGACACGACCCTGGCCGAGCTGCGCGCCCTGATGCCCGAGATGCCGACCCTGCGGGTGCTGGCCCATGCGACCAACGCGGGACAGAGCCGTGCGGTGCGCACCGGTGTCCTGGCGGCCCGGGCGCCGATCGTGGTGACGCTGGACGGCGACGGCCAGAACCCGCCGCACGACGCCCCGCGCCTCGCCGACGCCCTGATGGCCGCGCCCGCCAATGTCGGCCTGGTCGGCGGAGTCCGCGCCCGGCGCCAGGATTCGGGCGCCAAGCGTCAGGCCTCGCTCTGGGCCAACCGCATCCGCAAGAAACTGCTCAACGACGACGCCGACGACACCGGCTGCGGCCTGAAGGCCTTCCGCCGCGACCTCTTCCTGCGCCTGCCCTACTTCGATCACATCCACCGCTATCTGCCGGCCCTGATGATCCGCGAGGGGTTCGAGAACCGCTATCTCGACGTCGACCACCGCCACCGTGAGACGGGCCGGTCGAAATACACCAACTGGGGCCGGCTGGTGGCCTCCTTCTCGGACCTGCTGGGCGTGATGTGGCTGAAGACGCGCAGCCGCCAGCCGGGGCCTGTGAGTGAGTTCTAGTGCGCTAACGCTCGCCGCGCGGCGGCTCGCTGCTTGAGCGCGAAAGAGGTCCGGCCTCAAGTAGCGAGCCCCGGAGCTCATCCGGGGCGAGCGATAGGCCACAAGAGTGCGCCTGCTCGCCCGCGGGGCGAGCAGGCGTGGCGGTATGGAGCGTTCCGGGATATGTATCGTTAAGAAGCTCGGCCGTTTGAGCGGCCTTCGCTCGCGAGGACCGCTGTCATGCTGATCGCCCTGCCCCTGCTGCTGATCCCGGTGGTGCTTTACAACATCGTCATCCTGTTCAGCGCGACGGGCGGAGGCGGCATGGCCGAGGCCGACGCCATCCTGCGCGATCCGATCTTCTCGGTGCCGATGACCTCGGGCGCCAACTGGAACGTCGGCGTCGGCGACATGATCCTGTTCCTGTCGCTGATCCTGCTGTTCTTCGAACTGCTCAAGTCGACCTCCAGCCAGAAGGTCGCCATCGTCAATCACGCCCTGTCGCTGATCGTCTTCGTGGTCTGCCTGGTGGAGTTCCTGCTGATCCGCGGCTTCGCCACCTCGACCTTCTTCCTGATCCTGACCATGGTCATGCTGGACGTGCTGGCCGGGTTCATCGTGACCATCATCGCGGCGCGCAAGGACCTCGACTTCGGCGGGGCTTGACGACAAGCCTGATCAAGACCGCGACGCGCTCAAGCAGCGAGACGCCGCGCGTCGAGCGTTAGCGCGTGCCTAGGGCAAGGTTTCGACCGTCAGATTCCCGTTCGTATAGACGCAGATGCTGGCCGCGATGGCCATGGACTTGCGCGCGATCGCCTCGGCGTCGAGGTCGGAGTTTTCCAGCAGCGCCAGGGCCGCCGACAGGGCGTAGTTGCCGCCCGAGCCCACCGCCGCGACGCCGTGTTCCGGCTCCAGCACGTCGCCGACGCCGGTGACGGTGAAGATGGAGCTGGCGTCCGCCACCAGAAGCATGGCCTCCAGACGACGCAGATAGCGGTCGGTGCGCCAGTCCTTGGCCAGATCCACGCAGGCCCGGGCCAGCTGGTCCGGATACTGCTCCAGCTTGGCCTCCAGCCGTTCGATCAGGGTGAAGGCGTCGGCCGTGGCCCCGGCGAAACCCGCCAGCACCTTGCCGCCGGCCAGGACCCGGACCTTGCGCGCCGCGCCCTTGACGATGGTCGGCCCCATGGAGACCTGGCCGTCGCCGGCGATGACAGTTCGGCCGTTCTTGCGGACCGCGAGGATGGTGGTGCCGTGCCAGCCGGGACCGGTTTCGGAGGAGGAAGCCGTGAAATCGTTCATGGACATCAGATGGCGTGACAGGGCCTCGCCATCAAGCTTGGGTATAAGATTCCAACATTATCGCCGTTAAGTCATATTTTCGACCCATGTTATCGTTACCAGTCAAGCTTGCAGTGCCGTAGCGTCCCCCGATAGCGTCCCCCAAGCGTCTCCGTCGCGTTCTCCCGCGCGACCTCCCCCGCACCCCAGACGAAAGGCCTCGCCGTGTTGCAGCGCGCGATCTATGTCAGCGACGCCGTCGGTTCGGCCGGCCAGTCCATCCTGTCGATCGCCCAGATTCTGGGCGCCTCGGACATCAACAACCGCCGTGACGAACTGCGCGGTCTGCTGATCTTCCACCGCGGCCAGTTTCTGCAACTGATCGAGGGCGCGCGCGCCGATCTGGACCGGCTGTTCACCCGTCTGCGCGCCGATCCGCGCCACGAGAACATCCGCATGCTGATCGACGAGCCCGTGACCGGCGAACCCGTCGGCGTCTATCCGATGGCCCAGGTGACGGTGCGCGGCAAGGTCGAGACCCTGATCGGCGACCGTCCGCTGGACTGCCTGTCCCTGCCCCAGGTCGAGGCCCTGTTCACCACGGCCGCCGAAACCCTCGATCTCGCGGCCTGAAGTTCTTCCAGGGGTCGGCCTGACAATCCGCCCGGCGACGCCTAGATGTCGGCCGTGGCCCAATTCTCCGATGATGAAGTCGAGCGGTACGCCCGCCACCTGATCCTCTCCGAGGTCGGAGGGCCGGGGCAGCAGAGGCTCGCCCGCGCCCGAGTGCTGGTTGTCGGGGCCGGGGGCGTCGGCGGACCGGCCGCCCTCTATCTGGCGGCGGCGGGGGTCGGGACGATCGGCATCGTCGACGCAGATGCGGTCTCCCTGTCCAACCTGCAGCGCCAGATCCAGTTCGGAACCGCCGACATCGGCCGCCCCAAGGTCGAGGCCGCCGCCGAACGGCTGAGCGGGATCAATCCCCATGTCGTGGTCCAGACCCACGCCGAAATGCTGACCGCCGAAACGGCCGCGCGCCTGATCGCGGACTACGATCTGGTTCTGGACGGCACCGACGACTTTCCGGCTCGGTTCGCCGTCAACGCCGCCTGCGTGGCGGCCGGTGTTCCACTGGTCTCGGGCGCGCTCGGCCGCTGGGACGGCCAGATCGCAGTGTTCGAGGGCCGCCCCTGCTATCAATGCCTGGTCCCGGAGACGCCCCCTGATGCCGAGACCTGCGCCCGCGTCGGGGTGGTCGGCGCCCTCGCCGGGGTCATCGGCGCCATGGCGGCGCTGGAGGCGATCAAGCGGATCACCGGGGCGGGCGAGCCCCTGACCGGCCGGCTGATGCTCTATGACGGACTGAACGCCACCAGCCGGACGGTGAGGATCGCGGCCGATCCCCACTGCCCGGTCTGCGCCGGCCGCGCCTAGGCGAAGACCCGCTTCAGCAGGCCGACGTAGCGGCCCAGCAGTTCCTGTTCCTTGTCGGAATCCCAGTCGCCGTGACCGGCGTCGTTGACCTCGACGAACTCCACCGACTTGCCCGCGCCGCGCAGGGCGGCGTTCAGACGGCGCGTCTGCTCGACCGGCACGGTGTAGTCGTCCGTGCCGTGCACCAGGAAGACCGGACACTGGATCTCGGACACACGGCGGCGCGGCGAGGCGGCTTCCAGCATGGCGTCATCGGTCCCGGGGACGCCGATCCGCTTGGTCCAGAAGTCGTAGATTTCCTGGCCGGGCGTTTCATCCTCGCGCTTCTCCCAGGCCAGCATGTCGGGCAGGTCCGACACCCCGGCGATGGAGATGGCGGCCTTGTAGGCGCCGGGCGTCTTCACGGCCCCCATCATGGCGGCGTAACCGCCGTAGCTCGCGCCCATGATGGCCACGCGGTCGCGGTCCAGCCCCTTGGCCGCGATGGCCTGGGCGACGCAGTCCTCGATGTCCTCCTGCATCCGCGTGCCCCAGCGATGCCAGCCCTCGCGCGCGAAGCCCAGGCCATAGCCGCCCGAACCGCGGAAATTGGGCTGGATCACCCACCAGCCCTGGGCCGCGAACGTCTGGGCCTGCGGGTCCCAGTCGCGCCGGTCGCGCGCTTCCGGCCCACCGTGGGCCAGAACGACCAGCGGCCCCGGCCGGCCGTTGGCCGGCGCGGTCAGATAGGCCTCGACGGTCGCCCCGTCGCGGGTCTGGACCTTGAGCAGTTCGGCCTGGCCCAGCCGCTCGGGATCCAGCCTCAGGCGCGACCCGATATTGACGATCTTCTGGGCCGCCCGGTCGTAGAAGAACCAGGCGCCCGGCTCACGCGGCCCGGCGATCCGGGCGATGAAGCGGTTCCGGGCGACGTCGACGTCGGTCAGATAGACATCGCAGTCATTGTCGAAGAACCGGTTCAGCGCCCGGTGATGCGCGGCCAGGGCCGGTTCGACGAAGTCGTATTCCAGCCGGTCGCCGTAGTAGGCGGCGCCCAGATAGCGGCCGACGGAGTCCTTCAGCCCATACAGGACGTCGCGCCCGGCCCGCGCCTGCATCGGCGTTCCGAAGCCCAGGGTCCGCAGATCGAGCTCGCGCACGGATTCGACGTCTTCCTCGCCCGTGCGAGCGGTGACCAGAACCACGCCCGGCTTGCCCGAGGCGCCGATCCAGGAAAAGTCGGGCGCGTCCTGAACCCTGGTGCGGCGCACGAATTTCCAGTCGATCTCACCGGGCGCCCGGGCGTAGACGCTCTCCAAGGTGCCGCGCGAATTGATGTCGTGACGCAATACCGCGACCCCGTTGGAGGTGTCCCAGCCGAAGGTGCCCGAGTTGCCGCGCTCAAGCCGTTCGGCCGAGCCGTCGACCAGGCTGGCGCGGTAGAGGGCCAGGAAGCCGCCGGGCTCCAGCGCCGTCATGAGGATATGGTCGGGATCGTTGGGCAGAAGATCGACGATCCGTCCAAGGTCGAGATTGCCGCGCGCCCGGCTGCGTTCGGCCTCGAACAGGGTGACCCGGGCGCCGCTGTCGACGTCGATCGAGACGATCCGCCGCGACTTCAGCTCGCCGCCGCCGCTGCGGATATTGCTTCCCGCCGAACTGCGCCGTCCGATGGTCTGGGTGATGATCAGCCGCACCAGCAGCCGGTGGTCATTGCCCCAGTAGAGACCGTCCACCTCGATCGGTCCCAGATCCACGCGCGCCGGAGCCGCGTCCGGGTCGTTGGAGTCATAGATGTCGATGACCCCGTGGGGCTCCTTCAGCGTGCCGAGCTGTTCCAGAGAGGCGATACGCCGCCCGTCCGGCGACAGCTTGACCGCCCTGGTCCCGGCGTAGGTGAAGAAGTCGCTCGTCGCATAGGGACGGCCCGCCTGGGTTGCCGCCGCAGCCGCGGCCGGCCCGGAAGCCAACATCCCCGCCCCGGCCAGCGCTCCCGCGCCCACACTGGCGCCGACCAGAAAATCACGCCGCGACAGCCTGCGCCGCGCCGCCTCAGTCATACCCGTCACGCACATCCCCCAACTCAACTCTCGGGTGCAACCAGCCCGAGGCGACGGACGTCGTCAAGGTCAAGCTTGAGGGTCGGCTCCGGAAACCAGCGCCTTTTCCCAGAATTGGGCCTGGCCCAGTTCGGGGTCCAGCGCATAGCCGGCGAAACCGAGCGAGAGGTAGAGCGCCTTCGCCGGGGAATTGCCCTCCAGCACCTCCAGCGTCAGCTTGCAGCAGCCGCGCTCGACCGCGATCGCCTCCACGAGCGCCAGCATCCGCCGGGCGAGGCCGAGACCCCGGTATTCCGGCAGGACGGCGACGTCATGGATGTTGAACAGGGGCGCGCATTTGAAGGTCGAGAAGCCCTCGAACACATTGACCAGACCGGCCGGGACCCCGTCGACGAAGCCCAGCACCGAAAGCGCGTCCGGACGCGCCGCCAGCGCCGGGATCAATCCCTCGCGTACAGCCGGGCTCAATGGATGATTCCCGCCCATCGGATCGCGGGCATAGGCGTCCAGCAGGTCCACGACCGCCGCCGCATGGGCCGGATCGGCATAGTCGGCGCGAAGAACCTCGACCGCCATCCTCAGAGCATGGCCGGGATGACCCGGTCCGGCGGGCGGTGGCCATTCTGGTAGGTCATGACGTTCAGGATGACCCGGTCGCCCATGTCCTGACGCGCCTCCAGCGTCGCCGAGCCGAGGTGGGGCAGCAGGACGACGTGGGGATTGGCGATCAGGCCGGGATGAATGGCCGGTTCGTTTTCGAACACGTCCAGACCGACGCCGTACAGGCCGCGTCGCGCCACGGCGTCCGACAGGGCCGCCTCGTCGATCAGCTCGCCCCGGGCGGTGTTGATCAGGATGGCGTGGGGCTGCAGCCGCGCCAGCCGCTCGGCCGAGAGCAGGTGGTGGGTGTCCTTCGTCGCCGGGCAGTTCAGGGAGATGACGTCCATGCGGGCCAGCATCTCGTCCAGATCGTCCCACCAGGTCGCGCCCAGCTCCTCCTCGATCCGGGGGCTGACGGCCTTGCGGTTATGATAGTGGACCTGCATGCCGAAGGCCCTGGCGCGGCGGGCCAGGGCCTGGCCGATGCGGCCCATGCCGACGATACCGAGGCGCTTGCCCCAGAGCTTGCGGCCGCACATCCAGGTCGGGGTCCAGCCCTCGAACTTGCCCTCGGCGACCACCTGCGCCCCTTCGACGATGCGGCGGCTGACGGCGAGGATCAGGCTCATGGCCAGGTCGGCGGTGTCCTCGGTCAGGACGCCCGGCGTGTTGGTGACGATGATCCCGCGCGCCACGGCCGCGTCGATGTCGATATGGTCCACCCCGGCGCCGAAGTTGGCGATCATCTTCAGCTGGTCACCGGCCCCGTTGATCAGGGCGGCGTCGATCTCGTCAGTGATGGTGGGCACCAGAACGTCGGCCCGTTGCACGGCCGCCTCCAGCGCCGCCCGGTCCATCGGACGGTCCTTCAGGTTCAACTCGGCGTCGAAAAGCTCGCGCATCCGCGTCTCGACCGCGTCCGGCAGGCGTCTGGTTAATACGACCTTAAGCTTGGAGGACGACATGAGAGCCTTGAGGTTTCACCATGCGCCGGTCCCTGCGGGACGGCGCCGGACGCGACGGGTCGACAAGGGTGTCTAGCAAAGCTCAGTCCGGGTTCCAAAGCCCCTTCCTGCGCCGCG
>FTCT01000795.1_pt1 | contig 12767 bp, 15 predicted proteins | sample 1658881 | NCBI WGS metagenome assembly FTCT01 (sample SAMEA3914864, study PRJEB12502) | metagenome | biome: forest; material: soil | place: USA | collected 2012-03-12 | depth 0.3 m | reverse complement strand
GCGCCGCATCGCCATGCTGGTCGACCCGGCGCTGTCGGGCCTGCCGGCGTTCCTGACGCCGAAGCCGGGCCTGAACTCCGGCTTCATGATCCCGCAGGTCACGGCCGCCGCCCTGGTCTCGGAGAACAAGCAGAAGGCCTATCCGGCCAGCGTCGACTCGATCCCGACCTCAGCCAACCAGGAAGACCACGTCTCGATGGCTGCCCACGGCGCGCGACGCCTGCTGGGCATGGTCGAGAACGTCGTCGCGGTGCTGGGCATCGAACTGCTGGCGGCGGCGCAGGGGTGTGATTTCCATGCGCCGCTGCGGTCGAGCGCAGTGTTGGAAGCGGTGCGGAAGCTGACGCGCGCTGAGGTCCCGCACCTCGACGATGACCGCCACTTCCACCCGGACATGGAGGCGGCGAATGCGCTGGTGCGGTCAGGGGCGGTGATCGAAGCGGCCGGTGATTTGCCGGGGATCAACTGAAAATGGCCACTCCCTTCCGTGTCATCCCGGAAGCCTCGCAGAGGCTATCCGGGACCCAGGGGTCGGTGCAGTGCGGTGGCCCCTGGGTCCCGGCTCTCCGCTGCGCTGCGGCCGGGATGACACGATGAGAGATTGGCTCCAAGTCACGCGCGGCAACGCCCCGCTGATCGTCTCCCTTCCCCATACCGGAACGGAGATCCCACCGGAGATCGAAGCCCGCCTCACCTCCCTCTGGCTGGCCCGCAAGGACGCCGACTGGTGGGTCGACCGGCTCTACGCCTTCGCCGAGGGGATGGGCGCGACCATCGTGCGGACGACGATCTCGCGCACCGTCATCGACGTCAATCGCGACCCGTCCGGCGCCTCGCTCTATCCGGGCCAGGCGACGACGGAGCTTTGCCCCACCACCACCTTCGACGGCGAGCCGCTGTATCGCGACGTTGGCCCTGACGCGGCCGAGATCGAGCGTCGACGGACGCTGTACTTCGAGCCCTACCACGCCGCCCTCCGCGCCGAGATCGACCGCCTGCGTGGCCTGCATCCGACCGTGGTGCTGTACGAGGCCCACTCGATCCGCTCGCGGGTCCCGCGCCTGTTCGACGGCGAGCTGCCGCAGTTCAATCTCGGGACCAATAGTGGCGCGTCCTGCGCCGACGCCCTGACGGCTGCGGTCGAGGCCGCCTGCGACGCCTCGGGCCGTTCGCGGGTCACCAACGGCCGCTTCAAGGGCGGCTGGACCACGCGGCACTACGGCCAACCCTCCACGGGCGTCCACGCGATCCAGATGGAGCTGGCCTGCCGCGGCTACATGGACGATCCGGCCGAGCCGCCCACCGAAGATGCGTGGCCCACGCCCTTCCACGCCGATCGCGCCGAGCCGCTGCGCGCGGTGCTCGAAGACGTCCTCAACGCCTGCCTCCAGTTCGCGAGAAACGCATGACCCGCCGCGACAACACCCGCGTCATCCGCCCCGCCACCGGGACGCAGCTCAGCGCCAAGTCCTGGCTGACCGAAGCCCCACTGCGGATGCTGATGAACAACCTGCACCCAGACGTCGCCGAGCGTCCGGAGGAGCTGGTCGTCTATGGCGGCATCGGCCGCGCCGCGCGCGACTGGGAAAGCTTCGACAAGATCGTCGAGACCTTGCGCCGGCTCGAGGACGACGAGACCCTGCTGGTCCAGTCCGGCAAGCCCGTCGGCGTGTTCCGCACCCACCAAGATGCCCCGCGCGTGCTGATCGCCAACTCCAACCTGGTCCCTCGCTGGGCCAACTGGGAGCACTTCAACGAACTCGATAAGCGCGGCCTGGCCATGTACGGCCAGATGACCGCCGGCTCGTGGATCTACATCGGCGCCCAGGGCATCGTGCAGGGCACCTACGAGACCTTCGTCGAGATGGGCCGCCAGCACTATGCCGGCGATCTCGCGGGCAAGTGGCTGCTGACCGCCGGCCTGGGCGGCATGGGCGGGGCGCAGCCGCTGGCGGCGGTGATGGCCGGGGCCTCCTGCCTGGCTATCGAGTGCCAGCCCTCGCGGATCGAGATGCGCCTGCGCACCGGCTATCTCGACAAGTCCACCGACAGCGTCGATCAGGCCCTGGCCTGGATCGAGGAGGCCAACGCCGCCAAGACCCCGATCTCGGTCGGCCTGCTGGGTAACGCCGCAGAGCTGCTGCCCGAGCTCTACAAGCGCGGCGTCCGCCCCGACCTCCTGACCGACCAGACCAGCGCCCACGATCCGATCAACGGCTATCTGCCGGCTGGGTGGACGCTGGACCAATGGGCCGACGCGAAGGAGCGCGACCCGGCCAGCGTCGACAAGGCCGCCCGCGCCTCGATGGCCGTGCACGTGCAGGCCATGCTGGACTTCCAGGCCGCCGGCGTCCCGACCGTCGACTACGGCAACAACATCCGCCAGATGGCGCTGGAGGAAGGCGTCGCCGGCGCCTTCGACATCCCGGGCTTCGTGCCGGCCTATATCCGCCCGCTGTTCTGCCGGGGCGTCGGTCCGTTCCGTTGGGCCGCGCTGTCGGGGGATCCCGAGGACATCGCCAAGACCGACGCCAAGGTCAAAGAGCTGATCCCGGACAATCCGCACCTGCACAACTGGCTCGACATGGCGGGGAAGAAGATCAAGTTCCAGGGCCTGCCGGCCCGCATCTGCTGGGTCGGCCTGGGCGATCGCCATCGCCTCGGCCTGGCCTTCAACGCCATGGTCGCCAGCGGCGAACTGAAGGCCCCGATCGTCATCGGCCGCGACCACCTGGACTCAGGCTCGGTCGCCTCGCCCAACCGCGAGACCGAGGCGATGAAGGACGGCTCGGACGCGGTGTCGGACTGGCCGTTGCTGAACGCCCTGCTCAACACCGCCTCGGGCGCGACCTGGGTGTCGCTGCACCACGGCGGCGGGGTCGGCATGGGCTTCTCGCAGCACGCGGGGATGGTGATCGTGTGTGACGGTACGGAAGCGGCGGCCAAGCGGATCGCGCGGGTGCTGTGGAACGATCCGGCGAGCGGTGTGATGCGGCATGCGGATGCGGGGTACGACGTCGCGATCGACTGCGCGCGGGAGAAGGGCTTGGACCTGCCGAGCCTATAAATCCTCCCCCTAGCGGGGGAGGTGGTCGCGAAGCGACCGGAGGGGGAACTTGTCCTGGCCCGGCCTCTTCCCCCTCCGTCGGCTGCGCCGACACCTCCCCCGCTAGGGGGAGGATTTGAGCAGCATCCCCGCCGCCTCGGCCGGGCTCTTCTTCCCCGTATCCCGATCCACCGCGTAGTTCGCCGCCTGCATCGCCTTGACGTCGATGCTGCCGCCCAGCGACCGCAAGGCGTCCAGCAGCCGCCGATCCCCCGCCCGCTTCGGCGAGACCAGGATCACCGCATCATAGGGCGGCAACGCCTCTTTGGGGTCGGCCAGCAAGACGAGATCATCCGCCGCGATCCGGCCGTCCGAAGAGAAGGCCGAAATCACGTCGGCTTCGCGGCTCTCCAAAGCCCGGTACATGAAGGTCGGCTGGAACTGGCGCTTGGCCTTGAAGGTCAGGCCGTACGACTTCACCACCGCCGCCCATTCGGGTCGCGAGAAGAACTCCAGGTCGCCGCCCATGGTCAGCTGCGGGGCCTTGGCGGCGAGGTCGGCCAGCGTCTTCACGCCTAGCTGCTCGGCGCGGTCGCGGCGCATGGCCAGGGCGTAGGCGTTCTCGAAGCCCAGGGGAGCCAGCAGCACCACGCCGTCGCGCGCCTTCAACTCCTTGCGCAAACCGTCCAGCACCGCCTGGCGGCCAGGGTTGTCGGTGCGGTTCAGGACGTTGGCCCACAGTGTGCCGGAATAGTCGACATAGGCGTCGATCTCGCCGCTTGCCAGCGCCCGGTAGGCGACGGCCGAGCCCAGGTTCACGCGGCGCTGGACGGTGGCGCCCTGCCCCTCCAGCTTGCCGGCCATCAGCTCGGCCAGGATGTACTGCTCCGAGAAGTTCTTGGCCCCGATCACGTAGGCCGGACGACCTTGCGACAGCGCCGCGCCGGCCAGCGGCGCCAGCGCCGCGACGAGGCCCAGCGCCAGGCCCGCGCCGCCGATCCACAGGCGCCGAGGCTCGCGTCGCGCGACGCCATCCTCGATCAGGCCCAGCAGCCCGTCGACGATCATCGCCAAGGCCGCCGAGGCCGCGCAGCCGACCAGCACCGCGACCCAGTCCTCGGTCTGCAGGCCGGAGAAGATGTAGTCGCCCAACGAGGTCTGGCCGACGGGGGTGGACAGCGTCGCCGCCCCGATCGTCCAGACGGCGGCGGTTCGCACGCCGGCCATGATCACCGGCGCGGCCAGGGGCAGCTCCACGCGCCACAGCCGCTGGCGGTCGTTCATGCCGACGCCCCGCGCGGCCTCGACCACGGCGGGATCGACGCCGGAGACGCCCGCCGCCGCGTTCCGCAGGATCGGCAGCATCGAGTAGAGCGTCAGGGCCAGCAGCGACGGCAGGAAGCCCAGGGCCGGGAAGCCGTGGCCCAGCACCTTCACGGCCAGGCCGGAAAGCAGCAGCAGCACCGGATAGAACAGCGCCAGCAAGGCCAGGCTCGGGATGGTCTGCACCAGACCGGCGGAGGCCAGCGCGATCCACTTCAGACGCGGACTGCGGGCGGCGGCGATCCCCAGCGGCAAGGCGACGGCCAGGCCCAGCGCGAGCGCCGAGGCCGAGAGGGCGACGTGCCAGCCCAGGCGCTCGGGCAGAACGGTCAGGGCGGCGTGCAGGCGATCAGCCACGGGCCAGCTCCGCGAGACGTTCGGCCTGCCGCTTCGGGGACGCGATCAGATCGGCGACGGCGGGGTCGGGATGGCCGGCCAGCAGCTCGCGCGGCGGCGCGTGGGCCAGCACCTTGCCGCCGGCCATCACCACCACCTCGTCGGCCAGCAGCAGGGCCTCGCCGACATCGTGGGTGACCATCACGGTCGTCAGGCCGAGGCGCTCGTGCAGCCCCCGCACGTCGTCGGCCAGGGCCGCGCGGGTCACCGGGTCCAGCGCGCCGAACGGCTCGTCCATCAAGAGGATCGACGGGCGCGCCGCCAGGGCCCGGGCCACGCCCACGCGCTGACGCTGGCCGCCCGACAGCTGCGACGGCGCGCGGCTGGCCACCTCGCGCGGCAGGGCGACGAGATCGAGCAGTTCGTCGGTCCGCGCCGCGATCTCGCCTGGCGACCAGCCCAGCAGGTCCGGCGTGATCCCGATGTTCTGGCCGACGGTCATGTGCGGAAAGAGGCCGATCTCCTGGAAGACGTAGCCGATGCTGCGCCGCAGCTCTGGTCCGGGTCGCGCGGCGATGTCCGCGCCCTCGACCAGCACGCGGCCCGTGTCGGGCGTCGAGAGGCCGTTCATCAGCTTCAGCAGCGTGGTCTTGCCCGCCCCCGATCCGCCGACCAGCGCGACGAACGCGCCCTTGCGGATGGTCAGTGAAGTTTCAGCCAGCACGACCGCGCCGCCATAGGCCTTGCTCACGCGGTCGAGGACGATGGCATCGGTCATATGACCTCCAGGCGGGCGCGAGAATCAACCGATCGCCGGACCAAGCGTTGAACTCAAACCCCGGGTGCGACAAGGCGGCGCGCGACAGGTCGCCGGGTTCGCACAGGCCGAGTCAATCTCGACCATGGGGGCATGTTCATGGAGCGTCTCATGCCCGTCGCTACGCAAGCCCGTCCGTTCGATCCGCGCACCCGCCGCCCGACCCGTCAGTGGCCGCTGGGCTTCGCGGTGCTGCTGGCGGCCGTGCTGAACGCGATCGTCTGGGGCGGCCTGTTCTCGGTCGCCAAGGCGTTCCTTCACATCTGATTTTGTTCAGTAAGCGTCAGCGTTTTCTTCTTCTCCCCCGAAAGCAAAACTGGGCCGCGTCCGCGAGGGCGCGGCCTTTCTTTTGGAGCTTCCCTCTCCCCCTGCGGGAGAGGGTGGCCGCCGAAGGCGGTCGGGTGAGGGGTCGCGCCAACGAGAAACGCCGCGACGGCGGCAAGGCCGGTCGCGGCGTCTGATGTCTTTCAACCCCTCATCCGGCCCTTCGGGCCACCTTCTCCCGCAAGGGGAGAAGGGATCAGATCGGCATCCGCATGATTTCCTGGTATGCCGAGATCACCTGGTCGCGCACTGACATCACGGTTTCCAAGCTGGCCTCGGCCGAGCTGATGGCCGTGACCACGTCGACCAGTTCGGCCTTGCCGGCCACCTGGTCGGCGATCTTGTGCTCGGCGACCTTGGACGTCTGCTGGACGTTGTTCATCGTCGACTTCAGCAGGTCGCCGAAGTCGAGGCCCTTCTTTTCCGAGCCGCCGATCGACCCGATCGAGCCGACGTTCATGGCGCCTTGCGAGGCGTAGGCCTTGGCGGCGGCGAGCGCGGTGATCATGGCTCAGCCCCTACTTCTTGAGGATGTCGAGCGTGCGCGAGTCCATCTGGCGCGCGGTCTCGATCACGTTGAGGTTGGCCTCGTAGGCGCGCTGCGCCTCCTTCATGTCCAGCGCCTCGACCAGCGGGTCGACGTTGGGCAGCTTGACGTAGCCCTTGGCGTCGGCGGCCGGGTTGCCGGGATCGTATTCGGTCTTGAACGGCGCCTGGTCGGCGTCGACCTTGGCCATCTGCACGCCCTCGGCGCCCTGCACCTTGGTCGGCTGGAACACCGGCACCTGACGGCGATAGGGGTCGCCGCCGGCGGTGCGCGCCGTCGAGTTCGAGTTGGCCATGTTCTCGGCGATGACCCGCATGCGGCCCTGCTGGGCGCGAAGGGCCGAGGCCGCCACGGCCATGGTCGCCAGGGATTGGGACTTGATCTCGGGCATGACCTATCCTCAGCCGTTCGGCTTGCGGGCCGCCATGCGCAGCATGGACAGGGACTTCTGGTAGAAGGTGATCGCCGCGTCGTAGTTCATCCGCGCGTCGGTCATCTTGATCATCTGGTCCTCGAGCGACACGGCGTTGCCGTCGAGGGTGGTCTCCGAATCGGCGCCCGCCGTCGCGCGCCAGGCGCTGGGGGCGTTCGACGGGGCCATGTGGGCGGCCGAGGTGGCCATCATCGCCACGCCCGACGTCGGGGCGTTGGTCCCGCCGCGATAGGCCTCGCCCGCGCCCTGGTTCATCAGCGAGGCCTGGAAGCCAAAGGCCTTCAGGTCGCTGGGGCGGTAGCCTGGCGTGTCGGCGTTGGCGACGTTCTGAGCCACCAGCTTCTGACGATCCGTCAGATAGCCGAGGCGGCTCTTGAGCATGCCGAAGAGGGGAATGTCGTCCGGACCCATGACGATCATGGTGAAGAAACAGGGTTAATTCGGCATTAAGAACCCTCAGGCACACCAGGGTCAGCGGGGGTTGTTCCCTGCGCCAAGTTGTCTCGCCCGCATCGGTCCAAAAGCGTCATGGACATCGTCGAATTCATCCGCGCGCTCGCGGCCCTGGCCGTCACGCTGGGCCTGATCGGCCTGGCCGCCTGGGCGCTGCGCAAGTTCGGCCCGGACGCGGTGGGCCGTATGCTCACCGCCCGCCAGGATCGCCGGCTGCGCGTCGTCGAGAGCCTGGCGCTGGACCCCACCCGCCGGCTGATCGTCGTCAGCCTGGACGGCGAGGAGCGCCTCGTCCTGCTGGGCGATGGCCGGCTGCTGGACTGGACGCCGCAGGGCGCCCCCGCGCCGTTAACGCCTTCCCTCCCCGCCTCGCCCCCCCCTGCCTCGAACGTTTCCGCGCCGGAGCCCGTGGCCTGATGATCCGCAACCTGATCAAGACCGTGACAGGGGCGAAGCCGGAAGACCTCCGCCGCGCCTTCGCCATCTCGGTGATGGCCGCCGTCGCCTTCGGGGTGACGCCAGCGGCGGCGCTCGCCCAGTCGGCCGTCAACATCAACCTTGGCAGCGGGGCCGGCCTGACCGACCGCGTGGTTCAGCTGGTGGGCCTGATGACGGTGCTGAGTCTCGCGCCGTCCATCGTGATCATGACCACCTCGTTCGTGCGGATCGTGGTGGTGCTGGGCCTGCTGCGCACCGCCATCGGCGTGCAGTCCAGCCCGCCCAACCCGGTGATCATCAGCCTGGCGCTGTTCCTTACCGCCATCGTCATGGGGCCGACGTTCGAGAAGTCCTACGACGCGGGCATCAAGCCGCTGCTGGACCACCAGATGGAGCTGCCCGAGGCGTTCGACGCCTCCACCGGGCCGGTGAAGGACTTCATGCTCAAGCAGGTCGGCCGCGACGACCTGGCCCTGTTCGTGCGCCTCTCGAAGATCAAGGAGCCCAAGACCGCCCAGGAGCTGCCGTTGAAGGTAGTGACCCCGGCGTTCATGATCTCGGAGCTGAAGCGCGCCTTCGGCATCGGCTTCCTGCTGTTCATCCCGTTCCTGGTCATCGACCTGGTCGTGGCCAGCGTGCTGATGAGCATGGGCATGATGATGCTGCCGCCGGCCACCATCAGTCTGCCGTTCAAGCTGATCTTCTTCGTGCTAGTGGACGGATGGCGACTCGTTTGCGGCAGTCTCGTCGAGAGCTTCCAGCACGGTCCCGGCGGCTAGACTTACTTTCCAGAAGACCACCACCATGACTGTTTTCGTTCTCGGCTCGATCAATCTTGACGCTGTGGCGCGAGTGGACGACCTGCCCCGCCCCGGCGAGACGGTGGCCGGCCTGTCGCTGGAGCTGTTCCTGGGCGGCAAGGGCGCCAACCAGGCCGTCGCGGCCGCCCGCATGGGCGCGCCCACCCGCCTGATGGGCGCGGTCGGCGGCGACGACAGCGGCAAGGGCCTGAAGGCCAAGTTGGCCGGCTACGGCGTGCAGGTCGCCGACGTGCTGGAGCTGGAGGGCGTGCCTACCGGCCAGGCCCACGTCTGGGTGGCCAACAGCGCCGAGAACATGATCGTCGTCACCGCCGGCGCCAACGCCACGGTCACGCCCCAGCAGGTGACCGCCACGCCGATCGAGGGCCAGCGCGTCCTGCTCTGCCAGCTGGAGACCCCGCCGACCGCCATCGAGGCGCTGTTCCGCGCCGGCGCGGCCAAGGGCGCCCTGCGGATGCTGAACGCCGCCCCCGCCCTGCCCCAGGGCGCGGCGCTGTTCCCGCTGACCGACGTCCTGATCCTGAACCAGACCGAGCTGGCGTCCTACGCCAAGCTGGACCGCGAGCCGGTGCGGCTGGAAGAAGTCTCGGTCTCGGCCCGCAAGCTGATGAGCCGTCCGGACCAGACGATCATCGTCACCCTGGGCTCGGCCGGCGTCGCCGCCGTGCGCCGCGACGAGGCCTTCCTGGTCGAGGGCCGCAAGGTCAAGGCCGTCGACACCGTCGGCGCCGGCGACTGCTTCTGCGGCTCCCTGGCCGCGGCCCTGGCCTCGGGCATGGACCTGCGCGAGGCCGTGGAGCTGGCGAACGCCGCAGCGGCCCTGTCGGTGCAGAAGGCGGGCGCGGCGCCGTCGATGCCGAGCCGCCGCGAGGTCGAGACGTTCCTGGAGGGGTGAGGTCGGGTTTCGAGCCTAGTCGGACGCTGGGAAGGTCTCGGTGCCTCGCCGCCGCCGAGCCAGGAGGGACCAAAGCGGCGTAGCGTCGCATCAAGCTGCCCTTCGACCTCAAACTTGTGCGACGGGTTACAGTCTATCTCGTGAAATACTGGCGATTTTTGGAAAAGATATCTGGCCGCGACATTTGATTATCAGTGGGCTGAATATCGCGCACTAGAGGCAGCACATCGGCGATGCCCCGCGTCACCGGCGCGTTGGTCAGCCGGACATAGACATGTCGAACGGCGCACCCTGGACCGCAAATGGCGGAAAGATCTCTTGGATCGACGAGCTTGCCGGTTTCAGGGCGCGAGGGATCGCTGAAGTAGGCGAGCGCGGGCATCTCAATGACCGGGACTTCGATGGGAGGACCGCTTTCGCCCTGCGCCAGCTGGCTCTCGTCCTTCCGGCCCACATTCCCGTAATGCTTGCTGAGGTAGTAGCCGGGCCCCCAGGTCCCAAGATGGTTTGGATCGCCAAACTCCCCATAGTAGCGGGCCAGGAGCACATAGACGATCTGCCCGGAAGGAAGGCGGATCGGCAACGCGTCGCCTCTCAGCTCCGTCTGCGTCGTGCTCCCCGGATTGGGAAAGGCGGGCATTTCCGTAAAGCTAAGCTCATACACGCCGCTGGCCGTCACCGACCCATGCGGGCCGTCGACAACGACCGTCAAACGGAAGTGGGCCCTATCGGACGACCAACCGTCGCAGCCCGAAAGCCCTAACGCCGCTACGAAGAGGGCGCCAAGGACCACGTGGCGACGCCGCTGATCAAGGGCCGCGCTCGGGGGGCCTCTCAAAGAAAAGCGACCGAGCATTAAGCGCCAACTCCCCCTTTACGCGAACAGGCACCATGTACCCGAAACAGGGAGGCGTAAGCGAACAAATTTTACCCCTTAGATTGAGCAGCGTCTCGAAATTGACGCCTAAGTGGCACAGATGCTGTGCAGCCTAAAATGGATTTGTTCAGTCTCAAGGTCCGAGCAGCCGCCAAGCCCAACCTAGAACGGCCAGATATCCCGCTCACCGTCGAGTTAATCGCGCCCTCCCTACGCACGGATTTCGCCCCCCCTTGGCTGGGTCACCCTCACGGTGACCGCCAGCTGGACCGTCTGGGTGCTGGTGCGGCTCTATCAAGCGGCGGCCGAGCCGTCCGTCCATGAAACCCGCCTGGTGGCCGTGCGCCGGCGCCTCTCGACGCTGATCGGGTTTGGAATGCTGATCTACGCCGCCACGCGCATGGCGCTCGCCAACGGCGAGACACACGACACGATGGCCGCGGCGACCATTGTCCTGCCGTTGACGGCTACTGAGAGGTCCTGGGGGCTGCTCATCCGAATCGCCGCGACCAAGGTCGACTCCGGCGCCGGAAAGTAGGTCGGCTCCGGAGGCTCTACCTAACCGGCTCGATGATCAGCGGGGTGGTTTTGGTCTAAGCCGCGCGAATACCCGAGAAGCCTTCGGACTGGGCGCCGACCACGGCGTCGTAGCCGAGGATCATGTCGACGTCCTTGCCGTTGCTGGCCAGCGGCAGGCGCAGCCACAGGATCGACATGTGCGGCATGCCGCGCCAGGCCAGGCTGTGGACGCCGACGCCGGGACGACGCTCGTCGACCACCTTGTCCAGTTCCTTGCGCCAGTATTCGACGGCGGCGGTGTTGTAGACGTCGCCGATCAGGCGGCCGGTGATCTCGCGGCCATAGACGCCATAGAGGCCGGTGCCGGCCAGGCGCAGGCGGTAGTCGCGCGGCTGGCCCACGACGTCGATCAACGACACCGTCGGCAGCAGCCGCTTCATGCTCGAAGGATGCACGTCGAGGCGCGCAGGGAGGCTCGCCCCCCGGCGGAGGGACGCCCAGTAGGCGAACATCTCCTGGTGAGCGCGGGCCGCCGTGGCGGATGCGCTCAGTTGCGCGGACATCTTCAGAGTCCTTAACAAGTCGTTGGAATCACTCGATTCACTATCGCTTAAGGAACGAATCGGCGGCAAGCGAAAAACATGCCGCGCGACAAGATTCCCCAGATGAGTCAACCGCGAATGGAAAGGCCCGCCGTCCGCATCCGGACGACGGGCCTTTCCGTCTTCAGGCCGCCGAAACGGCCAAGCTTTTGTTCCGACTCGGCTATTTCGCCTTGCGAGCCGGCTTCCGACCGCCCTGACCCAGGCCCATCTGCTTGGCTAGGTTCGAACGCGCCTCCGCATAGTTCGGAGCGACCATCGGGTAATCCTTGGGCAGGTTCCACTTGGCGCGGTAGTCTTCCGGGGTCATGTCGTACTTGGTGCGCAGGTGGCGCTTCAGCGACTTGAACTTCCGGCCGTCCTCCAGGCAGATCAGATAGTCGGCCGTGATCGACTTCTTGACCGGAACCGCAGGCTCCTTCGGCGGCGGCGCCGGCTCGGCGGCCGGAGCGCCGACATTGGCCAGGGCCGTGTGCACTTGCCTGATGAGCGCCGGCAGGTCGGCGGTCGACACCACATTGTTGCCGACATAGGCGGAGACAATGCCCGCCGTCATCTCGATCAGGTCGGATTGTTCTTCCATGCGGCCTCGCCCGTCGCCAAATCTTTTGTTGATGCGGCTGATTCCAGGATCAGTGGAGGCGTGCATACAAACATTACCGACCCCGGGCAATAACGAACCCATAAAGAGATCGTCGGTAATGACCAGTGTTCGTTGGATCGGCTAAATCGACCACATTACCAGTAAGTAAGGTTGAGTTCCTGAGCGGGATCCGGCGGCGGCAAAAAGAGACCGGCGATATCCGAGACTTATCGACCGAAGTCGCGTGACAGCGCAAGCATCGCCGCCCGTTGAGGCGCCGAGTATTCATCGACGGCGGCTTCGTCGCCCTCACGGATCACCTTCAGCAAGGCCGGCGTCAGGGCCGACGTCAGCGACCAGTTCCAGTAGCGCAGCACCGTCTGGGCGCGGTCGACGGCGATGGCGTCATAGACGGTCAGCACCCGCTCCAGGGCGTGGTCGATCTGGCCGCTGCGATCGACCTCCTGTCGGCGCAGGCCGCGCCACAGCTGCCGCACGCAATTGCGCGGCAGGCCGGTGGCCTTGCACAGGATGGCCAGAGGCTCGCCGCCCGGATCGGTGAAGATCTTGGCGCCGGTCATCGGCTTCAGGCCCGAGAGATACGAGATCTCCTCGGCGATCTCGCGGGTGATGCCCGCCTCGGCGGCCGCGACGGCCTCGTCGAGGCTGTCATAGGGGCTCTTGGCGATGGCGGCGCGGTTGCGCTGGCGGCGCTCGATGAACTGCAGGGCCTTGCGCGACAGCGGGTCCTGC
>FTCT01000965.1_pt1 | contig 12779 bp, 10 predicted proteins | sample 1658881 | NCBI WGS metagenome assembly FTCT01 (sample SAMEA3914864, study PRJEB12502) | metagenome | biome: forest; material: soil | place: USA | collected 2012-03-12 | depth 0.3 m | reverse complement strand
GGCGAGACCGGCTACGACCTGGTCGACGCCGGCATGCAGGAGCTGTGGCGGACGGGCTACATGCACAACCGCGTGCGCATGGTTTGCGCCTCGTTCCTGACCAAGCATCTGCTCATCGACTGGCGGCGGGGTGAGCAGTGGTTCTGGGACTGCCTGCTCGACGCCGATCCGGCCAACAACCCCGCCTCATGGCAGTGGGTCGCGGGCTGTGGCGCCGACGCCGCGCCGTACTTCCGGATTTTCAACCCCATGACCCAGGCGGAAAAATTCGACGCCGCCGGACGTTATCGCGCACGATGGCTTGATGTGCACAATCGTCCGAAACCCGTTATCGATCATAGTCATGCCCGCAATCGCGCGCTAGAAGCGTACGCGACGGTACGTAAACAAGGATTCCCGCCATGACGACTCAGATTGAACCCCGCGACCTTAACCGGCTGATCGAGGCCGGCGCGGTCAAGGTCGTCGATGGCAGTTGGGCGCTCGACGGCACCGACATGCGCGCCCTGTATCTTAAGGACCATATTCCCGGTGCCGTCTTTTTCGACATCGACGCGATCAGCGATACATCCGTGCCTTTGCCGCACATGGCGCCGTCGCCGGCGACCTTCGCCGATGCCGTCGGCCAGATGGGAATCGCACGCACCGACCACGTCGTGATCTACGATCGCCAGGGCCTGTTTTCAGCGGCCCGCGTCTGGTGGACCTTCCGCCTGATGGGGCACGACAACGTCCAGGTGCTGAAGGGCGGCCTGCCGGCCTGGAAGGACGCCGGGCTTCCGGTGACCGATGCGCTTCCTACACCCGTTGGCACACGTTATACGCCGCAGCTTCGCGCCGATATGGTCATGGATTTGAACGGCTTAAAGGCCGGACTTCAGTCGACCATCGTGCTGGATGCCCGTCCCGCGGCGCGGTTTTATGCCGAGGCCCCCGAACCGCGCGCCGGATTGCGTTCCGGCCATATGCCGGGCGCTCAAAGTCTGCCGGCGGCGGCTCTGATCCGCGACGGCGCCCTGAAGCCCGCGGGTGAGTTGAGCGAGATTTTCGATGGCCGCGGCGTGGTTTCCGACAAGACCGTGGTGACGACCTGCGGGTCCGGCGTAACCGCCGCCATCGTCAGTATGGCCCTTGAAGAAGCCGGTCATACCGGAACCAGGCTCTACGACGGGTCGTGGGCCGAATGGGGCCAGGCGACATTGGATACGCCGGTGGTGAAATAATCCGGGCGGGGCGCCATAGGGGCCGCGCGTGCAGCGGCGCTTGGGCTGAAAAAACACACGGAGGCGTGGCGACTCCGACAGGGCTCGAACCTGTAACCGTCCGCTTAGAAGGCGGATGCTCTATCCAGTTGAGCTACGGAGCCTTGACGGAAATTAGTGCGTCCAGGGCTGCTTGCGACCGAACGCGAAATTGTCGGCATAGGCCTTGATGATCTTCGGTGCGGCTTCCGGCTCGACCAGGCGGAACGGGATGCCGTGGTGTTCGGCAAAGGCCATGGCCTGGTCCTTCGTTTCAAAGGTCAGGCGCACCTGCGCGTCGGTATCCGCCGACGAGATCCAGCCCATCAGGGGATCGGGCGTGCGCGCCGATTTCGGCTCGAATTCCAGAATCCAGTTGGCCGTTTTGGCGCGGCCGGACTGCATGGCGGTTTTCGAAGGCTTGTAGATGCGCGCGAACATATGGGTCTCCTGTGGAAACGGCGGACTCAATTCACCGCGTCCCGACACTTCGTCTGTTACTATAAAGGTATGCGTTGGCAAAGGGAAAGATGGAGGCGTTGGGAAAGATCAGTATGGTCCGCCGAAAGCGGCGGCCTTTAATATGTGGGGGCGAGAGGATTGCCTCCGCTTCGCTCCGGCGAACTCGCGATTTGCAAAGCAAATCGCTCGTTTGGCTCCACTTCGTTCCGCCGAATTCGCGATTTGCAAAGCAAATCGCTCATTTCGAACCCGGAGGTTTGAAGTCTCGAGCCACGGACATTAAAAAAGCGGCCCAAGCGGGCCGCTTTTTTAATGGTCGGGGCGAGAGGATTCGAACCTCCGGCCTTCTGCTCCCGAAGCAGACGCGCTACCAGGCTGCGCTACGCCCCGACTTTAAATATATCCCGCTCTTCGGACTGGTCGGGGCGAGAGGATTCGAACCTCCGACCTGCTGCACCCAAAACAGCTGCGCTACCAGGCTGCGCTACACCCCGTCGCCCAGCTACCGAAAGCCAAGAGGCGCGCTTATTGCCATTTTCGATCCGGCATAGCAAGCCCAAAGCTCATGATTTTTGCCGATTTTCGCGAGGTCGCGTTATGGCTTGTGGAAAAACGGATGCTCGACGATGTCGCCCGCCTTCAGACCCAGTTTCTCGCTCAGGCCTGCATTGATTTCCAGGACGCCACTGGCGCTGCCGTAGGACGGAAGCGGCGTCTCGTCGAGCGGCTTGGCGTCCTTCTGGATCGAGACGATACGGCCGTTCGGCGCGATATAGATGATATCGAGCGGCGACAGCGTGTTTTGCATCCAGAAGGTCCGCTCCGCTGAGTCGCCGAACTCGAACAACATGCCGTAGTCGTCGGACAGGCCGGTGCGGCACATCAGCCCCTGCTCGCGCTGCGCTTCCGTTTTAGCGATCTCGACCTTGAAATGGAGAACCTTCGCGCCGGCCTTGACGTCCAGCGGCTGCTGCGCCGAATAGGGCGACAGATTCATCGTCATGCACGGCGCAGGCATGTCGTTGATCGACGAAGACGCCTGGGTCATGGCGATGGCCGCACCGCCCGCAACCGCGACGACCACGATGCCGCAGATAACCAATCCGCGCCGGCCCAGCTTGTTCATAATCGTCTCCCACAGCATGTCGGCCTCACTCTTATCGGCGCCGGTGGCGTTTTCAAGGCAAAAAAAGAGCCGGCGACCTTGCGGTGCCGGCGCTTTTTCAACGAACGTGTAAGTTACGCCATCGCCCGTGGCTGAACTTCAGTCACAACAAGGCCCTTGGGCCCCTCACCGAAACGCACCATGATCGTATCGCCCTGCTGCACGTCCTCGAGGCCGTAGCGGCGCAGGGTTTCGATATGAATGAAAATATCCGTCGGGTCCGAACCGCGCACCACAAAGCCGTAGCCCTTGGTCCGGTTGAACCACTTGATCGTCGCAGCTTCCAGGTCCCCTACCCGTACATCGCTGTGCAGGTTGCGGCTGGCGCGAGAGCTGTGCTCGCTGCGGTCGTGACGCACGGGCGCTTCCGCCACATTGTCCAACTGCTCGATTTCGATAACCTGCCAACCCTTGGCGCGCTTCGCGATTTTACACGTTATACGCGCGCCTTCGTGCGCGGTGTCACGGCCGATATCCCGCAAACTGGAGATATGGAGAAGCACATCGCGCATGCTGGTAAGCGTGGCATCCTGCGGAACGATAAATCCGTAACCCTTGGCGGCATCGAACCATTTTACGTGGCCGGACATGGAAACCAGGTCATCGGCTTCTGCTTTATTATTATAATCGAACAAACTCATATATCCTCACCATGTCGCATAAAATCTGTGACATCACATATCATAACACGGATATCTCAATTTGGGAGAGCAAAATAGAGACGGTTTCGCATTTGTCGCGAATTTTATGGCAAAAAGCCGCCAAAGGCGAGCAAAATCATCCACAGGGATAATCTGAGATCGATAACACTGGGGAAAAAGTGTGGACGATACCAAGACTTGGCAGCATGTAACCGCTACCATTCGCTGTGATCACGTTTTCGGGAGGAAACTCTTTGGCAGTCCCTAGGGGAGTCGAACCCCTCTCTTCAGGTTGAAAACCTGACGTCCTAACCGATAGACGAAGGGACCGCTTCAAAGAGGTGCGCTTGATAGCGGCATCGCTTTTGCGGCGCAAGACAAATTTCAAAAAAATTCACAGCTACGTGGGTTTGGACGAAAAAACCAATGAATCACATAGATTGCGGCGCGCTTCAGATGAAGCACGCCGCAATCTATGTCTTTGTTTTGTCGCGCATCTTGCCCGAAAACCGCTGCACACTTTTTGGGGTGCGCCTAGGCCTGGGCGATATCTTCGATCTCGAATTGGACGCCGTTGCGCCCCATATAGTCGTCCGCTTTCAGACGGCCCAGCACATGGACACGCCCCGCGGGACGCAGCAGCGCGTCGCCCAGGCTGGTCCCTTCGGCGCGCCAAATGATTCCCTTGAGCTTGTGCCCCGACGAATCAACCAGTTCACACCGAATGTGACCGCCCTTCATCGCCTGCGCGAACGCCACGGCGACGTCGGCGAAGGCCAGCAACGGCTCTGGATTGCCCTGGCCGTAAGGCGCCAGCAGGTCGAATCGGTCGTACAAGGCGCGCGAGGCCGCCTTGAGCGACAGAATAGCATCGACCTCGATCGTCTCGACCTGTTCTTCGGCGGATACGCGCTCGCGCACATGGTCGTTGAGGAAGCGGCGCAACTCGCCGATGCGATCGCGCTCGACGCTCAACCCCGCCGCCATGGCGTGGCCACCGCCCGACAAAAGAACACCGGCCTCATAGGCTGCGCCCACGGCCTCACCCAGATTGACCCCCGTCTGGGACCGGCCGGAGCCCTTGCCCATGCCGCTTACGGGATCGATGCCGATGATCACGACCGGCTTGTGCCAGCGTTCGCGCAGTCGCCCGGCGACGATGCCGATGACGCCCGGATGCCAGTCGTCGCGCGCGACGACGATAACCGCGTCGTCCGACGGATATAACCCTTGCGTCTCGGCGACGGCGATGGCTTCGTCCAGGACCTGGGTTTCGATATCGCGGCGCGTGCGGTTAAGCTCATCGAGCTCCTGCGCCAGCACCGCGGCCTCGCCGGCGTCGTCTGTGGCCAGAAGGCGCACGCCCAGATCGGACCGGCCGACACGGCCGCCGGCATTGATGCGCGGGCCGATGACGAAGCCCGAATGGAAGGTGTTCATCAGGCTTTGCGTATCCGAGCCCGCCACGCTCATCAGCGCCTTGATGCCCGGGTTCTGGCGCTTGGACATGACCTTGAGCCCCTGTGCCGCCAGCGCGCGGTTGAAACCGGTCAGCGCCGTAACGTCGCAGATAGCGCCCAAGGCCGATAAATCCAGCCACTGCATCAGGTCGGGCTTAAGACGGTCCGTGAACATCCCCCTGCGCTCGGCTTCACGGTTGAGCGCGACCAGGGCCACAAACACGACGCCGGCAGCCGCCAGATTGCCTTGGGCCGACGAACAGCCCGGACGGTTGGGATTGACGACCGCGCGGGCGCGCGGCGGATCTTCGCGCATCAGGTGGTGGTCTATGACCACGACGTCGAGGCCGATATTGGCGGCATGGTCCAGCGCGTGGTGCGCCATGGCGCCGCAGTCGACCGTGATCACCAGTTCGAAGCCCTTGGCTTTCAGCGAATCGAACGCCGCCTTCGACGGGCCGTAGCCTTCGGTGACACGGTCGGGGACATAGACAGCCAGGTCGTGGCCCATGGCGCGGAACCAGCGCACAAGCTGAGCCGCACTGGTCGCGCCGTCGACGTCGTAATCGGCAAAGACGCAGATCTTGGATTTGGCTTCCAGGGCGTCGAGCATGGCATCGACCGCCTTGTCCATGTCGAGAAAGCAGCTCGGGTCGGGAAACAGCCCCTTGAGCGTCGGCCGCATGAAGCTGTCGAGCGTATCGGACGTCACGCCGCGGCCGGCGACCAGGCGCGCCAGGGGCTCGACGAATTCGGGCTCGACGATCTGCATCAGGCCCATACGGTGCAGGATTTCACGCAAGGTTTCCGGCGCCACGCCCCGCACCGCCAGCCGTTCCTTCCATACGCGCCCGGTCAGCGACCGCGCCACCCCGAGATAGGGCGGCGCGGCAACCGGAAAAACGTCGAGAACGGCGGACATGCCTTCCTTAGACGCGGACGGGGCGGCGCATGGACAGCTTGCGCACCGTATGGGTCTTGGAAATCATCACCAGGCTTTCGGTGGTCATGAAGGTGGCGCCCGACATGGTCGTCTCTTTTTGCACGCCGCGCAGCAAGGCGCCGTGCGTTACGCCGGTGGCGATAAAGACCGCGTCGCTCGATACCAGGTCGTTGAGGTCGTATTTGCGGTCGAAGTCGGTCAGGCCCAGACGCTCGGCGCGGGCGCGTTCGTCGTCGTTGCGGAAGACGAGACGGCCCTGGAACTGGCCGCCGACGCACTTCAGCGCGGCGCAGGCCAGCACGCCTTCCGGCGCCCCGCCCTGCCCGATATAGATGTCGATACCGGTTTCCGGCTGGGCGGTGTGGATGACGCCGGCGACGTCGCCGTCGGTGATCAGGTGGACGCGGGCGCCGGCCTTGCGCAACGACTGGATGATCTTGTCGTGGCGCGGACGATCGAGCACGCAGGCGACGATTTCCGAGACGTCGACGCCCTTGGCCTTGGCCAGGGCGCGCACATTCTCTTCCGGCGTGGCGTCGAGATCGACGACGCCCGGCGCATAGCCCGGACCGATGGCGATCTTGTCCATATAGGTGTCGGGCGCATGCAGCATGCCGCCGCGCGGTGCGAACGCGATGACCGCCAGCGAATTGGCCATCGCCTTGGCGGCCAGTGTCGTGCCTTCCAGCGGATCGAGCGCGATATCGATGGCCGGACCTTTCCCGGTGCCGACCTTTTCGCCGATATACAGCATCGGCGCTTCGTCGCGTTCGCCTTCGCCGATGACGATACGGCCGTCCATGTCGATGGTGTTGAGCGCGGTGCGCATGGCGTCGACGGCGGCCTGGTCGGCCGCCTTTTCGTCGCCCCCGCCGATCTGCGCGTAACAGGCGATCGCCGCCTCTTCGGCGACGCGAACGATATCCAGGCTGAGGTCGAAATCGCGAGCCGCGCCTGCAGTACGGGTTTCGTGTGTCATATCAATTGTTTCTGGCATTATTTTCAACTTCTGGCTTTTCGGACTTAAGTTGGGCGTCTGCCGTTTTTGTACACGCTTCGGCTTTGACGCGTCCCCGCAATTCAGGGGCACCTAAAGGTGTTAGCAGACTCTAACCGCCGAGGATACCGCTTCCCGCGAAAAACCTTAGGGAAACTATTGTGCGATCGGGGGCGGCGCAGCCTTGGCGCGCAGGCTTGCGGCGAACGCCTCGGCCTGTTGCGCCGTCATGATCGGCTCGACGGGCTGGAGATAGGCCGGATCGATGAGGCCCTTGGCCTCGGCCGCGATGGCGTCGGGTTCCTGCTTGTCCCAGACCAGGGCCGCAGTCTCGGCATTGAGCTGCTGACGCTTGGCCAGTTGCGCGTTGACGCGCAGCCGGATTTCGGCCGTCGTGGGCACGCCTTCCGGGGCCCCCGGGAATTCCGACCAGCGCGGCATGGTATTGAGCGGCGCCGAAGGCTGATAAGGCGTGTCGGCGCCCGGGGTTGCCGGAGCGGCGGCCGGGGTTTGCGCCGTGGCCTGAGCGTGCACCGCGGGTGCGGCAAGCATCAAAGCGACAGCAATGCAGACAGGCCGGACCAAAGCCATGGAGCTCTCCAGAAAACGTCGGCACCCTACTCCCGGCAGACGAAGAAAAACAAGAAAAATATCGATCCGGTTGATTTTCCTGATATGAGGACGCATCCATTTCGGCCGCCTCCCCAGGGTAAAACAACGCGATGACGAAACCGCCCGCCCCGACGACCCGCAAGACGCCTTCTTCCGCCAAAACACCTGCCAAAAAATCCACGGCCGCCAAGACGGAGACGGCCGAAACGGCCAAGCCCGTGGCTAAGGCAGCCACGAAGACCGCGCCGGCGGCCAAGCCCGCAACCGCAAAAGTCGTGGGAAAACCTGCGCCGGCGACGCCGAAGGCCGAACCGCGGGCAAAGTCTGAGACGCAAACCGAAAGCCCCAGGCCGCAGCCTGTCCCCGAACCCGAAAATGGCTTCGACGCCGAAGCGATGCGTAAGCTCGAAATGCTGTCCGTCAATCTCGCCAAGGCGGCGATGACGGCGCAAAGTGCGCTCGCCAAGACCGTCTTCAAGCAACCCGAAGCCGGCGGCGTTCCCATGGACCCGTTCCAGGTGGGGCCGGCCATGACGGAGGTCATGGGCTCACTGGCGCAGAAGCCAAACAAACTGGTCGAGGCGCAGACCGATCTGATGAACGGCTACATCAAGCTGTGGGCCGACGTGTCGCGCCGCACGCTCGGCGTCGAACAGCCCGCCCCCGGCGGCAAGCCTTCCGACAAGCGCTTCGCCGACCCGCGCTGGGAACAGAACCTCGTCTTCGACGTCATGCGGCAGTCGTACCTCCTGTCTTCGAACTGGATCAATAACCTCATCTCATCTGCCGAAGGAATTGATCCGAAAACGAAAAGACGCGCCGAGTTTTTCACCAAGCTGATGACCGACGCCCTGTCGCCATCGAACTTCCTGCTGTCGAATCCGGCGGCGCTCGAGACGCTGGTCCAGACCAGCGGCGAGAGTCTGGTCAAGGGCATGGAGCGCTTCGCCGAGGATATCGAACGCGGCGACGGCAAGCTGAAGATCACCCAGGCCGACTACAGCCATTTCAAGGTCGGCGAGAGCGTCGCCACGACGCCGGGCAAGGTCGTCTATCGCGGCCCCTATTTCGAACTCCTGCAATATACGCCGACGACCGAGAGCGTGCGCGAGGTCCCGCTGCTCATCTTCCCGCCGTGGATCAACAAGTTCTATATCCTGGATCTCCAGGCCAAGAACTCGATGATCCGCTGGCTGACCGACCAGGGGTTCACCGTCTTCCTGACGTCGTGGGTCAATCCCGACGTGTCGATGAAGGACACGACCTTCGAAGACTATATGTTCGGCGGCGTCATCGAGGCGGTCGAACAGGTCAAGGCGCAGACGGGCGCCGCTGCTGTCAACACGGTCGGCTATTGCATCGGCGGAACGCTTTTGGGCTGCGCCCTGGCCTACTTGGCCGAGAAAAAGGACAAGTCGATCGCCTCGGCGACCTTCTTCACCGCCCAGCACGACTTTACCGACGCCGGCGACCTGCTGCTCTTCACCAGCGAATCCTGGCTCAAGGAACTGGAACGCCAGATGGACGCCGCCGGCGGCGTCCTGCCGGGCTCGGCCATGGCGGACACCTTCAATAGCTTACGCGCCAACGACCTGATCTGGTCCTTCTTCGTCAACAACTACCTGATGGGCAAGGACCCGACTCCGTTCGACCTCCTGTGCTGGAACGCCGACCAGACGCGGATGCCCAAGGCGTTGCACATGTTCTATCTGCGGAAATTCTACGGTGAAAACGCATTGGCAACCGGCAAGCTGATGCTGGCAGGCGTCGATATCGACCTCGGCAAGGTGACAATCCCGATCTACGAACAGGCCGGCCGCGAAGACCACATCGCCCCCGCCGCGTCGGTCTACAAGGGCTCCAAGCTGTTCGGCGGTCCGGTCACCTATGTGCTGGCGGGCTCGGGCCACATCGCCGGCGTGGTCAATCCGCCGGCCGCCAAGAAGTACATGCACTGGCTGAACGACAAGCGCCCCGACACCTTCGAAGACTGGTTCGCGGGTGCCGAAGAGCATCCCGGCTCCTGGTGGCCGCACTGGGCCGGCTGGCTCAACGCGCGCTCGGGCAAGATGGTTCCCGCGCGCGATCCAGCCAAGGGCAAGCTGAGCCCGATCATGGATGCGCCGGGTTCCTACGTCCTTGTGAAATCATAGAAAAATTCATCAGATTCAATGAATTCATGCGCTGCCTTCGGGCAGCGCATTCATTTTGGTGTGTTCGCTTCAAAACTCTCAATATTGATCAAATTGCTGCGACTGCCGAAAAGGTCATAAAATTCAAAATAATAAACAATTAACGATATTCAACCCCGCAAATACCGGACACAACTGTAATGTGTCGTATTCAATATTGATTCATACCGCCGTTATGTCATTCAACAAACGACAACAGGCGAGTCCTGTGGACTCGCCTGTTAAGACGTAAATTCGCGAGGAAAATCAGACGCGCAGGATGATGGTTTCGACGATCGGGCGCCGGTCCCAGATCGACTGGGCAGCCTTCTTGACGACGCGCGCCACCGCGGCTTCGACCGTCTCGTCGTCCTCGCGCTGTTCGTTCGACAGGTTCTGCACCGTCTTTTCGACGAAGTTGCACAAGCCCTCGAGCTGGTCCGAAATCGTATCTTCGTTTTCAAATGCCAGACCCAGGCCGCGGACGTCGACGATCGACGCAAGCCGGTTGCGGCCGTCGAGCGCGAAGGCAACGAAAATCATGCCGTTGTGCGCGGCGTGACGGCGTTCGCGCAGAGCATCGGACGCTTCGGGCACAAGCATGCCGCCATCGACGAACAGACGCCCGGACGGCACTTCGTCGATGATTTCCGGCAATCCCGGCGCCAGGCGGACCATTTCACCGTTGTGCGGCGTGATCTGGTGCTTGATGCCGATCTCTTCGGCCAGGGCGGCGTGCTTTAACAGGTGGCGGCGTTCGCCGTGCGTCGGAACGGAGATTTTCGGCCGTGCCCAGGCGTACATTTCCTTGAGCTCGTCACGGCACGGGTGGCCCGACACGTGGATGCCCGGGTGGTCGCGCTCGGTATGGATCTCGACGCCGAGATCCGACAGGCGGTTCTGCAGGCTGCGGATCGGAATTTCGTTGCCGGGAATGACGCGTGACGAGAAGACGCAGGCGTCGCCGGCGGCCAGCTTGACCTGGGGGTGGTTGCCGTCGGCGATACGCGACAGGGCGGCTCGCGGCTCGCCCTGCGAACCGGTGCACAGATAAAGTACCTGGTCGGGCTTGAGGCCCGCCGCCTCGCCTTCGCTGACCGGATCGGGGATACCGGCGAGCAGTCCGACGTGGCGGGCCGCCGCGGTGATACGGTGCATCGAGCGCCCGACCAGGCAGACTTGACGTCCGCACGCGGCGGCGGCGCGCATGACCGAATCGACTCGCGCCACGTTCGACGCGAAGCACGCCACGGCGACGCGGCGCTTCAACGTGCCGATAAGCTTGATCAGTTCGTCGCGCACCATGGCTTCTGAGCCGGCCGAGCCTTCGACGAAGACGTTGGTCGAATCACAGACCATGGCCAGGATGCCCTGATCGCCCAACGCCTTGATGCGGTCGACGTCGGTCGGCATGCCGGTGATAGGATCTTCGTCGATCTTCCAGTCGCCGGTATGAAAGACGGTGCCGAGCGGCGTGGTGATGAACAGGCCGTTGGGCTCGGCGATCGAGTGCGTCAGGGTGACGTATTCGATGTCGAAGGGCCCGAGCTGGAGGCGCCCCCCCAGCGGAACCTCGGTCAGGTCGTAATCGTCGACGCCGGCTTCGCGCAGCTTTTCACGCACCAGGAAGGCGGTGAAAGGCGTGGCGTAGACGGGCGCCTTGATCTTGTCCCATAGCCAGCCGATGGCGCCGATATGGTCTTCGTGGGCGTGCGTCAGGATGATGCCCAGGATGGTTTCGCCTTGCAGGAATTCCGGATCAGGAACGATGACCTCGATGCCCGGCGTCGTCAGGTCGCCGAAGGTCACGCCGACATCGGCGATGATCCACTGGCGGTCGTCGGCAGGGCCGAACCCGTACAGATTCAGGTTCATGCCGATTTCGTTGGAGCCGCCGAGCGGCAAAAACACGAGTTCGTTGGTGCTCATCTTGTCTTTCACTCGCGAACGCCAAAAGCGTGCCGCGTCAATTCACCCGCGGTATTGAAGCATCGTCACAAAAGCGCAAGCGGAAAGTCCGCCCAAGACGCTTTTCCCGGCGGAAAAGCAAATCCGCATAAAAAACGGTCGCCCTTATGCGCCGGCCAGCGTGCGGCGATAGATTTCCAGAAGTCCCCGCAAGGTGAGATCGTGGTCGAAATAGTCGATCGTCGTCGTCGCGCCCTCGAACAGGGAGGCGACGCCGCCGGTCGCGACGACCGTCATCGCCTGGCCGTATTCGCGCTTGATCTGCCCAACCAGATATTCGATCAATCCGACATAGCCCCAGAAGATGCCGGACTGCATCGCCGTCACGGTGTCGCGGCCGATAATGTGCGCCGGCCTTTCGATGGCGACGCGCGGCAGCTTGGCTGCGGCCTGGTGCAGGGCCTGCATGGACAGGTTGATGCCGGGCGCGATTGCGCCCCCTTCCCAGCCGCCGTCGGCCGCCACGACGTCGAAGGTCGTCGCCGTGCCGGAATCGATGATGATCAGCGGCCCGTCATAGGCGATGTGGCCGCCGACGGCGTTGACCAGGCGGTCAGCGCCGGCTTCGGACGGCTTTTCGATGCGGACCTCGATGCCGAGATTCGTATTGTCGCCAACGACATAGGGCGTTTTATGAAAGTAGCGCTGCGCCAGTTTGCGCAGGTTGAACAAAGACTGCGGCACGACCGACGAAATGATGCAGTCGTCGATCGCCTTGAAATCGAAGCCGTGCATGTTGAGCAGCTGATAGAGCCAGACCGCGTATTCGTCCGCCGTGCGCGTCGTTTCGGTCGCCGTGCGCCACTGCGCCACCCAGTCCGTGCCGTCGTGGATGGCGAAAAGCGTGTTGGTATTGCCCTGTTCAATGGCCAGAAGCATCGATGCCTCCCTGATATTAGAGCATTGTGACTTTGGATCGAAGCGGGTGTGCTCGCGACGAAGAAGCCCCTTTCCGTCACTCGCTCCGCTCGCGCCGCCTTCACCGTAAACGGGGAAGGAGACGTTATTTAGACTCACCTGCCCCGTTTACGGCGGATCGAGCGAAGCGGAAGTATAGCTTCCGCGAGAGAGGGGCTGGGCCGGCGCAAGCCGGACCAGACGGAAGGGGGAAAACCCAGC
>FTCT01003397.1_pt1 | contig 12797 bp, 14 predicted proteins | sample 1658881 | NCBI WGS metagenome assembly FTCT01 (sample SAMEA3914864, study PRJEB12502) | metagenome | biome: forest; material: soil | place: USA | collected 2012-03-12 | depth 0.3 m | reverse complement strand
GGGGAAGGCAAGGACAAAGGGCGGCTCCCGAGAGGCGGGCAGGCCCGCAAAACCTGTAGAATACGGCTGTCTCACCGCTTACTCAATTGGTATCCATTGAAACTATATGAGTCAAGGGATCTCCAAGCATGTGGTCGCAAATTTCCGCATGCGTCAACTCACGGCTTACTGAAGTCGGGTGTTTTTGCCACGTTCGGTCCCCGTCCGTCTGCGTCGGCTTGGCACCGACCCGGCCACCATCCCGCTGGCGGAGAACGAAGGGAGTTTAACCGTTTAGTTCCTTCCCTGCGGAGCGGGGAAGGTGGCTCCACGAAGCCCTCGCGGAGGGGAGACGGAAGGGGCATTGCGTCGCTTCGGCACGCAGCATTGCCTCAAGCTATCCGCAGCCGCACTCGCTTTTGGCTTTGGGCTCGGCGTCGTATTTGTCGTGGTGACGCACCCATTCCATCTCTTCGGTCTGGTTGCGGCCGTTCGGCGTAATGTCGAGCAGGCCCATGACGCTCGAAGGAATTTCGGTGCCGCGCGCGTAGCAGGAATAGGTGTGATAGACCTGACCGGCCTTATCCTTGACGAAGACCGACAGGCCCGGCAGTTCGTCGATGGCGTAGGTGTCTTCCTTGAAATTGTAGGTAACGCGATTGGCGGCCTTCTCTTCCTCGGTGAAGGAGACGTGGTAGTCGTAGTTGAAGTCGCTGCCGTGCGACGACACCCAGTCGAAATCCCAGCCCATGCGGGCCTTGAACGGTGTGATCCTTTCCATCGGCGCGCGCGACACAGCGACGAACTTTACGTCGTGATTTTCGAGGTGGATCCAGATGCCATGCATATGGTCGGCGCCGAACGAACAGCCCACGCAGCCTTCCTCCCAGTCCGGGCCGAACATGAAGTGCTGGACCAGGAGCTGGCTACGCCCTTCGAACAGGTCGGACAGGGTCTTCGGGCCGTCGGGCGTATCGAAGACGTAGAGCGCTTCGACCTTGACCCAGGGCAGGCGCCGGCGCGCTTCGGTCAGGGCATCGATCTCGCGCAGCAGGGCGTTTTCGCGTTCCAGCAGCGCGGTCCGCGCTTTCAGCCAGTCTTCGCGCGACGCGACGGTCGGGGTAGTCGGAGCGGCACTGTCCATGAGGGTCTCCTTCAGGGGCGCAGGGTCTCGAGATATTTGACGACCTGTTTGACGCCGGCCGCCAGCAGGCTGGGGTCGCGGGCATTCTTGGCCAGCGAGATATAGCCTTCGTAGGTGGCGACCATGAAGGTCGCGGTTTCGCGCGCGTCGATGTCGCGGCGGACCTTGCCGTTGGCCTGGCCGAGCCGCAGCGCGTCGGCGACGCCGCCGATCCACATCTGGAAGACGCGGCGCAGGCGCAGGCGGATGTCTTCGCTGACGCCCGACATTTCCTGCGCCAGGTTATTCAGCGGGCAGCCGCCGTTGACGGCGGTTTCTGTCAGCAGCGTGCCTTCGACGATATCGATCAGGGCGTCGATGGGATCGTCGACGTCGTCGAGGGGGCCCAGCCATTTCTCCGTGGTGATCCCTTCCAGAAGGGTGTCGATGACGGCGTTGGCGATGTCGGCCTTACCGCCGAAATGGTGGTACAGCGCGCCCTTGGTGACGCCGGCGCGGGCAATGATCCCGTTGATATCGCTGCCCTGGAAACCCGAGGCGTAGATTTCTGTGAAGGCGGCGTCGAGCAGGCGCTGGCGCGTTTCGGCCGGATTCTTGCGGGGGAGCTGCATGTTCATACCAACCGGTATGTATGTTTTTTATGGCGCTGTCAATATTTCCAAAATTCTTGGTTCCTGCTGCCAGAATTTGGCATTAACATGCAACATAAGTGTCAGCATGAGTAAGCGTACCGGAATCCCTGCCCACGAGGCCCTCATGTCCCGCGCCACACGCCTGCTCGATCTCCTGCAATTGCTTCGCCGTCACCGCTATCCCGTGGCAGGCGCCGAGCTGGCGCGCGAACTCGATATCTCTCTGCGCACCCTTTATCGCGACATTGCCGCGCTCCAGGCGCAGGGCGCGCATATCGAAGGCGAGCCGGGCGTCGGCTACGTGCTGCGCCCCGGCTACATGCTGCCGCCGCTCATGCTGTCGCAGGAAGAACTGGAAGCTCTGGTCTTGGGCACGCGCTGGGTCGTCGACCGCGCCGACGCCCGGCTGGCCGAAGCGGCGCAGAACGCCTTGACCAAGATCTCGGCGGTATTGCCCAAGGACCTCAGTGACGACCTCGAAGCGACGGGGTTGATCGTCGCGCCGGCCTGGCCGCCGCTGGAAAAGCATTCGATCGACCTCGGCGATGTGCGCATGGCCATTCGCCGCGAAGCGCGCGTCGCCATGCACTATATCGACCTCAAGGGCGTGACGACCGAACGCACGGTGTGGCCGATCGCGCTCGGCTTCTTCGACCATGTGCGGCTCTTGATCGGGTGGTGCGAGATGCGCGAAGCCTTCCGCCACTTTCGTACCGACCGTATCGTGCGCTGGGCGCCGACCGAGCATCGGTATCCCAAGCGCAGGGCGGCCCTGCTCAAGGCATGGAATGCCGAGCGTGAAGCAGAGAAGGTCAGATATCAACATTGATTACGCCTTTCAGGCGCAAAACGAAGGCGGCGGATCGCGAGGATCCGCCGCCTTGTTCGTTCCCTGATCAGGCGAAATTTTCTTTCAAACTTCGCCTTAAAATCAATTATTGATCCGCGATCGGCAGGACGATGGCCGACGCCGCCTTGCCCCCGTGCCAGACGCTTTCGGTTGCCGCCTTGTAGTCGGAAGCCTTGGCGTTGAAGATATTGGGCACGAAGGTCTGCGGGTTGCGGTCATAGAGCGGGAACAGGCTCGATTGCACCTGCACCATGATCTTGTGGCCGGGCAGGAAGACGTGGTCGACATTGGGCAAGGACCATTTGTACTCCTCGACCTTGCCGGGCGTCAGGGCCTGCGGCTTGTCGAAGCCGTGGACGTAGCGGCCGCGGAAGATCTCGATCCCCACCGGCATTTCGAAACCGGCGGTTTCCGGAACCGTCGAGCCCTGGGCCGCGCCTTCGCTCGACGTATTGGGATAGACGTCGATCAGCTTGACCACCCAGTCGCCGTCCGTGCCCGACGTGGCCGCGAACAGGTCGACCAGCGGCGCGCCCATGATATGGACGGGCTTGTCGAGGACGTCGGTCTGATAGACCAGGACGTCGGGACGATCCGACACAAAGCGCTGGTCGTGGACCAGCCACGGCTTCCACTGGAAGGGATCGGCCATATTGATCGGCCGCGGAATGAAGGGGACCGGCTTGGATGGATCGGACAGATAGTCGTCGTGGCCGCTGCCCGCAGGCTGTTGGAACGAAAGTTTAAACGCTTCGCCAAGATAGAGCTTGACGGGATTGCCGGCCGGCCACTTCTGCGACACATCCCAATGATTGTCGCCGGTGGCATAGGTCAGCACGGGCGGTGTGTGGGGATCGGGCGCGTCCTTGAGATAGTGATCGAAGAACGGCTTCATGTACCGGACGCGGAATTCGCGCGCCGTGTCGCCGGTGAAGTTCAGCGCACCGAGATTATAGCCGTAGTGGTTGACGCCCGAATGGCGCCAGGGGCCGATAACCAGGGACAGCTTGTCGTTCCCGGTATCCTTGGGTTCCCACGCGCGATAGACGGCCGGGGCGCCGTAGGAGTCTTCCTGGTCCCACTGGCCGACGACCAGCATGGTGGGCACGGTCAAGGGCCGCGCCGCCAGCCACTTGTCGACCGCCTGCAGCGACCAGAAGTCGCTATAGGCCGGGTTCTGCATCAGCTTCTGAGAGAAGGGATAGGTGTCGTAGCCCCACTTGCGGGCGAAGTCGCCGGCCGAGCCGGCCTCGAGATAGCGCGTATAGTCGTCGCCGACCCCGGTCGCCGTCCCGCCGGCCTCGGCCTTGCCCGTGCTCTGCTCGACGACGTAGTCGAAGCTGGGCTGGCGGTAGGCGCCGTTGTGAAACCAGTCGTCGCCCATCCAGCCGTCGACCATCGGGCTTTGCGGCACGGCGGCCTTCAGTGCCGGATGCGGATCGATCTCGGCCATCAGCGAGGTGAAGCCCAGGTAGGAAGAGCCGACGATGCCGACCTTGCCGTTCGATTCGGGGACATTCTTCACCAGCCAGTCGATCGTGTCGTAGGCGTCGGTCGCCTCATCGATGTCGGTCTTGTTGAGCGGGCCGCGGATCGGGCGGTTCATGATGAACTCGCCCTCGGAATTGTGCAGGCCGCGGATGTCCTGATAGACGCGGACATAGCCGTCGTCGACAAACTCGATATCCATGGCGGCCACGATCTCGTCGATGTCCTGGCTGGCGACGCGCGCCACCGAACTCTTGGCGTCGTAGGGCGTGCGCGACAACAGGATCGGGCCGTTCTTCGTGCCCTTCTTCATGACGATGACGGTATAGAGCTTGGTGCCGTCGCGCATCGGCACCATGGCTTCGCGGCGGATGAAGTTGGCGTCCGGCCGCACCTTGTCGTAGCTCTTGACGACGTCCGGCGTCATCGGTGTCACGGTTTGCGCGCCGGCGGACGCGGCCAGGACAAGCGGGAGGAGGGCGGCCATACAGGCCAGGCGAATGCGCGTCATGGAAGCATCCCTGAAAAGTTAATGCCGCGACAATACACGCTTGTTTCCCGGTTACAATGTTTCATCTGCATCGAAAAGCGAGGTGCCGCTTCGTATTGACGGCGGCGATGAGTCGCGGCGAAACTCACATATCCGATCCGGGAGGAACGCCATGACCGAAGCCGCGACTGCGCCAGACGTAAAGCTCGACGAAAGCTGGAAAAAAGCCCTGGCGCCGGAATTTTCCAAGCCCTACATGACGCAGCTCAAGGCCTTCCTGCAGGCGCGCCGCACCGCGGGTGCGCATATCTTCCCGAAGGGCAGCGAATATTTTCGCGCGCTCGACCTGACGCCGCTCGATCACGTGCGCGTCGTCATCCTGGGGCAGGACCCCTATCACGGTGAAGGCCAGGCGCACGGCCTGTCGTTCTCGGTCAGGCCCGGCGTCAGGATCCCGCCATCGCTGGTCAATATCTACAAGGAACTGCAAAGCGACCTGGGTCTGGCGCCGCCGCGCCACGGTTTCCTGGAACACTGGGCGAATCAGGGCGTACTCTTGCTCAATGCCGTGCTGACCGTTGAGATGGGCCAGGCCAATATCCACCAGGGCAAGGGCTGGGAACAGTTCACCGACGCCGTCATCCGCGCGGTCAACGACCAGCCGCATCCGGTGGTCTTCATTCTGTGGGGAAGTTACGCGCAGAAGAAGGCCGCCTTCGTCGATACGTCGCGCCACCTGGTGATCAAGTCCGTTCACCCGTCGCCCCTGTCGGCTCACAACGGCTTTTTCGGCAGCCGGCCCTTTTCCAAGGCCAACCACTTTCTCGAATCGAAAGGCTATCCGCCGATCGACTGGCAATTGCCTGAAGACTCAAGGGCGTCGTGACGCATTTCCCCTTTACGGCAATATGCGCTAAGAGAGCCGTCGGAGGGTGATTATGCGTCGTATCCTGTCGTTGTCATTGGGCGTCCTGGCCCTGGCCGGCTGTTCCAAGCCGCGTGAAACCGGCCCGGTCGCGGGCGAAAGTCCGGCGGCGGTCATCAGCGACGCCGAGGCCAGTTCGTTGCAGGCCGAGGCCGACGCGCAACTCAAAAGCCTGAAGGCGCCGCAGGCGTCGGCGGCCGCTTCGATCGCCGTCAAAGCCGGCCTTTGGGACGTCATCTATCGCCGCGACGAAATGGGCTTCAAGGAAACGCGCCGCATCTGCGTAGGCCCGGCCCTGGCCGAGACCCTGGCCGAACTGCCGGCCAGTCCGGAAAAGATGGATTGCAGTAAGCATGAGCTGAAGATCGACGGCACGTCGGCGCATATCGAATCGGTGTGCACGAAGAACGACACCACGGTGACCAGCCATATCGACATCGACCTCGACAGCGACGCTTTCCACCAGACGATGGAAACGCTTTACGAGCCGGCCTTTGCCGGGCATGGTGACGTGCACACGGTCGCCGACGGCAAACGCGTCGGCGATTGTCCGGCCGGCATGGCTGAGGGAGCCAGCGCGACCGTAACCAAATAGCCCGTTTGACAACTGTAATGCAGGAGGTCGGTATGCGGTATTTGCGTAGAAACGTCTGTTTATCCGTTGCTTTAATTATGCTTTCCGGGTGCAATAAGCCGGCAACGCAGGCTTCCGCGCCGGGTGCTCCGGCGGCGGAAACGCATGCCGCTCCGGCCATGACGATCGGCGAGTTCAAAAGCCCCATGGCCCGCAAGCCCGGTCTGTGGCAAATGACGGTCGAAATGCCCGATACGAAGATGAAGACGGTCAAGAACACCGTCTGCGTCGACGAGAGCATCGCCGACCGCTGGATGAAGTCGGCCGGCCAGATGGGCGCGCACGAGGTCAAGTGCAGCAAGCACGACGTCACGCCGACGGCCAGCGGTGCCGTCGTCGATCAGGTTTGCGAAACCGGAGGCCGCACGGTTACCAGCCATATCGAACTGACAACGCTGAGCGACACGTCGTTCAAGACCTCGATGAAGAGCACCATGTCACCGCCGGTCATGGGACGTTCGGACAGCGATGTCGAAATGACCGCCAACTGGATGGGGGCGTGTCCGGCCAGCATGTCGCCCGGCGACATGGAGATGGACATTCCCGGCGTCGGCAAACACATCGTGCATATGAGCGATGTCGGCAAGGTGACGATCCACTAATTGACTTGATCACGCGGACGGGGGATGGAACCGCTTCACGGAGCCTTCCCCCATGCGCCAGTACCTGATCGACGCCTTCGCCAGCCGGCCCTTCAAAGGCAATCCCGCCTGCGTCGTCGAACCGTTCGACGCCTGGCCGGACGACGCCTTCCTCCAGAACCTGGCCATGGAGAACAACCAGGCCGAAACCGCCTACCTGCTGAAGACGGAAGATCCGGCGCGGTTCGGTCTGCGCTGGTTTACGCCGGCCATGGAGGTCAGGCTGTGCGGGCACGCGACGCTGGCGTCCGCCCATACCCTGTTTGTCGAACTCGGCCACGACGCCGATGTCCTGACCTTCGATACCCTGTCGGGGCCGCTCCACGTGCGCCGCCTGGCAACGCGGCTCGAAATGGATTTCCCCGGCTATATGCCCCAGGCCCTTGCCATTCCGGACGGGATCGAACGCGCCACGGACGTCCGGCCGCAAGCGGTGTTCGGTGGTCCGGCGCTGATCGCGCAGTTCGCCACCGAGGCCGAGGTGCGCAACCTCAAGCCGGACCTGCGCGAGCTGCCCGCCTATGCGGGCTCGGTCTATGACGACCGGCACCTGGTGGCGACGGCGCCGGCGGAACCGGGCAAGCCCTATGACGCCGTCAGCCGCCTGTTCGCGCCCGACATGGGCATAGACGAAGACCCGGCGACGGGTTCGATGCACTGCATGCTGGGGCCGCTTTACGCCGGGCAACTGAAAAAGCCGGTCATCGATTTCTACCAGGCGCATCCGCGCCGCGGCGCCGAGATCCAGGCCGAGGTGCGCGCGGACCGCGTGCTTTTGCGCGGCCAGGCGCTGACGGTCATGCGCGGGGCGTTGAACCTGGCGCCGGAGCGCTAAATACCGAAACGATGGGCGACAGGTTTTTGAATTCCACGGCAATGTTGTAAAACGACGCGACCGCCGCCGCGTCGGGGAAGGCCGTTTCGGGGACGATATGGCACTGGCCGTTGTCAAGCGGCATGAAAATACAGCCCATGCTGCGATAGATGTCGGTGACCTGCTGCCAGGTGAAGTCTTTTCGCTCGCCGTCCCTGAACATTTCCACGCCGTCGGCCGAAAGGGAAAGGGTACGCGGCGACGTGATGCGGGGATCGGCGGCGTATTTGCGCCATATCTTCAGCGTTCGCAGACAGAGGGCTGCGAAACCGAGGGCGAACCAGCCCAGGAAGATGAGACACGCCACCAGCAGGGTGGACAGGAGACGGGGAACCGGCGACTGCGTCTCGAACGCGTAGCGCCGGGGAAGCGTGGCAAGGGCAACGCCTATAGCGAATACGGCGGGGACGAGCAACGACAGCCAGCCGCCAAAAAACCCTCGATTGGCCCTGAGGTATGCGGACATTGTCAGCGCAATAAAGTGCCGGAAGCCAAGCCGGAACGGCGCCGTGACCTTGCTGTCAAATACCCGTTCAGACATCGGTCTTGGATGTCCCCGTCTTGCGCCGTTTCAGGAACCACCAGGCCGGCGGTCCCGCGACCACGGCAACCGGCAGCAGGAAGGCCAGCAGGGTAATGAGAAGCGAGACCATCACCATCATATTGCGTAAGGCCCCGTTCCACGCATCCGCGACCGGCGAAAAGATGCTGGTCGAGGTGGCGGCGGCATCGCTGCGGTAATTGAGGGTCAGGTGGACCGTAGCTACCCGCTTCTGCATGACGGCCAATTGCGACTGCGCCGACTCGATGTCGGCCTGGACCTGCGCCAGCTGGTTTTCGGCCTCGATCAGTTCGGAAATCTTGCCGTTGCCGCTGCGGATAATCATCTGCAGACGGTCGCGCAGGGCCTGCTTGTTTTTCAGCCGCGCGGCCGTATCGACGATCTGCAGGGACAGATCTTCCGAACTGATGCTCTCTTCGGTGATGCGTCCGTGCGCCTGCGATACGGACGCCTGGAGCGTACCTTGCCAACGCTTCAGCCAGGCCGGGGACACGCGCAGCTCAAGGCTCCTGTTCACGAAGTCGGCGTCGTGGTCGTTGTTCGAGCTGGAGGCCAGCATCTGGCATTCCGACGGTCCGGCGCGTTCGCAGGCTGCCTGATCGGCCTGGCGCAGGGTTTCGATGCCCTTGGCCGAGCCCTGGAAAGCGTAGGTGTAGTCATAGGCCAGTTGCGGCACGCTTGCGGCAACGTCCGGATTGCCGGTCGAAGTGCCGCCAGCCTTGGCATCGGCGGCCGGCGCATTCGCCGGCTGGGGGCTGAATTTGGCCTCGCTCACCGCCGCGGGCTTGCTGCAGGCCATGAGGGCCGCACAGGCCAGAATGACAGCGGCGACGGCAAATGTCGTTTTCATGATATCCCCCTTATTGAATTTCAGATTGCGCCAATCGCCATAAATTGCAACCGGCCTACCCCGCCCGCAGGCGGCGCGACAGGTCCTTCATCTTCTGGCGCGTCGTCGAGGCGTCGTCGATCGAAAGGTTTGTCGCGCAGAGCAGGGCCGGCGGGATGGATTCGGCCTTGGTCCGCAGCGCCCGGCCGTCTTCGGTCAGGACGATGCGCGTGACGCGCTCGTCGCGTTCGTCGCGGGCGCGCGTCACGAAGCCCGCCTTCTCCATGCGTTTCAACAGTGGAGTCAGCGTTCCGGAATCGAGCATAAGCGGCTGGCCCAGTTCATTGACCGAGCGTCCGTCCTTTTCCCACAGCAGCAGCATGACGAGGTATTGCGGATAGGTCAGGCCCATGGGCTCCAGCCACTGCTTATACGCCTGGGCAAAGGCGTGCGCCGCGGAATAGACCGCGAAACACAACTGGTTTTCGAGGCGCAACTGCGGAGGCGTCGGATCGTCGGTCATGAGCGGATTATACCTCAAATTAAATAGTGCACAATCTTCTTGACATTCAATTGTGCACAATATAAATGTGCACTATCAAAATGCAGCACAAGGAGCTGACACCATGGCCTACGAAAATGTCCCCTCGATCACCCCGGTTTACGTTGCGCACGCCCGCGCCAGCGGTGGCCGCGAAGGCGCCGCCGCCTCGAACGACGGCCGTCTCAATGTGAAGCTGTCGACGCCCAAGGAACTGGGCGGCGCCGGTGGCGACGGCACCAATCCTGAACAGCTGTTCGCGGCCGGTTACGCCGCCTGCTTTATCGGCGCGCTGAAGTTCGTCGGCGGCCGCGACAAGATCGCCGTGCCGGCCGATGTCGCGATCGACTCGAGCGTCGGTATCGGCCAGATCCCGAACGGTTTCGGCATCGAGGTGACGCTGAAGATTTCGCTGCCGGGCCTCGACGCGGACGTCGCCGACCGCCTGATCGCCGCGGCGCATGTCGTTTGCCCGTATTCGAACGCCACACGCGGCAATATCAACGTGAACCTGATCCGCGCCTAAAGGCGCGTTTTCGCAGCTCAAACGCCGCATGGCTCGCGCACACGTGCGCGGCGGGCAGTCGCCCTTGCCAACGGCATTTGCCGTTGGAAGAGTTTGGTGCTCAGGCAACAAAAAGGGCGTCCGGTCTCAACCGGACGCCCTTTTTCCGTTTTGGATGGCGTTTAAGCGCGATAGTCGGGATCCGATTTCAGGTCGTCGCCGCTGGCCTTGGCGGGGGCGGAGAAGATTTCCGGATCGCCGCGCGTGATCTGGTCGAGCGTGTCGAGCTCGCCGGCGGTGAAGGACAGGTTCAGCAAGGCGCCCAGGCTGTCTTCGAGCTGTTCGACGGTGCGGGCGCCGATGAGCGTCGAGGTCACGCGTTCGTCGCGCAGCGTCCACGCCAGCGCCATCTGCGCCAGGCTCTGGCCGCGGCCTTTTGCCACTTCGTTGAGCGCCTCGATGCGGCCCAGCGTCTCGGGCGTCAGGCCGTTACGCACCCATTGCAAGCGGGCGGCGCGCGAATCCTCCGGCAGGGCGCCGTCCTTCGTCAGGTACTTGTTCGACAGGAAGCCCTGGGCCAGCGGCGAGAAGACGATGGTGCCGGCGCCCACTTCGGCATTGGTCGCCAGGAGATCGGGCTCGATCCAGCGGTCGAGCAGGCTGTAGTTCGGCTGGCTGATCGTCAGCGGCACGCCCTCGGACTTGAGGATGGCGGCGCACTGCTTCGTCAGCTCGGAATTATAGTTCGAAATCCCGACATAGAGCGCCTTGCCCTGGCGGTAGAGCTGGGCCAGCGCTCCCATCGTCTCTTCCAGCGGGGTGAAGGGATCGGGACGGTGCGAATAGAAGAGGTCGACATAGTCGAGCCCCATGCGCTTCAGGCTCTGGTCGAACGACGCGATCACGTGCTTCTTCGAGCCGTTCATGCCGCCGTAGGGGCCGGCCCACATATCCCAGCCGGCCTTGGTCGAGATGATCAGCTCGTCGCGATAGGGCTTGAAGTCTTCGGCGAAGATACGGCCGAAATTGATTTCGGACGAACCGAAGGGCGGGCCGTAATTATTGGCCAGGTCGAAGTGCGTGACACCGGAATCGAAGGCACGGCGGAGCATGGCGCGTTGTGTGTCCAACGCATTGATGTCGCCGAAGTTCTGCCACAGGCCGAGCGAAATCGCCGGCAGTTTCAACCCCGACCGGCCGCAGCGGCGATAGGGCATGGAGGCATAACGGGTGTCCAGGGCTTGGTAGGGCATGAAGGCTCGCTCTCTTTGTCAATCAATTCGGCATTGACCGGGATCTGATGTCCCGCTGGGCGCCTGTTTTAGCGACACGCGCACACGGAGCAAGCTTATTTCGCAGCGGGCTGGAACATGTCCGCGACAATGTGCCAGCCGGTCTTGCCGTCGTTGCGCCAGACCCTGAGATAGGTGCCCTGGTCGCCGGCATGGCCGTAGGTATAGCCAAGGTCGCCGGCGGCCGAGACCTTGATGAAGTCGCGCTGCCATGCGCCCGCCGGGCGTTTGGCGACGGCGGTGGTCCGTGCGTCGGCGTCCATGGCGGGAACGCCGTCGGCGCTGCCCATGATGGCGTCGGCGGCCAAGGCCTTGAGGTAGGCCGCCGGCGACGCCTGGACGAGCGCCCCGTCGAGCGCCGTGTCGGCGGCTTCGATATCGGCGGTCGCGGTCCCGCTCTTCGGTGTGGAAACGGCGTCGGTCGTTAGCGCGGCTGCCACTGGGACCTGAGTCAGCGGCGCCTTGCCGGCGCCGGTATCGACCATCCAGCGCCAGCTGCCGTCGGTCTGTTTGGCCCATATCGTGAAATACCAGCCGCCGTTGGGGTCGTCACCATTCTTCCAGCCGCCGAGGTCCCAACCGAGATCGCCGGACTGAGAGGCCGCGGCGCGCAACGGCCACCAGCGCAGCTTCGAAGGTGCGTCTCTTTCCGATGGATCCTTGGCGATGGCGTCGCTGAGTATCTTGTGTATGGGGCGCGGCCCCTTGGGGCCGATCGACACTCCGTCCTCGGCCGACCACTCATGGAAGCCGTGAGTAAAGCCGTGGAGCGCCGTATAGGCGTCGAAGGCCTGCTCGGCCTTGACGACCTGATGCGCGGCGTGGGCCTGGGCTGAGGCGGCGGACATCAGAAGTAAGCTGGTAGCGACTACGGCTCGGATCATGCTCGCTCCTCAAAGGGGAAAGCGATTTAGAGCCGATGAGGGGCTAAATGACGCCGTCCGCACGCTTGGTATCTAAGGTTTGCCCCTCACCCCGGCGCTTCGCGCCGACCCTCTCCCCTCATGAGGGGAGAGGGGAAGGCCGAGGTACGCGCGCAACGTCGCCCGGATCGCGTCTACCGGCAAGTTACAAATGGTTAAACGCGCGCTCCAGCGCCTTGATCAGGTCGTCGGCGTCTTCCAGCCCGACCGAGACGCGCAACAGGCCGCCCGTGATGCCGGCCGTCGCCTGGGCTTCCGGCGACATGGCGGCGTGCGTCATCGACGCCGGATGGACGATCAGGCTTTCGATCCCCCCCAGGCTTTCGGCCAGGCTGAACAGGTCGACGGCATCGAGCACCGTCTTGACGGCATCGAGCCCGCCCTTGAGTTCGAAGCTCATCATGGCGCCGAAACCCAGCTGCTGCCTTTTCGCCAGCGCGTGCTGCGGATGCGATTCCAGGCCGGGATAGTGGACGGCCGAAACCGCC
>FTCT01000743.1_pt1 | contig 12817 bp, 9 predicted proteins | sample 1658881 | NCBI WGS metagenome assembly FTCT01 (sample SAMEA3914864, study PRJEB12502) | metagenome | biome: forest; material: soil | place: USA | collected 2012-03-12 | depth 0.3 m | reverse complement strand
CAGCGCGCCGACGCGCTCGCGGAACTTCTTCAGCGACCGGGCCATCTGGGCCGCGCCGTCGTCGTTCTCGTCATAGAGGTCCAGCAGTTCGCGGATTTCGGAAAGGGACAGGCCCACGCGCTTGCCGCGCAGGATCAGCTGCAGGCGGACGCGGTCCTTGTGGGAATAGACGCGGTTGAGGCCCTCGCGGGCCGGCGTCAGCAGGCCCTTGTCCTCATAGAAGCGCAGCGCGCGCGGCGTGGCTTTGAACTCGTTGCACAGCTGGCGGATTGTAAAGGTGCGTTCCGGTCGTCGCAGGTCAGCCAACATTCGAACCCTCCCTGGGCAGGCCCGACTTCTGCGGCCGAGCCGGTTGGTTATCGGCGATCACCATATGCCCGCGACAAACTGACGTCAACGTTTACGTAAACGTCAACTTGGCCGTATCGCGTTAGGTTTACATTCCTAGGGCTGGAGCCTAGTTTTCGGGATCACGACCAGGATCCCGCCATGTCGTCTCTGTCGCACACCGAAATCTGGACCGCGATCGACGCCCTGGCCAAGCGCTTCGACATGAGCCCGTCGGCCATGGCCAAGATGGCCGGGCTGGATCCGACGGCTTTCAACCGTTCCAAGCGCGGCGATGGCGAGTCCCGCCCGCGCTGGCCCTCGACCGAAAGCCTGGCCAAGGTGCTGGAGGCGACGGGGGTCGGCTTTTCGGAATTCGCGGCCCTGACCGAGCGGGCGCCGCCCAAGGGGCCTGATCCGCGATCGGCGCCGCTGATCGGCTTCGCCCAGGCGCGGGCCGAGGGCACGTTCGACGAGACCGGCGCGCCGATCGGGACGGATTGGGACGAGATCGATCTGCCGGGCGGGGAGGGGCTCTACGCCCTGGAGGTGGCCGGGGATGATCTGGCCCCGGTCTTTCGCGACGGCGATCGCCTGCTGGTCTCGCCGTCGGTCGAGCCGCGCCGGGGCGACCGGGTGGTGGTGCGGACCACGGGCGGCGAACTGTTGATCAAGGCGCTGGCGCGGGTCACGGCCCGCAGCGTGGAGCTGGTCTCGCTGAACCGCGGCAATGGGCATGACGGGGTGCGCGACGGGGGCGAGCGGACGCTGGACCTGGCCGAGGTGGTGTGGATCGCCCGGATCCTGTGGGCCAGCCAGTAAGCGGCTTAGAAAGGCCGGATCAGGTGCGGGGGCAGCTGGCGTGCTTGGTCTGCAGCCAGGCGGTCAGGTCGCCTTCCCACGGCGCGTCGCACGAGATGTCGACGCGGTAGGACGCCCAGTTGTCGTTATGGGCGGCTTCGACGTGAGCCGAGGGGAACTGGGCGGCCAGTTCGCCGAGCAACGAGTCGAATTCCGAACGGTCCGAGGGGCGAAGGGTGAAGCAAGCCATGAGACTAACCTTGGTTCTGATGCAACCAGACTAGACTCCAAAGTGCGGACAGACCCTTAACCGACAATTTATCTGTTGTTCATCTTCCAGGGCATGGTGTCGCAGGTCGATGAAGCCGCCCCGGTCTGAGGGCGACTTCATCGAACGCGCGGACCCGGCGTCTCAGGACCAGTGGGTGACCAGCAGGCTGGTCGCGGTCAGGGTGGTGGCCTCGGCGCCGGCGGTCAGGGCGGCGCCGGGTTCCTGGCGTTGACCCATGCTGTTCAGCGCCCCGTCGATCAGGCGGATCTCGCCCTGGGGCAGGGTCAGGTCGGCCCCCGCCTCGACGGTCCACAGCTCGACCCGGGCGGCCGGGGTGACCGTCAGCACCTTGCGCGCGGCGCCGGCGAAGCCGGTCGGGCCGGCGGTCTCGGCGTGGCGCACGGCGATCGATCGCTTGGCGGCCTTGAGGCCGTCGACCAGCGCCTTGACGTCCTGGGCGTTGTCGCGATGGCAGATCAGCACGGCGTCGGGCTCGGCGACGATCATCAGGTCGCTGACGCCGATGGCGCCGACATAGGCGCCGTTCGACCGGATCAGCACGTTGCTGGAGGACAGCAGGGCGACGTCGCCGTGGGCCGCGTTGCCGGCGGCGTCACGGGGCGCGGCGTCCCAGATCGCGTCCCAGGCGCCCAAGTCCGACCAGGTGAAGGTGGCGCGCACGACGGCCGCCTTGTCGGTGCGCTCCATGATCGCATAGTCGAGCGAGATCTTGGCGGCGCCAGCGAAGGCGGCGGGATCGAGCCGCAGGACCGGGCCGTCGCGCTCGGCGCGGGCGACGGCGGCGACCGCCGCGTCGGCGATCGAGGGTTCGAAGCGCTGAAGCTCCGACAGCAGCAGGCTGGCGGGGAACGCGAAATTGCCGCTGTTCCACAGGTAGCCGTCCTGCAGATAGGTGGCGGCCGTGGGGGCGTCGGGCTTCTCGACGAAGGCCGCGACGGCGTGGACGTCGCCGCTGATCGCCGCGCCGGGTCGGATGTAGCCGAAGCCCGTCGCCGGATGGGTCGGGGTGACGCCGAAGGTGACGATGCGGCCCGAGGCGGCGGCCTCGGCGGCCTGGACGGCGGCGGCCCGGAAGGCTTCCGGCTCGCCCACATGGTGGTCGGCGGCCAGCATCAGCACCACGCCGTCGGGGTCGCGGGCCTGGACATAGGCGGCGGCCGCGGCGACGGCGGGCGCGGAATCGCGGGCCTCCGGCTCGATCAGGATCGTGGGCGAAAGCCCCAGTTCGGCCGCCTGTTCGGCGACCAGGCCGGCCATGGCCGCGCCGGTGACGACGATGAGCTCGCGCGCGCCGGCCAGGTCCTGGACCCGCAGCATGGTGTGCTGGACGCTGGAATGCTCGCCGAGAAGCTTCAGGAACTGCTTGGGACGGTCGGGACGCGACGCGGGCCACAGGCGCGTGCCGGACCCGCCGCACAGGATCACCGGATAGATGGAGGTCAAGGCCTTCTCGCGTTCGCTAAAGGGTTACAACAGACATGGCCATAGCACGGCTCAATGACGAATAGACCAGAGTTCGGCCGGCCGTAACAACCGAAGCGTCGCCGGTCGTGATCCGGCCGGGATTTCGCGGTCTAGCCTCGCTCGCGGGCAGTCTTGCCCGCCGACGTTGCGATGTGCGCGCGGCGCCGACTTTCCCGTATCCGGCGGCGATGCGGGATCGAAGCCTGACCATCGCGGGTCAAACGTCTTCTTCATTCGAACCTGTTCATAAGCCTGTCATGACGCCGTGCGGTCGCCGATTTGAGGTCAGGCTTGAAGAAAAGGCCGTTTCAAGGCGGCTAGACCGTTCGAATGACCGTTTGAGCGTCATCTTTTGGTTAACAAGCTATGTCGTGGCTTTTACCGAAATGCCCTTTAACTCTGCATCATGCAGAAAAGTCTGAACGTGACAGGTTCTTCGCTAAGCGAGTCGAACATTCTATAGTAGGAACGCGCGAGGCGGTTTGTGTGACGGGCGCCGGGCGGTCATTTTCTCCGCTAGGGGTGAGACTCCCGTACGCTCGACCGACGCAGGTGGCGGAATAGAGGATTTTGACGGATGTTCATTGATAGAAAAATCTCGCAATTCATCGTGTATTCCGAAGACTCTGTCGAAATCGCGCTGAACAAGATCAACAGGAACAAGCGTCGGATCGTCTATTGTCTGTCGGGAAACGGTGTCCTCGAGGGCGTGTTCACCGACGGTGACTTCCGCCGCTGGGTGATCTCCACCGACCTGCTCGACCTGCAGACGCCGGTCTCCAAGATCGCCAATACCGAATACGTCGCTTCCGAGATCGGCGCGCCGGCCGAGAAGCTGCGGGCCCTGTTCTCGCCGAAGATCGCCTCGGTCCCGCTGGTCGAGCCGTCGGGCCGCCTGGCCGCCATCGCCTGGAACGACACGCCCACCATCGTCATCGGCGACCACACCATCGACGCCGACTCGCCCGCCTTCCTGATCGCCGAGATCGGCAACAACCACAACGGCGACCTGGCCTTGGCCAAGCGCCTGATCGACCTGGCCGTCGACGCCGGCGCCGACTGCGCCAAGTTCCAGATGCGCGACATGGCCGCCCTCTACGGCGAGAGCACCGAGGCGTCCGAGGACCTGGGAACGGAATACACCCTGGACCTGCTGCGGCGCTTCCAGCTCAGCAACGACGAGATGCGCGAGTGCATCGACTATAGCCGCGAGCGCGGCCTGGTCCCGATGTGCACGCCCTTCGACCTGCCCAGCCTGCAGCGCCTGGACTCCTGGGGCATCGAGGCCTTCAAGATCGCCTCGGCCGACCTGACCAACCACCCGCTGCTGCTGGCCGCCGCGGCCACCGGCAAGCCGCTGGTGATCTCGACGGGCATGTCGACCGAGGGCGAGATCAAGGAGACGGTCAAGCTGCTGCAAGGCGTCGGCGCGGCCTTCGTGCTGCTGCATTGCAACTCGACCTACCCCGCCCCGATGACCGACATCAACCTGGCCTACATGCCCCGGCTGGGCGAGATCGGCAGCTGCCCGTTCGGCTATTCGGGCCACGAGCGCGGCTATGAGGTTCCGCTGGCCGCCGTCGCCGTGGGCGCCAAGGTCATCGAGAAGCACTTCACGGTCGATCGCGGCATGGAAGGCAACGACCACCGGGTCAGCCTGCTGCCCGACGAATTCGCCGCCATGGCCAAGGCCGTGCGCAACATCGAGGCGGCCATGGGCGCGGCCAACCAGGAGGAGCGCGAGCTCACCCAGGGCGAGCTGCTCAACCGCGAAAACCTGGCCAAGAGCATCGTGGCGCTGCGCCCGATCCACAAGGGCGAGGTCCTGACCGAGGACATGCTCGGCGCCCGCAGCCCGGGCCGGGGCCTGCAGCCCAACCGCATCGGCGAGCTGATCGGCAAGCCCGCGCCGCGCGAGTTCAAGTCGGGCGAGATGTTCTTCCCCAGCGACCTGAGCGGCGTGGTCTTCGAGCCCCGCAAGTTCAACTTCGATCGTCCCTGGGGCGTCCCGGTCCGCTACCACGACGTGGTGGCCCTGACCGAGAAGGCGCCGGTGGACTTCGTCGAGATCCACTTCAGCTACCGGGACCTGGACCTCAATCCGGCCGACTTCTTCGACAAGCCGTTCGACTTCGGCCTGGCCATCCACAGCCCCGAGCTGTTCGCCGGCGACCACCTGATGGACCTGTCCTCGGCCGACGACGAGTACCGCAACCGCTCGATCGCCGAGCTGCAGCGGGTGGTGGACCAGACGCGGGCGCTGAAGGCCTGGTTCCCCAACACCGAGCGGCCGGTGATCGTGCTGAACGCCGGCGGCTTCACGACGGACCGCTTCCTGTCGGCCGACGCCCGCGCGGCGCTCTACGCCCGGGTCGGCGAGGCCCTGGCCCAGATCGACGACGAGGGCGTGGAGCTGATCCCGCAGACCATGCCGCCGTTCCCGTGGCACTTCGGGGGCCAGAGCTACCACAACCTGTTCCTGGACGCCGACGAGACGGTCCAGTTCTGCAAGACCTACAACCGCCGGATCTGCCTGGACGTCTCGCACACCAAGCTGGCCTGCAACTACTTCAACTGGTCGATGCGCCAGTTCGTGGAAAGCGTCGGCCCCTATACCGCCCACCTGCACCTGGTGGACGCCAAGGGCCACGCCGACGAAGGGCTGCAGATCGGCCAGGGCGAGATCGACTTCGTGGCGCTGGGCGAGGACCTGCACCGCTGGTCGCCGGACTCCAGCTTCATCCCCGAGATCTGGCAGGGCCACAAGAACGGCGGCGAAGGCTTCTGGCAGGCGCTGGACCTGCTGGAGCCGCTGTTCGCCCAGGCCAGCAGCAACTCGGCCGCGGCCTAGACCAAAAAAGCCCGGAAGGCCGATCGCCTTCCGGGCTTCTGTTGCGAAGCGCCCGGTTCGCCGGGCGCTTTTATTTTGGGCTCAGGTGTTTTGAGCTCAGGCCGTCTTGTGGCGATCGCGCTGGGCGGCGATGGCGTTGCAGAGCTCGAAGTCCTCCAGCGTGTCGATCTCCACGAACGGCGCTTCGCTGGGCACGGCGATGACCGGGCCGCAGAACCGGCGGCCCACCGCCCGGAAGGCGTCCACCCGCATGGCGTAGACCGCGCCGGTCTCGCGATACTGCGGCGGCAGCTCCTGGCGACGTTTGCGCGGCTGGGCGGCGTCGTGATTGATGCCCACCGCGAACCCGTCCTGGATCGACCAGTAGAAGCCGTGATCGTCCTTGACCGACAGGGCGGCGGCCACGGCGGGATCGTCCAGCGCGGCCACGCAGTTGTCGATGTCCTCGCCCTCGGTGAACGGCGAGGTGCACTGCAGGAACACCAGCCGTTCGGGCCGGATGCCGGCCTCCGCCAGCACGTCCAGCCCGTGCAGCAGCGCCGCCTCGGACGAGGCGACGTCGCCCGAGATCTCGGCCGGGCGCTCGATCACGCCGGCGCCGGCGTCGCGCGCGGCCTGGGCGATCTCGGCGTCGTCGGTGGAGACGTAGACGGCGTCCACCCGCTGGGCCGCCTGGGCGGCGTGGATGCTGCGGGCGATCAGCGAGACCCCGCCGACCTCGAGGATGTTCTTGCGGGGAACGCCCTTGGACCCGCCCCGCGCGGGAATGATCGCGACGCAGGTGATGTCCGAGGGCGAAGGGGTCGAAGGCATGACGGGTCTCAGGCGGTGACGGGTTGCGGCTGGGCGGACCGGCTGGTCCACAGCTTCAGCCGCCGAAGGGGCTTGAGGGCCAGGACCAGGGCGATGGCCGACAACACCGCCGCCACGGCGACGCGGCCGACGATCCCCAGGACCCCGCCCGACGTCCCGATCTCGCGGTCCAGGAAGACCATCAGGGCGATCACGGCGGTGACGGCGATCTGCACGCCGACCGCGCTGGTCGACTGCGGGGCCACCCGGCGCGAGATCAGGGTGCCGCCCGTCGTCAGCAGCGAGAAGGTCACGACGTTCATCCACGCCGCCGCCATCGCGCCGAACCGGGGCACGAGCAGGCAGGTTGCGGCCACGCAGGTGGCGCTGACCGCGATCGAGAAGATCGTCAGCGGCAGCACCTGCTTGGTGAAGAACAGCGGACGGCTGTTGGACAGGTAGTGGCTGTAGACGTAGTGGGCCAGGATCAGACAGGGCGCCACGTCGGCGGCGAGCGCGCGGTGCGGCCCGAACACGGCCAGCAGGGTCGGCCGGGCCAGGGCGACGCCCCAGACGGCGACCGCGCCCAGGCCCAGCGCCAGGGTGGCGGTCGCGGCCTTGTGCATCTTGTCGGCGTCGGGAACGGACTGCTTCCAGCGATAGTACATCGGCGCATAGGCCAGGTCGATCGAGACCACGACCAGGCCCATGATCATCCCGGCCACATAGCCCAGCTGGTAGACGCCCACGGCGGTCAGGCCCACGAACCGCACCAGGATGAAGGGGTCGGCCTGGGTCCGCAGCCAGAAGGCCAGGTCGTAGAAGACCAGGGGCGCGCCGTAGCTGACGTTCTCGCGCCACAGCTGCAGGGCGCTGACGTCCGACTGGGGCGCGTCCTTCGGCACCAGCCGCACGCGGTAGAGGACGAAGGCGCCGATGGCGATGACCGTGCTGCCCAGGGCCGTGCCGGTGGCCGCGCCGCCGGCGCCAGTGTGGAACAGGGTGACCGCCACCAGGCCGAAGATCAGCTGGCCCAGGGCCTGGCCCAGCTTGAGCGCCACGAAGCTCAGCGGCTGCTGGCGCATCCGGTGGATCAGCACGACGATCAGCAGGAACGAGTCTGTGGCGCCGATCAGCAGCAACAGGGGCAGGAAGGGCCACCAGTGCATGGCGCCGGCGGTCAGCGGCTTCCAGGTCGGGATCGTCACCAGCGCGATGATCGCGCCGACCACGAGGGTGGTCAGCAGGCGCTGGACTTGCAGTTGCTCCAGGAAATGCCGCAGCCGGCCCTGGTGGCGTTCATGGTCGACATAGTGGCGGGCGGCCGCCTTGCTGAGTCCGAAGTCGACCAGCAGGTTGATAATCGACATGGCCGACACGAACACGGCGTAGCGCCCGTATTCGTCGGGCGCCATCACGTGGGCGTAGATCGGAAGCGCCAGATAGGCGAGCGCGCGCTGCAGCGCGTTGCCGATCACGTAAACGCCGGCCTGGACAGCGAAGTTGTTCTTTTTCAAGCGCGCGCCTTAGTTGGAACTGGCAGTGGAAGGTCGGGGGCGCGAGCTCAAGATCACGCGGTGGGGGCGGTTTTGCGGCTGCGGGCCAGGGGGCGCGCGATGATGCCGGCGTCGGTCAACTGGCGGGCCAGGTCGCCGGGCAGGGCGTAGTCCGCCTCGCCGCTCTGCTGCAGCTGGCGATCGATCGTGATGCCCACGTGCTCGTCGGTGAAGGCGTTGGGCCAGCCGTAGGTGAAGAAGATCGACATCTTCTCCTCCTTGCCCGAGAGCTGGCGCAGGGTCTGCAGCACGCCGGTGGTCAGGGCCCGGGACGGCGAGACCTTGCTGAACACCTTGCCGAAGACCGACTTCTCCTCGCCCTTGTGCGAGATCCGCGTGTCGAACAGCACCGCGTCGCCGACCGACGGGCGCAGCTCGACGATCTCGCCGGTGTGCACGTTCGAGGTCCGGTGCGAGCCCTTGCGGACGAACAGGGCAGTGGGGCCCTTGGTGTGGTCCTGCAGGTAGAAGGCCATCTTGTAGACGCCGAACTGGGTGCCGTCGGACTCCTGCCGCCAGTCGTCGTGGCCGTGGTTGTCCTTATGCCAGCCCGTGAACTTGTTCATGTGAACGTCGGAGTGGTGGCAGTATTCGAGCTTCGGGCCGCAGAAGTAGCGGAAGGCTTCCAGCACGCGGGGGTCGGTCAGCAGCCAGCGCAGGCCCGGGATGTGGCGGAAGGCGTCCATCTGGGTGGTCCCGCCGTCGACGAACACCGCGTGTTCGGCCAGGTGGGCCTTGCTGACGCTGCGCAGGGATTCGATTTCCTCCCGCTTCAGGAAGCCGGGGAGCACCAGATAACCGTCCGCCTCGAACCGCGCCTTCATCTCCGGCGTCAACATCGTCTGTGAGTTGGTCATGGCGGTCACTCCGGCGGAGGTTGTACTTAACCTGAGCTCTTTTGAGCCCCCGCGCTTGCCGGAAGCTCGTACTTCGGAAGTATACAATCGAATCTATCGATAACTAGACAAAAGGTGGAGCTTCGGAAGCTCGGAATGCGTATTCCGCAGGCGGGAAACCTTGGGCGCCCGCCAGGGCCGCCCGCACTGGGTCCAGCCTACTGGCGGCTTGTTACGGTTATGTTCGAGCAACCCCATTCATCGCCGGGGCGCCGGCTGGATTTCAGGCATTGCGCGGAAACCTTCCGTGCCCGTCGAGGCGGGGCCCCTTGGAGACGACGAAGCGGTTGCGCGTGAGCTCGATGACCAGCAGGGCGGCGTAGCCCAGGTAGAGCTTGATATCGAGGACGCCCTTGAGCGAGCCGGTGGCGTAGAGGCCGTGGGTCCACAGGAAGACGTAGCTGGCGATGGCCAGCGAGATCATGCGGCCCTCCTTGATGTTGCGCCACATCAGGAAGATCGCCAGGCCGTACATCAGCCCGTACAGGAAGCAGAACGCGGTTACGTAGAGCGGCGACAGGACCAGGATCAGCGTCGAGGGCAGGGCCAGGGCGAAGTTGATGCCGGCCGACAGGTAGCCCTTGACGAAGGTCGGGTTGCCCAGGGCCGTCATCGCCAGGTCGACGCCGGTGAACAGGCTCTTGAAGTCGCCGATCCCGCCGCGGGCGGCGACTTCGTGCGCCTTCCAGATCGGGCCGCCCTGCAGCACCAGGACGCGATAGACCAGCGCCGCCTGGCCGCCCATCTGGGCGCCGAGCCCGCGGTTGGCCATCACGAACACGCCGTAGAGCAGCAGGATGGCCAGGGCCCCGCCCGCCTGCATGGCCAGCTTGGGCGACAGGGCGGGCTTGCCCGCGCTGCTGCGCGTGTAGAGCGCCACGCCCAGCAGCAGCGAGCCCGGCACGATGATGCCGTGGAAGCGCTGGCCGATCAGCAGCAGCAGCATGAAGTAGCAGATGAGCGCGCCGGTCATCTGCTTCTTCAGCAGGGCGTCGCGCGTCCGCAGCGACGACATGTAGAGGGCCGAGGCCATGACCGGGATGAAGATGAACAGCTCGCCGAAGACCACGTTGATCGGCAGCTTCGAATAGGTCGTCCAGTAGTTGATGCGGTCGACCTTGGAGCCGGGCACCGCCACCGCGCCGGAGATGATCATGTTGAACACCTCGATCCCCAGCACGCCGAAGATGATGTAGAGGCCGTGCTTCTTGGATTCCGCGGAGGGCGGCCGGATCTGGTATTTGCGGACCTGCCCGGGATAGGCCCAGTGCTGCAGGCTGCGCGTGGCCACCACGATCCCGGCGATCATGACCATGTTGTAGAGCAGGAAGTCGAACGAACTGCGATTGAAGTAGGTGTTCGCCGCGATCTCGAAGTTCGAGACCGGCACCAGGCTCTGGTACAGGCACGAGATCCACTTCGAGAACCACGAGTACATCAGCACGGCTGTGAACCCGAAGGCCGGGGTGATCCGGGCCTCGCGGAAGAACAGCACCAGCATGGCGATCGCCACCGCCACCGAAATCGCGATGAACGACAGGGGCAGCGCGACGTTCACTGGCTTTTCCAGTTCGCCAGCTGACGCTTGATGGTCGCCAGGTTGTCCTTGGTGGTCTCCCACAGCGGGGCCTGGGCGGCGCTGATGGCCGCGTGCCGCTTCTCGGGATCGGCCCAGTACTGCTCCAGGTCGGCCACGATCTGATCGGTCACCGAGGCGCCCGACATCTCGAAGCCCCATTCCGGATGGCCGATGTCCTTCAGGAAGAAGCCCAGCTTGTCGTGCGAGATCAGCGAGATGATGGCGTTGCCGCAGCCGAACGGGATCATCTGGGCGTGGCCGCGCATGCCGATCGTCACCGGCGTCTCGGCGTAGAACTTCACGATGTCGTTCCAGCCCAGCAGGTTCACGCGGACGATCTCGACCGGGACGCCCAGGCTGCGCATGAACGGCACGGCCGGATCGTCGTCGAAGCCGTGCACGGCGACCTTGATCTTCCAGCCGGCCTGCGAGGCCCACTGCATGGCCTTGCCCACCCGGCCCAGGATCTTGTCGGCGTCGGCGCCGTAGCGCTTCTCCGGCTTGTCGAAGGCCAGGTTGATGGCCAGGGTCTTGGAGGGCGTGGCGTGCGAGGTCGGCGTCATGCTCGGATGGAACTGACGCAGGACCGTGGTCGGGCACGGCTGGAACGACGTCTTGGCGTGCAGCTCGGCCGGAAGGTGGTCCTTCAGGCGCTCCAGGCTGCCGCTGTTGCGCACGCCGAAGAAGGCGCTCTGGCGCACCAGCGTCTCGATGTGCTCGTTGAAGCCCTTCTCGAACGGCTTGCTGCCACGGAACTGGTTGTAGCCCACGGCGTAGACGATGATCGGCGTCGTGATCTTCTCCATCTCGGCCTTGCTGATGTCCCACTGCCAGCCCGAGGCGGTCGGGCGGGAGGTCTCGCTCATCATCAGCCCGCCGCCGCCGATCACGATGGCGGCCGCGTCGCGGTTGATGCGCTCGACGTCGCTGGTCGGGGTGGGGTTGCGCAGGTGGCGGCGCACCCAGCTCTGCTTGCCCAGCTGCTGGTCGAAGACGCCGCGCACGGCGCGGTACAGCACCGTGTCGCCGGCGTTGCCGCGCGGATCATGCACGCCGTAGTGCAGGAAATAGCCGGTGGACGCGGCCTTGGCGTAGTCCTCGACCTTCATCGCGCCGCGACGCAGGGCGTAGCCGCCGAAGCGCACCAGGGACGGCAGCAGGTCGTCCGGCTGGGTCTTCAGGCGCGCGATCGGGCGCTTGCGCAGCGCGCCGCTGGGAGGCGTGAACGAGAGCTTCTTGGCTGACAACGCGGGATCCTGCTTCGAGATCGAGGGTTTGGTGGTTCCGTCGGCCATCTAGATCGCCTCTTGCTTGGCGGGCGCCTCAGCCGGGGAAGCCGCCTTTTGACTGTTTATCCAGGCCGCGGTCATCGCGACGCCCTGTTCGGCGCTGTAGGGCAGGGGCCCGCAGATCGCCTCGAGGTCGGCCGTGGGGTGGACCATCTCGCACAGCAGATTGTTGAGACGGAACGTGGTCAGCGGGGGATTGCGCAGGCCGGCCTTGGCCAGCAGGTCGCCGGCGAGCGCCGCGCTGCGCAGGACGGCGTACGGCGCCTGGCGCACCGGAGGCGCATCCAGGGCCGCGCGGATCGTCTGCGCCCATTGGGACACCTCGATGGGCGGATAGTCGCAAAGATACAGAGTCTTCCCCGCGGTCGAATTGCCGGCCCCCGCCAGCTTTTCCAGTTCGTAGACTGTATTGCCGACAAAGCCGAAGGATTTATGGATCTTCATGCCCGAGGGGTGCGCGTAGAAGCCCTTGGCGATCAGCCGGAAGAACAGGTCGTAGGGCGCGCCGAACCACGGACCCCAGATCGAGGTCGGCCGGACCAGGGTCCACGGCACACTGGGATCGGCCGCGCGCACGATCTGCTCGGTGCGCACCTTGCTCTCGCCGTACGGCGTGGTGGGGCGATAGTCGGTGTCGCTGGTCGGCTGGTAGCCGATCTCGCAGACCAGCCGCGAGGACGCCACCAGCAACCGGGTCAGGCTGGGCGCCGCGCCGATCGCGTCCATCAGGTTCTCGACCCCGACGCTGTTGGCCGCGTAGTCGGCCTCGGTGCGGCCGTGCAGATCGGTGCGCGCGGCGAGGTGGAAGAGGAGCTCGGGGTCGAATTCGGCGATCGCCGCGGTCAGGGCCGCGCGGTCCAGAATGTCGACTTTCTTGTGCAGCGCAGCATGGTCCGCGCGCTTGGGCGGCGCGATGTCCAGGCTGACGACGTCATGCCCGGCCGCGCGATAGTGCTCGACCAGATTTGTT
>FTCT01005088.1_pt1 | contig 12822 bp, 12 predicted proteins | sample 1658881 | NCBI WGS metagenome assembly FTCT01 (sample SAMEA3914864, study PRJEB12502) | metagenome | biome: forest; material: soil | place: USA | collected 2012-03-12 | depth 0.3 m | reverse complement strand
GACGCCCACCAGACCGACGGCCTGGCCGAGATGGTCTGCTCCAACTCGTTCCGCTCGGACGACTGGCAGTTCAACGCCGTGGGCCTGCTGCACGCCGAGATGCGCAAGCTGGACAGCCTGATCATGTCCTGCGCCGACCAGCACCAGGTGCCGGCCGGCGGCGCCCTGGCCGTCGACCGCGACGGCTTCTCGGGCGAGGTCACCCGCCGCCTGGAAGCCCACCCGCTGGTGACGATCGTCCGCGAGGAGATCGCCGGCCTCCCGCCCGAAGCGTGGGACAACGTCATCGTCGCCACCGGCCCCCTCACCTCGCCCGCCCTGGCCCAGGCGATCCTGGACCTGACCGGCGAGGGCCAGCTGTCGTTCTTCGACGCCATCGCCCCGATCATCCACTTCGACTCGATCGACATGGACAAGGCCTGGCGCCAGTCGCGCTACGACAAGGAAGGGCCCGGCGGCGACGCGGCCGCCTACATCAACTGCCCCATGAACAAGGAGCAGTACGAGGCCTTCATCGACGCCCTGCTGGACGGCCCCAAGTCGGAATTCAAGGAGTGGGAGAACGTCCCCTATTTCGACGGCTGCCTGCCCATCGAGGTGATGGCCGAGCGCGGTCGCGAGACGCTGCGCCACGGCCCGATGAAGCCGGTCGGCCTGACCAATCCGCGTGACCCGACGGTGAAGTCCTACGCCATCGTCCAGCTGCGCCAGGACAACGCCCTGGCGACGCTGTGGAACATGGTCGGCTTCCAGACCAAGCTGAAGCATGGCGTCCAGGCCGATACCTTCCGGATGATCCCGGGGTTGGAGAACGCCCAGTTCGCCCGCCTGGGCGGCCTGCACCGCAACACCTTCATCAACTCGCCCAAGCTGCTGGACAAGTCGCTGCGCATGAAAGCCCAGCCGCGCCTGCGCTTCGCGGGTCAGGTGACGGGCGTCGAGGGCTATGTCGAGAGCGCCGCCATGGGCCTGCTGACCGGCCGCTTCGCCGCCGCCGACCGCAAGGGCGCGCCGATCGAGGCCCCGCCAGGGACCACCGCCCTGGGCGCGCTGGTCGAGCACATCACCGGCGGTCACCTCGAAGGCGGCTCCTTCCAACCCATGAACATCAACTACGGCCTGCTGCCGCCGCTCGAGGCCCCGAAGGTCGACGAGGACGGCAAGAAGATCCCGCTCAAGGAACGCGGCCGGGCGAAGAAGCGGCTGATGAGCCTCCGGGCGCTGAAGGATCTTGAGGCCTGGGCGGGGGCTTAGACCACCTGCCTAGTTGAGGCTTTGAGGTTCCAGGTAATTTCGAAGCTCTAGATCCGTGTCATCCCGGAAGCCTCGAAGAGGCTATCCGGGACCCAGGGGCCAAATCCGCTGCGGCGGCCCCTGGGTCCCGGCTCTCCCCCGGCTTCGCCGGGGTCCGGCCGGGATGACACGGTTCTAGGTCTTCAATTGAACCTTAGCCCTCACACCGCCCGGCCATTCAACACCCGAGCCGCGTCGACCTCATCAGCCCGGCCTTTTGCATGCGCTTCGACCGGCCTCGGCGCGCCGCGCGTGGCCGCCTCCTGCGGGTAGAAGCGGAAGCCCTTCAGCACCAGCTTCAGCGCCTCCCAGTGGATCGCCGCCAGCACGCCGAACACCTGCCAGGGATGGCTGGCCAGCGCCTTCCAGATCGCGCCGTCGGTCAGGTCCTGGCGCTTCCCCGAGAACGTCGCGGCCAGCACGATGCCCTCCTCGTCCATGACATCGACGCCCACGTGGACGCTCTCCGTCGGCGGGGCGACCTCGAAGCCGTAGCGCAGGTCCATCGGCAGGAACGGCGAGACGTAGAACACCTTGCGGCGCGTCCCCTGCTCCACCCAGCCCGCCCGCGCCTTGCCGGCCGGCAGCACATAGTCGTGGCGCTGGCCGAAGGTGTTGCGCACGGCGTGCACGGTGGCGACCAGCTTGCCGTCGGCGTCGTGGCAGAAGAACACGCTGAGCGGATTGAAGCCCTTGCCCAGGATGCGCGGCATGGCCAGCACGCTGATCCGAGCGCCTTCCGGGGCCAGACCGCGCGCACGCAGCTTGGCCAGCACCGCGTCCTTCAAGGACGCGTTCGGATCCTCCAGGTGATCGCGATCATGGAAGCCGATCAGGTTCAAGCGCCCGCGTGAGAAGCGCTTGAGCGTCTTATCGAGGAGGTCGATCTCGTCGAGATCCAGCAGCAGCATGAACACGCGATAGCGCAGGCTGTGCCGCTTGGGCCGCGTGCGATCGTGGGTGACCAGGCCGGTGTAGAGCGCCGAGCGAAGGGTCATGCCACCAGCTCCTCTTGGGTTTCGATGGCGGGGGCGTCGACGAAGATGCGGCCCGAGGGATCCGGGGTCAGCCACGGACGGTGGACGCCCCCCAACTGCTCTGCGACGGCAAGACCGGCCTGCAGCCCATCCTCGTGGAAGCCCGAGCCGAAATAGGCGCCGCAGAACCATGTGCGCCGACGGCCCTGCAGCGACCACAGCCGGCGCTGGGCCAGCATGGCCGGGCTGTCGAACAGCGGATGCTCGTAGACCTGGTCGTGCAGCACGCCGCCCGGCGTCTGCTCGGGGTTCAGCGACAGGAAGAACGGCTTGTCGGCCGGCAGCGGCTGCAGACGGTTCATCCAGTAGGTCACGCCGCCGTCCTCGCCTCTGCGGCCGACATGGTTCCAGCTGGCCCAGGCCGACCGCCGGCGCGGCATGGCGCCGGTGTCGCGGTGCAGGACCGCGCGGTTGCGACTGTAGCGGAAGGCGCCCAGCAGCTCGCGCTCCTCCGGCGAGGGCCAGGCCAGCATGGCCAGGGCCTGGTCGGCGTGGGCGGCGACCACCACCTGGTCGTAGGTCCGCACGTGGCCCGCCGCATCCTCGATCCAGACCCCGTCCGGATTGCGGTGGATCTTCTTCACGCCGCGGCCCAGCAGGATGTCGCCCGACACCCCGGCGGCCAGCTTCTCGACATAGCGGGCGCTGCCGCCGGCCACGGTGCGCCAGACGGGCCGCTTGTCGACCGGCAACATCAGGCCGTGATTGTCGAAGAAACGCAGCAGGGCCGCGGCCGGGAACTCGCGGATGTCGCTCATCGACGTCGACCAGATCGCCGCCGCCTGGGGCAGCAGGTGGTCTTCCTGGAACGCCTTGCCGAAGCCCTGCTGGCGCAGATAGTCGTCGAGGCGGCACAGGCCCCCGCGCTCCAGGTCCGGCGGGATGCTGCGGCCCTCGCGGTAGAACCGCATCACGTCCCACAGCATCTTCAGGAAGCGCGGGTTCAGGGCGTTGCGCTTCTGGGCCAGGATGTTGGTGCTGGAATATTCCAGCGCCCCGCCGTCCAGCGACACGCCGAACGACATGTCCGTCGCCAGGGTCTCGACGCCCAGATGCCGGAACAGCGCCGTCAGGTTAGGATAGTTCGGCTCGTTGTAGACGATGAAGCCAGTGTCCACCGCCTCGCCATCCACCGACACGGTGTGGGCGTGGCCGCCCAGGCGCTCGTCGGCCTCGTACAGGGTCACGTCATGACGACGCGACAGCAGCCAGGCGGCTGACAGGCCCGAGATCCCCGAGCCGACAACGGCGATGAACTGGCGGGGCGCAAAGGCGGACTTGGTCAAGCGATCTCTCCGGGTGTCGAAGGACACGTCGAACGGAGCTACGGAGCCTGTTGGTTAACGGACGCATCCGGATGCGGGATCTGTGCGTACTTGTCCCCGAAGCGAGGAGGATGACGCATGACCGGAGAATCCGATCCCAGGCCCCTTCGCCCGAGAGGCGACTGATGCGGCGCTTCCTGATCGGTTACCTGGCCACGGCCTTGACCATGCTAATCCTTGACGCGGCTTGGCTTTCAACGATGACGCCGCGTCTCTACCGTCCGCGTCTGGCCGCCCTGATGGCCGACAAGCCATCGGTTGCGCCGGCCGTCGTCTTTTATCTGCTCTATGTCGCCGCGGTCGTTATTTTGGCCGTACTGCCGGCCTTTCGCGAGGCGAGCTGGCGGCGACTTATGGTGAACGCGGCGGTGTTTGGCCTGGCCGCCTATGGGGCCTATGACCTGACCAACCAGGCGACCTTGAAGGCCTGGCCGACCGCCGTGACGGTGGCCGACATGGCCTGGGGCGTGGTCATCACCACCGCTGCGGCGGCGGCGGGTTTCGCGGCCCTGCAGCGCTTCGCGAAATAGTCCCGTTGCCAGACCGCTTTTCGCATGCCACCGTTGCGCGAGTGGTCGCTCGGGGAAGCCAAGGAATGGACGCCGACACCAGCCGCGCCCTGCTGTCCCGCGCCATCGCGCGCGTCGCCAACCGCGACCCCGATGCGCTTAAATACGTCTATCGTCATACGTCGGCGAAACTGTTCGGCGTCTGCCTCCGTATCTTGAACGACCGCGAGGAGGCGGAAGACGTGCTTCAGGACGTATATCTCACCGTTTGGAACAAGGCCGACCGGTTCGATCCGGAGAAGGCCAGCCCGATCACCTGGCTGGTCAGCCTGGCTCGCAATCGCTCGATCGATCGCCTGCGTTCGCGCGGCGGCCGGGTGATGGCCGATGTCGACGAGGCCGAGGCCCTGCCCGACGCCGCGCCCCTGGCCTCGACCCTGATCGAGGACGAGGACGATCGCCGCCGCCTGGAAGGCTGCCTGGACCAGCTGGATCCCAAGCACGCCGGCGCGGTGCGCACCGCCTTCTTCGAAGGCGTGACCTATGACGCTCTCGCCCAGGCCCTGAAGGTGCCGCTGGGCACCATGAAAAGCTGGATCCGGCGCAGCCTGATCAGCCTTCGCGCGTGTCTCGAAGCATGACCGACGTCCTGGCCCCCGAAGGCGAAGACCGCCCCCTGGCCGGCGAATATGTGCTGGGCGTCCTGGACGCGACCGAGCGCGCCGAGGCCCAACGCCGCATCGCCGCCGAACCGGCCTTCGCCCGCGCCGTCGAATGGTGGGAGGGCCGCCTGGCGCACCTTTCCGCTCGCATCGCGCCCGTCGAACCGCCCGTGACGGTCTGGCCGCGCATCGCCCACCTGATCGGCGCGACCGAAGCGCCCAAGCCGTCGGCCTGGAACAATGTCCGCGTCTGGCAAAGCGCCTCGATCGGCGCCTTCGCCCTGGCCGCCGCCAGCATCGTGGCGTTGATCATCACGCCGCGCCCGGCCCCGACGCCCGCTCTGGCCCCGGCCAAGCCCGCGCCGGCCGCCACCGAGGTGGTGGTGATCAACGACCCGACCAGCAAGAAGCCGGCCCTGGTCGCCACGCTGGACCACGCCGCCGACAAGCTGATCCTGACGCCGGTCTCGATGAAGATGCCGGCCCAGCGCGACGCCGAGCTGTGGATCATCCCAGCCGGCCAGAAGCCGATCTCGCTGGGCGTGATCCCGCAGAACGCGCCGGCCCGCATCGCCGTCCCGGCCGGCCTGAGGGGGGCTGCGACCTACACCGCCACCCTGGCCGTCACCGACGAACCGCTGGGCGGCTCGCCCTCCGGCGCGCCCACGGGTCAGATCCGCGCCGCCGGCAAGTTCGAGCAGCAGGCCGAATAGTCTGATCTTTCTGGCGGGAGCCTTCCAGGCTGGGAAACGTTCGGGCGGGGATGACCCATGCCCTCTCCTGGCTTTCCGACTCCGCCTGGCTGATCGGCTGGGCGCCGCCGTGGCTGGTCAGCTTGGTGCTGATCGCGCTGGCGGTGACCCTGGCGCTGGCGGTCCACGGCATCGCGGTTCGGCTGGTGCGGCACGGCATCAAGCAGCATGACGCCTTCTGGCAGGCCCTGATCGCCCGCACGCGACGGCCGACGCGCCTGGCGATCATCGTTGCGGCCTTGGGTCCGGCGGTCACCGCCTCGCCCTTGACGCCCAACCAGGCCGCCGACGCCAAGCACGTCCTGCTGGTGCTGTTCATCCTGCTGCTGGGCTGGATGGCCATGACCGCGCTGGACATCGGCGCGGCGCTCTACCTGCGTGGCTTCAAGGTGGATGTCGAAGACAACCTCCTGGCCCGCAAGCACATCACCCAGGTGCGGATCCTGCGGCGCGCCCTGGCCATCCTGGTCGGGATCTTCACGCTGGCCCTGGCGCTGATGACCATCCCCGGCGTCAAGCAGTGGGGCGTCAGCCTGCTGGCGGCCGGCGGCGCGGCCAGCGTCATCGTCGGCCTGGCGCTGCAGCCCCTGCTGACCAACCTGATCGCCGGCATCCAGATCGCCGTCACCCAGCCGATCCGCATCGACGACGCCGTGATCGTCGAAAAGGAATGGGGGAACATCGAGGAGATCAACGCCACCTACGTGGTGGTGCGCCTGTGGGACTGGCGGCGGATGGTGCTGCCGCTCAGCTACTTCATCCAGACGCCGTTCCAGAACTGGACCCGCGAGAGCGCCGCCCTGATCGGCACGGCCATGCTCTATGTCGACCCCGCCGCGCCAGTCGACCGCCTGCGCGCCAAGCTGGAAGAGATCGCCAAGGCCTCGCCCCTGTGGGACGGCAAGGTCGTGAACCTGGCCGTCACCGACATCACCGCCGAGGTCATGGAAATCCGCTGCCTGGTCAGCGCCCGCAACGCGCCCAAGACCTTCGACCTGCGTTGCGAAGTCCGCGAAAAGATGATGGCCTTCCTGCGCGATGAGCTGCCCGAGGCCTTCCCGAGGCGGCGGCTGGCGCTGGCGGCCGAGACCGCCTGATTCACGCCCATCCGCCTGGCCGTTCGCTTTCCACAAGTAAGTGAATTATGACTTATGAAAAGGCGCCCGCGCCGCCAGGTGGCGCTTGGACGGGCGCCCAACGGCGAACGCCGCGCCGGAACGCTTGTCGCGGAAGAACGGCGGGCGCAGCCTGCTAGGGTCGGGACGCGAAGGGGCATGGAGCGGACGTGACGGGGGACTTCGAGATCGGCGCCAGAGCGAAGGCCCGCTGCGATGCGCTGGGCTTGCTGCCCTACAGCGAGGTCGAGGGCCAGCTGACGCGCCGGTTCCTGACCCCCGCGCACGCCGCCGCGCTGGTCGCCCTGGCCGACTGGATGCAGGCCGCCGGCATGAGCGTGCGCCGCGACGCCGCCGCCAACCTGATCGGCCGCTATGAGGGCGAGACGCCGGACGCCAAGGCGCTGATCATCGGCTCGCACATCGACAGCGTGCGCAACGGCGGGCGCTATGACGGGCCGCTGGGGATCATGCTGGGCATCGACGTGGTCGAGGCGCTGCATCGCGCCGGCCGCCGTCTTCCGTTCGCGATCGAGGTGGTGGCGTTCGGCGACGAGGAAGGCTCGCGCTTCCCCGCCTCGATGAGCTGCAGTCGGGCCATCGCCGGGACGCTTGAGACCACCGCCTTGGAGATGAAGGACGCCGAGGGCGTTTCGGTCGCCGAGGCGCTCGTCGCGTTCGGCGGCGATCCGGAAGCGGTCGCGTCCGCCGCACGCAGACCCGAGGACGTGCTGGCCTTCCTTGAAGCGCATATCGAGCAGGGTCCGGTGCTGGAAGCCGAAGGCCTGGCCCTGGGCGTCGTCACCGCCATCGCGGCGCAAAAGCGTCTGATGGTGCGCATCGAAGGCATGGCGGGCCACGCCGGCACCACGCCGATGAACCTGCGCAAGGACCCCGGCCCCGCCGCCGCCGAAAGCATGCTGGCCCTGGAGCGGATCTGCCGCGCCGGAACCGACGGCCTGGTCGGCACGGTCGGCCGCATGACCGCCCTGCCCGGCGCCTTCAACGTCATCCCCGGCGCGGTCCAGTTCTCGATGGACATCCGCGCCGAGACCTCGGCGACGCGCGACGAGGCCGTGGTCTCGATCAGCGCCGAGATCCACGCCATCGCCGCCAAGCGCGGCCTTTCGGCGACCATCACCCTGATGCAGGCCCTGGCCGAGAGCCCCTGCGATCCGTCGCTGATGGGGCTGCTGGACGAGGCGCTGGCCGACCTGTCCCTGCCCGCGCGACGCCTACCGTCTGGCGCGGGTCACGACGCCATGGTGATGGCCGACCTGTGCCCCGTCGCCATGCTGTTCATCCGCTGCGAGGGCGGGATCAGCCACAACCCGGCCGAAGCCGCCACCGAGGCCGACTGCGCCTTGGCGGCCCAGGCGATGTTGGGATTCGTTGAGAAGCTGGCGCTACGAAATCCCCGCTCGGAGTTCATCCTCGGGTCGACCGTTGGTCGGACCCGGGGGACAAGCTCAGGGTGAGGATTTCGAATGATCCGCACCGCGACGTCCCCAGTAACCCTCATCCTGAGCCTGTCGAAGGACGAGGGTGGTCCAAGAACGAAGACCCGATGACCGACACCTTCAAAGAACTCGACCACCCCGCCCGCCTGCTGATGGGGCCCGGCCCGATCAACGTCCATCCGCGCGTGCTGCGGGCCATGTCGGTGCAGCTGCTGGGGCAGTTCGATCCCGAGTTCACCGGCTACATGAACGAGGTCATGGCGCTGTATCGCGGCGTGTTCGAGACGAAGAACCAGCAGACCTTCCTGATCGACGGCACGTCGCGCGCCGGCATCGAGGCGGCGCTGGTCTCGGTCCTGGCGCCGGGCGACGACGTCGTGGTGATCAACGCCGGGCGCTTTGGTCTGCTGCTGGCCGAGATCGCCGAGCGCTGCGACGCCAAGGTCACCTTCGTCGAGGGCGCGTGGGGCCAAGTGGTCGACCCGCAGGCGGTCGAGGACGCGGTCAAGCGCGTGAAGCCGCGCCTGGTCGCCTGCGTGCACGGCGACACCTCGACCACCATCGTCCAACCGATCGAAGCCATCGGCGAGATCTGCCGCCGCCACGACGCGCTCCTGTACGTGGACGCCACCGCGACACTGGGCGGCATGAGCGTGCCGGCCGATGCCTGGCAGGCTGACATCGTCACCGCCGGCCTGCAGAAATGCATGGGCGGTCCCTCGGGCTCGGCGCCGATCACCATCAGCGACCGCGCCGCCGACCACATCTTCGGCCGCCGCCATGTCGAGAAGGGCTTGGCCGGTCCTGGCGCGACGGGGAATGGCCGCCGGATCGCCTCCAACTATTTCGACCTGGCGATGATCATGGACTACTGGTCCGACAAGCGCCTGAACCACCACACCGAGGCGGCCAGCATGCTGTTCGCGGCCCGCGAATGCGCGCGGATCGTGCTGGAGGAAGGCCTCGAGGCCCGCTTCGCCCGCCACAAGCAAGCCGGCGCCGCCATGGTCGCCGGCATCGAGGCGCTTGGGCTCGAGGTCTATGGCGACCAGGCCCACAAGATGACCAACGTCACCGGTGTGATCGCCCCCAGCGGCGTCGACTACGATCGCGTCAAAAGCCGCATGCGCACCGAGTTCGAGATCGAGATCGGCGCGGCGTTCGGTCCCTTGGCCGGCAAGATCTGGCGCATCGGGACCATGGGCGTGAACGCTCGCAAGCACGCGGTTCTGCAGACCCTGGCGGCGCTGGAAGCGGTGCTGCGCTGGGAGGGGTTCACGACGCCGGCGGGTGCGGGCGTGGATGCGGCGGCGAAGGTGTTTGGATGAGCCGAAACGTTTTCTTCTTCCCCCTCCGGGGGAGGAGCGCCGCAGGCGCGGAGGGGGCCAGTAGCCAGAACACGCCCCCCACTTGCCCCCACCTGACCGCGCGTTGCGCGGTCGTCCGCCCCCGAAGGGGGCAGAAGGCATGACCGCGCCCTACCCCCGCGACCTCATCGGCTATGGCGAACACCCGCCCCAAGCCCATTGGCCCAACGGCGCCCGCGTGGCCGTGCAGTTCGTCCTCAACTACGAGGAAGGCGCCGAGCGGTCGATCCTGCATGGCGACCCCGCCTCCGAGTTCTTCCTGTCGGAGATGGTCGGGGCCCAGCCCATCCAGGGCATGCGCAACATGTCGATGGAGAGCCTCTACGAATACGGCTCGCGCGCCGGCTTCTGGCGCATTCGGCGGCTGTTCGAGGAATACCAACTGCCGCTGACGGTGTTCGGCGTCGCCCAGGCCATGGAGCGCCATCCCGACGCCGTCGAGGCGATGATGAAATCGGGCTGGGAGATCGCCACTCACGGCTATCGCTGGATCGACTACCAGCACTTCACGCCCGAGCAGGAGCTGGAGCACATCCAGCAGGCTATCGACATCCAGAAGCGCCTGACCGGCGAGCGTCCCCTGGGGTGGTACCAAGGCCGCACCAGCCCCAACACCGCCCGGCTGGTCGCCGAGGAAGGCGGCTTCGTCTATGACGCCGACAGCTATGCCGACGATCTTCCGTACTGGGATGACCAGTACGGTCGCGCCCAGCTGATCGTGCCCTACACCCTGGAAGCCAACGACATGCGCTTCACCGCGGCCCAGGGCTTCAACACCGGCGAGCAGTTCTTCACCTACCTGCGCGACGCCTTCGACGCCCTCTACCTGGAAGGCGAGACCGCGCCGAAGATGATGAGCGTCGGCCTGCACTGCCGCGTGGTCGGCAAGCCCGGCCGGATCGGCGCGCTGCGGCGGTTCCTGGAGCACATCACGCGGCACGATCGGGTGTGGGTGGCCAAGCGCATCGATATCGCACGGCACTGGATCGCGACGCATCCATACGCGGGAGAAGCAGGATGAACGCTGTTTCAAAGCCCTTCCCCCTTGATGGGGGAAGGGTTGGGATGGGGGTGATCGCCGCGCGCTCAGCCGCCCCCGTCATCTCCAGTCAAACCGCAGTAGTCACCCCCATCCCCGACCCTTCCCCCATCAAGGGGGAAGGGGGAGTGTTCCGATGAGCGGCGCTCCCCCCCTCACCCTAGCTCGCCTCAACAGCATGAACCAGACCGGTTTCACCACCGCGCTTGGGTTCGCCTTCGAGCTTTCCCCCTGGGTGGTCGAGCGCGCCTGGGACGAGCGCCCGTTCGCCAGCGTCGAAGCCATGCACCAGGCGATGATGGCCGTCCTCGACACCGCGACCACCGCCGACAAGCTGGCGCTCATCCGCGCTCACCCCGAACTGGCCGGCAAGGCCGCCATCGCCAAGACGCTGACCGCCGAGAGCAACGCCGAGCAGGCCAGCGCCGGGCTCGATCGCCTGACGCCGGACGAGTTCGCCCGCTTTCACGACCTGAACGCCGCCTATGCCAAGCGCTTCGGCTTTCCGTTCATCATCTGCGTGCGCCTGAACGACAAGGCCTCGATCCTGCGGGCCATGGCCACACGCCTTTCCAACGACGAAGCGGCCGAGATCGCCGAGGCGATCACCCAGATCGGCCTGATCTCGAAACTCCGACTGCTGGACGCGGTGACCGCTTGATGGACTACGACCTTCCCGGCTGGCTGAACCTTGGCCTGCGCTGGCTGCACGTGATCGCCGGCGTCGCCTGGATCGGGGCCTCGTTCTACTTCGTCTGGCTGGACAACAATCTGCGCACGCCGGTCCCTGAAAAGGACGGCGTGAAGGGCGAGCTGTGGGCCGTGCACGGCGGCGGCTTCTACCATTCGCAGAAGTACATGGTGGCCCCGGCGCACATGCCCGACCACCTGCACTGGTTCAAGTGGGAGGCCTACACCACCTGGCTGTCGGGCTTCGCGCTGTTGATCGTGCTCTACTACTGGCAGGCGCCGGTCTATCTGATCGACACCGCCAAGCACGCCTTTACCCAGCCCGCCGCCATCGCCACGGGCCTGGCCTTCATCTTCGGCGGTCTGGCCGTCTACGAAGCGCTGTGCCGTTCGCCGCTCGGCCAGCGCGGCCTGTGGTTCGGGATCGTCTGGTTCGGCGCCCTCACCGGCGCGGCCTATGCGCTGAGCAAGCTCTTCAGCGACCGCGGCGCGTTCATCCACGTGGGCGCCATCATCGGCACCTGCATGGTCGCCAACGTCTTCCTGGTCATCATCCCCAACCAGCGGAAGATCGTCGCCGACATGCTGGCCGGCCGCCCGGTCGATCCGCGTCTGGGCCTGATGGGCAAGCAGCGATCGGTGCACAACACCTACATGACCCTGCCGGTCATCTTCATCATGATCAGCAACCACTATCCGATGGTCACGGGGAACAAGCTGTCCTGGCTGCTGCTGGCGATGATCAGCGCCGGCGGGATCTCGATCCGGCAGTTCTTCCTGCTCAAGCACCACGGCAAGATCCGCCACGACTTCCTGTTCTATGGCGCGATGCTGGTGTTCGCCGCGACGCTCGTGGCCAGCATGAAGCCCAAGGAGGAGGTCAGGATCTCGGGTGAGGTCCCCTTCTCGACGGTGCAGGGAATCGTCCAGAAGCACTGCGTCATGTGCCACAGCGCCACGCCCACCCATGCCGGGTTCTCGGCCCCGCCGCTGGGCGCCACGTTCGACAGCCCTGAGCATATCCGCACCTACGCATCGAAAATCAACGAGCGCGCGGTGCTCTCGACCAGCATGCCCCTTGGCAACGAGACCAGCATGACCGTAGAGGAGCGGGCCCAGCTGGGCGCCTGGATCAAACAGGGGGCCAAGATCCCGTGACCGACGCCGTTCTGGACGAGCCGACCAAGGCTGACGCCGAAAGCGCGCCGCGCAAGCGCAACGCCGAGCGTACGCGCAAGGCCATCCTCGCCGCGGCCCTGAAGGAGTTCTCCCAGGCGGGCTTCGCCGGCGCGCGGATCGAGAAGATCGTCAAGGCCGCCCGGTGCAACATCCGGATGCTGTACCACTACTTCGGGGACAAGAAGGGCCTGTACATGGCCGTCCTCGAGAACGCCTACATGGACCTGCGGGCCCGCGAGGCCGAACTGAAGATCGACTTCGACAAGCCGCTGGAAGGCTTCCTCGAGCTGCAGCGCTTCACCTTCGACTATTTCGAGAAGAACCCGCGCTTCGAGGGCCTGCTGCGCAACGAGAACCTGCAGCACGGCAAGTTCGCCTCGCAGTCGCGCGTGGT
>FTCT01001780.1_pt1 | contig 12826 bp, 16 predicted proteins | sample 1658881 | NCBI WGS metagenome assembly FTCT01 (sample SAMEA3914864, study PRJEB12502) | metagenome | biome: forest; material: soil | place: USA | collected 2012-03-12 | depth 0.3 m | reverse complement strand
GTGCGTGGACTGAAACCCGACCGGCCCTACTGGTACCGGTTCGAGGCGCTGGGCGCGCAAAGCCGGGTAGGCCGGGCGCGCACCCTGCCGGCGGCCACGTCCAAACCCGAAAAGCTGTCGATCGCCTATGCCAGCTGTTCGAACTACGAACAGGGCTATTTCAGCGCCTACCGCCACATGGCGGCGGAAAATCCCGACTTCGTCCTCTATCTCGGCGACTATATCTACGAAACCAGCGCCAAACCCGACGCAAAAGTGGCGCGCCGTCACGACCAGGCCGGACCGCTGAGGACGCTGGCCGCTTACCGTAACCGTTATGCCCTGCATCACCTCGATACGGACCTGCAGGACTTGCGCGCCGCGGCGACGGCGCTGATGACGTGGGACGACCACGAGGTGCAGAACGACTACGGCGGGTTCCTGTCGCAGTACATGCGCGACGACGTCAACATGCCGATGCTTCGCCGGGCCGCCTACCAGGCCTATTACGAGGCCATGCCGCTGCGCACCCTTTCGAAGCCGGTCGACGGTCACGCCCGCCTCTACAAGGGCTATCGCTTTGGAAACCTGGCCGAGATCAACATGCTCGACGGGCGGCAGTACCGCTCGGCGGCGGCGTGCCCGGCCGGCGACGCGCGCAAGGGCCACGTGGTGACGGACGCCTGCGCGGTCCACACCGACCCGGCGCGTTCGATGCTGGGCTTTGAACAGGAAAAGTGGCTCTACCAGCGCTTTGCCAAAAGCCAGGCGGCGTGGAACGTGCTGGGGCAGGACCTTCTGGTCGCCACCTACCTGCAACAGAGCAAGGACAAGACGCCGGTCGTCGGCCACTATACCGACGCCTGGGACGGCTATCCGGCGACGCGCGACCGTCTCTTGCAGGCCATGCAGGCGACGCGGCTGAAGAACCCGGTGATCCTCAGCGGCGATCTCCATTCCTTCTGGGCCAACGAAATCAAGCCGTCGCCCGACGCGGCCACCGTCGCCACCGAGTTCCTCGGCACGTCGGTGACGTCGGACAACCCCAATCACGCGCTGATGACGGCGACGTGGGCGGAAAATCCGCACGTCAAATACCTCAACAGCCGCACCCAGGGCTACGCGGCGGCAACCTTCACCCGCGACCACGCCGAGGTGCGCTTCATGGCGATTTCGGACCGCGCCGATCCCAGGGCCACCGTCTCGGTCGAAAAGCGCTTCGTCGTCGAAAACGGCAAGCCGGCGGTCATCACCCTGACCTGAGGGCGCGGATATCGCGGGCGACCTCGCCGAGGTCGTTGTGCCACTGATGGTCCTTGCCGGGCAGGCGGTGAATTGCGGCCTGTGGGATGGCCTTTGCGTAAAAATCGGCGTGGACCGGCGGCACGTCGGTGTCGTCCCGACCGTGATAAAGCCGGACCGGCACACCCGGCGGCAAGGCGAAGGCGGTCCGGGCCGGAAGATCGTCGCTCTGCCAGCCGCCGTCTCCGATAAAGGGCGGAGAGATCAGGACCAGGGCCGCGGGCTCGAAGCCCGGCGCTTCGTCGGCCAGGGTGTGAAGCAGCACCGTCGCGCCGACGCTGTGGCCCGCCAGGACATCGCCGTCGTGGAGGCCGGCAAACGCCTCGAGCAGGGCGGATTTCCAGGCCGCATATTTCGGATCGGCCTCCTCCGGCATGCGCGGATAGAGGACGCTATATCCGTCGCCCAGCTCGCGCCTCAGGCTGTCGGCCAGCTTGTCGTCCCAGCGGTCGTGGACAGCGTCTCCCGCGCCCTGGATGAAAAGAACCTGCGTCGTCATGCGAAAATCTCCGCGCCCGTGATGATATCTGGCACAGGATCCGCGGCGGCGAAATCCGGTCTCGATGCCACCGCCGACAGTTTTCGGTAAACATTGACCTCGCCGTTCGTCTTGTCACCGAACGGCGTTATGAAACGCCCTTGCCTTGCGCAATTAATGGTCCTACGCTTCCCGCGGGAGGACTAAACACAATGAAAAAGCTGTTATTCGTCGCCCTGGCTTTAGGGCTTAGCGGTCCCGCCGTGGCGGGCATCACACGCACGGGCGATGTTTCGGCCGTTCAGGCCCCGGGCGCCGCCTGGGACCAGGCGGCGTCGGTCGCCGGCCGACCCTATGAGGCCGCACGCAGCGCGCTCAAGAAGAGCGGCGTCCAGCCGGTCAGGCTGAAGCACGACAATAGTTCGATCGTCTGCGACGATGATTTTTGCCGAGAAAACCCGGAGGTCATCGACTGCTCGACCGATCATCTCGGCGACTGCACCTTTGCCTATCGCGACACGCGCAGCCAGACCTACCTTGTCGTCCAGACCCATGGCGACGACGACTTGACGGTCGACGACGTCGTCATGGCGGATGCCAACGAGATCGCGCGCATCGAGCGGTCTCAGTAGGACGCGACCCGCCGCGCGGCGGCCTTCAGCAGGGCGCGCGAATAGAGCCTGTGGAACCAGACCAGCTGGTCGAAACCGGCCCCAAGCTGTGCGCGCCCGTCCGGCCGTATGCGTTCCGGCACGATGGCGCTGCCGAACCATAGACGCGTCCCGGTATGCAGGGGCTCGACCGTCAGCCACGAGCGCGTCTTGTGCAAAAAGTCGCACATGACGATCTGGCGGTCGTCGTGCGCCTCGACCGTCCAGGCGGCGAAGCGCGTTCTTTGCCCGTCCGCCAGGGCCCGCGCCTCCGCGTCGCTCGACGGCCTGGCGACCAGCGTCGCCAGGACCAGACGCTCCAGCTTGAACAGCCACGTCGTGTAGAAGGCGTCGATGAAGGCGGGAAGCGCCACCGTTTGCGGCACATCGACATGGAAGGCGTCGGTATAGGCGCGCGCCGCGCGGTAGGGTGCAAGCAGCGACGCTTCGGGCAGGTCCTGGCACGCGACGATTTTCATGGCTGGCAGCTTGCACGGTTCAGGGGGCTTGCCTAGCGGGCAAGATGTCGCGGCGGTGCAGTCACTGTTCCCAATTCGCCACGCCGGTGCAATTTCAACGCGTGGCCTGCCCAGCTGCGGTTGCCAGTCGCATAACGCCGTGATCTAGTTGCCGTGGCGCCGATCCTGCCGCGCCGTTTGCCCGAAAACCTGCGTACCGTGCTGCGTTGCCCCGTCCAACGAGGAGGACCACGCCTTGGTCGATGCCTATCTCGGCGAAATCAGACTGTTTCCGTACAACCACGTACCGCCGGGCTGGCACCTGTGCGACGGGACGGTGTTCACCATCGGCTATAACCAGGCGCTGTTCTCGCTGCTCGGCACGGCCTATGGCGGCGACGGCAGCAACAACTATGCCCTGCCGGACCTGCGCGGCCGGACGCCGCTGGGGACCGACGGCAAGGCCGGCAACTACGGGCTGGGCCAGGCCGGCGGCGCCGAGACCGTGGCCCTGACGCCGGCGGAGATGCCGGCGCACAACCACAGCTTCCAGGTCTCGACCCAGCCGGGCACGGCAACCGGCGCGGTCGGGGCCATCTACGCCCAGGTCGCGCAGCCGCAGCCGGCGAACCTGTACGGGCCGATGTCCCGGCCGCCGGTCGGCATCGATCCGTCGATGGTCGTGCCGGCGGGCGGGGGCGTGCCGCACGACAACCTGCAACCCTATCTCGCCCTGGTCTACTGCATCTGTACCGTGGGCGACTATCCGTCGAAGGGACCCTGACCATGGTCGACGCCTATACCGGAGAAATCCGACTGTTCGCCGGCGATTTCGCGCCGACCGACTGGATGATGTGCGACGGCCGCGCCTTGGCGATCGCCACCTATCAGGACCTGTTCGGCCTGTTCGGCACGACCTATGGCGGCGACGGCGTCAACTATTTCAACCTGCCCGACCTGAGGGGCCGCCTGCCGGTCGGCAGCGGCCAGGGGAAGGGCCTGTCGAAATACGTACCGGGCCAGGCCGGCGGCGAAAACACTGTGGCCCTGACGCCGGCCAACCTGCCGCCGCACAGCCACGATATCCAGGTGTCGGCCAACGCCGCGACGTCGCCCACGCCCTCGACGTCGCTGACCCTGGCCACGGTCGATCCGGGCCTGCACCTCTATGTCGACACCACCCAGGGCACCGTCACAGGGACGACCGATTTCAGCGCCAACGCGATCGGCGCCGGCGGCGGCGGCAGGTCGCACGACAACATCATGCCGTGCCTCGGCCTGAACTACATCATCTGCGTCGCCAACGGCGTCTATCCATAAGGACCGCTACCATGAGCCAGCCGTTTATCGGTGAAGTCCGCGCGTTCGCCTTCGGCTTCGTCCCCAAGGGCTGGTTCCCGTGCGACGGACGCAAATTGCCGATCTCCAAACACACGGCGCTGTTCACCCTGCTGGGCACCCGGTTCGGCGGCGACGGGTCGAACGATTTCGCCTTGCCCGACATGAGCGGCCGGGCCGTGATCGGCGCCGGTACGCCGCCGGGGGGCGGGAAGATTGTCGTGGGCGAATTTCTCGGCACGTCCGGCGTGGTGCTGGACAGCATGAGCCTGGCCAAACACAGCCATACCCTGCGCAAAAAGGTCACCAATGCGCCTTTGCCGGTATCGAAGACCTCGGCGCCGTCGGCCGTGTCGGACCTGGGGGGCCTAAGCGACGCCATGGGCACGGTCGGCTACAAGTCGGCGATCACCGCCACCCCCGTTCCCGATGTTGTGCTCGATCCCATTACCGTCGGCTGGGCGGGAAATCCGATGCCCGCGGCGCACGAAAATCGCCAGCCCTACCTGGCCGTCACCTACGCCATCGCCGACACGGGCGTCTTCCCGCCGCATAGCTGACCGGCAGGCGGCTGCGGCCCAAAACAGCCGTCCGGCTCGCGCCAGCGGCGAATTTTGTGCCGGATTACGCCGCGAAGTTCCCGCCATTGTCATATCCGCGAGACGGTACTAGGGTATCGTCGCGCGACCGGCCTTGCCCGGTCCGCTTCCTGCCCGCACCGATGACGTCGACCCGGCCCATGCGCCGCGTCCCTGACGGGCTGTTTTCAGTCTCACCATTTGCGTTTATCGATACAATCTATGGAGATTATCATGTCGAAAAATTCCCGTAAAATTATCGTATCTGCCGCCGCGGCCATCGCCCTGACCGGTATCGCCGCCCATGATGTGTCGGCCAAGCCCGCGCCCAAGGCGCCCAAGGCCTCGGTCGTCCTGGTCCACGGCGCCTTCGCCACCGCCGCCAGCTGGGACAAGGTCGCCGATATCCTGCGCAAGAAGGGGATCACGGTCGCCACGGTCGACAACCCGCTGACCTCGCTGGCCGACGACGTCAGCGCCACGAAGGCGGTGCTGGCCAAGCAGACCGGCCCGGTGGTCCTGGTCGGCCATTCGTACGGCGGCGTGGTGATCGGCGAAGCCGGCGACGACCCCAAGGTCAAGTCGCTGGTCTATGTCGCCGCCTTCGGGCTGGACAAGGGCGAAAGCATCCAGACCGTTTCAGCCGGCTCGCCGCCGCCGGCGGGCATCCAGGCCCTGCGCCCCGACGCCGCCGGCAATCTGCTGGTCGATCCGGCGCAATTCCCGACGGTGTTCGCAGGCGACGTGGAGGCTTCTGAAGCGCAAAAGATGGCGGCGGGCCAACTGGCCACCAGCCCGACCATCTTCGCCGCCACCTCGACGGTCGCCGCCTGGCACGTCAAGCCCACCTATTACGTGGTGTCGTCGAACGACCAGATGATCCCGCCCCAGGCCGAAGCCTTCTTCGCCCAGCGCATGAAGGCGACGACCATCACCCTGCCGGCCAGCCACGCCGTCATGGTCTCCGAACCGGACAAGATCGCGGACCTGATCATGAAGGCCGTCGAGGCGAAGTAGGGGGGTGTGTTGGTGAAAGCGAAGGCCTCGCCTGCGGTCGCGGGCGGGGCTTTCGGGGATGGCAAGGCACAGGGCAGTGAGGGACCTGTGCGCGAAATGTCCTATTTGCTGGCGTGAGGCTCACCGGCTGGGGTGAACGCCAGCATCATCTCGCGCGCCCAGCCCGCTTCTTCGATTTCAGCGAATTCGGCAATCGCGTTGATCATGGCCTGCCGGGTGGCGAAGCCTTGCGACATCAGCCGCCCGAAGACGGCGGCGGGTGTCCAGGCCGCGTGCTTGAGCCAGTCGCCCGACGCATTGCCCTGGTGGCAGTCCCAGTCGTCGAGATAGCCGCGAAACTCTTCCCACAGTTCGGTTTCCGCCTCGTCGGGATCGTCGGTGCGCGGGATGAAGACGACCTCCAGTTCGGTGACGGCGGGATCGGCGTTCCACACGATAGTGACGTGCCGTTGCGGATAGCGGCCGGACGGCGTCAGCAGGTGGGCGAACTGGTTGGCGATGGCGTTGGCGGATGGATCGGGCATGGGGCCTCCCTGGATGCTTGAGGAAGCGACAGCCGCGCGCAGTTCCGCATACCGCTGTGCGGACCTGACCGGAGTCCTCATAGCCCGGGAGGCGGGCGTAACGGAGGCGCCCGCCGATGACATATATCCTCGAAGCCGCCCAGGACGTTCTGGGCACCATCCTAAGCGACGGCGGCCGGTTTGGCGCCATGAGTTTTCTCAAACCCCACCATTTTACCGAGCCGGTCCACCGGCGGATTTTCGAAACCGCCACGGCGAAGATCGGACGCGGCGAGCCCGTCAGCCTCGGCACGATGCGCGCGGCCCTGATGGGCGATGCGGGCCTGGCCGAAATGGATCGCCAATGCGGCGGCGACTATCTGCGCACGCTTTGGGACGCGTGGTGCACGCCGGAATACGCCCACGAAATGGCCCTGCTGCTGACCGAGGACTGGGCGCGCCGCCAAGCGGTCGGGCTGGCGCGCGAGGCGGCGGCGATGACCGAGGGGGATGCGCCGTGCTCGGCCCTCGATATCCTGTCCTACCTGCGCGACGGCGTCGAAGCCCTGTCGCAGCAAGCCGCCGTGTCGGACGCGGACGCCCACCCGGCGCCCGAGGTCGTGGCCTCGGTCGTCGCCGATCTGGCCGAACGGTTGCGGACGGGGGAAGCGCCGGGACGCCGCTGCGGCCTGCGCTGCATCGACCGGCGCATGGGCGGTCTGATGCCGGGCGATCTGGTCGTGCTGGCCGGGCGTCCGTCCATGGGCAAGACCGGGCTGGCGCGCGCCATCGCCCACGGGTTCGCCGTGCATAATCCGGGGACGCGCGCCGCCCTGTTCGGGCTGGAAATGGGACCGAAGGAGATCGGCTACCGCGAATTGTCGGCCATCACCCACGATATGGGCCACGGCGTCGAATACCGCCAGATGATCGAAGGGCCGTTGCATCGCGACGACATGAAGGCGGTCGAGCGCGCGGAGGCCAGGGTGCCCGGCAACCTGATCCTGATCGACAGTCCGGGCCTCGGCCTCGACGCGCTCCGCCGGCGGGTGTGGGCGCTCAAGCGGAAAGGACCGCTGGGCCTGATCGTCATCGACTACCTGCAACTGATGCGCCGCCCGGACGGCAAGGGACGCAACGACGCCAGCCTGATCGGCGACATTACCAAGGGCCTGAAGGAGGTGGCGCGGCAGATGGACTGCACGGTGGTGCTGTTGTCGCAGCTGTCGCGCGAGGTCGAGCGGCGCGAGGACAAGCGCCCGCAACTCCAGGACCTCAGCGAGTCGGGCCATATTGAAAACGACGCTGACTTCGTTCTGTTCGCCTATCGCGAGGCCTACTACCTCGAAAGGCAACGCCCGATCGGCAAGACCGAGGAACACGATATCAAGCTGGCCCTGGTCGAGCGCCGGATGGAGGTCATCACCGCCAAGGCGCGCCGGGGCCGCATCGGCAGCGACCTGCAATCCTACCACGCCGAATACGACCATATCGCGGATTGGGGCGCATGAGCGGGCGCGTACTGAACTGGGCCACAAGGGTCAGCGGCGGGGATTTGGCCGCCAATGCGGTCCTCATGGTGCTGGCCGAAGCCGCCGATGACGACGGCAAGACGTTTGTCGGTCAGGAGACGATTGCCGAAAGGCTCGATACCGCGCGTCTGACGGTCAACCGTGCCATGAAGCGGCTAGAGGCACGGGGGCTGATCGTGCGCAGCCGCCGCCGTCGCGAGGACGGCTACCGGTCGTCGGACCTTATCCGCCTGACCTTATGCGACGGAAGCTTACGTAACGCAGACTTACGTAACAATAAGTCCGAATCTCATGCATCGCAGAGTGACACCATAACCCCCAGTCTTAACCCCCAGATTATTCCCTCTCCGAAAGCGAAAAAGTACCCCGAAGCCTTCGAAGCCCTATGGAAGGCCTATCCCCATTTCAGAGGGCGATCGGACAAGGCAAAGTCTTGTGCGGCCTACGCACGGCTTGGCGGGGAAGATCAGGCGTTGCTGTCGAGGGCCATAGACGCCTTCCGCGCCACGCCCGCTGCCACGAAGGACGGAGGCCAGTTCGTCAAAGCCTTCGAACGGTGGCTGACCAGCGACCAGTGGCGGGATTTCATAGCGCCGGAAACACCGTCCCCCGGAAAGCCTGACGACAGCATCGACTGGGGCTTAAGGCTGTCATTGTGGCGCGAGCATGGATCGTGGCCGGCGTCGTGGGGTGAAAAGCCGGGAAGGGATGGGTGTCAGGTGCCGAGGGAGATGTTGAAGACTGAGCAACTTTGAGGCGCGTTCCCTTGTGGGCAATCGTTCGCGCAAAAATCGTGCAATTGATATACTGTGTCCGAAAATTACTGAAAATCTTAAATAAATTTTATTATTGGAAGTTGTCCCCTTGACGCAATTAGTGAAATTATGACTCGCGTTGGTCGCCGACTCCATGTTGAGATACTCGGCAGATGCAACTCTACCACGACGACGCGCACGCCCTTATTGCGGCGGAGAAAGAATTATTTGACGTGAAGCCGTGGGAGCGCAAGGCCTCCCGCGATGGACGATCTGCTATTCTTCAATTTGTGTGCAGGGTCAGGGTCAGCGGTACCCTTCCGCAAGGCCTAAGGTTTCGCGTTGTTACATTTTCTAGCAACCCGAACACGGCGACTTTCCAACTCGAAATGGAGGGACCGTCAAAGCGTGAGGCACTGATACTTTACAGATTGGATTGGCGTCCCCCTACAGCCCACGGTAACGGGCGAAACGGGCCTCGAGAGCTGTGGGATTTGGTGTACCCTCCTCTGCAAACTCACGAACATGTCTGCACTGACCATCTCTCGGCGACAGAGGGCAAAGTGCTACGTGGAGGGGTACAGGCGGCAAGAAAAATTGAGCCGGATTTTGAGGACTACATTGCTGCTTTCCGGTACGTTTGTGATAGACTTAAAATCGTGAACGGGAACAATGTGCCCGAAAAAGATGCGCAACCGGACTTTTTTTGATGTCCATTCAGGCCGACACCTTTGAAGATATTGCGCAAGCAGTATCAAAACTCATTCAGGCATATAGGTCCGGAGAGCGGACAATTGTGTCTACACCCGTGATGTTTCCGAGCGGAGCTTTTGCGGGTGTGAGTGTATTCGGCGCTGATCATCGGTGCATCGTCTCGGATTTTGCCCTCGGTGCGGGCGAAGCGGATCTTCACGGTGCATCAGACTTTTATGACGCAAGCGCTCGCGATGCTGCGAAATGGTTTGGCATTGAATATGACGGAGCGAACCTGCTGGCGCGCGATGTCGACATAAGTCAAGTTGCCGGAGCGGTCGTTGCGGTCGCTAATGCATCCGCTGCCGCTGCTAGTCGTGCTGCGACGCGAGCAGCGGAGGCAAGAGATAAATCCAAAAACGCAGAAATTTTTGCCATACTAAAAGACATTTTTGGGGGACAGCACGTCAACACGAAGTCTGACATCAAGGGCCGAGATGCCGTATGGGAGGCCCATAACGTCGTCACCCTGCATGGCAAGAAGGCTGTCTTTGAGTATGTCAGCAAGAGCCAAGTTTCCATCGCTAGCAAATTCATGATGTTTTCGGACCTTGTCAGGCTAGACGAGCCACCAACCCTGAACGCTGTGGTAGCGAACACAGACGACATCGGAAGCAAGGGAGCTATGCTTAGTGACGTGTCCAACGTCATTGAGCTGGGAGCCGACCACGGCATCTACAAGAAATATGCGGGAATTAGATGATTTCCTTAATTGGGGATTCGGTGCCATTTCATCAAACCCCGAAAGCTAACCCTCACCCCACCCCAAACACCCGCTTGCCCTTCGACGGATGCAGCACCTCGACCCGGCTGCCGCCGCTATCGACATAGATCACGGGATAGCCGGCGAATTCCTTGATCGGCCGCTGGTCGCGATAAGGTCCCCAGCCATTCAGCACGCCCAGCCCATGCGGGAGGCCCTTGACGATCAGCAGATGCTCATAGTGGTAGGCGCTGAGATAGATCTTGATTTCGATATGACCGGTGTCGCGAAGGCCCCGCACCATGGTGCGCAGGCGCTCGACCGTCTCCTTCGGGGTAAGCGGACCGGGCACGGCGCCACCACCGCTCAGGCGGCGACAGGCTGGTAGCAAAGGTAATCCTGCTCGCGCTTCCGCGTCATCCTGTCGATAAAGGCCACAAAGCTGTCGTCGTCCTCGATGGCGTAATAGGGATGGCCGCGATACCGGTCCTGGGTGATCGGCACTTCGGTTCCGGCATCCAGTTCCGCGATCATTTCTCCGCACAGGTCGTCTATGTCGTCGTGCGTCAGGTAGATGGCGATATCGCCCTGGCCCTCGGCTTCCAGCCGGTCGAGAATGGCGTCGAGCCGCTGGCGTGAATGTATCAGCATCGTCGATACCCGCTTCTGCGAGACAGTATCCTTCGGGACACGGCGCTTTCGGCGCCCCGGCGAGGTTAGCTTCGTTGCCTGTAAAATGTCTGTCCGCGCCGAAGCGCCGTTTTGCGGGATCATCATCATGCTGCTTCTCTTTCCAGGCTGCGCAGCCACATCTTGAGCAGCCGCTCGTGTTCGTGGTGCAACGGCGTGACCTTGATGTCCGGCGTATTGGCCAGCACGCGGTCGATGCGCGGCTGGCCCGCCACGATGACGCTGTAGGCGAAGCGCACATCGCTCGACGGACGCCGGTTGCTGCGCGTCGGATAGGTCGTCTCGATCCGGCGCTCCAGCTGGCCGATCATGCGCACGTCACGCAGGTCGAAGGCCATGCCGTTGTGGTCGTACGGCCAGGACAGGCGCGGAGCCTGAGGCGCGCGCGACCGCAAGGCCTGCCCCAGTTGCGCCACGGCCAGGCGGCTGCGTTCGGCGTCGCCCGGCGCGAAGGCGTTGAGCTTCTTCACGAAGGGTTCGGCGTCGCAGAACCGGACCTCGACCTCGAATCCGCCGGTCATGTTGGTTTTCAGACGCTCTTCGACCTCGGTGACGGCGGACAGGTCGATGAAGGCGTCGAGGATTTCGTAGAACATAGCGGCCCTCTCACAACGGCATTTGCGCCTTATGTTCCTATTTTGTTCTCAAGCCGCGCCGCCGTCAACAGGCCGCAGGTTGTAATTCTGTGGATGGCCAGGCGTGCCCTTATGTTTAATAAATATTCAATAACGGCGTTGCGTGGATGCCACCGAATACCCATTTAAACGCCATCATGATCTTAACGGAGGAAACAATGGGACGTGCAAAAGAAGACTGGTTGGAACATCAAGAAAATCTGGCGAGGGCGGGTGGATTTCTCGTCAAGATGGGCACCTTGTCCGCATGCGAGGCGCATGGCGACCTTTATGACGGCGATGGCGATCTTGAAGCGGCATATAAACGAGCGGCCTATCTGCATAAGCGTGGCGAACTCGGATTCGGCGATGACTTGTCGCAGCGCGAAGTTACCGATCTTCTAAAAGAGGCCTATGAAGACAACGCTGGCGTTGATGTCTGTCCTCGTTGTGATTACCTCCTGGGACAGGACTAGCACACGCACCAATAGATGGTCAGGCATAAGCCCGCTTCTCTACCACCGGCCGCAGCAGGCCCGGCGCGGTCGGCGTCATCAGTTCCGGCATGGGCTCGCAATCGACCCAGGGCTTCCACTGGTCGCGGCCAAGCAGGACGGGCTCACGCGTGTGGAGGCTTTCCATGTCGGCGCCCGCCGCGCGTGTCAGGACTGTAAATGACGTCACCGGGCCGTCCTCGGTCACCGCATGGTCCCACAGACCCGCCAGCACCATGGGCTGGTTGTCGCCGCGCCGGATGCAGAAGCGCTGCTTCTTCTTCGGATCGTCCGGATGTACGCCCGACCATTCCCAGAAGCTCGACACCGGCACAAGGCAGTGCTTGTTCTTCCACGGCCCGCGAAAGCTCGGCTTTTCCGCCGCTTCCTCGATCTTGGCGTTGAAGGTCGTGGCCTTCCAGTCCTTGATCGGCCCCTTGAAAAAGCTTGGGATCAGCCACCAGCGCGCTTCGATGGCCTTGTAATCACCGGCCTTGCCGCGCAACCAGACAGGATAGCTGTTGGTCGGGCGGATTTCGCGCTCGAATAGGTCGGGCTGCACCGGTGGCGGAATGGCGTTGAAAATCTCGTAGAGCTCTTTCCACGTCTCGGTATTTTCGCCTTCGTAACGTCCGCACATCTGGCAACTCCGTTTCGCACCTTACCAATTAGGTGAAGATTACCAAAAACGAAGTCAAGGGATGGCGGCACAAGGCTGTAACCGATTTCACTTCCGCCAATCGCCAAATCCCGCTATCCACCGGTACGCATGACCGGAGGTCCGTCATGCCTGCATCCTGGGGAAAATCGTATCTTGTAGCGGCCTCGCTGCTGGCTTTAAGCGGTGCAGCGAATGCCGCCATAAAAACCCACCCTACACCTGGGGCCCCGGTCCAGGCGCCGATTTCACATGCGGACTCAGAGCCCAGGCGGGTGCCGAGACTGTGTAGGGCAACGGTATCTCCGTCGAGTCCGTTGCGTC
>FTCT01002930.1_pt1 | contig 12894 bp, 15 predicted proteins | sample 1658881 | NCBI WGS metagenome assembly FTCT01 (sample SAMEA3914864, study PRJEB12502) | metagenome | biome: forest; material: soil | place: USA | collected 2012-03-12 | depth 0.3 m | reverse complement strand
TTTGATTTTTGGGCATCTCCATGCCCGGCATGTCGGACATGCCCGATTGTGCGAAAGCGGGGGCGGCGGTAAACGCCGTCATCACCGCCAGCGCGGATGCTGTACGGAAAAGCATATCTATCTCCTTGAAACGATTGACGGGGGAGGGCGTCAAACGGTCTGCGGAGGTCTGGGGTCTTGCGGGGTGACGATGCCGGTCAATGTCGCGATGGCTTGCGGCTCATGGCGCAGCGGCGAGGCGATGAGTTCCCGAAGGATGAAGCCTTGGGCGGGCAGGGCCGCCGGCTGGCTGCAGCACGGCATCAGGCTGGCGTCGGGCAGGGGCGCGGGCGCTTTATTATGATGCATCTGATGACAGGCGGGTGCGTCGCCCTGCGGCATGGCGTGCGCCGTCGCGGTCAGGCCGAACAGCAGCCAGATCACCGCCAGCAGGACGTGCAAGGCCTTCACGACGCGGACTCGGTCTCAGAGCGGCCGAAGCGCAGCTTGCCGAGTGTCGCCGCCAGGCCTTCCAGCGCAGACTCGGGGCGGAACGGAAACTTTGCCTTGACCTTCTCGTATTCCATGACGCCGTCGATATTGCGCCTGACCTGTTCGGCCTGGGCCTCGGCGCCGCGGGAAAGCCGTGTCAGCATGGCCGCCGCCAGGATTGCCGATACGATGGTGCGTTTCGAATAGTGGTTTTCGTCGAGCGCCTTGTCACCGGTCAGCCGCCAGATCAGATCGGCCGTGTTCCACATCAGCCGGCGGTGCAGGTCGAGATTGACGGGCAGCATCAGAAAGCCCTCGACGCGATGCGCCAGCTTTTCCTCGCGTGCGAAGGCGTCGATCCTGAGGTTGATCAGATGGTTGATGCGTTCGCGAATCTTCATGCCGGGCAAGGCCGAGACGACGTCGGCGCGCTCGAGCTCGGCGTCGTGGCCTCGCCACAGTATGGCCGCGATATCGGAAGCGCCGCCCGGCGCGAGCAGGTCGCGTTCGCCTTCCGACATGCCGGCGGCCTTGGCGCCGGCGTGGAAGCTCATGCGGTTCAGCCCCAGTTCGGGCACGAATCCGGCCACCGCCTGGGCCAGGCGGGCTTCGGCGGCCTTAAGATCAGACAGGGGGGCGGACTGGCTCATCCTGCGGAGTTTAGTTATTTGCATGCGCGAAGCCAAGGCCCGCAAGCGTCACAAAGTGTCGCGGGCGGCTGAAAAAAGCGCGTCCGCCTTCGCTTTTAACAGGTTCTGTGGCTGGACAGATGCCCGCGTCTGATGTAATCAGGCGCCCGATCGTCCCGCAGACAGTCGTTTGCGGGACAACTTGTTTTCAACATTGGCGTCAGGGAACCGGCTTGGGCGCGGGCGGGTCTCCGGTTACAACCGCCACACAGCACCGAATGGAGAGAGACCTCTGGTACAGATTTTCGTCCGTGACAACAACGTCGATCAGGCCCTCAAGGCCCTGAAGAAGAAGATGCAACGTGAAGGTTCGTTCCGCGAAATGAAGCGTCACGTGCATTATGAAAAGCCCTCCGAAAAGCGCGCCCGTCAACAGGCTGAAGCCGTGCGCCGCGCCCGCAAGCTGGCCCGCAAGCGCATTCAGCGCGAAGGCGGTGTGACGGCTGGCCGCTCGAAGGGCTGATCGTCACGGATCGGACTGACCACAGGGTTTTTGTTGCGTTGCAGCAAAACCGGTCTATATAAAACGCCGGGGCCTCGGGTTCCGGCGTTTTGCTTTTGGGGTAATGATAGATGGCCAGCGGAGCCCGTCCGGCGGAATTGCCGGACCCGAACGATCTCGCGGTGCTGACGACCGCCATGCCTGCCGACACCAATCCGTCGGGCGATATTTTCGGCGGATGGCTGATGTCGCAGATGGACCTGGCCGCCGGCAATATCGCGGCGCGGGTGTCGCGCGGCCGGGTGGCGACCATTGCCGTCGACGGCATGCTGTTCCTGACACCCGTCCAGGTCGGCGACGAGGTCAGCGTCTATGCGAAACTGATGTCGGTCGGGCGGACCTCCATGAAGATCAAGGTCGACGCCTATCGCCGCCTGCGCGAAAGCCTGGAAAAGACGCGCGTCACCGAAGGCACCTTCACCTTCGTCGCCATCGATCTCAACGGCCGCCCGCGCGCGGTTTACGCGTGAGGGTGACGGCGGTTAACCCTTAAGCGCTTTCCTCTTCTTAAAATTATGTTAAGAATGGGGCGTGGCGCGAGTCCGGTTTACCCGCCGATGCGTCATCCGGGAAAAAACAAAAAGGGCCGATTATGCGCACAACGTCTTTCATGGGCCGTTTTCAGGAGTGGCTCGGCGAATGGAGCGACGGCAAGACTCGCATCTCGCTGGTCCTGGTCCTGGCTGTGCTGATGGGCCTGCTTCTCGGCATGGTCGGCTATACGGTCATCAAGGCCGTGTTCTACGACCTTTTCCCGCGTCCGCCGATCATCGACTATCATGATCCCGCGCAGGCGGCGGAACTGCTCAAGACCGATCCCGTCGGCGCCTATTGGGTGATCGCGGTGTCGTGGATTCTCGGCACGATCGGTGGCGCCTATGTGGCGGCGCGCGTCGCCAAGATGGGGCAGTTTCCCGGCTGGATCGCCGGCGTACTGCTGGCCGCCTTCTTCCTGTGCGACCTGTTCTTCCAGCCCAATACGCTGCTGATCTTCGCCCTGTGCCCCGTGCTGACGGGCCTCGCCGCCTGGGGCGGCGGCTGGCTTGGCATGTACGTCACCGTGCGCAAGCAGATGCGGTCCGAACGCGCCAGCGCGCCGGTCATTGCGCCGGAAGTCACCGATACTGTGGTGGAATGACGATCCTCCTCCCCGTCGCAGATGGGGAGGTGTCAGCGTAGCTGACGGAGGGGGCGTAAGCCACCCGAAGCCTAGGCGAAGGGTGGCGAAGCGAAAGAAAGAAGACGCTTTCTTCGCGTTGAAGCAGACCCCTCCACCCCTTCGGGGTCCCCCTCCCCATCAAAGACGGGGAGGAGATTTTCCTACCCCTTCGGCCTTGCCTGGATGTAGATTACCCTGGGTGCGCGATCGAGCGTGATTGTCCGCGCGTCCGGCATCGCGGCGGGCGTAAAGCATGGCGTGCCGACAGGCACATCGCCCGCCTGCTTGATTCCCGGCAGGACCACGGTCTTTCCGTTGGCCAGGGTCGCAGTCCCCGACATCACTCCGGCAAAGCACGCCGTCTGAAAATCCGGCACGGCCATGGCCAGCAGGCCGGCGGCCTTTTTGGCGCCGGCGCGCGCTTGCTCGATACTGGCCTTGAGCGGCGCGGTGTCGTAGGTCTTCGCCAGATCGATCGTCGCCGCGACGCGCAGTGAAATCCCGAAGCGCGAGCCATCGGGCGCCTGGATCGTCACCGGCGTCTTGGCCTTGAGGTCGGCCAGCGTCGGCTGCGGCAGGATTTCGCCGTCAGCGGCGATCGTCAGCGGCACATTGCCCGACGGACGGTTGAGCGTCATGTGGACGTCGGACGTCCGGGCGCCTTGCGTGCCCACGACATAGCTCAGGTGATAACGGTCGCGCGTATTGGCCGGCAGGTCGAGATAGGTGTCGAGATACGGAAAAAGCGAAGGCGAGGGGATCGCCTTCGACTTTTCGGCGCCCGCAGCGCCCGTGGCCATAAGACTTGCTGCAATAGCGGCGGCGAGGATGAGACGCATGGGTACCTTATTTCGGCGGTGTGTCGAACAGGACGATGGACGGCGCGCCGTTGAGCGTAATCCGCGTGGCCCCACCGAAGGCCGAGGGTTGGAAGTAGGGCGTGCCGGCGGGATACTCGCCCGCGCTGTCGGTGCGCGGCAAGGGACGCTCCTGGCCGCCGACCGTCACCGTGCCGTTGCCAGCACCGACGAAGTAGACGCGGTCGAGTTTCTTGATCAGCATCGAAAGGGCGCCGGCGATCTTGCCCATGGCGGCATTGCCCTGCTTGATGCCTGTGGCCAGGCCGACAGCGTCGTAAGTGCGATTGTTCGGCTGCGTCGAATAGACGTGGATGCGCATGGCGTAGGTGCCGGTCGCCGGGCCGCTGATCGTGATGCGCGCGCCATTGTTCAGTTGTTCGCGCGTCGGCAGCGGCGTGATGCGGCCATCGTGCGCCACGCTCAGCGTTTGCGATCTGGAGCCGTCGACCAGGGTGATATGGACCTGCGACGGATCGGCATTCTTGATGCGCGCCGTGTAATAGAGATTGATCTGCGACCGCTCGGCGGCCGGCAGGTTCAGGAAGCCCTTCAGTCCCGGAAATGCGTCGGCGGCTGCGGCCGACTGCGTCGAGACGCCGTTTTGGGTGGTGACCGGCGGCAGCTTCTGTCCGGCGACCGCCGGCACGACAGAACTCAGCAGGCCGAGGGCAAGCGCGCCCGCGGCAAGTGTACGCTTCGTTTTCATAGAGGTCTCACCTTGCAATCATCGCCCCCTTGCGTTGAGCGATGCCTATCATACGAAGGGCATTGTGCCAAATTATGGCTGAACCCGGCATGAATAAGCAGGGGGACATTCAGGAATGGATTGTTCTTATACCTCCCCGCTGGGCAGGGAGGTCGGGTATGCGCAGCCGGAGTATAGCTCCGGCAAGTGCAAGACGACTGAGCCGTTGCGTAAGCAATAGTCAAGGAGATGTGGTGGCGGGGGCGGAGAAGACGCGCGAGCCGAGCATGTTTCCTCTATGCCCCCCACCGTCATCGCCCTCGCATACGCTCGGGCGCTGCCACCTCCCCCGCCGAGCGGGGGAGTATAAGCTTTGGAGTTACAACCCTTTGACGATCCCTTCGACCATCTTCTTGGCGTCGGCGAACAGCATCATCGTGTTGTCCTTGAAGAACAGCTCGTTTTCGACGCCGGCATAGCCCGCCGCCATGCCGCGCTTGACGAACAGAACGGTGCGCGCCTTTTCGACGTCGAGGATCGGCATGCCGAAGATCGGCGACTGCGGATCCGTCTTAGCCGCCGGATTGGTGACGTCGTTGGCGCCGATGACGAAGGCGACGTCCGCGGTGGCGAATTCGCTGTTGATGTCCTCCAACTCGAAGACCTCGTCATAGGGCACGTTGGCTTCGGCCAGCAGGACGTTCATATGGCCGGGCATCCGGCCCGCCACGGGGTGGATGGCGTACTTCACTTCGACGCCTTCTTCCTTCAGCTTGTCGGCCATTTCGCGCAGCGCGTGCTGGGCCTGGGCGACGGCCATGCCGTAGCCCGGGACGATGATGACCTTGGACGCGTTCTTCATGATGAAGGCGGCGTCGTCGGCCGAGCCCTGCTTGACGGGGCGCGTCTCGACGCGGCCGGCGCCGGCCGCCGCGCCCGTGTCGCCACCGAAGCCGCCGAGGATGACCGAGACGAAGCTGCGGTTCATGCCCTTGCACATGATGTAGCTGAGGATGGCGCCGGAAGAGCCCACCAGCGCGCCGGTGATGATCAGGGCGATGTTTTCGAGCGTGAAACCGAGCGCCGCGGCGGCCCAGCCCGAATAGGAGTTCAGCATCGACACGACGACCGGCATGTCGGCGCCCCCGATCGGGATGATCAGGGTGACGCCCATGACCAGGGCAATGGCGAAGATCAGCCAGAACGCCCATTTGGCGTCACCGTGCGTGGCGATCAGCACGCCGATCAGCGCGACCAGGGCCACGCCCAGCGCGATGTTGAGCAGGTGACGCGCCGGCAGGATGATCGGCGCGCCCGACATATTGCCGTTGAGCTTGGCGAACGCGATGACCGAGCCCGTGAAGGTGATGGCGCCGATGGCGCAGCCTAAGCTGAGTTCGATCAGCGACTGCGTACGGATGGCGCCGGCGCCGTCGTCGATGTGGAAGGCCATGGGCGAGAACAGCGCGCCCAGCGCCACCATGCAGGCCGCCATGCCGACCAGGCTGTGGAAGGCGGCGACCAGCTGCGGCATCTGGGTCATGGCGACCTTCTGCGCGATCAGCGTACCCGCGATGCCGCCGACGGCGATGCCGCACAGGATGATGACGACGGTCACCGGATCGAGCGCGCCCTTGGTGAGGAGGTTCAACAGCGTGATGCCGACGGCGATCGCCATGCCGGTCATGCCGTAGAGATTGCCCTGGCGCGACGTTTCGGGTGACGACAGGCCGCGCAGGGCCAGGATGAACAGGACGCCCGAGATGAGATAGGCGAGGGCGGAAATGTTTGCGATACCCATCAGAGTTGGCCCTCGCTTTTGATTTGCTCTAACGCTTCGCTCTTTGAGAGCGGGGCCGAGATATTTGCGATACCCATGATTATGCGCCTTCCTTCTTCGCGGCCGGCTTTTCTTTTTTCTTGTACATGGCCAGCATCCGGCGCGTGACCATGAAGCCGCCGAAGATGTTGACCGCCGCCAGCGCCGAGGCGATGCCGCCCGCGCCCTTGGACAGCCAAGCCGAAACGTCGGAGCCTTGCGCGGTCGCCGCCGCGGCGATCAGCGCGCCGACGATGATCACGGAAGAGATGGCGTTGGTGACGGCCATCAGCGGCGTGTGCAGGGCCGGTGTGACGCTCCACACGACGTAGTAGCCGACGAAGATGGCCAGCACGAAGATGGCCAGGCGGAAGATGGTCGGATCGACGAGTTCCATGGGTGCGTCCTTTACTTGGCTTGCAGCGCGGGATGGACAACGGCGCCGCCGTGCGTCACCAGGGCCGCCTTGAGGATCTCGTCCTCGTGGTCGGGATTGAGCGCGCCGTCCTTGTCGACCAGCAGGCCGACGAAGGCCAGCAGGTTCTTGGCGTAGAGCGCCGAGGCGTCCGAGGCGATACGCGTGACGATGTTCGAGAAGCCGATGATGCGGACGCCGCCCGTTTCAACGACCTCGTCGGCCTTGCAGCCCTCGACATTGCCGCCCTGCGGCGCGGCCAGGTCGATCAGGACAGAGCCGGGCTTCATGCTGGCCACCTGGTCGCGTGTCACCAGGATGGGGGCAGCCCGCCCGGGGATCAGGGCGGTGGTGATGACGATGTCCTGCTTGGCGATGTGCGACGTCACCAAAGCCGCCTGCTTGGCCTTGTATTCGGCCGACATCTCCTTGGCGTAGCCGCCCGAGGTCTCCGCCTGCTTGAACTCCTCGTCCTCGACGGCGACGAACTTGGCGCCGAGGCTTTCGACCTGTTCCTTGGTGGCCGGGCGCACGTCGGTGGCCGTCACGACCGCGCCCAGGCGCCGGGCCGTGGCGATGGCCTGGAGGCCGGCGACGCCGACGCCCATGATGAAGACCTTGGCGGGCGCGACCGTGCCGGCGGCGGTCATCATCATCGGGAAGGCCTTGCCGTATGCCGTGGCTGCCTCGATGACGGCGCGGTAGCCGGCGAGATTCGCCTGCGAGGACAGGGCGTCCATGACCTGGGCGCGCGTGATGCGCGGGACAAACTCCATGGCGTAGGCGGTGGCGCCCTTGGCGGCCAGCGCCTGGACCGTGTCCTTTTCGCGGTGGGCGTCGAGCAGGGCGACGACGACGGCGCCCGATTTCAACGCGTTGATTTCGTCAGTCGACGGACCGCGCACCTTGAGGACGATATCGGCGGCGCCAAGGGCGGAGGCAGCGTTCGGCGCGATCGTCGCGCCGGCGGAGAGATAGGCGTCGTCGGTAATGGCCGCGCCCAATCCCGCGCCCGTTTCGACCGCCACTGTCAGCCCGGCGCCTGTCCATTTCTTCACGGTTTCCGGTGACGCCGCGACGCGGGCCTCGCCCGGCCAGGTTTCCTTGAGAATGGCGATAGAGACGGCCAAGATCATACCCTCTTCACTTAAACCCTGACACCGGTTTCCTGGGGCAGGGTTTGTTGGCGCCGATTCGTATCTGGTAACGATTGCAACCGGATATGACGGCGTTATGCGTTTTGGCGTCCTGTATGGGGAAATGCCGCCAAAGTCAAAGCGGTATTAACGATTTTCCGTGGACGGACGGCGCCTAGGCCTTGTCCCAGGCCATGCGTACAAGGGCGACAAGGCTGTCATCGATATCGGCGGGGGAGGCCAGCGGCAGGACCGATTTCAGCCGTTCGGACCACGACTCGTTTTTGGGAGCGGTGAGACGCGAATCGCTTTCCGGCGGAACGGCCAGTCCCAGGCGCACGGTTCCGCCCTTGAGGGGCTTGAGCGCCGCGAACTGCACGTTGCGCGACCAGGCCGTATAGCTCTTGCGCTGCGTCATCAGCACGTCGGGGATCGAGGCGATCCTGGCTTCGAAGGCTTCGAGGAGGGTGCGGGATTGCGGATCGGTCCACAACATCGCGCGCGCCTGGACGGGATCTTCCCATGGGTCGGCTTCGGGCCAGGCGGCGTTGACGATCTGGCCGGCGCGGATCATCGACATGCCGTACGCGTCTTTCAGCCAGGCCTCGCGTTTGCGGCGCTCGGTCTCGGGGCAGTCGCGCATGACGATCCTGACCCACTCGTCGAGCGGCTTGCCGGTGTCACGCTCCAGGCTGGCCTTGACCGAGGCGAACCATTTCTCCTGGCGAGGGGTCAGGTTCGCCATGGCAATATCAGTGCGCGTCAGGCTTCTTCTTGAGCATCAGCCAGCCGACGACGGCGACGACGATCGCCACGATCAGGGAGGTCAGGAAGCCGACACTGGTGCAGGTCAACAGGATGACGAAGGTCAGGACCACGGCCAGATGATAGCTGCACCACTTGGTGAGCGTGACGAACAGCTCGAAGCTGTGGCGGTGCTGGTGGATATCCATTTCGCCGTGAACGTAGTCGTTGTGCGAAGAATGGTGATCGGCCATGGATGCGTTTCCTGAAAACTGTGTTCTTGTCCGGTCTTACAAAGCCGCGATGATTTGGTCAATCCTGCCGCAGCGGCGATCGGTTCTAATCTATACCGCCCCGCTTGGCGGGGCGGGGGACCGCACGAGACAGCGCTTGCGCTGGCGAGATGTGGTGGTGGGGGCGGAGAAGACACAGACTGCGGAGTGCGGGGCTTCGCCGCCTCCCACCGTCATCGTCTTCGCGTGCGCTCAGACGCTGCCACCTCCCCCGCCAGCGGGGGAGTATAAGAGAAAGATGCCGCCGCGGCATCAAACCAATGCTTCGAACTGGTCGATCAGACTATCCAGCCAAGCGGGGGAGTATAAGAGAAAGACGCCGCCGCAGCATCAAACCAGCGCTTCGAACTGGTCGATCAGGCTCTCCAGCCGATGGCAGCCCAGCGCCCAGAACTGCTTTTCGCGCGGATTGAGTCCGAACGGCTGCAGCGCCTCGACATAGGTCTTCGTGCCGCCCGCCGCCAGCAGGCCGCGATAGACCGCCGTAAAGGCGCCCGGGTCCTGGCGGCGCTTTTCCATCAAGGCCGACACCAGCAGGTCTCCGAAGGCATAGGCATAGACATAGAAGGGGGCGTGGACGAAGTGGCCGACATAGGCCCACCACACTTCGTAGCCGTCGTTCAAGGTAATCGCGGGGCCTAAAGACTCGCCCATGACCTCGAGCCAGATGGCGTTGATCTGGTCGAGCGCGACCTCGCCCGATTGCCGCGCCGCGTGGAACTTTTCCTCGAAGCGGTGAAAGGCGATCTGGCGGATCACCGAATTCAGCCCATCCTCGATCTTGCCGGCCAGCAGCGCCTTCTTGTCTTCTTTAGAGGCGTCGGCGACGAGATGCTCGAACACCAGGCCCTCGGCGAAGATCGACGCGGTCTCGGCGAGCGTCAGCGGCGTGTCGGCCAGGATCGAGCCCAGCGGCTGGCACAGGGTCTGGTGGACGGCGTGGCCGAGCTCGTGCGCCAGGGTCAGGACTTCGCGGCGGTCGCCGGTGAAGTTCAGCATGACGTAAGGATGGCGGTTCGCGGTGACCGGGTGGGCATAGGCGCCCGACGACTTGCCCGGACGCGGGGCGGCGTCGATCCACGGCTTGTCGAAGAAGGTGCGGGCGCGCGCCTCGAACTCGGGCCCCATCTGGGCAAAGCTGTCGAGGACGATCTTTTTGGCGTCTTCCCACGAATAATGCTTCTGCGGGGCCTCGGTCAGCGGCGCGTTGCGGTCCCAGAAGTCGAGCTTCGACTTGCCCATCAATTTTGCCTTGAGCGCATAATAACGGTGCGACAGGGCGCCATAGCTCTCGCCCACGGCCTCGGCCATGGCGTCGACCGCGTCCTTGTCGACCTCGTTGGCCAGGTGGCGCGACGCGGCCGGGTCTTCGTACTTGCGCCAGCGGTCCTCGACCTGCTTCTCGAACGCCAGGGTATTGAGCGCCAGGGCCAGGACTGGGGCGTTTTCCTTCAGCGCCTGGCTGAGTCCTAAAGCCGCCTCCTTGCGGGTCTTGCCCTCGGGCGCGGACAGGCGGGTCAGGGCGTCGTTGAGCGTCAGCTCTTCCTTGCCGACGTGCGCGCGCAGCCGGGCCAGCGTCTCGTCGAACAGGCGCGACCATTGGCTGACCGCCGGGGCGCGTTCCAGCATCAGGCGTTCCAGTTCGGCCGACAGTTCGTGCGGGCGCGAGGCGCGGATGCGACGCAGCCACGGGCGCCAGCGCTGCGCCTTGTCGGTCATCTTCAACGCCTGCTCGATCTCCCAGTCCTCGAGCTTGTTCAGTTCAAGGCTGAGGAACAGGCTGTCGGCCGAAATCATGGCGGCTTGCGTGCGCAGGTCGCTTTCCAGCTTGCCTATGCGCGTATCGTCGCGGTCGATCGTCGAGGCCAGCGTCGCATAGGCCAGCGCCCCGCCCATATCGTCCATGGCCTTCTCATAGAGGCTGGCGGCCTGGTCGATCAGCAGCCCCAGCCGTTCCGGATTGGCACGCGCCGAGAGGAACTGCCCCTGCAGCTTCGCCAGTTCCTTGATGTGACTGGCGCCGGACTGGAAGTCGGCGGCGATGCGCGGGTCTTCCGGCCCGGAATAGAGGTCCGAGAGGTCCCAGATCGGCAAACCGGTGCCGGAATGGAGCGGAATCGTGCCTGAGGCGAGTGTGGCTAAATCGGTCATGGGCCCGACATAAGCACGAGTCCCGAAAAAATCGAGACAGAATCCCCGGTTGTAAACCGGTTTTTCACCCCGTTCGCGTAAGGTCTGTCCCAAAATAAGCCGGATCGCAAAAACGCAGACCCGGTAATCGTGATGACGAATGGGTGTAGAAGATGGCCAAAACGATCCTGATTTGTGACGACGATCCGACGCAGCGCCGGCTGATCCAGGCTGTGCTTGAGCGCGAAGGGTTCGCCGTCCTGCACGCCGAAAACGGCGCCCAGGCGATCGAGCGTCTGTCCACGACCACGGGGATCGACGCGCTGATCCTGGACCTGGTGATGCCGGGGCAGTCGGGGATCGACACGCTGAAGGAGATCCGCGCCGCGGGTATCCGCACGCCGGCCATCGTGCTGACGGCGTCGGGCGGGATCGACACGGTCGTCAAGGCCATGCAGGCCGGTGCCCAGGACTTCTTCATCAAGCCGGCCTCGCCCGAGCGCATCCTGGTCAGCGTCAGGAATGCGCTGCAGATGGGCGACCTGTCCGCCGAGGTCGCGCGCCTCAAGAAACACACGGCCAACCGCACCAGCTTCGACGACCTGATCGGATCGTCGGCCGCCATGCAGATGGTCAAGCGTCTGGGCGAACGGGCGGCCAAGTCGTCCATTCCCGTTCTGATCCTCGGCGAAAGCGGCGTGGGTAAAGAACTGATCGCGCGCGCCATCCAGGGCTCTTCGGAACGCGCCGGCAAGCCGTTCGTCGCGGTCAACTGTGGCGCCCTGCCGGAAAACCTGGTGGAATCGATCCTGTTCGGCCACGAAAAGGGCTCGTTCACCGGCGCGTCGGACAAGCACCTCGGCAAGTTCCAGGAAGCGAATGGCGGCACGCTGTTCCTCGACGAGGTCGGCGAACTGCCGCTCGACATGCAGGTCAAGCTGCTGCGCGCCTTGCAGGAAGGCGAAATCGACCCGGTCGGCTCCAAGCGCCCCGTCAAGGTCGATGTCCGCATCATCTCGGCGACCAATCGCAATCTTTCCGACCAGGTCAAGGCGGGCGCCTTCCGCGAAGACCTGTTCTACCGCCTCAACGTCTTCCCGGTCGAGGCGCCGAGCTTACGCGAACGCCGCGAGGACATTCCGGCCCTGGTCGAGCACTTCGTGCGCCGCTTCAATGTCGAGGAAGGCAAGCGCGTCACCGGCGTGTCGGCGGAGGCCATGCACCTGCTGGCCGGTTACGAGTGGCCGGGCAATGTGCGCCAGCTGGAGAACACCGTCTATCGCGCCATCGTCCTGGCCGACAGCCCGTACCTGCAACCCTTCGACTTCCCGGCGATCAGCGGTCAGGCCATGCCGATGCCCGCACCGGTTCCCGCGCCCGGCGCCCGCGCCGTCCAGGAGCATATCGAGGCCATCAGCGCCATGCCCGACGCGCCGGTGCGCATCCTCGACGAGGCCGGCCACCTGCGCAAGCTGGAAGACATCGAGCGCGACCTGATCGAACACGCCATCGGCGTCTATGCCGGCCACATGTCGGAAGTGGCGCGCCGCCTCGGCATCGGCCGCTCGACCCTGTACCGAAAGGTCCGCGACTGCGGCCTCGAAGGCCTGGTCAAGGAAGTCGGGTAAACCGGTTTATCAAGATTGATTTTAACGCCCGCCGGGAGACCGGCGGGCGTTTTTGCGGAATGGCATGCTGCGTGGAAACGCTGCTTTTAAGAGGTCCACAGATTACACAGATTTCGCAGATTTTTCAGTGTCTTGGTATCTAGAGCATTGTGACTTTGGATTGAAGCGGGCGTGCCAGCGACGAAGAAGTCCCCCTTCCGTCACTCGCTCCGCTCGCGCCACCTTCCCCGTAGACGGGAAAGGAAGTTATTTGACTCACTCCTTCCCCGTTTACGGCGGATCGAGCGAAGCGGAAGTATAGCTTCCGCGAGAGAGGGGCTGGGCCGGCGCAAGCCGGACCAGACGGAAGGGGGAAAACCCAGC
>FTCT01005517.1_pt1 | contig 12946 bp, 13 predicted proteins | sample 1658881 | NCBI WGS metagenome assembly FTCT01 (sample SAMEA3914864, study PRJEB12502) | metagenome | biome: forest; material: soil | place: USA | collected 2012-03-12 | depth 0.3 m | reverse complement strand
GGTCTGATAGACCCGCATAGCCGGCCGCGTCGGTGGCCGGCAGATTGTCCAGCAGGATCGATACCCCGTTGGGCAGTATGAGCCGCTGCCAGACGACGAGCGCCCTGCTCTGCCCGAACGCCACCACGCTGTCATAGCTGCCGACGAGCCTCGAGCCCTGCGGGATCAACAGGATCTTGCCGCTCACGGTGTCGAACACGTTCTCGGTAACCTGAGCGGTCACTAGGCCTGGCAGGTCGGAATTGAGGCCCGTGATCAGGCCGGCGGCGATCACACTGCCGGCCATCACCACACAGGGCGACGCCGGCGCCATCAGGCGGTGGGCGTTTGTGACGTCCGATGTCGGCCCCCGCTCCATGAACGCCAATTTTTGCTGCTGGCGATTGGGATCCTTGGCGGATTCGGAGGGCTCGTCGGGAACGCCGGGCGTGGCGAGCGCGGCGGGCGCCATGCTGGTCGGCGGCGATGGCGAGGAGGTCTGGACCATCACGCCGGCCTCTCGCGCCTGCTGAACCTGAGCGGCCAATTTCTGGCGGTCGGCGTCGGCCGCCTGCTGGACCGCGGACGGTTCGGTCTGCTCCGGACCGCTCCCCTGGCTGAGACGTCGGCGTTCCTGATCGACAACCGCGTGGCCAAGATCGCCCGGCAAAGGCGGCCCCAGCTGGGGAACTGGACCCTTGGCGGCGTAGTCGCTTGGCAAGGACGCGACCGCCTCGGCCGGAGCCCGGCGATCATCGACGACTGGCTCCTCTGATGGCTTTGCCAGATGGATCGTCCGGGGACTGAGCGCTAGCCAGGCGAAGGCTGTCAGGCCGATCGCGCCTATGGCGGCCGCACCGATCAACAGACCCCGCCGGAAACGAACGATCGGGCGCGGCTTCGCCCTCAAGCTCAGCGTCTTGGGCGGCGACTTGCCGCCGGTTTCTCGCCCGGCGTCGTCGCCGTCCCCCTGGACGTCATGGGGCGCCTCGGTCATGGCCGTTGGACCTTGGCCGCGCCGTCGGTTCGGCTGATCCGCACGACTTGCTGGGGATCTTGGCCCAGACGCAGCTCGGCCGCGCCAAACAGCCGATCGACGATGTAGTGGGCGCCCCGCACCCGGTAATTGACCAGCTGGCTTTCGCCGACCGGACCGACGACGAACAGCGGCGGCGCCTCGCCTTGATCAAGACGAGCCGGAAACTCGATATAGACCTTGTTGCCGTCATCCCAGGCCCGCACTGGCCGCCAGGGCGGGTTGTCGCCGGTGATGGCGTAGCGAAACCGGATCGCGTCCACCGCCACGCGATCGTCGAGCGGTGCCGCAGCTTCCGCCTCGGCGTTCTGGCGCTTGAGCGCTATCAACCGGTCGGTGGGATAGGTCCAGGACACGGCGGCCATGGCGGTGGCGTCGGTGCTGGACAGCGCCAGGTGGTAGGCGCGCCGATCGGTGGTGATGACCATGTTGGTTGTCAGGCCCGCGGCGAATGGTTTGATCAGCACATGGACCTGTCGGGTCTCGCCCGCGCCGCTGGTTGTGTCGCCAATCACCCAGCGCACGGTATCGCCGGCCGAGACGGCGATGAGGTGCTCGCCCGGCTCCAAGGCGACATCGCTGACCCGCTCGGGCGCGGTGTAGAGCCGATAGAGCGCCCCATCGGTCCAGGGGTAGACCTGGACCGCATTGATGTAGCCGGCGGTGCTTGGCTCCAGGGTCGCCGCGCGATTGGCTGCCTCGACACGCGCCCGAGGCGGACCAGCCTCGCCCCGCACGCTGGGCGGCGGCAGGAGCTGACCCGGCAGCGGCAGAGGCTTTGGGACCTCGACGACCTGCACCGGACGCGGAGGCTCGGGCTCGGCTATCGCGGCGACGAAGCTGGCCTGATCGTAGCCGATCGCCGGCGGCGGGGCCGCCGCGTGCGCGCAGGCGACCAGCGTCGTCGAGCAGACCAGCGACGTAAACATCTTGAGGGTCATGGCTGAGGTTCTCCTTGGATCGTGGAAGCAGGAGGCGACGCCGCCGCGCCGAGCGACGCGGCCGTCTGCGGCGACGACGGCAACGGCGGCGGCGGCGGTGGGAAAACGTCAGGCTTTGGCGCGGGCGGCGGGCTGTCGGTCTCCTGCGACCAGTCGACGCCATCGACGTAGAGACCCGACGGATTACGATCGAGCTGAGCCTCGGTCTTGGGCTTGATGTGCTTGAGCGTCAGGATCGCGGTCCAGCGCTCTGTCTTGGCCAAGGCACCGCGCTCGAAAGTATGCTCGGTCCAACGCACCTGGAAGGACGTCGGCGAGGCGCGCACCACGCTGGTAGGCTGCACCAAGACGGTCTTTTCGCCGAAGCCTGCGAGTGGCTTGTCGGCCCGACCGTAGCTGTCGAAGAACTGGCGGCCGTTCTTCGTGAGGTGGTCGTAGGCCTTATCCCAACGCTGTCGAACAACGACGCCATCGGACGACAACGATCGCACGTTCTGAATGAAGTTGCGTAGGTCCTCCGCGATCTGGGCGTCGCCGGGCTGGTAGTTCTGCTCAGCCGGCCCCACGGCCCGAACCTCGCCATTGCGGTCGACCTCGACGACGTAGGGGGTGATCTTGCTCTGGAGGCCTTGCAGGACATTTCCGCAGACCGAGCCGCAGGTCAGGGCGAACAGGCCGAAGAACGCCCGCCGCCAATTGTAGGCCTGGACCCGCGCCGACCCGATGCGCTCGTCCCAGAGCTGGCCGGCGGCTTGATACGGCGTTTCGGGCGGCGGCGTGCGCCCATATCGCTGAGGGGTTCGCTTGAAGAGCACAGCTTAGTCCTCCTGGCTGAGGTCGGGGTTGGCCGGCGCGCCGGGGCGGTCGCCGTCCTTGAGAGTCTGGACGGCGACGTGGTGACCCATGCCGGCCGAACGGTTTGCTTGAAGGTTTCGGGCCCACGCCGGCGGCGCCTCGCCGGGCGCCGGTGAGCCGCCCGACACGCCGGAGACGGGGCTCGTACCGCCCGTCGCGCGCCAGGCGGCCGCCCGGCCGTCCTGGGCGCTGGCCTGCAGCGCCTCGCCAGCGCGGCCGGCGACGTCGCGCATCCCGCTGATCGCCGCGCCGCCAACGGCGCGGCCAACGCCGCTTAGGCCCGAGGCCACGCTCTTTACGCCGGCGACCATGGCCTTCATGCCGGTCTCACCCGAGGGACCAGTCATCCCCGACGTCGCCTGGCGAAGCTGGTAGGCCGCGCTCGCGCCCATCGACGCGCCGGCGCGGACTGCGGCTAGGCCGCCGGCTCCGGCCATGCCCAGCGCCTTGGCGCCGAGCATCGCAGCGCCTCCGCCGAGCATGGCCGCACCCGCGGCCGTGCCCACCGCAGCGCCAGCGCCCAGTTGCGGCGCCCCCGAAACCAGGCCTGCGGCGAACCCCGGTCCGAAGATGCACATTCCCGCCAACGTCAGGGCGCTGAGCAGCAGCGTCATGGCCGCCGAGAGATCAGGATCGGTCCCAAGGGTGGACAGGAAGGTATCGAAGAACGTGTTTCCGATGCCGACGATCACCGCCAGCACCATCACCTTCACACCGCTGGAGATGACGTTGCCCAGCACGCGCTCGGCCAGGAAGCTGGACTTGTTCCAGAAGGCGAACGGCACCAGCGAAAATCCCGCCAGGCTCGTCAACTTAAACTCCAGCACGGTGACCAGCATCTGGATCGCCATGACGAAGAAGGCCAGGACCACCAGAACCCAGGCCAGCAGCAGGATGAAGATCGTCAGGGCGTTGGCGAAGAATTCGGGGAAGCCCATCATCTGGCTGGCCTTGTCGAGCAGCGGGTGGGCGGCCGTGAAACCGACGCCAGCGAGCTTTCCCGGACGAAGCAGGTCCTGTGTCGAAATCGCGTCGCCGCCGGCCGTCACGCCCAGATCGGCGAACGATCGGAAGATGATCCCGCTGAGCGCGGCGAAATTGTTCAGGATGAAGGCGAACGCCCCGACGTAGAGGACTTTCTTGATCAGTCGCCCCAGTACGTTGTCGTCCCCCTCAAAGGTCCACCACAACGCCGCCAGGGTCACATCCAGGGCGATCAGGATCGAGGACAGGTGACGGGTCTTCGGCCCCAGCAGGCCAAAGCCGCCATCGATCAACACGGCGAAGGCCGCCATCATTCGGTCGATGATGTTGAGGTCGGGCGCGACGTCCACGGCAAGGCCCTTTCGCTAGAACTTCCGGCGGGGCTAGTTGGGGGTGTAGGCCGAGGCCGAGCCGATGAACTGGCGGGTGGCCAGGCGGCCGGCCTCCAGCACCTGGGCCTGGCGGGCGCGTTCAAGTGCGTCAGCCCGACCCTGGGCGGCGATGAGGGTCTGCAGTTGCTGGTCCTGCTTGATGGCCAGGGCCTGCAGCTGATTGGCCGCCTGCTGGGCTTGAAGCTGCCCGCTCGCGCCCTGGCTCTGTCCGATCAGGGCGCTGATCAAGCCGCCGTCGGCTTGGACGTTCTGCACAACCTGGGCCTGGACCTGGAGCGACTGACGATAGCCGTCCATCGCCAGGGCGGCCTGGGCGCGGGCCTGCTGCACCCGTTGGCTGGTTGTCGCCGCTCCGTCCAGCGTCGCGGGAAAAGCAGCCGCCAACACCGCCTGGGTGGAGGTCAGATCAAACGCCATGCCCTTAGCCTGGGCCATCAGGGCGTCGATCCGCTGCAGGTCGGTCTTGATGGCCCCAAGCGAGCTGTAGTCGAGCGTCTTCAGTTGCCGAGCCATGTTCTGCAGCATGCTCGCTTGGTTCTGAAGCGCCTGGATCTGGCCGTTGACCTGCTGGAGGGCGCGCGCCGCCGACAGGACGTTCTGGGCGTAGTTGCTGGGGTCGAACACCGTCACTTGGGCGTTGGCCGGCGCAGCCGAGATCACCAGGGGCGCGACGATGAGGGCGGCGACGCAGACGCACGTCGCCAGAGGACGCCGGGTCATGGCATGAACTCCTTGTGGGTTTGAGAGGAAACAAAGTCGGTGATCAGCGACGCGGCCCAATCCAGGCCGCGGGCGGCCAGGAAAGCGGCCGCGAAGTCCGTCTCGGCCTGGTCGGCCAGAACCTTGTCGATCAAGGTCTGGATCGCGGGGTCGGAAGCGCCGCAGATGGCCAGCGCCACGGGCCCCAGACCGAGCTCGAACAGGCGATTGCCTAGGCGCGACTGCAGGTAATAGTGGCGCTTGGGCGTGGCCCTGGCGATCAGCTCGATCTGCCGATCGTTGAGGCCGAAACCCGCATAAGCCGTGCGCGACAGCGGCTCGATCGCCCGGTCGTTGGCCAGAAAGACGCGTTGCGGGCAGCCATCGATAATGGCCGGGGCGATGGCGCTGTCGGTGATGTCGGCCAGCGATTGGGTGGCGAACACCACCGCGACGTTGCGCTTGCGTAGATCCTTGAGCCATTCGCGGATGCGCGCGGCGAACAGCGGCGTATCGAGGAACTTCCAAGCCTCGTCGAGCACCAGCAGCGTCGGCCGGCCATCGAACCGCGCTTCCAGACGATGGAAAAGATAGGTCAGGACCGGAGCGACCACCGATGGCGTCTTGATCAGGGTTTCGGTCTCGAAGCACTGGACGTCGCTGAGATCGAGGCCATCTTCGGCCGCGTCCAGCAACCGCCCGAACGGGCCGTCCAGCGTGTAGGGCGCCAGGGCCGCCTTTAGGGCGTTGGACTGGAGCAGCATCGACAGCCCGGTGAGGGTCCGCTCGGCGGCCGGCGCGCTGGCCAGGCTTCCCAGGGCCGACCACAGCGCCTCCTTGGTCTCAGGCGTCACCACCACGTTCTCGCCCGCCAGCAGATCGCCCAGCCAGTCGATCGCCCAGGCGCGCTCGCCCGGCTCGTCGATGCGCCGCAGAGGCTGGAAGGCCAATCCTGCGTCCGCCGCCAGGCCGTGATGGCGCCCGCCCATGGCCAGCACCGCCGCGCGAGAGGAGAGGCGTTTGTCGAACACGTAGACCTGGGCGCCGGCGTAGCGCCGAAACTGCAGTTCCAGCAGCGTCAGGAGCACGGACTTGCCGGCCCCGGTCGGTCCGGCGATCAGTTGGTGGCCCACGTCATCGACATGGGTGGAATAGCGGAACGGCGTTGAGCCGCTGGTCACGGCGTAGAAGGTCGCCGGCCCCTTCAGGTGCGGGTTCCCCGCCTGCCCGGCCCACACCGCCGACAACGGCATCAGATGGGCCAGGTTCAGGGTATGGATCAGCGGCTGGCGGACATTGGCGTAGACATGGCCGGGCAGCGATCCGAGCCAGGCTTCCACCGCGTTGGCCTGCTCGCGGATGCAGGTGAAGCCAAGGCTGCCTAGAATGCGCTCGACCTGGCGGACTTTTTCCTCGGCCGCGTCGCGATCGGCGTCGAACACGGTAAGCGTCGTGGTCAGGTAGCCGAAGGCGACATGGTCGCCGCCCAGTTCCTGCAGCGCGAGGTCCGCGTCGACCAGCTGATTGTCGGCGTCGCTATCGGTCAGCGGCACGGGCTCGTTGCTGATCACCTCGCGCAGGATCTGGACAACGGACTTGCGCTTGTTGAACCATTGGCGACGGATCCGGCCCAGCACCTTGGCGGCCGCCGGCTTGTCCAAGGTGATGAACCGCGTGGACCAGCGGTAGGCGAAGGCCTGGTGGTTGAGGGCGTCCAGCAGCCCCGGTCGGGTGGTGTTGGGAAAGCCCAGCACCGTCAGGGTGCGCAGATGATGTCGGCCCAGCCGGGGCTCGATCCCGCCGCTCAACGGCGTGTCGACCAGCAGGCCGTCCAGGTACATCGGCGTTTCGGGGACGCTCACGCGGTGGCGCTTGGCGGAGACCGCGCCGTGCAGGAAGGTCAGGGTCTCGGCGTCGTCGAGGGGGCGGATCAGCGGCATGAAGCCGGCCAGAAGATCGAGGATCCGGTCGGTCTGGGCGATGAACGCCGCCAGTTCCTGGCGCCAGTCACGCCCTTTGTCGCCAGCCTCGCGCTCGATCAGCATCCGCTCGGCCCGGCTGACCTGGTCGGCGGTCGGCAGATAGAAGAAGGTCAGGTGGCAGCGGCTTTCGAACAGCTCGCCGCGGCGACCATCGAAGCCGCCCCGGCGCTCCTCGTCGACCAGCCAGGACGCCGCGTCGGGAAAGGCGCTGTCGGGATAACCCAGGGCCGGCGCGCGCTCGGCGTCGAAGAACAGCGCCCAACCACTTCCCAGCCGACGCAAGGCGTTGTTGGCCCGCGCGCAGACGGCGACCAACTCGGCCTCCGTCGCGCTTTCCAGATCGGGACCGCGGAAGCGGAAGGTGCGCTGGAGGCCACCGTCCTTGTTCAACACCACGCCGGGGGCGACCAGGGCGGCCCAGGGGACGTGATCGGCCAGGCGGTCGGCGGTGTCGCGGTATTCGCGCAGGTTCAGCATCTCAGCCACCCCTTCTGGCGAAGGTGACGCATCAGGACCGGCGCGAAGTCCGGGTCCCGCTTGGCGGCGAACACCGCCAGGCTATGGCCGATCACCCACACCACCAGACCCGGGATCCATTGCTGGAGACCAAGGCCAAGCGCCCCGGCCAGGGTGCCGTTGAGGATGGCGATCGACCGGGGCGCGCCGCCCAGCAGGATCGGGGCGGTCAGCGCCCGATGCAGCGGGATCTCGAAACCCGCGACACCGGAACTGGACGCCCCCACGTTCGAAGGGATGGCTGGACCGGTCACGCGACCAGCGCTCCGCCGCCGAACGAGAAGAACGACAGGAAGAAGCTGGAGGCGGCGAAGGCGATGCTGAGGCCGAAGACGATCTGGATCAGCTTGCGAAAGCCGCCCGATGTCTCGCCGAACGCCAGGGCCAGGCCGGTGCTTATGATCACGAGCACCGCGACGATCTTGGCGACCGGGCCCTGAACGGACTCCAGGACCTGCTGCAGCGGCTCTTCCCAGGGCATGCCGGAGCCGGCGGCCTGGGCCTGGGCGCTGATCAGCAAGGTGACGGTGGTGGTCAGGAGCAGCGGGCGCGGATCGCGCGGCGCGCATGAAGTCGCACGGCGAATCATAAGATTTCTCCGTCTCTTAGGGCTTTGAGTTGAGGAGGGTCGAGATCGACGACGACGTAGTCGCCGGCGGAGTCGAGGCCCGAGACCCGGGCGAGGCTCTCGACACGTCGGCCGGTTCCCCGGCCACGTATGAAGACCAGGAGATCGACCGCCTCGGCGATCAGCCGGCGCGGTACGGCCACCACGCTTTCCTGCACGAGCTGCTCCAGGCGATAGAGCGCCGAGCGCGCGGAATTGGCGTGGATGGTGGACAGGCCGCCTGGATGGCCGGTGTTCCAGGCCTTGAGGAGATCGAGCGCCTCGCCGCCGCGGACCTCGCCGACCACGATGCGGTCGGGGCGCAGGCGCAGGGTCGAACGCACCAGATCGGTCATGCTGACGACGCCGGGCCGCGTGCGCAGCGCCACGCAGTCGGGCGCGGCGCATTGCAGTTCGGGCACGTCCTGCAGGATGACCACCCGCTCATCCTGGTCGGCGACCTGCGCCAACAGCGCGTTGGCCAGAGTGGTCTTCCCCGCCGAGGTCGCCCCGACGATCAGGATGTTGAGGCGATCGAAGATCGCCTGACGCAGAAGATCGGCCTGGACCGGCGCCAGGACGCCATCGGCCACGTAGTCGTCCAGGGTGTGGATACGGCTAGCGGGCTTGCGGATGGAAAAGCACGGCCCAGCCGACACCGGCGGCAGCACGCCTTCGAACCGCTCGCCTGTCAGCGCGCCGTCACGCGGCGGCAGGTCGCCGCTGATGATCGGCGCGCCGGCATGGACCTCGGCGCGGACGTGGCTGGCGACCAGGCGGATGATCCGCTCGATCTCGGCGGCGGCCAACACCACGCCGGTGTCGACCCGCCCCTCGCCCAACCGGTCCAGGCGCAGGACGCCGTCGGGATTGACCATCACCTCGACGACCACCGGATCGGCCAGGGCCGTCTGGATGGCCGGCCCCATGGCGGTTCGCAGCATGGCGCGTCGACGCTCGACGGTTTCGGGCTGGACGAGGCTCATCGCGCGCCCTCCCCGTCCTCGTCGGCGCCCAAGGAGGCGCGGCCGCTGGCCAGCTGTCGGCCGACCTGATCGACGAAGCGCTGGAAGCGCTCACGCCCCACCGCCTGGGCGGCCTTGTCGGCTTCGGGCAGCGGCGCGGTGACGGTCAGTTGGTAGCGGACGAAGAGCGCCAGGCTTTCCAGCAGCACCTTCTGGTCGCGTTCGAGCCGGCTCAGCTGGCGGCTCATCCGGTCGAGCCGCATCTTGAACAGCGCGTCCATCTCGCTGGCCGCGCGGCGGTCCAGATAGGCGCGCAGGGCGTCGGCGACGATGGCCGACTTGGAGGTTCCCGGCTTGCCGCCCAGGCGGTCGAGGGCCTCGGTCAGGCTGTCGTCGAGATAGAGATGATGGCGGGGCTTCATGGCGCCGCCCCCTCAGAACGCCGGCAGCAGGTCGTCGTCGCCACGACCGGCTCCTTCGTTCATGGCGTGGGCGCGAGCGATCGGCTGGCCGGCCTGGGCGCGGTCCATGGCTTGGCGATCGGCGATCGCGTCGCCATCGTCCTCGGCCAGGCCCAAGCCCAGCTCGGCCTCGTCGGTGGTCGAACGGGCGACGACCTCGTCGAACAGGCCCGGATGGCGCTCTTGCTGCAGCCCGCCTTCGGATCCGGCCTCCAGGTCGTCCTCGGCCTCGGTCGCCAGACCCGCATGCGGTCCGCGCACCTGCCCGCCCCAATCGTCGCCGCGGGCCGGCGGGCGATCGGGATAAGGCCCCTCGCTCAGGACCGGCGGCGGCGCGATGCGCCGGGTGAAGTTGCGATCTTGATAGTAGCGCAGCTTCTTGGCGCGGATCGGCGCCAGGCCCGAGACCAGGACCAAGGCGTCGTCGGGCGGCAGTTGCATGACCTCGCCGGGCGTCAGCAGCGGCCGGGCCGTCTCCTGTCGGCTGACCATGACGTGGCTGAGCCAGGGCGACAGGCGATGGCCCGCATAGTTGCGCTGGGCGCGCAGTTCGGTGGCCGTGCCCAAGGCGTCGGAGATGCGCTTGGCGGTGCGCTCGTCGTTGGAGGAGAACGCGATTCGGACGTGGCAGTTGTCCAGAATGGCGTTGTTCTCGCCATAGGCCTTGGAGATCTGGTTGAGGGACTGGGCGATCAGGTAGGCGCGGATGCCGTAGCCGGCCATGAACGCCAGGGCCGTCTCGAAGAAGTCCAGCCGTCCCAGGGCCGGGAATTCGTCGAGCATCATCAGCAGCTGATGCTTGCGGCTCTTTTTCGGATCGCCCTCCAGGCGCTCGGTCAGGCGCCGGCCGATCTGGTTGAGCACCAGGCGCACCAGGGGCTTGGTGCGGGAGATGTCGGAGGGCGGGATGACCAGATAGAGGGTGACCGGCGATGGCGCATCGACCAGATCGGCGATCCGCCAGTCACAGGCGCTGGTGGTCAGGGCCACCGTGGGATCGCGATAAAGTCCCAGAAACGACATCGCGGTCGACAGGACGCCGCTGCGCTCGTTCTCGGACTTGTTGAGCACTTCGCGGGCCGCGCTGGCCACCACGGGGTGAACCCTGGGCGCGTCGGCCGTGCCCAGATGGTTGGTGGCCATCATCCGCCGCAGGGTGTGGGCGAACGAGCGCTGGGGGTCGGACAGGAAGGTGGCGACCCTCGCCAGGGTCTTTTCTTCCTCGGCGTAGAGAACGTGCAGGATCGCCCCGACCAGCAGGCTGTGGCTGGTTTTTTCCCAGTGCGACCGGCGCTCCAGAGCCCCTTCCGGGTCGACCAGCACGTCGGCGATGTTCTGGACGTCGCGGACCTCGTCGGGTCCCTTGCGCACTTCCAGCAGCGGATTGTAGCGGGCCGAGCGGGCGTCGGTCGGGTTGAACAGCAGGCAATGGGAGAATCGGGCCCGCCAGCCGGCGGTCAGCGTCCAGTTCTCGCCCTTGATGTCGTGGACGACGGCGCTGCCGGTCCACGACAGCAGGCTTGGGACGACCAGGCCCACGCCCTTGCCCGAGCGGGTCGGCGCGAAGGCCATGACGTGTTCGGGCCCGGCGTGGCGCAGGTAGTCGCGATCCAGGCGGCCGAGAAACACGCCCTCGCCGCCAAACAATCCCGCGGCCTGCGCTTCGCGCCGGCTCGCCCAGCGCGAGGACCCGTAGGTGGTGACCAGACCGGTCTGACGGGCGCGCCAGAGCGAGCCGGCGATGGCGCAGGCGCAGCCGAAAAAGCCGCTGGCCCCGGCCAGCAGACCCGCCTTGTTGAACACCGACGGGGCGTAGGCCTCGTAGTGATACCACCAGTCAAACAGTTGCCAGGGTCGGTAGATCGGCTGACCGAACGGCGCGGCCCACGGCGCGCCCAGTTGCGCCTGGTAGCCCAGCATGGCCGCGGCCCACTGGGTGGAGGCCCAGACGCCCAGCACCATGATCGCGAAAACCGCGAAAATCTGGCCGATGAGGAGCTTGGTGGGAGTCACGCGCCTGGTTCCGGCGCCCGGACCGCAGGAGGCGGCGCGAGGCGGATCCAGATTCGATTGGGGGACGAAAAACCCTTACGGCGCTTACGTCCCCGCTCACCGCATCAAGATACAGTCTGGCCCGGCGAGCTGGTCGGCGCGGCCTGAAGACAGGGCCGGGCGTGTCGTTCGACGGCGCTGTGGTCTCTCAAACCTGACCGCGCTCGGGCGCGCCGGAAGTCCGCTTGGCCGGAAAGGCGAACACCGGCCCTCGTCTTTTCGCCGTCGCGACTCGGGCTATTGGCCGCGCATGACCTTTCCCGAGATCGACCAGATTATCGACACCATGGTCGCCGAGGCCGCCAAGACCGGCAGCGACCATCAGCTGCCCGGCGCCATCTTCCTGCATCCGGACCACTATGTCGGCAACATGTCAGGACCGAGATGACGACCATCGGCCGGGGCATCCGGTATCGCGGCGTCCGCGTCCTGGTCTCCCGCGAGTTCAAGTCCCGCGTCGTGGCGCGAGTCGATCTTGAACGCGATGTCGGCGATTTCGAGCCCATTACCCCGCAAGCCTAGTTGAGGCGTCAAGCCCGGCCGCCGACCTATCGAACGGCGGACGTGCGTGGCTTTCTGACGCTAAGATGGTCGCGTGCGTGTCGCGACGCTCCAGACTTTGGGCTCGGGCGGCACGGGTGGTTTCGGCTGCAATTCGACAAGGGCCTGCCGCACGATCTGCCAACCGCCGTGCAAGGCAAGCCCCGCCATGATCATCGCGACCGCCAGGTCGGGCCAACGCGTTCCAGATCCCACCACGCCTAGGGCCGCTAGCAGCACCGCGAGATTACCGATCGCGTCGTTTCGCGAACAAATCCACACGGACCGCATGTTCGCGTCGCCGGTTCGGAAGCCGTAAAGCAGGACCGCCACGCCCAGGTTCGCCGCCAAGGCGATGACGCCCACGACACCCATCACATCCGCCTTCGGAACTTCGCCGCGCCAGGCGCTCCACAAGGTCACGCTCAAGACCCAGGCTCCGAAAGCCAACATGGTCACGCCCTTCACGAGGGCTGCTCTCGCGCGCCAGCTCAGCGCTAGACCCGCCACGCTAAGGCTGATCGCATAGTTGGCGGTATCGCCCAGGAAATCGAGCGCGTCAGCCTGCAACGACGCCGACCCCGCCTTCAGGCCCGCAAGCGCCTCGGCCAGGAACATCGCGCCGTTCACAGCCAGCGCGATCCACAGGGCCAGCTTCCAACGCCCGCTAAGCGCGGCCTGGGCTGGAGCGCAAAGATCATCGCCGCAACAATTTCCCATGGATCAATTCCAGACTCGACACGGGCTCTTGCATGCACCCTGTAGTCACTACAGGGTCAAGCCATGTCTGGAAGCATTGTTTCAATCGGCGATCTGTCGTCCGCCACCGGCGTGGCGGTGGAGACCATCCGCTATTACGAGCGCATCGGCCTGATGCCGTCGCCGCCTCGAACGCGGAGCAACTACCGCAGCTATGACGACGGCCATGGGACCCGCC
>FTCT01001177.1_pt1 | contig 12974 bp, 10 predicted proteins | sample 1658881 | NCBI WGS metagenome assembly FTCT01 (sample SAMEA3914864, study PRJEB12502) | metagenome | biome: forest; material: soil | place: USA | collected 2012-03-12 | depth 0.3 m | reverse complement strand
TGCCCAACGGCAATCCCAGGCCAGGACCCAAGTTCGACTACAAGCTGGCCTGGTTCGAGCGGCTGATCGCCCATGCCGCAGAGCTCGGGGCCAGTGGCGCCCCGGTCGTGCTGGCCGGCGACTACAACGTCGTGCCGACGGAGGCGGACATCTACCAGCCGCACAGCTGGCAGGACGACGCCTTGCTGCAGCCGCAGGTCCGGGCCGCCTTCCAGCGTCTTCTCGACCAGGGCTGGACCGACGCCCTGCGGGCCATCCATCCGGACGGGCCGCTGTGGACCTTCTGGGCGTACCTGCGAAACCGCTGGCCGAGCGACAAAGGCCTGCGCCTGGACCATCTGCTGCTGACCCCAGACCTCGCCGGACGCCTTGTCGACGCCGGCGTCGATCGCTGGGTCCGGGGCCAGGATGAGGCCAGCGACCACGCCCCGGCCTGGATCGACCTGGACCTCTAGTGGCCGCCTTCGACCCAGGGCACGCCGGCGGCGCGGAATGCCTCGGCGAGCGCGGCCTCCAGGTCCAGCGACTCCCACTGGCGCATCGGATTGAGGTGCTCGGTCAGCGCCGGGACCAGCCGGACGCCGAAGCGCTTGGCCGCCCCGCTGGCCTTGTATCCGGTCTTGTGCTGGTCAAAGCGCAGGTCCGGATCGCGCGAGGTCTGACCGACATAGAGACCCCAGGGATCGGCGCGCCGCGGGTCGTGGAGCAAGACGACATAGACCGAATGCTTGGCGCCCTTGGTTCGACGCGTCGTGGCCTTGAAGGTCAGCGCCGCGCGCTCGGCCTTCGACCACCAGGACGGGCCGCTGGGATGAACCATGCCCTTCAGCCTAGGGGGCGAAAGCTTGAACGCCAATCGGCCTACCTAGGCGGAATTGAACGCCAGACCTTGGCTTCGCCGGCGCCTTTCAAAACGCCAGCGAAGCCAAGGTCGCCGAAAACTGGAGCGCTCGTGACAGGCGCTCCACCGACCACTCAGGCCGGCTCTGCGGCAACGTCCGCCCGATAGGTGGTGAAGTCCGTATACCAGCGCTCCGTACCGCCCCAGAACGCGTCGCGCACGTAGTGGGTCAGCGGATAGCCGTGACGCAGGCGCTCGGGCAGATCCGGGTTGGAGGTGAAGTAGCGGCCGAACGCGATGGCGTCGGTCTCGCCCCGCTCCAGGGCCGCCTCGGCGTCCGGGCCCTTGTAGCCGCCGGCCGAGATGATCGCGCCCTTGAAGATCTTGCGCAGGAACGCCGAGGCGACCGGCGGGTGGTCTTCGTGCAGGGTCTCCACGCCCATGACCCTCGGCTCGATGACGTGCAGATAGGCCAGCGGGAAACGGTTCAGCTGCTCGGCGAAATAGCCGAAGGTCGCCTCCGGATCGCTGTCGGAGATCGCACCCCATTGACCGCTCGGCGAGACGCGCACGCCCACCCGGCCCGGGCCCCAGACCGAAACCACCGCCTCGATCACCTCCAGCGAAAAGCGGGCGCGCTTTTCGACCGTGCCGCCGTAGGCGTCCGTGCGCTTGTTGGTGCCGTCCTGCAGGAAGGTGTCGAGCAGGTAGCCGTTGGCGTTGTGGATCTCGATGCCGTCAAAACCCGCCGCCTTGGCGCGGATCGCCGCTTGGCGGAAGGACTCGACAAGGGCCGGGATCTCCTCGATCTCGACGGCGCGGTGCGGCGAGACCGGCACCCAGCCGTCCTGGGTCAGGGCCTGGCCGTCGAACGGCACGACCGACGGGGCGATCGGCGCCTTGCCGTCGCTGAGATCGACGTGGGACTGACGGCCGTCGTGGCCGATCTGCATGACGATCAGGCCGCCCTTGGCGTGGACGGCGTCGACCACCGGCTTCCAGCCCTCGACGTGGGCGTCGGTGTAGATGCCCGGCGCACCGATATAGCCGCGGCTGTCATAGGATGGGTGGGTGCTCTCGGTGATCAGCAGGCCGCCTCTGGAGGCGCGCTGGCCGTAGTAGTCGACCATCATGGCGCTGGGGGTGTCGTCGGCCTGGGCGCGCAGGCGCGTGGTCGGCGCGTGGACGACGCGATGCGACAGCTTCAGGGCGCCGATCTCGACCGGCGAGAACAGCTTATCGGTTTGCGGGGCCTGGGTTTGCGCCAGCGCCGCGTTCTGGGTGGTCATGATCATCTCCAATGTCAGCCTCGAGCGGCGCGACGGAGATCCCGGGACCACTTGCAGGCACGGCCCCGCCAGCGGGCCGGAATGAATGGCGAGCGGCGGAGGGGATCCGGCGGGGATCGGCGCGGGCGTCGCTGCGGGGCTAGAAGTGGCCCCGCCCGGGCGCTGCAGTAGACGGGCGCAATGCCCAACAGTACGGACAACTGTGTCCGCAATCCTCAGCGGACAACGCGGCAGGCGCCTTCCAGGATCGAGGCGGTGCTGGGATCGGCGCTGAGCCTGCGGCGAAGCTCGGCCGAGAAGGCCAAAACCTGATCATAGGGACGATGGTAGATGCGGATGCTCTCGATCAGGCCCGCGCTGTCGTGGATGAGCAGGGTCTCACCGGCGACATAGCGGCCCTGGAAGCGCCCCTCCCATTCCAGATAGGTACGGCCGCCCAGCATCGTCTCGTTCGTGAACGCGATGGTGTCGTACATTTCGCGCGTGGCGTCGAAGAAGGCCCGCAGGTCGCGTGGGCAAAGAATCGGCTGGTCGAGGACCGACGCCTCCAGCGCGACATAGGGCGCGAAGGCCTCGGAAAACGCCTCCAGCGAGGGGCGCTTGATGATCTCAAGCCAGGCTTCGCCCGGCGTCGGTTGCGGGTCCACGGACCACTCCATGCCTAGACGGCGGGGCAAGCCCCGGCGGTCCGGGACGCGGCGAGGCCGCGCCCCGGCCGGTTCGAACTACTGCTTGGCGGCGTCTTCGATCACGGCCGCCACGGCCTTGGGCTGGGAAATGTAGACGACGTGGCTGGCCTTCAGCTCGATCGTCTTGGCGCCCGAGCGCTTGTACATCTTGCGCTCCAGGTCGGGGTTGATGGCCCGGTCCTCGGTGGCGACGATGCCGAACGAGGGCTTGGTCTTCCAGGCCGGGTTGGTCATCGGGGTGCTGGCCGACTTCACCGACAACGGGACTTGGGAGTCGGCCATGAAGGCCGCTTCGGCGGCCGGCAGGTCGGCGGCGAAGTCGGCGTGGAACTGAGCCCGGTCCAGGGTCAGGAAGCCGTCCTTGGAGGGGACGATCGACTTGGCGGCCGGCGGCATGCTGTCGCCGAGCGAGCCTAGGCTCTCGCCCGCGTCCGGCTGGAAGGCGGCGACGTAGACCAGGTTCTTGACGTTGGCGTTATTGCCAGCGCCCGTGATGATCATGCCGCCGTAGCTGTGGCCGACCAGGACGGCCGGACCATCGAGCGCGTCGAGCACGCGGGTGGTGGCGGCGATGTCGTCCTCCAGCGAGGTCTCCGGCGGCTGGACGATGCTGACCTTGTAGCCGTCCTTGCGCAGGATGTCGGCGATGGCGCGCCAGCCCGAGCCGTCGGCAAAGGCGCCGTGGACCAGGACGATGTTCTTGACGGGCGCGGCGGAGGCGGCGCCGGCGCTCAGGGCGAGCAGCGAGGCGGCGGCCAGGGCGGTGAACGAACGGATCATGGTGGTCTCCTGAGTGCCGGTCCTTGCCGGCGTGAAAGCGATGACCCACCGCGGCAAGCCCCGGCGCAGCCCTCCCCTCGCCCATCGGCGAAAACTTCGTGTGACAGCACGAAGACTTCGAGATGAAGAGCGATCCCACCGACAGTAGTTGAACCAGGCCGATGACGATTGAACGTGGCGAGCGAATAGGACCGCCACACCTTGCAATTCGTCCGGTCCATTCCTTGGACTGGGGCGGATGGAAGAGACGGGCGGCGGGCTCCTTTGGCTTGGGTCGAGAGGAGTCGTAGCCGCCGCGCGTCCTGGGCGTGATGTCGTAAAGGCCACCTTTCCGGACACGTCAGTAGCCCAAATGCCCAACGGGACGGGGCTCGACCGCGAGCCAGGAATAGCTCGGGCGCGCAAGAAGCCGGCTCGAAGCGGGGCGCGCAAAACCGGACACGCGGCGACGGCCGAAAAGGTGGCCTTTACGACATCACGCCCCGGACGGATCCGGGCCTAGTCTTTCCTCATCGAAACACGAACACCGGCGACGAAGTTCTTCGAACCCGATGAGAAGGAAAGAGCAAGACGATGTCCAAGATCTCAATGGCGATCCGCGTTCAGGGCGTCTCTTGGAGCATCGCCTGACCGCTCGGCCCAACCTGGCCAGATTTCGGACTTCGCAGTCCGAAGTGATCCACCCCGACCCCGTCTACTGGCCGACCGCATGAGCCCCAACCTTGTGCGCCAGGGGTCGGTCTTCCTCCCCGAAATCGAACCCAAAGGAACTCGATATGTCCAAGCTTTTTGAACCTCTGAAACTGGGCGCGATCGAACTCGATCACCGTGTCGTCGCCGCCCCCCTGACCCGTATGCGCTCCGAGCAGCCCAGCGACGTCCCCGGCCGCCTGATGGTCGAGTACTACAGCCAGCGCGCCTCCAAGGGCGGCCTGCAGATCGCCGAAGCCACCCCCGTCGCCTTCGAGGGCCGCGGCTATCTCGGCGCTCCGGGCATCTATGACGACGCCCACATCGCCGGCTGGAAGAAGGTCACCGATGCGGTCCACGCCAAGGGTGGCAAGATCGTCCTGCAGCTGTGGCACGTCGGCCGCCAGAGCCACGTCGAACTGACCGGCGGCAAAGCCCCGGTGGCCCCGTCGGCCATCCAAGTCGAGGATCTGGTCTACACCTCGAACGGCTGGGTGCCGACCTCGCCGAACCGCGCTCTGGAAATCGACGAGATCAAGACGATCATCGAGCAATTCCGCCAAGGCGCCGAACGCGCCAAGGCCGCCGGCTTCGACGGCGTGGAGCTGCACGGCGCCAACGGCTACCTGGTCGACCAGTTCCTGCAGGACGGCAGCAACCAGCGCACCGACATCTACGGCGGCTCGATCGAGAACCGCACGCGCTTTTTGACCGAGGTGGTCGAAGCCATCGTGTCGGTGTGGGGCGGCGACCGCGTCGGCGTCCGTCTGGGCCCGAGCGGCACCTTCGGCACGATGTCGGACAGCAACCCGGACGCGCTGTTCACCTACGCGGTGCAGCAGCTGAACGCCTTCGGCCTGGCCTATCTGCACCTGATCGAGCCGCGCATCATCGGCGGCACCGAAGCGGCCGATGGCCTGCCCCCGGTGGCGGCCGCCCAGCTGCGCAAGGTGTTCAAGGGCCCGATCATCGCCGCTGGCGGTTTCGACGGCGAGAGCGCGGCCCAGATCATCGAAAAGGGCGATGCGGACGCGGTGGCCTTCGGTCGCTTCTTCGCCTCGAACCCGGACCTGGCCCTGCGCTTCCGCGGTAACCTGCCGCTGTCCGCCTACGACCGCGCCACCTTCTACGGCGGCGACGCCCGGGGCTACACCGACTACCCGACCTACGCGGAGGAAATCGCCGCCCAGTAACGCACAGACCCCCTCATTTCTCTCCCTCGCGGCGCCCCGGAGTCTCCCTCGCTCCGGGGCGCTTGCGCGTCCAGCGTTTCGTTGGGCAGCGTCTAGCTTACCAGCGCCTCTTCGCGCGCGGCCCGGCGTAGAGCCTGAGGTGGTTGACCGAACGCCCGCACGAAGGCCCGGCGCATCCGCTCGCGATCGCCAAACCCGGTCTCCTCGGCCACGACATCGACGGTGTGGCGACTCTGCTCCATCATCAGCCGCGCGGCCTCCAGGCGCAGGGACTCCACCGCCTTGGCCGGCGACTGACCCGTCTCGGCGCTGAACGCCCGGCTGAACTGGCGCGGGCTCAGGCAGGCCGCCTCGGCCAGTTCCTCGACCGTCAGGGCCTTGCGCAGGTTGTTGCGGGCATAGGCCAGGGCGTTCTGAATGCGATCGGACTTGGGGTTCATCTCCAGCAGGGCCGAGTGCTGGGACTGGCCGCCGGCGCGGCGGTGGTAGAGCACCAGCTTCTGGGCCACGACCCGCGCCAACTCGCCGCCGAAGTCTTTCTCCAGCATGCCCAGCGCCATATCCATGCCCGCACTCATGCCCGCCGAGGTCCAGACCGGCCCGTCGATGATGAAGATGCGATCTTCTTCCATGCGGACCTTGGGATAGCGGTCGGCCAAGTCCTGCGCGCCCAGCCAATGGGTGGTCGCCCGCCGGCCGTCGAGCACTCCGGCCTCGGCCAGCAAAAAGGCGCCCATACAGATCGAGGCCACACGCCGCGACGCCTCCAGGGCGTCGCGGGCGTACTGCAGCAAGGCCGGCGAGCCGGTGCGGATGCCGATGCCGCTACAGAAGATCAAGGTGTCGAAGGGCTCGCCGCCGAAGGCCTCGGTCTGGATGGCCATGTTCATCGAGCCGCCCAGCAGGCCGCCGCCCTCGGAGAGGTAGCGTACGTCGTAGAGCTTCTCGCCGGCCGAGACGTTGGCGAACTCGAACACCGACATGGCCGCAAAGCTCATGACCTGGAAGTTGGGGACGAGAACGAAACCGATGCGCAGCATAGCGGGTCTCCCATGGCCGAAAGGGTGGACTAAACGACGTTAGAGGGCGGGTTTGGCGAACCTAGAATGACCGGGTCGATCAACGATCGGCCCAGCCAAGGACAACCGCCGTGTATGCTCCCCAACACCAGGGCGCCGCCGTCATCACCGGCGCCACCTCGCGTCTGGGCGCCCAGTTCGCCGAACGGCTGGGCCAGCGCGGCTACGACCTGATCCTGATCGCCGCCGACGCCGAGCGGCTCCGTTCGCAGGCGCGGCGGCTGACCGATCTGACGCGGCGATCGGTCGAGACCCTGGCGGTCGATCTCGCCGACCCGAAAGACCTGGCGCGGGCCGAGCGTCAGCTGCGGCTCGATTCCAGCATCACCTTGCTGCTCAACAACGCCAGCCGCCGACCGGCGCGCTTTCCGATGGCCCAGGAGATCGAGGCAGTGATCGGCGAAGGCGCCCGGGCCCCGGCGCGGATGGTCCAGGCCCTGGCTCCGGGGTTCGTCGCACGCGGATCCGGGACGATCATCAACCTGGCCGCCGCGCCGGCGACGAGCGCCTTCGGCGGGCTGGGCCTCTATGACGGCGCGCGCGCCTTCATGCTTGGCTTCAGCCAGGCGCTGCACCGCCAGCTGGCGAGCCAGGGCGTGCGGGTGCAGGCCATCCTGCCGTCTTCGGGCGGCGAGGACGCGGACGCGCGGCGGATCGCCGAGGCGGGCCTTGCCGGCCTCGACCTCGGGGAGCTGGTGACCTGGCCCGACTGATCCGCCGCCGGACATCGCGCCTTAGGAGAAGGTGATCTGGCCGAAGTCGAGCGCGACCAGAAGCGGTTCGGGGACCATCTTGAAGGCTTCGTCATAGGCGTAGATGCGCCGGGTCGTGGGCATCATGATGCCTTGGAACTCGCGATAGTTGGTCGTGTAGTTGGCCCCGGTCGCGCCGCCCAGAATGTCGACGGTATAGTCGTGGCGGCGCATCAGCCCGTCGGGGCCAAAGTGAGTGATCTGCTGGCGGGTATGGCTGGCGACGTAGTCGGGGAAGGTCACCTTCAGGCGTCGCCAGATCTCGCCGTTCTCCTCCCAGGGCTCGATCTCTTCGGTCACGAAGCCGGGGTAGGTGTAGAGAAACGGCGAGGTCAGGTAGGTCCAGAGGGCCTCGCTGGCGAAGTAGGCCGCGTGCAGCCTGTCCCAGGGCGTCTCGCGCACCTGGCCGGCGAAGGCGGCTTCGGGATTGTCGCGCTCCTCGACGACTTGCCCGTCCGCCGTTTCTACAGTCAGGCGAGCGGGCGTGAAGACCGAGCGCTGGTCGGGACCGCCGAAGGGCGAGATGGTCACATGCTCGTGGCGGGTGTCGATCCGGAAGACCTTGTCCCGCAAGAGGCCCGGCACCTGCTTGAGGTGCCAGATGGCGCCGTCGACGTTAAGCTCGGCGCGCAGATGCGTGAACTGGTTCCAGCGGTCGAGGCCGCCATGCGCCTCGACCGCCATGTTGAGAAGATCCGTCATCGCGTAGCCCTTGCCCCTAAGCCGGTGAGCCCAGGGGCCCGGATATCTGCAAGGTAAGTTGAAGGCGGCGCATCCGGATTGAACGCCATCGGCGCCAACCAACTGCGGGCCAGGTTCAGCGATGCGAGAGCGTGTAGCGGGAGGCGGGATGGGCCCGTGACAGGTTGGGCGCCAAGGCTTTGCGGGCCGCCTCGAAGGCCTCCCAGTCGGCTAGGTCAGGCAGTGAAGGGATGGTGACCAGTTCGCCCTGGGCATAACCGGCCAGGGCCGCATCGACCATCTCGTCGGCCGACATGACGATGCCTTCGGGCAAGGCCTCGACGGGGGTCCCCGCGAGATCCCAGAACTCCGTGGCGATGGCGCCGGGCAGAACCGCCTGGACCCTCACCCCTTTGCCCGCCAGCTCGTGATGCAGCGACTGAGAGAGCGCCAGCATGTAGGCTTTGCTGCCGCCGTAGACGCCGTTGAGGGTCTCGGGCGAGATGGCCACCATCGAGGATATGTTGATGACCCCGCCGCGGCCGCGCTGCACGAAGGCGGGCGCCACCGCATAGACCAGGCGCGTGGGCGCAATGACGTTCAGGGCCAGCATCGCCTCCATGCCGGCCACGTCGGATTGCAGAAGCGGCTTGGTGGCCCCGACACCGGCGTTGTTGACCAGCAGGGTGACGTTGGGATCGGTGCGCAGGACGCTCTCGACCTGGGCGATATCGCCTTCGCGGGTCAGGTCGGCGGCGATGACGCGCACGGCGCGGCGCGCATCTCGGGTCAAGCGGCTGGCAAGGGCTTCGAGGCGGGCGGCGTTGCGGGCGACCAGAACCAGATCGTATCCGGCGCGGGCCAGGCGGTCGGCATAGACGGCCCCAATACCGGACGATGCACCGGTGACCACGGCCACGCCCGGTGACTCTTTGAACGGCATGACAAATACCTCCCATGGGCCCGTGGGCCCTTACTGCGCGGGAGGTTAGGGCTGCACGCCGAGGTAGCGAATGTCGGATACGCCACCTTTCAGGACATGACCCAAGTCCATCGGCGGCGCCGTTTACAAGATTTACGAAACTTAGCTCGAAGCCATGCCGCCAGCCGCTCAATGTTCCTCGACTGATCGGGGAGCAGTGACATTCATACCGGCCTTACTCTTGAGCGCGCCCGCGCGCTCGTCGCCCGCCCCAGCGCGCTGGCCCTGACCGCGGCCCTCGGCCTGCTGACGCCGATCGCCGCACACGCCCAGACCACTGCGGTCGACAGCGTCATCGTCACCGCCGCCAAGCGACAGACCCGTCTGCTCGACACGCCGATGAGCATGACCGTGCTGAGCGCAGAGACCCTGCGGGCCACTCACGTCGACAGCTTTGCCGACTTCGCCAGCCAGGTTCCTGGCCTCAGCTACACGGACTCCGGGCCGGGGGCCAAGCGCTACGCCCTGCGCGGCCTGCAGTCGGCCGGCGAGCCGGAAGTGGCCCTGTATTATGACGAGATTCCGATCAGCGGCCTGCCCGGCGGCTCACTGGACACCGGCGACAACCAGCCCGATTTCAAGCTGTGGGACGTCGAGCGCATCGAGGTGCTGCGCGGCCCGCAAGGCACACTTTACGGCAACGGCTCGATGGGTGGCGCCATCCGCATCATCTCCAAGCGGCCGGTGCTCGATCAATACCAGGCCGCCGCCGAGACTTCGGTCGCCGCCACCAAGGGCGGCTCCCAATCCTGGCGTCTGAACGGCCTCGTCAACCTGCCGATCGTCGCCGACAAGCTGGCGGTGCGCGTGATGGGCTACTACCGCCACGAAGGCGGCTGGATCGACGACGCCAGGACGCCCGGTATCGCCCTGCCCCAGCTCGGCGGCGACAACCTCAACTGGGAGCACACCTGGGGCGGCCGCGCCGCGATCAGCTTCCAGCCGACGGCGCATTGGAACCTCACCGCCATCGCCTACTACCAGGATCTGCGCACGGGCGAGGCCTCCGACCTCTATCCGAAATTCGCCGGCGAGGACCGCTATGTCCTGAAGACCTTCGTCCATACGCCGTGGGACGAGACGGCGCAGATGTACAACCTGATCTCGACGACGGATCTGGGCTGGGCCGACCTGACCGCGACAGGGTCGTACCAACGACGCAAGATCGATAAGACCGTCGACACCACGCGCTTCCTGCTCAGCCAGTTCGGCTGCTCGGACGCCGCCTGGGGCAAGACCTGCACGACGCCTGCGCTTGTGCCGGCCGTGGCCGATTCCAGAGAGTCGGTCGAGGCCTGGTCGGGCGAAGCGCGCCTGGCCTCCAAGACCCCCGGTCCGCTGGAATGGACGCTCGGCGCCTTCATCCAGGATAACAAGACCAGCCGCCGCAGCCAGGTCGCCAAGGCCGACGCCCGAGGCTACGGCCAGTACGACCCGACGACGGGCGACGCGATCAACCGCCTGTTCGAACGCGATAACTTCGACACCTTCGACCAGTACGCGGTGTTCGGCGAGGGCAGCTACGCCCTGACTCAGCGCCTAAAGGCCAGCATCGGCCTGCGCTGGTTCCACTCCGACCGCACCGACCAGCAGGTCGTGGTCCAGCAGTTCTTCCCCGGCCAGCCGACCGGTCCGCAGCTGCCGCAGGCGTTCAAGCAGGGCAAGCTCTTCCAGAAGTACGAACTGTCCTACAGCCTGAACGGCCAAGGCCTGGTCTATGCGCAGGCCGCTCAAGGCTTCCGGTCGGGCGGCGCGAACTATCCCGGCGGCTTCAACGTCACCGCCCCGCCCTTCGCGGCCGATTCCGTCTGGGATTACGAGGCCGGGTGGAAACTGAACCTGGCGGCCAAGCGCCTCTACTGGTCCGGCGCGGTGTTCCGGATCGACTGGAGCAATCTGCAGCAGCTCGTGCCCACGGCGCTGTTCAGCTACATCGCCAACGCCGGCAAGGCCCGCTCCGACGGCTTCGAAACTGAGGTCAGCTACGCGGCGACCTCGAACCTGACCCTGAGCGGCGGCCTGACCTACAACGACGCACGTTTGGTCGGCCCGCAACCGGCCCAGACCAACCCCGCTCTGCAACTGAAGGCCGGCGACAAGCTGGCCAACGTTCCCGATTGGACAGCCAAGGCGGGCGTGGCCTACGAGCGCCCGGTGGGCGAGGGCCTGACGGCGTCGGCGCGGCTGGACGGCGCCTTCCAGTCGGGGCGCGCCAATCTGGTGACCCACAACACCCCGGCCTACTTCAAGACCAAGTCCTACACGCTGGTGGATCTGCACGCGGCCCTGGCCAGCGACCGCGGCTGGCGCCTTGGCCTCGACGTCGACAACCTCCTGGACCGTTACGCGCCGTTGTCGGCCAAGGCCTTGGACAGCAACCTGGCCTTGACCGTCGCGGCCGCGCGTCCGCGGACCGTCAGCCTCAGCGTCAGGGTCGACTATTAGAGGTCGGCCAGGAGCGCGACGGCGGCCTTGTAGTCCCCGGTCCAGGCGCCTTCCGAGAACTTGCCCAGCGTCGCCTCGAGGAGATCGCGCGCTTTGGCCCCCTCCCCGTCCTCCCGCCAAAGACGGGCCAAGCTGATGGCCGTGCGCAGTTCCCAGGCCAGGGAGTCGGTCGCCCGCGCCTCTTCCAGCGAAGCCTGGAAAAGGGACAGAGGTGACGGCGCCAGCGGATCAGACCCGGCGCGGCGATACATCTCGCCGGCAGCGCGCAACATCTCGGGATTGCACCAGCCGCAAAGGTTCGAGGTCGCGCGCGCCGCCAGGGCCGGCGTCATCAACCGCTCGTCGACCGTCACCAGCATCTCGAGCTGCATCTGGCTGGCCAACTGCCGGATGGTGGCGTCGATGTCCCAAGTGACACCCCCGCCGCCGTTCTCGGGTCGATCGAGGACGGCCTGGAAGGCGTTGCCGATGCGCAGCCAGCGTCCAGTGGAGTAGCGCGTGGCGAAGTCGCAAAGTTCTTGGGCGTAGGTTCGCGTTTGCTCGATATCGCCGGTCCAGGCCGCCAATGGGCAGGCGCCCATGGCCAGGGCGAAGGTCACCGTGACCGTGCCGTCACGGTAGGCCCGCTCCATGCAGTCGGCCATCCGATCGCGGGCCTGGTCGGCCTTGCCCAACTGCCAGAGGCTGCGGGCCTGCAGCAGGCGCATGGAGATCTGACGGTCGAGTCCGGTATGGCTGTAGGCCAGGGGGATGCTTTTAGCTGGATGGCGAATGACCTCTTCGGCCAGCGCGATGGCGCGCTGCTGCTCGCCGGCGAACTGCAGCACCTGGGCGGCGACGCGATTGGCCAGCAGCACGGCCAGCGGATCGTCGGCGTCCCGCGCGGTCTGGAGCAGGACCTCCATGTTTCCCATCGCGCCGACGTTGTCGCCCAGCTCCAGGGCATAGATGGAGCGGATCAGCAGAGGCTCGATCTTATAGCGGGGACCCAGTTTCTCGGCGAGCGCCCAGGTCCGCTCGGAGAGTTCTTCGAGCTTAAGGCGATCGGGAGAGGCCACGAGATAGAGGTTGGTCAGCTGGCAGGTCAGCTGGAACTCCGAGCGGGCGCTGGCCACGTGACTCGAGGCGATCTCCCGTAGCGCCAGTTCCGCGCGCCGCACGAACTCTTCGACCAAGGACAGCTGCACGCCGAACGGCAGGGTCGAGGCGGTTAGGGCCGCGGCGACGGCGATGTCTCCTTCAGAGGAAAAGGCCCAGTCCAGCGCCGCGCGCACGTCGTCGATGGTGTAGCCGAACTCCGCCAGCCAATCGGCCCGGCCCAGCGTGTCCCAGCGCGTCTCGGCATAGGCCATCAGATCGCGGATGTGTTCGGCGTGCAGGCGCGCGATCAAAGGCGCCTGGCCGCTGTCGGCCAGCTTCTCGCTCGCATAGGCGCGCGTCACGTGCAGCAGGCGATAGAAGATCGAGGCACCGCCGGCGTCGACGGCCACCAGGGACTTGGTGGTCAACGCTTCCAGGGCGTCGACGACCTGGCTGATCGACAGGTCGTCGCC
>FTCT01000542.1_pt1 | contig 12987 bp, 16 predicted proteins | sample 1658881 | NCBI WGS metagenome assembly FTCT01 (sample SAMEA3914864, study PRJEB12502) | metagenome | biome: forest; material: soil | place: USA | collected 2012-03-12 | depth 0.3 m | reverse complement strand
TCAGCCCGCGTCGCCGCCTGCTGATACGCCCGAAGAGACATGCCCCAACCTCTCGTCTTCGTATTCAATCAACTTACGGCTCAGCATCAGAGCCTTGTAATATTCACGCGCCATCACGTGTTTCGAGATGGCGATGCAGTCCTGGAGGACCGCTGGGTTACGAATCACGCTCATGAACTCGTTCAGGCGTGCGGCGAATTCCTCGTAAGACTTCTCAGCTGCGCCCTCATCGAGGTACATCATCATCACCGGGAAGTAGATCCGACGCGCGGGCGTCGTGACCTGGTCCGGCTGCATGATGTCCTTCTCGCGAAGGACCGAGGCTTTGTTCTGGAGCACCAGAACACCGCGCCGATCCCCGTTCTGGACCACGGCGCCGTTGAGAACGAACTTTTCGCCAGGCTTCAGCGACAGCTTCAGAGGCACTTAATGCCGCTCCCTTCGTTTGCGCTGCAAGCCCGATTCCGTCGGTGAAGACGGCTTGGACGGCAAGCTAGGCGAACACGTGTTAACGCCATCTTGCCGACCGTCGGTCGCCCTTGCGACTGTCGGACGCAGCTTAGGACTCGATTAAGCATAACGCCTCAAAACATGGTTAACACCAGAGCAAGAGGTTGGCCCATGGCCCGCAAAAGCGCCCTAGAGACGTCCGCCAGCCCCCTGCCCCACCAAGTGGAGGCCGGCGCGGCGGCCGTACATCGCAGCGTCATCGCCAGCGCCGTGGGCGACTCGGCCTCGACCGAAGCCCTGGCCCGCCTGAACCGCGAGGCCCAGGCCCTCAAGAACGCCGAGCACGCCAAGGCCCTGACGAAGGCCATCCAGGCCGTGCACCTTCATGACTACGCCAATGCCGACAAGGCGGCGCTGAAGCTGCTGGAGAAGGACGAGCGCCTGGGCCTGGCCTGGCACATCCTGGCCATTGCGCGCGAGAAACAGGGCGATTTTGCTTCTTCCCTGCGCGCGTATGAGGCGGCGCTGAAGCTTTTGCCCGATCACGGCCCCGTCGCCGGCGACCTGGGCCGCCTGGCCTTCCGGATGAACATGCCGGAAATCGCCATGAAGTTCTTCGCCCACTACCGCGTCGCCCGCCCGGACGACGTCGAAGGCGCCAACAATCTGGCCTGCGCCCTGCGCGAACTGAACCGCGAGAACGAGGCGATCGAGGTGCTGAAGGCCGCGATCGGCCAGCATCCGGAAGCAGCGATTCTCTGGAACACCCTGGGTACGGTGCTTTGCAACATCGGCGACGCCGACGGCTCGATCGTGTTCTTTGACGAAGCCCTGCGGCTGGCGCCGGAGTTTAGCAAGGCCTACCACAACCGCGCCTTCGCTCGCCTGGACCTGGGCGATGTCGAAGGCTCGCTGGCCGACTGCGAAGAAGCCATGAAGCGCCCTGATTCGGCGGAAGACCTGGCGATGATGCGCTTCGCCAAGGCCACCATCCTGCTGGCCCTGGGCCGTGTGGCCGAGGGTTGGGACGCCTATGAGGCCCGCTTCTCGACCGCGCTGAGCCACGCGCCGCTGTTCCAGATCCCCGGAACCCGCTGGTCGGGCGAGGACCTGAAGGGCAAATCCCTGATGATCACCACCGAGCAGGGCCTGGGCGACGAAGTGATGTTCGCCGGCATGCTGCCCGACATCCTGGAGGCTCTCGGCCCGGACGGTTCGCTGTCGATCGCCGTCGAGCGTCGCCTGATCCCGCTGTTCCAGCGCTCGTTCCCGGGCGTCGAGGTCACCGCTCACCGCACCATGTCGCTGGAAGGCCGCGTCTACCGCACCGCGCCGGACGTCGAGAACTGGGATCGTTTCGATTTCTGGGCCGCGATCGGCGACTTCCTGCCCAGCCTGCGGCCAACCGCCGCATCCTTCCCCGACCGTCGCGCCTTCCTGACGCCCGATCCGGATCGCGTCGCCTACTGGAAGGGCGAGCTCGAAAAGCTGGGTCCCCAGCCCAAGGTCGGCCTGTTGTGGAAGAGCCTGAAACTGGACGCCGAACGCGCCCGCCAGTTCTCGCCGTTCCATCTGTGGGAGCCGATCCTGCAGACCAAGGGCGTCACCTTCGTCAACCTGCAGTACGGCGATTGCGAGGACGAGATCGAGTACGCCAAACGCGAACTGGGCGTCGAGATCTGGCAACCGCCGGGCGTCGACCTCAAGCAGGATCTGGACGAGGTCACCGCCCTCTGCGCGGCCATGGACCTGGTGATCGGCTTCTCGAACGCCACCATCAACCTGGCCGGCGCGGTCGGTACGCCGATCTTCATGCTGACCGGCGCCGCCGCCTGGACCCGCCTCGGCACCGATCGCTACCCGTGGTACCCCAGCGTCCGCTGCTTCGCCGCCGAGGATTACGGCCAGTGGGAGCCGGTCATGGCGCGCGTGGCCGACGCCCTGCGACAGGACGTCGTGGCAAAGGCGTAAGGAGGCGGCGATGACCGAGGTTCGGCTGCGCGACGTCCTGGAAGGCGACCGCGAGCGCCTGCTGACCTGGCGCAACAGCCCCGAGGTCGCCGCCTACATGTACTCCGACCACGAGATCTCTCGAGCGGAGCACGATCGCTGGTTCGACACGGCGCTGAAGGATCCGCGTCGCCGCTACTGGATCATCGAGGCCAATGGCGAGCCCGTGGGCTTGGCCAATCTGGCCGACATCGATCGCGTCAACGGCCGTTGCGCCTGGGCCTATTACCTGGCCAGCCCCAGCGTGCGCGGCCTGGGCGTCGGCTCGTTCGTCGAGTTCTGGATGATCGAGCACGTCTTCCGCGCCGAAGGCCTGAACAAGCTGTGGTGCGAGGTGCTGGTCTCCAACGAGGGCGTCTGGAAGCTGCACGAGACCTACGGCTTCGTGCGCGAGGCCCTGTTCCGCCAGCACGTGGTCAAGAACGGCGTCCACGCCGACGTCGTGGGCCTGGGCCTGCTGGCGTCGGACTGGGTCGAGCGTCGTCCAGCCATGGCCCAGCGACTGCGCGACAAGGGCTTCGCGATCGAGGATTAACCGCCTTCCCTATCGACACCCTTGCCAAGCGCGCGGTCCCCGGTAGTTTGCTCCGTTCAATTTGAACAACTGTTCGAACCGGACCCGATTCCGGCGGAGATGGGCATGAGCCAGCGCTTCGAAGGCACTTCCGACTACGTGGCCACCGAGGACCTGAAGGTCGCGGTCAACGCGGCCGTGGCGTTGGAGCGCCCGCTTCTGATCAAGGGCGAGCCCGGCACCGGCAAGACCGTGCTGGCCTACGAGGTTGCCAAGGCGATGGGCGCACCGCTGATCACCTGGCACATCAAGTCGACGACCAAAGCCCAGCAGGGCCTCTACGAATACGACGCCGTCACCCGCCTGCGCGACAGCCAGCTGGGCGAAGAGCGCGTCAAGGACGTCAAGAACTACATCAAGAAGGGCAAGCTCTGGGAGGCCTTCGAGAGCCCGGTGCGCCCCGTGCTGCTGATCGACGAGATCGACAAGGCCGACATCGAGTTCCCGAACGACCTGCTGCAGGAGCTCGATCGCAACGAGTTCTACGTCTACGAGACCGACGAGACGATCAAGGCCAAGGTCCGGCCGATCATCATCATCACCTCGAACAACGAGAAGGAACTGCCGGACGCCTTCCTGCGCCGCTGCTTCTTCCACTACATCCGCTTCCCCGAGGAAGCGACGATGCAGGCCATCGTCGACGTGCACTTCCCGGGCATCAAGCAGAAGCTGGTCAGCGAGGCGCTGCGCATCTTCTACGACATGCGCAAGGTGCCGGGCCTGAAGAAGAAGCCCTCGACGTCCGAGCTGCTGGACTGGCTGAAGCTGCTGTTGGTCGAGGACATCGACGAGACCACGCTGCGCGAAAAGGATCCGACCAAGCTGATCCCGCCCCTGCACGGCGCCCTGCTGAAGAACGAGCAGGACGTCCACCTCTTCGAACGCCTGGCCTTCCTGGCCCGGCGCGAGGGTTCGGGCGGCCGTCCGGGACAGTAGATCCGGAGCCGCGCGGCCCTTACTGGGATTTCACTGGACGCGTGGACGTTGCACGCCCACCTTCCCGCTCAAACCAGGGAAGATCCCAAGGAAGCCCATGCGTTATTCGAAATGGCTGGCCGCCGCGCTGATGATCGGCGCGGCCAGCCTGGCCGCCTGCCAGCGCGCCGAGACCTCCGGCGACCCGGCCAAGCCCGCCGCGCCCAAGCTGGGCCGTCAGCCCGTTCGCGTCATCGATCGCCTGGATTGCCCCGAAAAGCAGGGCTATCTCAAGCGCGTCAGCGTCGCCGCCGATGGACAATCCTGCGTCTATGCGACGGACAAGGCGACGGTCGACCTGCGCCTGGTCAAGCTGATCAACGGTGATCCCGAGGCCACGCTGTCGCCGATCGAGACCGAGCTGAAGGGCGTCATGCCGACGCCGCCCGCGCCGCCGAAACACCATGACGGCAAGCCGGGAAAGAACCGCACCAGCATCCATCTGCCGGGCGTCAATATCGACACCAACGACAGCGGCGCGGACATCCGCATCGGCCACCTGACCATCAACAGCGATGGCGGCACCGCCGAGGTGAAGGTCAACAAGAACGTCACCCTGACGGGCGCCGATCGCCAGAACGCGGTCATCGCCGCGGCTGGTGACGACGAGCATGGCGACGGCGACGTGGCCATCAACGCCAGCAACGGCGGCGCCGAGATCCGCGCCCGCAAGGCCGGCGACAACCTGGTGCGCTCGACCCTGATCCTGGCCAATGACAAGGCGCCCAAGGGCTATCGCCTGGCCGGCTACGAGGCCCGCGGCCCCAAGGGCGGTCCGCTGGCCGTCGCCGTCGTCAAGGCCAAGACCCGCGACACCGACGACCACGACGTCTTCAAGGACATGAAGGCCCTGCTGCGCCACAACGTCGGGGGCTGAGCGCGTCGCACCGGCGCGCGTGAACAGACCTTAACTTGGCCTTCGGTCAACGCCGTCGCATAGTGACGTTCTGCGAAGCTATGGAGGGCGTATGATGGCCGTCGCGACCACGCTCGTCTTCGCGGTTCACATCTTGGGCGGCGCGATCGCCATGATCGCCGGCGTCTTCGCCCTTTGCGTTCGCAAGGGCGGCCGGCTTCACTGCCTTTCGGGCGACGCCTTCGTCATCTCGATGCTGGTGATGGGAATATCGGCCGGGGTCCTGGGCGCCATCCGACCGGGCCAGACCATCAACATCTTCATCGCCGGCCTGACCCTCTATCTGGTCGCGACCGCGTGGCTGACGACGAAGCGGAAGGGCAAGGTCGTCGGCCCGCCGGAGATCGCCGCCCTGGTCGTCTCGCTGCTGCTGTGCGCGCCCTTCGCCCTGATCGACTTCCAGATCGTGACCGGCGTGACGCTGTTCAAAAGCGCCTTCAAGATCGAGGGGCCGATCCTCATCGCGCTGTGCGTCTTCTCGGCGATCATGGCCACCGCCGCCATCGGCGATCTTCGGGTGGTGCTCAGCGGCGGCGTTTCCGGCATCGCCCGCGTCTCGCGCCATCTGTGGCGGATGTGCTTTGCCTTGGCCTTGACCTTCGGCTCGGCCTTCACCAACGGGTTCGCGCGCCTGTTGCCCGGGCCGTACCATGTCCCGCGGATCTTCTTCGCGCCGCAGCTCCTGATGCTGCTGGTCCTGGTCTACTGGGTCGTGCGCGTGCGCTTCCCCGGATGGGCGGGCCGGCCCGCTATCGCGTCCCGCCCCGCCGCCACGGCCTAGTGGATCGGCGTGACTTCCATGACCTTGTAGGTCAGCGGCCGGCCGTCTTCATCGGTGACGGTGACGTATTCGCCCAGCGCGAAGCGGTGTTCGCCCAGACGGTGCAGCGGCTCGTCGTCGGCGATGTCCTCGTCGTCATAGTCGAAGAACCAGCGCGCGCCGCGCTTGTTCAGGCGACCATCCACGGCGTCCTCATCGGGCGCGAAGCGGCGAACGCTGCACGAGCCCTTGACCTTGGCGTAGGCGCCCTCGTCGATGTGACCGTCCTCGGTCAGCGGCGCGGTCAGCGAGTAGCCGCGATGGTCGTCGCCGCCAGCGAACTCCGTACCCGGATTACGCGCCAGACGCATGACGATGCGGGAAAGAGACATTCGAGGTCTCCTTTCTTTTGATGGATCAATGACCTAGTGCGACAGGAACAGCGAAGGCCCATCACTGTTCAGCAGCGTGCGGGTGGTGCCCCCGAAGATGAATTCCTGCAGCCTAGGATGACCGAACGCGCCCGCGACCAGGAGGTTCGCGCCGGTGTCGCGCGCCGCGCCCAGCAGCAGGCCGGCGGCGTCGCTGGAGCCTTCCAGGGCCTTGACCTGCGCGTTCACACCCCGCGCGGCCAGGAACCCGACCAGGCGGTCCAGCTCGAACGCCCGCGACGAGGCGGCGGCCGCGCCGGCGACGATCACCGAACTGGCCTTCTGCAGCAGCGGCAGGGCCGTGCGCATGGCGCGGCTGGCTTCCTTGCCGCCGTCCCAGGCGACCAGGGCCACGCCGTCGACCTGGAAACCCGGACGCGCCACCAGGGTCGGGCGCTGCTCGTCGGCCACCAGTTGCTGGAACGACTCGGCCAGCGGCCCCTTGCCCCGCGCCGAGGCGTCGTCGAACACCACGACGTCGGACAGGCGCCCCTCCATGGCCAGACCCGCCCAGACGGGCGAATCCAGGCTGACCAGCCGCGAGCGCGCATAGCCCGTCTCGGCCACCAGCCTGCCACAGGCCTTGGAGCCCTCCTGAGCGGCTTCCTTCAGGCTTTCCAGCGCGGTGACCTGCACCCCGCCCATGAACCCCTCGCCCATCCAGGGCATCAGGTCGGCCATGTCGGCGGGGGCGTGAACACAGGCCAGTTCGGCCTGGAACGCGCTCGCCAAGGCCGCGGCGGAGGTCAAGACGCCCTTGTCGTTCGGGGTCCCGGCCAGCGGGACCATGATTCTCGCCCAACTCATGATCGAACTCCCTTCAAGGGCATTTCCACAGATGACGGCGACGGCCACATTGATCTTTCTCAACCGATGCGCCAGTCAACACCTTCACCGTGAGGAACGATCTCGTGGCCAAAGGGCTGCATACCAAGGGCAAGCCGCCCCGCGCATGGCAACGGATGCTCTCCGGGCGTCGCCTCGACCTGCTTGATCCCTCGCCGATGGACATCGAGATCGAGGACATCGCCCATGGCCTGGCCCGCGTCGCGCGCTGGAACGGCCAGACGGTGGGCGACCACGGCTTCTCGGTCGCCCAGCACAGCCTGGTGGTCGAGGAGATCGCCACGCACATCAAGCCGGACCTTGAACCGCGCTGGCGCCTGGCCGCCCTGCTGCACGACGCCAGCGAATATGTGATCGGCGACATGATCAGCCCGTTCAAGGCGGCGCTGGGCGTCAGCTACAAGGACTTCGAGGCCCGGCTGGAGGACGCGATCCACATCCGCTTCGGCCTGCCGGTGAAGACCCCCGCCCCGATCAAGAAGCTGATCAAGCAGGCCGACCGCGCCTGCGCCTTCTTCGAGGCCACTCAATTGGCGGGCTTCGAGCACGCCGAGTCGCTGCAGATCTTCGGCGCGCCGCCGGCCGGCTACGACCTGAAGATCACGCCGCAGCCGCCGTTCGAGGCCCAGGCTCGCTACGTGCAGCGGTTCCACGTGCTGTCGCGGGCGGCCGGTTTTGAAAGCGCCCCCGGCGCGGCGTTCGAAACAGAATGACCACGTCGGTCGTCATCGGTCTGTCGGCGGTGGTCGTCGCGATCCGCGACGGCGAGGCCGTGGTGCTGACCGTGCGACCGCATGATGCGATCACCGACATCGCCTCTCCGCTCTCGGGCCTGCCGTTCGGCCCGTTCGATCCCGAGGCGCATCGCACCTTCGAGCTGGGCCTGCGCGCCTTCGTGACCGAGCAGACCCGGTTCCAGCTGGGCTATGTCGAACAGCTCTACACCTTTGGCGACAAGGGCCGCGACGCGCCGCGCGCCGAGGTCGGGGCCGGCGCGGCGCGCGTGGTCTCGGTCGGCTATCTGGGCCTGACGCCCAAGGCCGTAGACACCGATGCGCCCGACACCGCCTGGGCGCCCTGGAGCCGGTTCTTCCCCTGGGAGGATTGGCGCAACGGCCGCCCCGCCTTGCTGGACGACGCCATCGCCCCTGCCCTGACGCGCTGGGCCGGCGACGATGCGTCCAAGTGGTCGCGCGCCCGCCTGGCCTTCGCGCTCGACGGCGCGCCCTGGAACGAAGAGCGGGTGCTGGAGCGCTATGAGCTGCTCTACGAGGCCGGCCTGGCGCCCGAGGCGGCCCGCGACGCGGCCCGCGCCGAGGGCCACGACCCGGCCGAGCCCGTCGCCCTGTCGGCGGCGCTGGGCGAGCCCATGATCTCGGACCACCGGCGGATCCTGGCCACCGGCCTCTCGCGCCTGCGCGGCAAGATCAAGTACCGGCCCGTCGTGTTCGAGCTGACGCCCGAGGAGTTCACCCTCTCGACCCTGCAGCGCACCGTCGAGGCCATCGCTGGCGTGCCCTTGCACAAGCAGAACTTCCGCCGCGTGGTCGAGCGCGAGGAGCTTGTCGAGGGCCTGGGCCGCCTGGACGCCGAGACCGGCGGCCGCCCCGCCGAACTCTTCCGCTTCCGCCGCGAGATGCTGGCCACGCGCCAGGCGACGGGGCTGTCGCTGCCGCTGCTGCGGGATTGAGCCTGGCGCGTCCCTTCCGCTAGGCTGGGCCTCGACATGGCCACCCGAAAGACCCTTCTCATTGCGAGCGGCGTCGCCGCCTGCCTGATGCTCGGCGCGGCGAGCGGCCTGCTGCTGATCCGCGCGACCTCGTCGCCGCCCACGCCGGTCGATCATCGCCAGGATGACGAGGAAGCCATCTCGGGCGCGAAGATCGCCATCGAGAACCGCTTTCCCGAAGCCCAGGTCGATTTTGGCCAAAGCTATGTCCGCTGGAATCAGCAGGTCCCGTCGGTCTGCGGCCGCGTAGACATCGTCCAGGAGCAGGATTCATTCGACGGCGAGGGCCGCTACGTCTCCTCACCGGGGCAACTCCTGATCGAGGAAGCCGACGGCAGCGACGTCCTCAGCCAGAAGTGGGGCGACGTCTGCGCCTGACGCCTACCCAAGGCTGCAATGTTGCAGAAACAAACCAGGCGCAATCTGACCGTCGCTTCTTTTCGGGAGAGCGATATGCGGCTTGATATCCTGATGTTGGCCTGCGCGGCCGGGGCTCTCGCAACGAGCGCCATCGCCCAGACCCAGCGGTACGAAGTCACCGTCTCGCCGGGTCACAAGACGGCCGGCTACCAGAAACTGAAGGTCGAGAGAGCCGCCATCGGCAGCGCGCCGATCCGCGTCTGGGCCAACACCGCCATCGATCCGGATTGCTCGGCCGCCAAGCCCGGCGCGACCCTGACGGTCCTGCAGCCGCCGGAGCACGGTGTCGCCGAGGTCAGGAACGAGCCCTATTACGCGGCCTTCCCGCCAGCCAACCCGCGCTCGGCCTGCAACGACCGCAAGGTGCCGGGCAACCAGGCCTTCTACACCGCCGCGTCGGGCTATACAGGCCACGACCGGATGGTGCTGCAAGGCTCTTCGCCCGACGGCGCCGTGCGTCAGATCGCGGTCGACATCACCGTCCGCTAGCCGCGCGCTCCTCGGCCTCGACGCGAGCGCGCCACTTTGCCTTCAAGGTGTGCGAGGTGTCGCGCGAACCGTCGTGACTCCAGCCGGGCGGACCGAAGATGTAGCCCAGCGCATGGCGCGGCGACGCAGCCACGTCCTTGGCGATGCCGATCCACTCGTGGAAGACATTGTGCAGGATGTTGAAATTGCCGAGGTTCTTGACCGTGCCATAGCGGCAGGGCTCTTCGGCAGCCTCGGGGATAAAGGTGCCGAACATCCGGTCCCAGATGATCAGGATGCCGGCGTAGTTGGCGTCCAGATAGCGCGCGTTGCGGGCGTGGTGCACGCGGTGATGCGAGGGCGTGTTGAAGACGGCTTCGAACCAGCGCGGCATGCGCTTGATCGCCTCGGTGTGGATCCAGAACTGGTAGACGAGGCTGACGCCCTTCTGGATCGCCACCATGGCCGGCGGGAAGCCCAGGAACGACAGCGGCAGCCACAGCAGCCAGGTGCCGGCGACGCCGCCCGTCCAGGTCTGCCGCAGGGCGGTCGAAAGGTTGTAGTGCGTCGAGGTGTGGTGGTTGACGTGGCTGGCCCACCAGACCCGCCGCTCGTGCGCCAGGCGGTGGAACCAGTAGTAGGTCAGGTCCTCCAGCAGGAAGACGGCCACCCAAGCCCAGATCGCGTTCATCGGGATCGTGAAGAGCCGGTGCTGATAGACCCACACCGTCGTGGCGAAGATGACGCCGCCCAGCAGCAGGCCGGCGATCGTGCTGCCAAAGCCCATGGACAGCGACATGGCCGTGTCGCGCGCCTCGTAGTTGGCCTTGGCCTTGCCGAAGCGGCCCAGCAGGATCTCCAGCACGATGGCCAGCACGAAGAACGGGATGGCCAGCTGGACGGGATCGAACGGCGCTTTCAGCATCAGGCGAACTCTTTCGGCGGCCACACATCGTCGGCGACGGCGAGGACAGGACGGCCGTCGGACAGGCGCAGGGTGAGCCGGCCCTGGGTCGGTTTCAGGGCGGCGATGGCGCTCCACGGCAGGTCGCGGGCGACATAGCCGTCGCCTCGCCGATAGAGCACCAGCGCCAGATCGCCCTCGCGGGCGATCACGCCGTAGCCGTCGGCCGAGACCCAGACCGCGTCCGGGCGGTGATCAGGAAATTCGAGATCGAGCAGGGCCTTTGCCGAATCGCCGTCGAGCGGCGGCGTCGAACGCGCCACGCCCATCCAGGCCGCGAAACCCACAAGCAAAGCCACGGCGGCCACGGAGCCGCCCAACTGAACCAACAGCGCCTTGTCCAAGACCGACGCATCCCCCCGTAACTTATTGCCGTTCAGATTGCTGAGCGCGCGCGCCGCGTCAAGGCGCCGGGGCTTTACGAGCGTAACAAGCCCTGCCTATCCTTCCCTGAGGTTGAGCCGGCGCGCCGACGCCGACGTGAGGGGGAGTTTGATGTCCTTGATGCTTGAGCCGTTGCGCAAGTTCGCCGTGTTCGAAGGGCGGGCCCGGCGATCGGAATATTGGCTGTTCGTGCTGTTTCAGCTGCTGCTGAGCGTGGGCTTCGTCATTTTCGCTTCGGTCGCGTTCGCCATCACGGGCGGTCGTCAGGACGGCCCCGTGGCTCTGTTCATGGGCCTGATCGGGCTCTTGCTGATCCTGTTCTTCATCGCCCTGGTCATACCGGGCCTGGCGGTCAGCGTTCGCCGCCTGCACGACAGCGACAAGTCCGGCTGGCTTCTGCTGCTCAGCTTCGTGCCGTTCGGCGGGATCGCGGTGTTGATCTTCACGCTGATCGACGGGACGCCCGGTCCCAATCGCTATGGCGACGATCCCAAGGGCCGCGCCGGTCCGCCCGGTTCCGGCCCCGTCGTCCACAACCACTATTACGGCGCCCAGCCAGCCGTCGATCAGCCGACCATCGTCAGCTGATCTCGCCAGAGGCCAGAAACGCGAACGGCGCGCCCCGACAGGAGCGCGCCGTTTTCATGTCTGGAGACTGAGCTCTAGAACTTGCGGACGTAGCCGACCGACACCGTGTTCGAGTTCAGATCGCTCTTGGTGTAGTCCGATCGGGTGTAGTCGGCGCGGATGCCGTTCTTGTCGTCGAACTTGTACTGGGCGCCGATGCCGTAGTTCCAGCTGTCGTGGCTGCCGTCGAACTCGCTGGCGGACGGATTGGACGCCTTGAACTTGGTCGTGCCGTAGCCGGCGCGGGCCAGAAGATCCAGGTTCGGGGTCACCGGCAGGTAGCCGACGGCATAGCCCGCGACCTGGTGTTCCATCTTCACCGTGGCCGGCCCGGTGGGCGTGTAGGTCTTGTCGTCATCGACGCCGCCGGCCGCTTCGGCCTCGACGCCGAAATAAGGCGTAAATCTGGTGCCCACGCGCCCTTGAATTGCACCGGTGTCGACACCGTGCGTTCGAGTTTGACCATAGTTCAACGAACCATAGACTTCCGTCGAATTCTGGGCCTGAGCCATAAGCGGAGCCGCGAGAACCGAACCGACGACCAGGGTGGTGGCGATGAGAGTCTTCATTGTTGTAATCCTATGCTACTCGTAGTCTTACCCGTACCCAGCCAGCCAAGGGCTAAGCCGATAACGCGGCGGGCATGCGGCGGTTCACGGCCGCGTTTAAGGTCATTGGGTGTCGTGACCGAAATGCCGCAGGGATGACGCGGCCCGCATCCATGCTATCTACGGGTCAAACAAGCGTCAGAACGCGGGCTTCAAACCGCCCGCGCGCATCATCGGGACCGCCGTCTTGCCGCAAGCCGTCATCGCCGCCACGGGGCTGTACACCCCGCCCTTCAGCATTTCGAACACCGAGCTGGTCGAGGCCTTCAACACCTTCGTCGAGCGGTTCAACGCCGCCAACGCCGAGGCCATCGCGGCCGGCGACGTGGTCGCCCTGGCGCCGTCCTCGCCCGAATTCATCGAGAAGGCGTCGGGCATCAAGTCGCGCTTCGTGATGAACAAGGACGGCATCATCGATCCGGACCTGATGCGTCCGGTGCTGCCCGAGCGCAGCAACGACGAGCTGTCGATCCTGGCCGAGATGGCCGTCGAGGCCGCCAAGCAGGCGATCGAACGCTGGGGCAAGCCTGTGTCGGAGATCGGCGCGGTGATCTGCGCGGCCTCGAACATGCAACGCCCCTACCCCGCCATGGCCATCGAGATCCAGCAGGCCCTGGGCATCGAGGGCTTTGCCTTCGACATGAATGTGGCGTGCTCGTCGGCCACCTTCGGCATCAAGACCGCCGCCGACTTCGTGACGACCGGCAGCGCCAAGGCCGTGCTGATGGTCAATCCCGAGATCTGCTCGGGCCACCTGAACTTCAAGGACCGCGACAGCCACTTCATCTTCGGCGACGTGGCCACGGCCGTGATCGTCGAGGACGC
>FTCT01000906.1_pt1 | contig 12991 bp, 11 predicted proteins | sample 1658881 | NCBI WGS metagenome assembly FTCT01 (sample SAMEA3914864, study PRJEB12502) | metagenome | biome: forest; material: soil | place: USA | collected 2012-03-12 | depth 0.3 m | reverse complement strand
GGCCGCGAAGGCTTCGGTGCCGTCGACATTGAGCGTCTGCTTGCCGGCGCGCTTGTTGGCGATGGCGTCGCCCTCGTCCATCACGAAGCCGTAACCGTTCTTGGCCACCATGACGCGTTTCTGGCCGGGTGTGGCGGCGAAGACGGTGACGATCCGCGCCGTGTCCTCGAAATCGACCATCAAACGCAGCGGTTCGCCGTGGCCGCGCGCCGACGGCAGCTTGTCGCAGGCCACCGTCAGGAAACGGCCGTCCGAGGTCAGGATGACCAGTTTGTCGGTCGTCATGCACGGCACCAGGTAGCCGAGCTCGTCGCCTTCCTTGAACTTCAGTTCGGACGGATCCTCGACGCGGCCCTTGGCGGCGCGAATCCAGCCGCGCTTCGACAGGATAACCGTCACCGGCTCCTTGGGCAGATAGCTTTCGATCGCGGCGACTTCGAAATTGGCCGGGGCTTCGGCGAAGGTCGTGCGACGCGCCGACATCAGTTTCTTCCGGACGTCCACCAGTTGCTGGTCGATGCGCTTCCACTGCAGCTTTTCGGAGCCTAACAGAGCGTTCAGGCCGTCGCGTTCCTCGGTCAGCTTCTTGTGTTCTTCGTCGATCGTCATTTCCTCGAGCCGCGCCAGCTGGCGCAGGCGGGTGTCGAGGATGTAGTCGGCCTGGAGCTCGGTCAGCTTGAAGCGTTCCATCAACACGTCGCGCGGCTTTTCCTCCTCGCGGATGATGCGGATGACCTCGTCGAGATTGAGGAAGGCGATCTTGAGGCCTTCCAACAGGTGCAGGCGCTTTTCGATGCGTTCCAGCCGCCAGTTCGACATGCGGATCAGCACGACGCGGCGGTGGTCGAGGAAGGCGATCAGACAGGCGCGCACGCCCATGACGCGCGGTGTGCCCGTGGCGTCCAGAACGTTGATATTGATCGGGAAGCGCGTTTCGAGATCCGAGATCTTGAACAGGCTCTCCATCAGGACTTCGGGTTCGATATTGCGCGTCTTGGGCTCGAGGACCAGGCGGATTTCCTCGTCCGATTCGTCGCGAACATCTCCGAGAAGAGGTGCTTTCTTGGCCTCGATCAGGTCGGCCAGCTGTTCGATCAGGCGCGACTTCTGGACCTGGTAGGGGATTTCGCGCACGACGATGCGCCACTGCCCGCGGCCCAGGTCCTCGACCTCATAGCGCGCACGCACGCGCACGCCGCCCCGGCCGGTCTCGTAGGCGTCCTGGATCGAGGCGCGGCTTTCGACGCAGATGCCGCCGGTCGGGAAATCCGGGCCCGGGATGAATTCCATCAGCTCGGCCGTCGTCGTTTCCGGCTTCGCCAACAGCTTGCGGCAGGCGTCGATCAGTTCGGCGACATTGTGCGGGGGAATGGAGGTCGCCATGCCGACGGCGATGCCCATGGCGCCGTTCGCCAGAAGGTTCGGGAAGGCGGCCGGAAGGATGACCGGCTCTTCGTCCTGGTCGTCGTAGGTGGGCCGGAAGTCGACGGCGTCTTCGTTGATGCCGTCGAGCAAAAGCGTCGCGGCGATCGTCAGCTTGCATTCGGTGTAACGCATGGCGGCGGCGTTATCGCCGTCGATATTGCCGAAATTGCCCTGGCCTTCGACCAGCGGATAGCGCTGCGCGAAATCCTGCGCCATGCGCACCAGCGCGTCGTAGATCGCCTGGTCGCCGTGGGGGTGGAAGTTACCCATGACCTCGCCGACCACCTTGGCGCACTTGCGCGCCGCCGCTTCGGGGGTCAGGCGCATATTGCTCATGGCGTACATGACGCGGCGGTGGACGGGCTTCAGGCCGTCGCGCACGTCGGGCAGCGCCCGGTGCATGATGGTCGACAGGGCGTAGGCAAGATAGCGGCGCGACAGCGCGTCGCTCATCGGTTCGTCGATCAGACGGCCGCCGGAATCGTCCGCACCGCCGGGGGGAATCAAAACATCACTCATACGCCCTCTGTAGAATGAGAACGTAAGGAAAACAAGCTTTGCCCGCGCTGTGTTTCAGTGGAAAATGTGGAGGTTTGAGCTTACTCCAACGGCGATCTATCGTCGCCGTTGGCAAGGGCGACAGCCCGCCGCCGCTTATGCGGCGAGCGAAACGGCGTCTGAGCTTAAAAGGCGCGAATACTAACGGTCATCGTTCATGACCGTTAGTGTGAGTGCGACGCCTTGCGAAGGTCGCCAGTCCCGCGATGACCGCCGCGACCAGGCAGGCGATCGACAGGGCGATGCCGATCGGGTCGGCCGCCGGCAAGGTGAGTTGCCAGTAGAGGCCGGCGCCTGACAGGATGAAGACCGACAGGGCCAGTAGCCTGAGCGTCAAACCCATGTGAAATTCCCCCGGATGCGTGTGACAGCCGAGGCGTTTCTAGGCTTGAATTCCGGGTTTTTCAACCGTGGCTTTTAGAACAGGGCGTCGACCTGATCCTGCAGGTCGTTGCTTTCGATGCGGCCGTGGATGTGCGAATCCATCTCGATGACCAGGCCCTTCATCTCTTCGAGGCGATTGCGCAGGTCGGCCTGGGCTTCGGGGTCTTCGAGGTTGGAACTCAACAGGATGTTGATCGACGAATCGAACACGGCAAGGGCGTTCTCGCAGGTTTCGTCGAAGGCGCAGCGCGAGTCGGCCGGCGCGTGGTGATAGGCGGAGATGACGACGTCGCGCATTTCGAAGCCCGACTTGTCGAAGTGCTCGACATAGTCGCGCGGCTTCCAATCGGCCAGTTCCTCAGCCATGTCCGGCATGTCGAGGCCCATTTCGAAGAGCATGATGGCTTCGTTGAACAGGTTCAGGTAGTCGGTCGCCAGGCCCGTCACGGGATTGACGTTGGCCGCCAGTAATTCCTGCTCGCTGTACACCATCGGACTCTCTTCCTCCCCTCAAGAGTAAGGCCAAATGCTTAAATGATAAATAACCCGATTCTCGCGAGCCGCAGCGTGACCCTATGCGGAACGGTTTGCGAGCGCTTCGGACAGGCGCTGGCGAATCTCGGGCAGAGGCCGGTTATGCGGATGAAAGACGTGGCGCTCAAGGAAAAAGCCCGTCAATTTAAGCCCGTCCTCGATATCACCGGCACTCAAGCCGCCTTGTGACGACAACAGGAAGGGCGGCAGGCGCAGCAATTTGTCGCGGTACGGCTCCCCGCCCGTACGGCTGACGGCGCGGCCGGACTTGGGGCTGACAAAGACGAGGTCGTCGCGGGAGCCGTTGACGGCGCAGGCGCTGAGGTCGAGGCCGTAGCCCAGCTCTTCCAGAAGGCCGGTCTCATAGCGGACATAGATGGCCGGCCATATGTCGGGGATGACGAAGGCCCTGAGAAGTGCATTCAGCGCATGAAAGGCGCCTTCGTGGCGTTCGCGTTCGGGCAGGACTTCGCGCGTCATGGCGGCGGCGCATTGCAGGCCCAGAAGGCCCACGGGATCGTCGAGCAGGTCGGGCCCCTGCCCGCTGGCTTCCAGCGTGGCCGATCCCAGCTGGTCGGCATTGCGTGCGCGGTAGGTGAAGACGACGGGCGAACCGGGCTGCAGGATGGGTTTGACGCGCCGCGACGCCCCGCCGGCGATGTGAGCGGCATGGACGCCGTGCTGCTCGGTCAGGACATGGACGATCGCGCCGGTCTCGCCGTGGAGCCTGGCGCCCAGAACAATCGCTTCGTCTTGGAATTCCACGCGTGTTGACCTTGTATAGTAGGGATTTTTGCCACGGATGACACGGATACGCCGCGTCGCGGCGACACGGATGTCCTGAACCACGGACGCAGCTTGTGTTCAGGCGAAAAGAAAGACGCGCTTCGCGCCCTCCTATCCGTGTGGGCGCGTATGCGCCCTATCCGTGCTATCCGTGGCCAAAACCTTCTTAAGAATCGTATTCCAGTCCGAACTGCGTATAGAGCGAGCGGTCGTCGCTCCACTTTTCCGAGACCTGGACGTGGAGGAACAGGTGCACCGGCCGGTCGAGCAGCTTCGACAGGTCCTCGCGCGATTTCTGGCCGATCCACTTCAGCGTCTGGCCGCTCTTGCCCAGCACGATGGCGCGCTGGCCGTCGCGCTCGACAAAGATCGTCTGCTCTATGCGCGCTGAGCCGTCCGGCAAATCCTTGAATTCGGTGGTGACCACGGCGGCGGCGTACGGCAGTTCCTCGTGCACGCGCAGGAACAGCTTTTCACGCGTGATTTCGGCGGCCAGGATGCGCACCGGCGCGTCGGCGGCCTGGTCTTCGGGATAGAGCCAGGGACCGTCTGGCATGCGCTTGGCCAGCAGCGTCTTCAGGTCGGCGACGCCGGACCCTTTCTCGGCCGAGATCATGAGCACGTCTTCGAAGACGCCGGTCTTGAACAGCTCGTCGGTGACGGCCAGCAGGTTGTCGCGCTTCATCAGGTCGATCTTGTTGAGCGCAAGGATGGCCTTGGTATCGTGGGCTTTCATGCCTTCGATAATCATCTCGACATCCTCGACCGCCTTGTGGTCGGCGGCGGTCGCCTTCACGTCGACGCCCGGATGCCGCACGGCCAGTTGCGCGGCGGCGTCGACCAGCAGGACGACGCAGTCGGCATCGTGGGCGCCGCCCCAGGCCGAGGCGACCATGGCGCGGTCAAGGCGCCGGCGCGGTTTGAAGATACCCGGCGTGTCGACCAGCACCATCTGGGCGTCGCCTTCCATGGCGATGCCGCGCACCGGAAAGCGCGTCGTCTGCACCTTCTGCGTGACGATCGACACCTTGGTGCCGACCAGGCGGTTGACCAGGGTGGATTTGCCGGCATTCGGCGCGCCGATAATGGCGACGAAGCCGCACCGGGTGTTGGCGTTTACGCTGTCTGTCACTTTAGGTTTTCCCGTTCGATGAGGCGGAGCGCTGCGGCCTTTTCGGCTTCCTGGCGTGAGCGGCCCGTCGCCGTCTCGGGGGCCAGCGAGCCTACGCGCGCTTCGATGGTGAATATGGGGGCATGGTCGGGCCCCTTGCGATCGACAATTGAGTAGGTCGGCGCGCCCTTGCCGTTCGCCGCCGCCCATTCCTGCAGGAAGGACTTGGGGTTGGTGTGCGAAACGTCGCCGGACGTCTTCATGACGTCCTGCCACAAGGGCTGGAAGCATTTGAGGACCGCCGCGTAGCCGCCGTCCTTGTATACCGCGGCCATCAGCGCTTCCATGGCGTCGCCGAGAATCGTCGGATTGCTGCGGCCGCCACTCTTGGTTTCGCCGGCGGCCAGCCGGATGGCCGGTCCCAGGCCGATCTCGGTGGCGATTTTCGCGCAGGCGTCGCGGCTGACCATGCCGTGGAAACGGCGTGACAGCTCGCCCTCTTCCGCGTCGGGAAACGCCTCCATCAGCGCCTCGGCGACCATCAGCCCCAGGACGCGGTCGCCCAGGAATTCCAGGCGTTCGTTGTCGGCCATGCGGCGCGCGCCCTCGGCGACGCTGGCGTGGGTCAGCGCCAGTTCGAGCAGGGCCGGATCGGTGAAGCGGTAGCCGAGGCGCGCTTGCAGGGCCTCAATCGCCTTTTGCCGGGGATTCGTGACACGGATCGTCATGGCGTGCGTTTACAGCACGTCCCCCGTTACGAAAAGGGCAATCTTGTAACTGTCTGTGGCGCGGTTGGTACGACCGGGTAAGATTTTTGCCACGGATAGCACGGATACGCCGCTTCGCGGCGACACGGGTGGCTTGTGCCATGGGCACCGTCCGTGTTCAGATGAAAGGAGATGCGCTTCGCGCCGTCTTATCCGTGCCAGGCGCGCAGCGCCTATCCGTGCTATCCGTGGCTAAACCTTACTGAACGCCCTTGAAGAAACGGTCCCACTTGAAGTTCAGCCAGGTCCACGGCTTCCAGATCGAGGAGCCTTCCTTCCACGACATCAGGATGAAGACGGCGCGGCCTTCCAGGTTTTCCTCAGGGACAAAGCCGACGCCGGGATCGGTCGGATCCTCGGGCGAGAAGCGGCTGTCGAGCGAGTTGTCGCGGTTGTCGCCCATGACGAAGTAGTTGCCCATGGGGACGGTGAATTCTTCGGTGTCGTCGGCGCGGCCGTCCTGGACCATGTCCTGCATCAGGTGGGCGCGGCCGTCCGGCAGGAATTCGCGCTGCAGCGTCGCCTGGCCGCCCGGGCCATCGTTGGCCGCGACCGAGCCCATGACGGTGAAGGGCACCGGGGCGCCGTTGACGTAGAGCTGGTCGTGGCGGACCTGGATACGGTCGCCCGGCAGGCCGATGACGCGCTTGATATAGTCGACCTTGGGGTTCGAGGGCAGCTTGAAGACGACGACGTCGCCGCGCGTGGCCTGGTGGTTGAACAGGCGGCCCTTGATGACCGGCACGGCCAGGGGCAGCGAATATTTCGAGATGCCGTAGTTCCACTTCGACACGATGATATAGTCGCCCTGGTAGAAGTTGGGCTCCATCGACGCCGACGGGATGGTGAAGGGCTGGAAGAGCACCGTGCGCAGGATAAGCACCAGCGCCAGGGCGACGGCCACGACGGTGACGATTTCCTTGGCTTCGTTGATCGCCGCCTGGCGCGCGTCCACCGGCGCTTCGACGACGTCTTCGCCCGCGACGGTATCGACCGGCGGCGGCGTCTCGGCGTGGGCGGCCGACGCGATGGCGTCGTTCGTTTCGTTGCTCGGTGTCGTCATGCTCAGATCAAGCCCCGTTTGACTTTTGCGTACGCGTGCCTGTGGGGCACCCCCATTTCGTGCTGCATTCAGCACGTAAAGCCACATTATGGCAAGGGCAAGTCGGATTTTTGACGGCCCCTGCCTTGGTGGATTGATTTTATGTAAGCTTTTCCAACGGCGATGATCGCCGTTGGCAAGGGCGCCATTGTTTTGGTCTTTGGCCGCGCCCGCGAGTCCTCAAAGAGCGAAGCGTTGGGACAACGCTTCTGGGTGGCGAGCCATGCGGCGCTTGAGCTCCAAGAACTATAACGCTTCGATTACGGCATACGCCATGGCGTACGGATCTTCGTCGCTCATCGACAGATGGATGAAGCCGGTCATGTCGTCGGGCACGACGCGCCTGAGCGTCGTTGCGGCGGCGCCGTGCAGGATGATGTGCGGCTTGCCCAAAAGCCCCGACACGACCTCGATATCGACGAACTGGAACCCCCTCACCCCCGTGCCCATCGCCTTGGCCACGGCCTCCTTGGCGGCGAAGCGCTTGGCAAGGCTCAGGTGCGGAAGCGCGGCGCCCAGCGCGTGCGCCTGTTCGTCTTCGGTATAGATGCGGTCGAGGAAGCGCGCCCCAAAACGATCGTGCGACGCCTTGATGCGCCGCGCGTCGCACAGGTCCGTGCCGATGCCGATGATCACGCCCTGGCCTTTTGAGGACGGGCGTCGTCCATCAGCGCGCGCATGCGTCCGATGGCGGCCTCGATACCCGTGAAGATAGCTTCGCCGATCAGGAAGTGGCCGATATTGAGCTCCTTGACCTGCGGCAGGTGCGCGATAAAGGGCACGGTGTCGTAGTCGATGCCGTGGCCTGCGTGGACCTCTATGCCGAGCTCGTCGGCCAGTTCGGCGGCGACGCGTAACCGGTGCAACTCGGCGTCGAACAGCTCCTGGTCCTGCTCCCGCCAGGCATCGCACAGGGCGCCGGTGTGGAATTCGACGACGGGCGCCTTCATCTTCGCGGCGGCTTCGATCTGCTTCGGGTCTGTGGCGATGAACAGCGAGGCGCGGATACCGGCGCGCGTCAAAAGCCTGACCGCCTCGCCCACCGTATCGGCTTGCCCTGCGACTTCCAGCCCGCCTTCGGTCGTGCGCTCCTGCCGGCGCTCGGGCACAAGACAGGCGGCATGGGGTTTGAGGTTAAGCGCGATGGCGACCATTTCAGCGGTTACGGCCATCTCGAAGTTCAGGGGCTTGCCCGCCCGGTCGCACGCGGCTTTCAGCGCCGGAATGTCCTTGTCGACAATGTGCCGGCGGTCTTCGCGCAGATGCGCCGTGATGCCGTCGACGCCTGCGGCCAGGGCCAACTCAGCCGCGCGCACAGGGTCGGGCGCATAGCCGCCGCGCGCATTGCGCACGGTCGCCACGTGATCGACATTGAGACCGAGGCGGATCCGCGTCATGCTTTTGCCAGTCTCCGGCTGCCGGGGTCTTCGACGGGGATGGCCGCCAGTTCCGGCGGCAGGTTGTCGGCGGGCCAGGCGGGAACTTCGAGGCTGGCCAGGGCGATCAGTTGTACGCCGACATCAGCCTTGCCGCCCGACCGGTCGACGATGCAGGCCGCGGCCACGACCTCGCCGCCGGCCTGGCGGATCGATTCGATGCATTCGCGCGACGACAGGCCGGTGGTGACGATGTCCTCGACCATGACGACGCGTTGGCCGGGCTCGACGTGGAAGCCGCGGCGCAGCTTGAACTGGCCGCCTTCGCGCTCGACGTACATCGAAGGGACCTTGAGATGGCGGGCGGTCTCATAGCCTGGGATGATACCGCCGACGGCCGGCGAAATCACGACATCGACGCTTCCCACGGCGGCGGTGATCTTCTCGGCCAGCGCCTTGCACAGGCGCTCGCAGCGCTCGGCGTTCATGAACACCAGGTTCTTTTGCAGGAACATGGGCGAATGCAGGCCGCTCGACAGCACGAAATGGCCGGTGCGGAGCGCGTTGGCGGCGCGGAATTCGTTTATGACGTCGTCATTGGTCATGGGGTGAGTCCTTTGTCTTGCCGCAGTGTCTACCGATTCCGCCCGCGGATGAAAACAGTTGAGAGCGTGCCGCGACACAGAAAAGGTTTTTGCCACGGATGACACGGATCGCCGCTTCGCGGCGGCACGGATATCCTAGGTAATCCGCGCCAGCAGAGTGACGTTGGACTGAGAAGGCGCTGCGCGCGCCTCTTATCCGTGTCGGGCGCGTCAGCGCCCATCCGTGCCTTATCCGTGACAAAAAAACTTAGCCCCGGACCCGCTCGACACTCTCAATCAAGGGCGACGTCCTGAGACCCGCCGAGATATTGTTGATATGGCGGGCGTCCATGACCTCGATATCGAAATCGATCTCGAGATAGTCGAACTGTTTGGGCGCGATATGGATGTCGATGATATTGCCCTTGGCCTCGCCGATCAGGGTGCAGGCCTGACCCAGAACGCCCGGTTTATTCAACATCGTCACACGGATACGCGCCACGCTTAACGTGTTCTTTTCGGCGTTGAGCGTCCATTGCAGGTCGATCCAGCGGTCCTTTTCCTCGTCGAGCGCTTCCAGCGTCTCGCACTCGATCGAGTGGACGTGGACGCCGTCGCCTTCGACGATGCCGACGATGCGGTCGCCCGGCACCGGCCAGCAGCAGCGCGAGAAGATCAGCCGGTGGTCGGCGTGCAGAGCCGAGCCGCGCACGAAGGCCTGTCCGCCCGCGCCGTCGCGGATGCGCGTCAGCGTCGTGGTGTCCAGACGCATCGGCATCTTCAGGCCCGGGAAGATGGCTTCGAGGACCTTCGCCGGCAATATCTTGTTGCGGCCGACCAGTTCGAACAGTTCGTCGTCGGACGGCACATGGAAGCGGTCGAGCGCCGGACGCCAACTGATGTCGGTTAGCTTCTTTTCGACCTGGGCGGCGGCGCGGTCCAGCGCCGTGCGGCCGACCGTAATGAAGTCTTCGCGCTCACGCTGGCGGATATGGCGGCGGATGGCCGAGCGCGCCTTGCCCGTCACGGTCAGCGAGAACCAGTCCTGGTTGACGCGCGAATCCTGCCCCGTCAGGATTTCGACCTGGTCGCCGTTCTGCAGCACGGTGCGCAACGGACGGTGTTCGCCGTTGATCAAACAGCCGATGGCGTTTTCGCCGACCGCCGTGTGGACGGCGAAGGCGAAGTCGAGCGGCATGGCGCCGCGCGGCAGCGAGATCAGGCGGCCCTTGGGCGAAAAGACGAAGACCTGGTCGAGGTACATCTCCATCTTGGCGTGTTCGACCCAGTCTTCCGAATCGCCCCCGCTCTCGGCAATCGAGATGATGTTGCGGAGCGAGTTGAGCGGATTGCGGCCGCCGTCGGCCGTCGCCGCCTCTTCGTCGAAACCGTAGGTCTGGTTCTTGTAGCCCCAGTGCGCCGCGACGCCCTCTTCGGCGACGCGGTCCATCTCTTCGGTGCGGATCTGCATCTCGATGCGCGTGCCCTTGTGGCCGACCACCGTGGTGTGCAGGGACTTGTAGTTGTTGCTCTTCGGTGTCGAGATGAAGTCCTTGAAGCGCTCCTGAACGCACGGCCAGGCGCGGTGGCCGATGCCGAGCGCCCGGTAGCATTCCTCGACCGAGCCGACGACGACGCGGAAGGCGTAGATGTCGGAAAGCTGATTAAATCCAACGGATTTGCGCTGCAACTTCTTCCAGATCGAATAGGGCGATTTTTCGCGCCCCGACACGCGGGCGAAGATGCCGCCCTTTTCCAGCTTGCCGGCGATGTCGCGCGCGATGTCGCGGATGGCGTCGCCCTTTTCCTCGCGCAATTCCTTGAGGCGCAGGATGATCGCCTGGTGCGCCAGTGGATTGATATGCGAAAACGCCAGGTCCTCGAGCTCGGTGGCGAAACGGTTGCAGCCGATCGAGCGCGCCAGCGGCGCATAGACCTCCAGCGTTTCGCGAGAAATGCGCTCGCGCTTTTCCGGCGCCACGTATTGGAGCGTGCGCATATTGTGCAGGCGGTCGGCCAGCTTGACCAGCAGGACGCGAATGTCTTTAGAGACCGCAAGAATAAACTTCCGCAAGTTCTCGGATTGCTTGGTATATTCCGATTGCAACTCGAGCCGTGTCAGCTTGGTGACGCCCTCGACCAGGCCGGCTATGTCCTCGCCGAACATGTGGGCGATTTCCTCGCGCGTCGCCGGCGTGTCCTCGATCGTGTCGTGCAGCAGCGCCGTGGCGATGGCCGCGGTGTCGAGCTTGTAGTCGGTCAGAATGCCGGCCACCTCGATCGGATGGGCGAAATACGGGTCACCCGACGCGCGCAACTGGGCGCCGTGCATGCGCATGGCGTAGACGTAGGCGCGGTTGAGGAGCGCTTCATCGACCGTGGGGTCGTAGGCGGCGACGCGTTCGATCAGCTCGACCTGGCGCAGGAATTTCGGCCGGTTCGACGCCATGACCTTGGCCACGTCGGAGGTCGGATTAGCCGTTTGGGACGCAGTTTCGGGCGCAACCTTGGGCGTGGCCGGGGACGTTTCGCTCTGAACCTCGGACCTGACCTTTACCTGCTCGCCTTCTGACGACATCCAATCCTCTTTCCTGTGTTGAATAAAAGTGTCTCACGCCTTTGCGCGCAAGGCAAAAAGAAAAAGACCCGGACGCACCCGTCCGGGTCTTTTTATATAGTCCGCAAACGCAGAGATTTTTAGTCGCGCTCTACTTAGTAGCGCTCTACTTAGTAGCGTTCTTCCTGGCCGCCGTCGCGGTCGGATTGCAGAGCGCGGATAAGGTCGCCTTCCGACATCTGCTGGTGCTGGGGATCGGCCAGCAGGGCCAGGGTTTCGGCTTCTTCCTCGGCTTCGGTGTGCTCATCGACGCGTTGCAGCGACGCGATCAGGTTCTCGGTCAGCGAGGTCGGCGCCAGCATGCCGTCGGCGATTTCGCGCAGGGCCACGACCGGGTTCTTGTCGTTGTCGCGGTCAACCAGGATCTGCGAGCCGGAGCTGATGGCGCGGGCGCGATGAGCCGCCAGCAGCACCAGGTTGAAACGGTTGTCGATCTTCTCGACGCAATCCTCGACGGTGACGCGAGCCATAGGCACCTCTTCGCTGAAACGTAAAATACGCCGAGACCGCGCAGCCCGTGGCCTGCGGTTCCGACGCGAAACACTGTGTTGTCGCCTATCTACCCCTTCGAGTCGCCAAATACAAGATAAAAGCAGGCTTCTACTCAGTCACATCTCCAACGCCCCGAAGGGCGTTGGCAAGGGCGACCGCCCGCCGGGCAGTGCTCTCAAGCAGCGAAGCGGTAGAGCTTCGTGTGGTGCCCCGAGCCATGCGGCGTCTGAGCTGAACAAACCACGATTGACTTGAGGACAAGCTGCCCCTAATGCCATGCGCCATCATGCCTATGCTGCCCAACCCCGAAACCAAATACGTGCCGTTTTCGCTCGGCGTCGACATGTCCGACCGGACGTGGCCGTCCAAGGTCGTGACCAAGGCCCCCAGGTGGCTGTCGACCGATCTGCGCGACGGCAACCAGGCGCTTGCCGATCCCATGGACGTCGAGAAGAAGATGATCTTCTTCAAACTCCTGATCAAGGTCGGCCTGAAGGAGATCGAGGTGGGCTTCCCGTCGGCGTCGCAGACCGAATTCGACTTCGTGCGCAAGCTGATCGAGGAGAACCTGATCCCCGACGACGTCACCATCCAGGTGCTGACCCAGTCGCGCGAGGACCTGATCAAGCGCTCGTTCGAAGCCTTGCGTGGCGCCAAGCGCGCCATCGTGCACCTGTATAACGCCACCTCGCCCCTGTTTCGCCGCGTCGTTTTCGGTATGGAAAAGGCCGACGTTCTGGCTCTGGCCGTCAAGGGCGCGACGCTTCTGCGCGACGAGGCCTTGAAGCAGCCCGACACGCACTGGGGTTTCGAATATAGCCCCGAGACCTTCACTGCGACCGAGCCGGAATTCGCGCTCCAGGTCTGCGAGGCCGTGATCGACGTCATCCAGCCCAAGCCGGAAAACCCGCTGATCCTGAACCTGCCGGCGACTGTCGAGGTGGCGGGGCCGCACACCTATGCCGACCAGATCGAATGGTTCGGCCGGCACATCTCGCGCCGCGACAGCGTGTGCATCTCGCTCCATCCGCATAACGACCGCGGTTCGGGCATCGCCGCGGCCGAATTGGGCCTGTTGGCCGGCGCCGATCGGATCGAAGGCTGTCTGTTCGGCAATGGCGAGCGCACGGGTAATGTCGATCTGGTGACCCTGGGGCTCAACCTCTATACCCAGGGCGTGTCGCCCAAGCTCGACTTCTCGAACATGAAGGAAGTCGTCAGCACGGTCGAGCACTGCAACAACATCCCCGTCCAT
>FTCT01004835.1_pt1 | contig 12993 bp, 9 predicted proteins | sample 1658881 | NCBI WGS metagenome assembly FTCT01 (sample SAMEA3914864, study PRJEB12502) | metagenome | biome: forest; material: soil | place: USA | collected 2012-03-12 | depth 0.3 m | reverse complement strand
TTGGAAGATCCGCATCATCTCGTGGTCGATATGGACGGCGCGGGGCAGGGGATGCGGCGCGGCCTCCTGCTCCAGCACCACCACGCTGAGGCCAGCCTGACCGAACAGATTGGCCGCCAGGGCCCCGACCGGGCCGCAGCCGACAATGGCGATGTCGTGGATCATAGGTGCTGCTTCAGGAAGGCGATGATCGGCGGCGCGACGCGGCCGGCGTAGGTGTGCGGGGTGTCGACCGCCTCCTCGCTGAACCAGAAGTGGCCGGCGCCGGGGACGGGCAGGGTGCGGGTGAAGAACCGGGCCTGACGCAGCGCGCGGGCGAAGGCCTCGGACTGGGCCGGGGCGATGTCGAGGTCGTTCTCGCCCCAGACCACCAGCGCCTTCAGCTTGTTGCTGGCATAGCGGATCTGGCGGGTCGGCGAGGCGTCGACATAGAGCTGCGGGTTTTCGTACGGATCCGCGCCCAGCATGCGATGGGTCGGATCGGTCCCCGGCGCGGCGTTCTTGTCGAGATCGGCCTGCCAGTGGGCGAAGAGGTCGTAGACCCCGTAGACGGCCACCAGGACCTTGAAGTCCACGGCCTCGCCCGGCGCCAGCCAGGACGCGCCTTGAGCCAAGGCGGCCATGCTGGCCAGGTGCGCGCCGGCCGAGGCGCCGAGAAGGCCCATCCGCGCCGGATCGACGCCCAGCGTCGCGCCCTGCGCCTGCAAGAAACGCGCGGCGGCCAGGACGTCGTCGACATTGCCCGGAAACACCGGACCATCGGTCGAGCGGCGGTAGTCGACGATGAAGACGGCGACGCCGTTGTCGGCCAGGTGGCGGCCCCAGCGGCCCAACTGCCGCTTGTCGCCGCGCAGCCAAGCCCCGCCGGGGGCGGCGACCAGCACGGGGTGCGGGCCGTCGCCGTCGGGCAGGTAGAGATCGCCGGCCAGATCGCCGCCCGGACGGGCGCCGAACACCAGGTCCTGACGCACGCTGGCCATCAGGCGGCCCGCGTGGCCGAGGCCGGCGCCTTATGGATCTTGCCGTCCTTCATGATCATCTTCAGGCGATCGCGGCGGGCCATGATCGAGACGTCCTGGGTCGGATCGCCGTCGACCAGCAGCAGGTCGGCCAGATAGCCCGGCTTGACCAGGCCCAGCTCATGGGCGCGGCCCATCAGCTCGCCGCCCAGCTTGGTGGCGGCCACCAGGGCTTCGGTCGGCGTGTAGCCGAACAGGTCGACGAAATGCTGCAGGTCGCGGGCGTTGGTCCCGTTCGGATTGAACGGGAAGCCGTAGTCGCCGCCGGGCAGGACGCGCACGCCGCGTCGCTTGAGCTCGGGGATCAGCTTGCTGGCCAGTTCGATGACCGGCACGGCCGCTTCCTTCATCGCCGTCATGTCGATGTGCGGCGGGGGCTTGGCCTCGAGGGTGGCGACGATCACGCCGATGGCCGGGGCGACGAAGATCTCGTCCTTCTTGGCCTCCAGCATGTCGAGGGCTTCGGCGTCGGCGAAGGTGCAGTGATAGAGCACTCGCACCCCGGCCCGCAGCGCCATCTTGATGGCTTCGCTGGCCTGGGTGTGGGCCGACAGCCAGATGTCGCTCTCGCGCGCCTGCTCGCCGGCGGCCTGGGCCTCTTCCTCGGTGTAGAGGATGTGCTGGCTGCTGCCGGGCAGCAGGGCGTCCTCGCCGGAGATCTGCAGCTTGACCTGGTCAACGCCGATCTCCTTGCAGAACTTGACGAAGGCCTTCATCGCCTCGGCGCCGCGGCCGTGGTGGATGTCGCCGGTGGCCATCGGGTCGCCCTCGGGGCTGCGTTCGATGGTCGCGGCGCGCAGGCGCGGGCCGGGGGTCCAGCCGCTGTCGATCTCGTTGCGGACAACGACCTCGATGCGCTCGCCCAGGGCGCCGGCCGAATAGGCGCTGGTGAAGCCGCTCTCCAGCAGGACGCGGGCGTTGCGCACCGTGGCCAGCAGCTGCTCCTCGGGCGGTAGCACGAAGTCGGGGATGAAGCGCTCGATCGACGAGGGCCAGGACAGGTGGGCGTGCGCCTCGACCATGCCCGGCATGAGGGTCGCCCCGCCGCCGTCGATGACCTGGCCGCCGGCCGGATCGATCCACGGCTTTCCAGCCTCGGTGACTTGGGTAATGCGATTGTCTTCGATCACGACTTCGCCCGGGAACGGCGCCGCGCCCGTGCCATCGAAGATCTTGACGTTGGTGATCAGCGTTCGCGCCACGTTTGGTTTCCGCCCTGCTTACTTGGCGGCGCGATCGGGAAGCCGCGCCTTTCTCGTCGTTTACGAGCGGGCGGGACATCGAAAAAATTGAATCGCGGAATGGCTCGCATCATTGCGGGTGATGCAGCCCGCAATCCTGAGCGAAATGCGGGCTCAAAGGCCTTGCGCGTACTCGATCAGGAAGTCGCGCAGCCACACCGCGCCGGCGTCGGATTCGCGGTTCTTGTGCCACTGCAGGAACTCGGTGAACGTCGCGATCTCCACGGGCGGCGCCAGCACCTTCAGCGGCAGGCGCTCGGCCAGCACGGCGGCGTTGCGGGCATGGACCGTGGCGATGCGGTTGGTGCCGACCACGGTCTCGGCCACGCAGTTGAAGGTCGGGGCGTGGACGACGATGTTGCGCTCGACACCCTGGGCGTCCAGCGACTCCTGTTCGATGTGCGGCGGGTTGTGCGGGCCCAGTGTCACGCTGACATGCTCCAGCTCCAGGTAGCGCTCCAGCGTCAGGCTGGCGCCGATCAGCGGATTGTCGCGCCAGGCGATGCAGGCGAAGCGGTCGCTGAACAGCGCTGTGCGCGGATGGGCCGGATCGCACTTGCGCTCCGGCGCGATCATGAAATCGACCTTGCCCTCGCCCAGCAGCTGCGCGCTCTGGTCCGAGGTCAGCAGCACCACGACCTTCAGGCGCGGGGCGATGGTGCTCAGCTTCCGCAGCGCCCCGGTCATCAGCACGTTGTAGACATAGTCGGAGCAGACGAAGGTGAAGGTCCGCTCGGCCGCCGAGGGATCAAACTCCGAACGGGTGACGACAATACGTCGCAGGCTGTCCATCGCCTCGCGGACGGGATCGGCCAAGCCCTCGGCGAACGGCGTAGGCACCATCTTGCGACCCACTTGAACCAGCAGGTCGTCCTCGAAATGCAGACGCAGGCGGGCGAGGGCGTTGCTGATCGCCGGCTGGGTCAGGCGCAGCGCCTGAGCGGTCTGGCTGACGCTGCGCTCCCGCAGAAGGGAATCCAGCACCACCAGCAGATTCAGGTCGAGATTATGAAAGCGCATGCCGCCGGTTTCCTCGCCCCACAAGTCAAAACCGTGACCCGATTTTGATCCATATCAAGCGGCTTAGACCTGGAGCGGAGCGATCCGCAAGCCTTTCAGATAAAGGCTCCAAGCTTCGCATAATTGGCGATGATACGTGCTGTTCAACGATTGAATTCGTCCTAGGCCATTCGCCCGAGTAGTCCTCGCATCAAGAAGACGTCCGGCGGCAAGCCGGCGCTCTTAGGGAAGAAACCAAGCTGGCCGCTCACGAAGAGCCAGCGCAAGGAAAGGGGACCCAGATGGCCGACTTCAAATCTCGCCTGCTCACCGCCACCAGCCTGGCCATGGCGATCGGCGGCGCAGCGCATGCCCAGACCGCGCAGCCCGCTCAAAGCGACGCAGCCGTCGCGATCGACGAGATCGTGGTGACCGCCACCCGTCGCGCCGAGCGCCTGCAGGACGTTCCGCTGGCGGTCTCGGCCGTCTCCGGCGACCAGCTGGCCGCCTCGGGCGCCAAGACCGTGACCGACCTGCAGTATTCGGTCAGCGGCGTGCAGTTCGGCACCACGCCGAACGACAGCGGCTTCCGGCTGCGCGGCGTCGGCTCGGCCGGCGGCTTCACCTCGAGTTCGGAATCGCCGGTCGGCCTGGTCGTCGACGGCGTCGTCGTCCCGTTCGGCTCGCCGGTCGACAGCCTGGGCGACCTGGAGCGCGTCGAAGTCCTGAAGGGCCCGCAAGGCACCCAGTTCGGTAAGAACGCCTCCAGCGGCGTCATCTCGATCACCACGCGCAAGCCCAGCCTGACCAAGTCGACCGGCGACTTCTTCGCCTCGTACGGCTCGCTCAATGAGCGCGACATCCATGGCGGCTTCACCGCGCCGCTGGGCGACACCCTGGCGATCGGTCTCTACGCCTACGACAAGGCCTATGACGGCTATGTCCACAACGTGGTGCGTCACGAGGACTGGGGCGGCATCCACAATAACGGCGCGCGCGGCAAGCTGTACTTCAAGCCCAGCGACACGTTCAGCGCCTACTTCATCGCCGACTACTCCAAGCAGCGCCAGAAGGGCCCCGGTCAGCTCTGGACCTTGAACAAGGCGCCGACCGGCGACTCCAACTTCCTGGCGCCCTTCACCAGCCTTTCGTCGCTGGGCGTCACGGCCAGCGCCTCGAACGACAAGTCGATCGAGGACGGCGGCGGCACGCTGGGTTCCAAGAACTACGGGACCTCGCTGGAGCTGAACTGGGAGCTGGGCGACTACACCCTGACCTCGCTCAGCGCTTATCGTGGCTACAAGGACGATCCGTACAACTACGCGATCGACGGCTCGCCGCAGGCCAAGTTCACCGCCCAGGCGCGCGGCCAGAAGAAGTCGCAGGCCTCGCAGGAACTGCGCCTGACCTCGCCCAGCGACAAGCCGCTGACCTATGTGGCCGGCGTGTTCGTCTCGGAACTGAAGACCGAGAATACCGGCGAAAGCGCTCAACTGCGGCCGGCGACGCCGTTCAGCACCGTCCCGGTGGTCTCGATCACCGCGGGCCTGAACCACGGCACGACCAAGACCGACAGCGCCGCGGTGTTCTTCGATGGCCGCTACAAGCTGACCGACGCCCTCAGCCTGCTGGGCGGCGCGCGCATGACCAAGGACAAGGTCGAAGCGTCGAACTGGTCGGAGCTGGACACCTCCCTGCCGGCCTTCCTGACGGCCGGCGGTACGGTCGTGCCGTATACGCCGCGCGCCTTGCAGGTGGGCAAGACCTCGAAGTCCAGCCCGTCGGGCAGGATCGGCCTGGACTACAAGCCCAGCGACGACGTCCTGATCTTCGGCACCATCGCTCGCGGCTATCTGGGCCCGACGGTGACCTTCTCGGCGCTCAGCGGCACCAGGACCAATGTCGCCCCGCAGACGGTCGACGACGTCACGATCGGCGCCAAGACCACGCTGCTGGATCACCGCCTGACGCTGAACGGCAACATCTTCTACGACAAATACACCGACCTGCAGACGGCGGTGCTGCGCAACAACGAGTTCGTCACCGAGAACGCCGGCGGCCTGACGGCCAAGGGCTTCGAGCTGGAGGCCAATCTGCGGGTCAACAGCTCGCTGCGCCTGAACGCCTCGACCACCTATTCGGACGCGCACTACACCGACTACCTGACCAGCTGCCCCAACAGCGTGATGGCGGCCGGCGCCGCGGCGATCGCCGCCAAGTGCAACGCGACGGGCTCCACGGCGGCCAATCCGCTGTACCAGGCCAAGGGCCAGCCGCTGGCCGGCGCGCCGAAGGTCACCGCCGTGATCGGCGCCAGCTACGAGCATGAGATCACCAATGCTCTGAGCCTGGACGCCGCGGTCAACTACTCCTACCGCACCAAGACCCAGAACTCGGTGGGCGACGCCAACACGATCCAGAAGGGCTATGGCGTGCTGAACGTCTCGGCCGGGGTTGGACCGGAAGACCGCCAGTGGCGCGTGGGCGTCTTCGCCCGCAACCTGCTGAAGCAGAACTTCAACGCCGCGATCATCACCCTGCCGTTCCAGTCGGGTTATGACGGCTATATCAACTGGCGCACTCGCGAAGCCGAACGCACCCTGGGCGTGACGCTGGAAGGCCATTTCTAATGCGCCTGGCGATCATCGCGGCGACGGCGAGCCTCGTGCTCGCCGGCGTCGCCCAGGCGCAGGGCATCCCGCAGAAGGTCGAGGTCCGCACGATCCCGGCCCCGTCCCAGGCTGGCGCGATCCCGCTCTGGCCGGGCGTGGCCCCGGGCTCGGAAGGGGCGACCCAGGTCGAGCACTGGAACTATCTGATCGACGGCGTGGCGGTTCGCAACGTCACGCGCCCGACCTTGACGCCGTACTTGCCGGCCAAGGACAAGGCCACGGGCGCGGCGGTGATCGTCGCGCCGGGCGGGGCCTACATGCTGCTGTCCATGGAGTGGGAAGGCGAGCGGGTGGCGCGCTGGCTGGCCGATCATGGGATCGCCGCCTTCGTTCTCAAGTACCGCCTGGATGCGACGCCCGACGACGACATGGCGATGCTTGGAGCTGTGGGCGCGCGTTTCGGCGCGGCGGCCCAGGCGGGAGCGGACAGAGCGCCGCCGATCAGCCAGCCGCTGGCGCTGGATGATGCTCAGCAGGCGCTGCGCCTGGTCCGAGCTCGCGCCATCGAATGGGGTGTCGATCCCAAGCGGGTCGGGCTGATGGGCTTTTCAGCGGGGGCGATGACGACGCTGGGCGCGACTCTGCGCAATGCGCCGGATGCTCGACCCGACTTCATCGCGCCGATCTACGGTCCGATGAACACCGTGACGCCGCCCGCCAATCCGCCGCCGATGTTCAACGCCATCGCCTCGGACGATCCGCTGTTCGGCAACACCGATTTCGGTTTGATCCAGGCCTGGAAGAAGGCCGGCGGCGCGGTGGAGCTGCACTATTACGAGCACGGCGACCACGGTTTCGGGCTGCACAAGCGCGGCACGACCAGCGATCTGTGGATCGACCAGTTCTATGCCTGGATGACCGCGCGCGGTCTGCTGAAGCCAGCGGGCTGAGGCCTCTTCCTTTCGGTTCGGAGTTTTCGATGCGTGACGCCCACTTCTCCCGCCGAGCCCTGCTGACGGCGGGCGCGGCCGGGGCCGCGACGCCCGCCATTGGCGCGCCGGCGCCCGCGGGCGCGTTTCCCAAGGGCTTTCTCTGGGGCGCGGCCACGGCCGGCCACCAGGTGGAAGGCAACAACGTCAACAGCGACATCTGGTTGTTGGAGCAGTTGAAGCCCAGCCCGTTCATGGAGCCGTCGGGCGACGCCGTCGACCAGTATCATCGCTTCGAGTCCGACATCGCGCTACTCGCCAAGCTGGGCCTGAACAGCTACCGCTTCTCGCTGGAGTGGGCGCGGATCGAGCCGGCCAAGGGTCAGTTCTCGGCCGCCGAGCGCGATCACTATCGGCGCGTGGCGGCGGCGTGCCGGCAGCACGGCCTGACGCCGGTGATCACCTTCAACCACTTCACCGTGCCGCGCTGGTTCGCGGCGCAGGGCGGGTGGGAGAACCCCGAGGCGCCGGCGCTGTTCGCCCGCTATTGCGAGTATGCCGTCAAGGGCGTCGGCGACCTGGCCGGCATCGCGGGCACGTTCAACGAACCCAATATCGGCCTCCTGCTGCATTGGATGCTGCCGCCCTTCATCCTGGATCAGATGAAGCAGTCCATGGTCGACGCGGCCAAGGCCTGCGGCAGCGCGACCTTCTCCAGCGCCCAATTCGGCCGCCAGGACATCATGCTGCCCAACCTGATCGAGGGGCACAAACAGGGCTATGCGGCGATCAGGGCCGGTCCGGGGAACTTCCCTGTCGGCCTGTCGCTCGCGATGATGGACGACCAGGCCGTCGGCGAGAACAGCCGCCGCGACGAGAAGCGGGCCCAGTGCTATCAGCCCTGGCTGGAGACCCTGAAGGCCACCGGCGACTTCGTCGGCGTCCAGACCTACAGCCGCGCCCTGATCGACGCCAAGGGCCAGATTCAGCCGCCCAAGGGCGTTGAGTTGACCCAGACGGGCGAGGAGTTTTCGCCCCAGGCCCTGGGCGCGACGATCCGCTACGCCCATGCCGCGACGGGCAAGCCGATCTATGTCACCGAGAACGGCATCGCCACCGAGAACGACGCGCGGCGCGTGGCCTACATCCGCGAGGCGCTGAAGGGCGTGAAGGCCTGTCTCGACGACGGCGTGCCGGTGAAGGGCTATGTCCATTGGTCGCTGCTCGACAATTTCGAGTGGGTGTTCGGCTACGGCCCCAAGTTCGGCTTGGTCGCGGTCGACCGCGCCACCCAGGTCCGCACGCCCAAGCCCAGCGCCGTGCTGCTGGGTTCGATCGCTCGCGCCAACAGGATCTGACGCCATGAAGAAAGCGCTCGTCGCCGGCTTGATCGGCGGCCTGGTCGGGGCCGTGATCAGCGCCCTGGTTGGCTATTTCGCGCCGCTGCCGCCGCACGCCCTGGCGAATGCGCTGGGCAACGGGATCAGCGGCCTGTTCAGCGGTTTCTTCGGCGGATTCATGGCCCTGGTCGTCGAGGGCTTGAAGGCCCGTCGCGCATCCTGATTGATGGTAAGCGCGGCCGGCCGCCGCGCCTGGAGTAGAAGACCCATGTCCTTGGCTCGACGCCTGATCGCCGGAGCGGCCCTGGCCGCCATGCTCGCCGGATCGCCGGCCTTGGCCCGGCAGGATAGTTTGACCAAGGCCTTCGCCGATCCGCCCCAGAGCGCCCGCCCGCGCGTCTGGTGGCACTGGATGAACGGCAACATCACCCAGGACGGGGTCGACAAGGACCTGGACTGGATGAAGCGCGTCGGCCTGGGCGGCGTGCAGAACTTCGACGCCGCTTTCGACGAGCCCGCCGGCCCGTTCCGCACGCCCCAGGTCGTGGACAAGCGGCTGGTCTTCATGACCCCCGAGTGGCGCGCGGTCTTCAAGCACGCGGTGCAGAAGGCTGACGGCCAGGGCTTCGAGTTCGCCATCGCCGGCTCGCCCGGCTGGAGCGAGACGGGCGGTCCGTGGGTCAAGCCCGAGCAGGGCATGAAGAAGCTGGTCTGGAGCGAGCTGGTCGTCGACGGCGGGCGCAAGCTGGACAAGCCGTTGCCCGCGCCGCCATCGGTCACCGGGCCCTTCCAAAACCTGCCGGGCGGCGGCTCGGCGATGTCGGCCGTCAAGGGCGTGTCGCCGACCTACTATCGCGACGCCGCCGTGGTGGCCTTCCGCACGCCCCAGGCCGAGGTCGCGCCCGCCGCGCCGGTCAAGATCAGCGCCAGCAGCCCGCTCGACGCAGCCGCGCTGAGCGACGGCGACATCACCCGCCAGCTGGACCTGCCCTTCGCGCCCGGCGGCGAGAGTTGGGTGCAGTTCGACTACGCCAAGCCCCAGACCCTGCGCGCCTTGCGCCTGGTCGCCGGCCACGCGGGAGGCTTCGGCGAGTTCGGGGCCACCGCGCCGGAAGGCCGGATCGAGGCCAGCGACGACGGCCAGGCCTTCCGCACCGTGGCGACCTTGCCGATCCACGGCGCGCCGCAGCAGACGGTGGCCTTTGCGGCCACGACCGCCAAGGCGTTCCGGGTCGTCTTCCTGGCCCGCAAGCCCGACCCGGCCTCGGCCATCTTCGGCGTCCCGGCGCCGACCAGCCACAAGATCGCCGAGCTGGCGTTCGAAGAGGGCGCGCGCGTCCAGCGCTTCGAGGACAAGGCCGGCTGGTCGCCCGCCGGCGGGCTCGAGGGCGAGGCGACGCCCGGCGCTGACGCCGCCGCGGCCGTGCGCGGCGCGGACGTGATCGACCTGACGGGCAAGCTGCGACCCGACGGCAGCCTCGACTGGACGCCGCCCAAGGGGCGCTGGACGGTCCTGCGCCTGGGCTATTCGCTCACCGGACGCCAGAACAGCCCCGCCTCGCTGGAGGCGACCGGGCTGGAGGTCGACAAACTCAACCGCGCGCACGTCACCGCCTATGCCGAGGCCTATCTGGCGCAATACCGCGAGGCGGTCGGCGACGACCTGACGGGCGCGCGCGGCGTTCAGGCCATGATCACCGACAGTTGGGAGGCCGGATCCCAGAACTGGACCGACGACATGCTGGCTCAGTTCAAGGCCCGTCGCGGCTATGACCCGACGCCCTGGCTGCCGGTGCTGGCGGGGCGCGTGGTCGACACCGCCCAGGCTAGTGACGCCTTCCTCTGGGATTTCCGCCGCACGATCGCGGACCTCTATGCCGACGCGCACTATGGCGCGCTGTCAGACGTCCTGCATGCGCACGGCATGAAACGCTATGGCGAGTCTCACGAGACGGGGCGGGCCTTCGTGGCCGACGGCATGGAGGTGAAGAAGAGCGCTGACGTGCCGATGGGCGCGACCTGGGCCGAGGTTCCAGTCAACAACGACCCGTTCAGCTATGACGCGGACGTACGCGAGTCCGCCTCGGTGGCGCACCTCTATGGCCAGAACCTGGTGGCGGCCGAGTCCTTCACGGTCGCCGGCAATGCCTATGCCTATGACCCCGCCCGGCTGAAGCCGGTGGCCGACGCCATGATGGCCAATGGCCTTAACCGCTTCGTGCTGCACACGTCCGTGCACCAGCCGCTGGATCGCGAGGGGCCGGGCCTGACGCTAGCCATCTTCGGCCAATGGTTCACGCGCAAGGAGACCTGGGCCGAGCAGGCCCGGCCCTGGATCGACTATCTGGCCCGCAGTTCGCTGCTGTTGCAGCAGGGCCGCTTCGTCGCCGACGTCGCCTGGTTCTATGGCGAGGACGGCAACATCACCGAGCTCTATGGCAAGGCGATGCCGAAGGTCCCGGCCGGCCACGCCTACGACTTCATCAACGCCGACGCCCTCGTGCATCTGCTGGACGCCAAGGACGGCCAAGCCGCGACGCCGTCGGGCATGCGCTACCGCGTGTTGGCTATCGATCCGTCGGTGCGGCGTATGACCGTGCCGGTGTTGCGTAAGCTGGCGGCGCTGAAGGCGGCCGGCGTGCCGATCGTCGGGGCGCGGCCCGAGGCGACGCCCAGCCTGTCCGATGATCCGGCCGAGTTCCAGCGCCTGGCCGATCAGGTGTTCGCGGGCGCCAGCCAGGATTTGGCGGGCGCCTTGGCCAAACTTGGCCCGGACGTCGACGACGGTGGCGCGGGCCTGCGCTTCGTCCACCGCCAGCTGGCGGACGGCGACCTCTATTTCGTCTCCAACCCCGCCGACGCGGATAAGGCCGTGGATGTCGATTTCCGCCTCGCCGGCCGTGAAGCCGAGATCTGGCGCGCCGACACCGGGGCGATCGCGCCCGCCAGCTACAAGAGCCATGACGGCCGCACGACGGTGTCGTTGGCGCTGGCGCCGCGCGACGCGGTGTTCGTGGTGTTCCGCAAGGCGGGGCCGGCCGAGCGCGCGCTGCCGGCCAAGGCCCGCACCGTGGCCGCGACGTTGGACGCCGGCTGGACGCTGAGCTTCCCGCAAGGCGCGTCGCTGAAGGACGCCAAGCCCAGCTCCTGGACCGACAATGCCGATCCGTCCGTGAAGTACTTCTCGGGCGCGGCGACCTACGCCACGAGCTTCAAGGCGCCGAAGGCGGGGAAGGGCGAGCGCGTGGTGCTCGACCTCGGGACGGTGAAGAACCTGGCCAGCGTCAGCGTCAACGGCAAGGACCTGGGCGTGCTCTGGAAGGCGCCGTTCGAAGTCGACGTCACCGACGCCTTGAAGCCCGGCGACAACCGCCTGGAGGTCAAGGTCACCAACCTGTGGCCCAACCGTCTGATCGGCGACAAGCAGCCGGGCGCGACCGGGCCTAAAGCGTTCGCGGGTTTCGACCCTTATCCGCCGAATGCGCCGCTCTTGCCGTCAGGCCTGTTGACGCCGGTCAGGTTGATCGTCGAACGTTAGGGCCATGACCGGCGACGACCAGCGAGCTTCCCAGACCCTGCACCGAGCGATCGACATCATCGACGCGGTGGCCGAAGGCTGCGGCGCGCCCGCCGAGCTGGCCGCGCGCCTGGGCCTGAGCCGCAGCACCGCCTATCGCCTGTCGACTTTGCTGGCCGAGCGCGGCTATCTCGAACTGGGCCAGCGCGGCGCCTATCACCTGGGCGCGCGGATGTTCGCCCTGGGGCAGTCGGCGGCCCGGGCCGTGGACATGCCGCGCCTGGCCCAGCCCATCCTCGACGAACTGGCCCGCGCGACGGGCGACGCGGCCAATCTGGGTGTCAGAGATGATGAGGAGATCATCTATCTGGCCCAGTCGCCGGGCACGCGTCGGCTCACCGTCCGTCACCGCGTGGGCGACCGGAACACCTTGCGCGACACGGCGCTGGGCCAGGCCCTGCTACAGGGCGGCCCGGGCTTTCACCGTGACGAGTTCGGCGACGGCGTGGTCTGCGTGGCCGCGCCTGTGCGCGACGCCAGCGGCGCCGTCGTGGCGGCCATCAGTCTCTCGACGATCCCGCAGTATTTGGCCGAAGGTCGGCTGGAGCAGGTCGAGCGCCTCGTGGTCGAGGCGGCTCGAACCTTGTCGGGCGCGCTGGGCGCCGGCGACTAGACCGGCGCGACGCCCAGCTCGGCCATCACCTCGGACGCTTCGGTGAAGGCGGTGTTGGCGGCCGGCACCCCGGCATAGATCGCCGTCTGCATCAGGACTTCCTTGAGCTCGTCGACGGTGAAGCCGCCTTGCTCCAGGCCGGCGCGCACGTGCAGGCGGAACTCTTCCCAGCGCGCCAGGCTGGCGCAGATGGCCAGCACCAGCAGACGCCGGGTGCGATGGTCCAGGCCCGGCCGGCCCCAGATCTCGTTCCAGGCATAGCGGGTAATCATCGCCTGGTAGTCGGCGGTGAAGCTGTTGCGCTTGGCCAGGGACTTGTCGACCCAGGCGTCGCCCAGCACCTTGCGGCGCGTCTTCAGGCCGGCCTCGAACAGCGCGTCCTTGGCTTCGCGCACGGCGGTTCCGCTCAGGACCTCGGCGACGAAGGCGCGGATGGCCCCGGCGAAGGCGGTGGGCGCTTCCAGGCTCGGCAGGTGCGCGCCGCCGACCTCGGCGTGCCGGGCGCCGGGGATGGCCGCGACGATGCGATCGCCATGGCCTTCGAACGGGGTCGCCGCGTCGAGGGCGCCGGTGACGACCAGGGTCGGTGCGGTGATCTTGGGCAGGCCTTCCAGCAGGGCCATGTCGCGGATGGCCGCGCCGCAGCCGCAATAGCCGTCGGGG
>FTCT01003421.1_pt1 | contig 13028 bp, 13 predicted proteins | sample 1658881 | NCBI WGS metagenome assembly FTCT01 (sample SAMEA3914864, study PRJEB12502) | metagenome | biome: forest; material: soil | place: USA | collected 2012-03-12 | depth 0.3 m | reverse complement strand
CCCCCGTCCGTCCCGGCGATGGCTGGGTAGCTCAGATGGTTAGAGCGGTGGATTCATAACCCACAGGTCGGCGGTTCGATCCCGCCCCCCGCCACCACCGGGACGGTAAATCTCCTTACATTTCCAAAGCTTGGAACGACGCTTCGGCGCTATCCGTTCTCGCGTCATGGCTCGCGCGCCCAAGGTCTTCACGTGGTCGGACGGCTTTCACCGCTACACCGTGGCGGCGACGTCGCGCGCCAAGGCGTTGGCGGCCTGGGAGACCGACCGCGATCTCTTCAAGGAAGGCGTCGCTGAGGAGGCGCCCGACGCGCTCGACGCCAAGGCGGCGCTGGCCGCGCCCGGGGCGGTGATCCGCAGGGCCGAGGGCGGGCTGAAGGCGGCGGTCGACAAGCTGCCCAAGCCCAGGCCGAAAGCGGTCGACGCCGAGGCCGAGACCAGGCGGAAGAAGGCCCTGGCCGAAGCCGAGGCGGCGCTCGAAGCGGCGGAGAGCGAGCAGCGCGACGCCGAAGCCGATCTGGAGCGCCGGCGCCGGGCGCTGGAGGCCGAAGCGACGGCCCTCAGCGACTCCTGGACGACGCGGCGATCGGCGCTGACGCGGGCGATCGGGCGTCTGCGAGCGCGATAGAGGTCCGGCCCCGCAGGTTCTGGGCGGTCAGATAGTCGAGCAGGGCGGCCGGGTGGTCGGTCTGGACGACGCTGACGCCCTCGGCGATCAGGCCGCCCCAGGCCTTGCCCGGATCGGTCAGGGCGTGGCGGTCGCCGCCGCCGTCGGCCACGCCCTTCAGGCCCTTGCCCGCCAGGGTGTTGGTCCAGAGGCGGATGCGGGCGCCGCGCGCGGCGTCGCGCACGGCGACGAAGCCGTCCTTCTTCAGGGCGTCCATCTCGACGGCCGGGATCGCCTGGGCGCCGGAGGCCTGGGCGGCGGTGATCTGGCCCAGCTGGTCCGCGCGCTTGGAGCCCTTGCCGCCGACGATCGGCATGAAGGCCAGGTTCTTGTAGAGCGGCTGGTCGGCGATCGGCGCGACGCCCAGGTCGGCCGGCGCCTTGAACAGCACCCAGTCGTCGGCCCCGACGTCATGCACGACCCGGGCGACCTGAGCAGCCAGCCGCTCGTCCTTGAGATCGAGATTGACCAGGATGCGGCCGCGCGCGGCCCGCAGGAAGGCGCAGAGCGTGGGCGGCGCGGCGTCGTATTCCTGAGCGTCATCCTTCAGGCGCAGGGCCTGCAGCTCGCCGAGGGTCAGGTCGGAGACCTTGCCCTTGCCGGTCGTGGTGCGGTCGACCTTGGCGTCGTGCATGATGACCAGGGCGCCGTCCTGGGTGCGGCGCACGTCGATCTCGACCATGTCGACGCCGAGCGCGATGCAGCGCTCGAGCGCGGCCAGGGAGTTCTCTGGGAGATCGGTGGTGACGCCCCGCGAAGGCGCCGGCGCGTGGCAGGCGCGGTGGGCGACGACCAGGACGCCGCCGGACGGATCATAGAGCCGCTCGCGCAGGTCGTTGGCGTGAGCCGCGCTCCCCATGAGCGCCCCCATGGACGACAGGGCCAACGCGATCGAGAACAAGGGACGCCGCATCATCAGTACTCCCCCGAGTCTTGGGCTCCCAATGACCGATTCACGCGACAGAGTTGCGTCGGTTCAGACTCAGTAGGATGACGTCGCGGGTCAGAATGCGCCGCATCGATAGAGGTGCGACATTATGTCCACACAAGTTGCGCGTAAGAAACGCGGGTCGAGGGATCTGACCTAGACCTTCCGGAAGCCTCGCAGGACGTTCGCCTCGGTGCTCAGCTGCAGCTTGTCGTAGTCGATGCGCGGCGTGTTCGAGAAGATCAGATAGTAGTACTTCATCTGCTCGGACCACCAGTAGCCGGGGCAGTTGTCGCCCTGGGTCATCGGCCTGGTCGTGATGTCCTTCAGGGCGGTGTAGCCCCAGGCCGCGCGGCTGGTGGCCTTCATTTCGAGATAGTGGGTGTGGGCCAGCGCGCGGTAGCGGTCGTTGCGGTCCAGCAGCCAGAGGTTCAGGCAGGCGTCGGCGTATTCGGGGCGCAGGCCGGTGTGCTTGCGGCGCGGCTGGCGGGTGGCGACGTCGATCGATTCCGGGATGACGCCGAAGGTGGCCTGCATCTCGGTGAAGGAAGCCAGATAGTCGTCACCCTCCTTCTTGTGGCCGACCTGGCCCAGCAGGCCCGCGTAGTAGGCGGCCAGTTCGCTCTGGGCGGTGTTCAGCACCGCGCCGGTCTCGAAGTCGACCATCGGGAACCAGAGCCGGCCGTCGTAGCGCTTGGCCTGGTGAGCCAGCTGGGCCTCCGTGCACTCCTCCGACCAACGTTTGCAGTCCGTGTCGCCGAACAGTTCCCAGGCGTCCCACAGGTACTCGTAGAAACTGTCGGCATAGACGTCGATGCTGGCGCTGCGGCTGGTGAACTCGCCGGTGCGGGCGTCGATGTTGGCGGCCATCAGGCCGATCTTCGAGCGGCGATCGAGGGCGTGCTTCATGGCCCGCTTGGCGATCTTGAAATAGCGGTCGTCGCCGGTCAGCTGGCCCAGCACCCCGAACTCGGTGATGTAGGTGCCGATCTCGGCCAGGTTGGTCATCGGGTCGCGGACCGCGCCGGTCTTCAGGTTCACATAGCGCCAGGGCAGGCCGTGGGGCGAGGCCTCGAAGGCCCTCAGCAGGCGGTCGGCCAGGTCCTTGGCCTTGGCCAGCAGCACGGGATCGCCGCAGGCCAGGTGGGCCGAGATCAGGCCGCCGACCAGGCGGATGTTGGTCTCGAAGACCTGGGCCTCGCCGTCGACGTCGAACGAGAGGTTCTGCTTCACCCAGTCGACCCCGGCCTGGAACTCGGCGTCCAGGCCCATGATCCACAGCGTATCGAGGGCCTCGACCAGCGACAGGCCCAGGTCATGGCCCTCGATGAAGAATGAACTGGCCGTGCCGCTGACGGGATTGATCTCGTCCTTGCCCCAGGCCTTGGCGACATAGCCCTGCCAGGCCCACTGGAACTCCTTGCGGACGTCGTCGGCCACGCCGGGCCAGAGCGGCGGTGCGACGGCCTGGGCCAGGCCGGGCGCGAGGCCAGCGGCGGCGATGGACATCAGGGCGGAGCGGCGCGTGAGTCGAGCGAGCGTCATGACGCCAGCCTACCGGCGGTCGAGGTTCAGCACGAGGGGGAGAAGGGTAGAGTGCCGGCCGGGATCACGACTCCCGACCGGCGAAGAGCCTGGCGGGTGGGATGCGCCAGGGAACTCTCATAGACTACGACGTCATAGTGACGGCGAGTCCGCCATAGGGTGGTCTACCTAGTTTCCCGTCAAACCGGCAAACCCGCCGCCGGCGCCAGCGGACCGTCGCCGTCATGGGGTTCGGGAAGCTTGGCCCGCAGCACGCAGCGCAGGCCTTCGGAGCGGAAGTCCATGACCGCCTCGCCCTTCAGCTCGCCGCGCAGGCTGCGTTCGATCAGGCGCGAGCCGAAGCCCTTGCGGGTCGGCTCGGCGACGGGCGGGCCGCCGGTCTCGGTCCACGAGCCCTCCAGCAGCCGTGTCGCCGGATCGTAGGTCCAGGCCAGGGACACCCGGCCGTCGGCGTTCGACAGCGCCCCGTACTTCAGGGCGTTGGTGGCCAGCTCGTGCAGGACCAGCGCCATGGTCAGCGCCCCGCCCGGCTGCAGGCGGACCGGCGGGCCGTCGATGGCGAACCGCGCGCCGGCCTCGTCGAACGGCCGCAGGGCGCGGGCCACCACCTCGTGCAGCTCGGCCCCGTACCAGCTCTCGCGGGTCAGGATGTCGTGCACGCCGGAGAGGCCCATCAGCCGCGCCTCGAACTTCTCGAAGGCCACCGCCGGGTCGGGCTCGTTGCGCAGGGTCTGGGCCGCCATCGACTGGACGGTGGCCAGGGTGTTCTTCACGCGGTGGTTCAATTCGTTGATCAGCAGGCGCAGCTGGCCCTGATAGGTCTGCTGGGCGTTCTCCGCGTGCTTGCGGTCGCTGACGTCCGAGATGATCGCCAGGATGTAGGCCGGGGCGTCGTCGACGCGCACCATCGAGGCGGTCAGGTGGATCCAGACGTCGCCGGTCGTTCCATCGGAGCGGGGAACCAGGAACCGGCGCTCGGCGGCGCAGGTCTCGATCTCGCCCGCCAGCAGGGCCTCGTTCGACAGCAGGGTGCGGTCCAGGAAGTCCGGATGCACCAGGCTGGGCAGCGACACGCCCAGCAGGGTGTCTCGGTCGCGATGCAGCAGGGCGCAGAAGCTGTCGTTGGCCTCCAGGATCTCGCCGGTCGGGGTGAGGCGCGCCACGCCCATGGCCGCCTGGTCGAACACGGCGCGATAGCGGGCCTCGGCCGCCTCAAGCTTCATCCGCGCCTCGATATTGGCCGTGACCACCTCGGTGTAGAGAACGAGGCCCCCGATCTCGCCGCCATCGGTGCGCCAGGGGGCCATGGACCAGCGGATCCACTGCGTGCGGCCGTCGCGATCGACGTAGGGGTCGCCCTCGTGATGCAGCTCGACGCCCTCGGCCAGGACGCGGGCGTGCAGGATCCGCCACTTCTCGGGGACCTCGGGGAAGACGTCGTAGTGCCGGCGGCCGATCAGCGGCAGGTCGGCCGGCTGGTTCTGGTCGGTCAGGTACTGCCGCGAAGCCGCCAGATAACGCATCTGGTTGTCGAAGATGGCGATGCCCAGCGGCGCGTGCTTCAGCGCCGTGGTGACGCTGGGTGACGCGGCCATGGGGGAGGCTGCCATGTCCGACGCAGATTGGGGCGGCGCTTCGTCGATCATCGTTCCCATATCGTACTGAGCCAAGGCCGGGCTTCGACTGAATTTCGCGTGACCGCTACCCACACTGACGACGCGGTCAGCCCGCGACCGGAAACACCCGCGTCTGCTTGACGACGCCGTAGGCGAAGCTGGTGTCGATCGAGGCGATGCCGGGGATGGCGTGCAGCTTCCGCCGCATGAAGTCCTCGTAGGCCTCCAGGCTGTCGACGATCACCCGCAGCAGATAGTCGTCGCTGCCGGCCAGCAGGAAGCAGTCCAGGATCTGGTCGATGCGCGCCACCTGCGCCTCGAAGCCGGTGATCAGGTCCTGGCTGGGGCTGTTCAGGCGCACGCGGACGAAGACGGTGATCGGCAGGCCGTAGGCCTTCTGGTCGACCAGGGCCGTGTAGCCGGTGATCACCCCCTCGGCCTCCAGGTTGCGCACCCGGCGCAGGCAGGGGGAGGGCGACAGGTTCACCCGCTCGGCCAGCTCCTGGTTGGTCAGGCGGCCATCCTTCTGCAGTTCACGGATGATCTGACGGTCTTTCGCGTCCATGGAGCGCCTCTTGAGCAGGATCTGCCAAAACAGAAGCTCATCGTGGCAGATTTCGCAATCTACCGCGCCGGACTCCGCGCCATTGTCACTAGAACTAGGGAGTGACACATGCGTAGCGACCAGGGCGGATTTTCGACGCGGGCGATTCATGCGGGCTATGACCCCGCCGACGAGCACGGGGCGCTGACGCCGCCCCTGCACCTGACCTCGACCTTCGCCTTCGAAAGCGCCGAGGCCGGCGGCGAGATGTTCGCCGGGACGCGCGAGGGGCACTTCTATTCGCGGATCTCGAACCCGACGACCGATCTGCTGGAACGGCGCCTGGCCAGCCTGGAGGGCGCCGAGGCCGCGGTGGCCACCGCCTCGGGCATGGGGGCGATCACCGCCACCTTGTGGAGCTTCCTGCGGTCCGGGGACGAGGTGGTCACCGACCAGACCCTCTACGGCTGCACCTATGCCTTCCTGCGCGACGGCCTGACCCGGTTCGGCGTCACGGTCCGCCAGGTCGACATGACGCGGCCCGAGGATCTGGCGGCGGCGATCTCGGACCGGACCCGGATCGTCTATTTCGAGACCCCGGCCAATCCGAACATGCGCCTCGTCGACATCGCCGCGATCAGCGCGATCGCGCACGGCGCCGGCGCCAAGGTGGTGGTCGACAACACCTACGCCACGCCGCTATTGACCCGGCCCCTGGCCCTGGGCGCGGACGTCGTGGTCCACTCGGCGACCAAGTACCTGGGCGGCCACGGCGACCTCGTCGGCGGCATCGCGGCCGGCGGCGTCGAGGACATGGCCCGCGTGCGCCTGGTGGGCGTCAAGGACATGACCGGGGCGGTGATGTCGCCGTTCACGGCCTTCCTGGTGCTGCGGGGCCTGAAGACCCTCTCGCTGCGCATGGCCCGCCACAGCGACAGCGCCCAGGCGATCGCCCGCTGGCTGGAGGCGCATCCGGCCGTGGAGCGGGTGTTCTATCCGGGCCTCGCGAGCTTCCCGCAGCGCGCCCTGGCCGAGCGCCAGATGGGGACGGGCGGCGGCATGATGGCCTTCGAGCTGAAGGGCGGCCTCGCGGCGGGGGTCTCGATGATGAACCGCCTGACCATGATCCGCCGGGCCGTGTCGCTGGGCGACGCCGAGACGCTGATCCAGCATCCGGCCAGCATGACCCATTCGCCCTACACGCCGGCGGAACGCGCGGCGGCGGGCATCGCCGAGGGCCTGGTGCGGCTGTCGGTGGGGCTGGAGGACGTGGCGGACATCCTGGGCGATCTGGAGCAGGCTCTCCTCCCCCTCTTGGGGGAGGTGGCGCGAAGCGCCGGAGGGGGAAGTCCCGCCGAACTTGCCTCTTCCCCCTCCGTCGTCGCTGCGCGCCGACACCTCCCCCGCTAGGGGGAGGGTCTTGGACTAGCAATCCAGGAACTTCACCTCGTCGGACCCGTACTTCATGTCGCTGGCCGTGAAGAGCCCCGACAGGCCCAGCAGGGTGCAGCGGCCGCGCGTCAGATAGACCGGCACGTCCTTCAGATAGCCGCTCATCCGGCCCTTGTCCTCGAACCGCCTCGCGAAGGCGGCGGTGTCGAGGAGGCCGTCGATGCGCTCCATCAGCGGGCTGTTGATGTAGACCCCGCCGCGGGCGGCGAACATCAGGGCCAGGTCGCCGGCGAAGGCGCCCAGGAGGGCGCTGAAGATCGACACCGCCTCGCGGGCCCGGGCGTCGCCGTCGCGGACGCGCGAGAGGATCAGGTCGTCGCTGTCGCTCTCGCCGCCGCCAAGGGCGGCGTGGATGTCGATGAGGCCCGGCTGGGAGAGGAAATGCTCGGCCGAGACGCGGCCGTATTTCGCCTGCAGGGCCTCGAACACCGGGATTTCGCGCCGCTCGCCGGGCATGAAGTCGATGTGGCCGCCCTCGCTGACCACCGGGACCCAGCCGTCGGCGCGGTGCGGCGAGAGGCCGGCGACGCCGAGGCCGAGATTGGGGCCGATCACGGCGATCTGGGCGCTCTTGGCTGGTTTGCCGGCGCGGATCAGGGTCATGGCCGTGGGGGCCAGGCGCGGCGCGCCCAGGGCGCAGGCGGCGAAGTCGTTCAGCAGCGCCACGCGCGGGGTCTTCAGCACGGCTCGCAGCCAGGACTGGGTCAGGGTGAAGTCACCGGCCGTGAGGGCGATGGAGCCGTCGATCTCGGGCCCCGCGCCGCAGACCGCCGCGCCGATCAGCTCGCCGTGGCGGCTTTCGGCCAGCACCGCGGTCAGCTGCTGCTCCAGCTCGCGCAGCGAGGCGCAGGACAGCTCCTGATGTTCTCGGGGCGGGTCGCCGGGGCGGACGACGCTGACCGCCAGGTCGCGGCCGTTCACGTCGGCCAATAGGACCGAACCCTTCGCCATGGTCGTTTCCTCTCGCGCCGGTTTTGTCCGGTTGCCGCATTTTGTGGACCGGTAACACCGTTCGGTAAACCGCGCCTATCGTCGCGGGGTTGCAAAATGACAAGGTTGTCAAAGAGCACGGGGCAGGCGGCCGCCCCCGATCCGGGTCCGTTAACGCGTTAACCTTCCCTACAAAAATCCTAAATTTGCACGGCCGATTAACCGCGGCATGCGTTTATCCCCGCATGGCGAAGTACGCGTCAGGCGTGGAAAATGATCGACGGACAGCGGTCCGCATCCAGACTCAGAGGTCCGGCAAGATCCTGTGCGGCGCCTTCGCGTGGGATTGCGTGATCCGGGACCTCTCGAGCAGCGGCGCGCGCGTGCAGATGCTGTCCAGCAGCGCGCCGCCCGGGCAGGTCCAGCTGGTCGATCTGGCCGCTGGCTTGGCGCATGACGTGACAGTGGCCTGGCAGCGCGACCGCGAGATCGGCATGCGCATCGTGCGCACCTACGACCTGCGCGGCCTCACCCCCGCCGCCGCCGGCGCCGCCAAGCGCATCTGGCGGGCGTCGCAGTCCGACGTCTCGACCGGCTAGTGCGGGTCCCAGAAACGACAAAGACCCCGGTCCGCCAACCGAGGCCTCGTCTCAGACAGTTCACTGTTCGCGCCAGGGTAAGCGCGAAGGATCGCTCTTAGGCGGCGTCGCCGCGAGAGGCTTCGTCGGCCATCGCGCGCACCAGGTCGAGGACCTGACGACGAACGCGGCCGCGACCGATGCGCGGGAACACCTCGGCCAGCTCCAGGCCTTCCGGGGTGGTCAGGAACTCCTGCACCACCTTCTCGGCGTGCTGGGTCGCGTCGTCGAGCTCGGCGCCGCTCATTGGGTCGGCCAGGCCGTCGAAGAAGAACGACACCGGGACCTGCAGAGTCTTGGCGATCTCGTACAGCTTGGACGCGCTGACGCGATTGGCGCCGCGCTCGTACTTTTGCACTTGCTGGAAGGTCAGACCCAGGGAGTCCGCCAGATGCTCTTGGCTGATGCCGAGCAGCTTGCGGCGCATCCGGACCCGGCCGCCGACATGAAGGTCGACGGGGTTGGGGCGTCTGCCTTCGGTTTCTTCGCTCATATTTTTTTCCGCCTCCAACGGTTGTTCGGGGAAAATGACACGACCGTGACGTCGGTGGAAGCAAGAGCGCACCCAGCGCGGCGTTACGTCGCGATGGTTGAGCTTCCATCCCCGTTTCGAGGAGGCTAGTCGCCTGTTAGGCGATTCGCCGCCAACCGCAGCGCGACCCGCTTTCGTCAAGCGAGTATTGCGCCGAAGTCGGCGGCGAGGTGGTCCTATCCGCCGCGTCGAAGCAAGCCGAATGGGCGGGAAACCTTGCAAGATCAGGCGTTGAGGCGATCGGCGCGACCGTCCCAGATCCGCCGCGCCTGGCCGCTGGTGTCGTGCAGCCGGAACAGGGTTTCGGCGGCCAGGGTCTCATCGCGCTCGAGCCCGGCGACCATCTGCGGCGTCATGGCGCGGGCCACCTGGCGCTGCACGGCGGCCAGGTCGCCGAACGCCATCATGTCCAGGGCGTCGATCTCGTATCCCACCGGCGACTCCCGGCCGATGGCCTCCAGCACCCGGTCCAGAAGCGCCTGCGAGATGGCGATCTCGGACCCGGCCACCACCCCGTAGGCGTAGGGACGCGGGATGCCGACCAGGCGGGTGTCGATCGGCGAGTTGAGGATGCCCGGATAGAGCTGCATGTCGATCATGCCCACGAAGCGGGTCACGTCATGGCGCAAGGCCAGCTCGAACGCCGCCGCCCAGCACTCGAACACCCGCTCGCCACGGCCCTGGCCTTTGCGCTTGCGGTAGGTCTCGGTGGTGAAGAGCCGGGTGGCCTCCCAGATGTCGGCGCCCTTCTTGGACGTCTCGCCCGGGGCGATCAGGTGGGCGAACTTGTCGGCCAGCATGCAGCGGTCGTCGGTGGGGCGCAGGCGCAGGCCGACCTCCAGCGCCATGTCCTCGCTGAAGCCCAGCAGGTAGATCGCGCGATGGTCGTCGTAGTCGTCGACCTCGCCGCCGTCGAGCACGACCAGATCGACCCAGCCGTTCTTCTCGACGCACTGTCGACGACGCTCTTCGTGCATGGCCCACAGCTGCGGGCCATAGAGGTGACGGTTCTCGGAAGTGATGATGTGGATCATGTGCCGGCCCCCTGCAGGCGATGACGGGAGCCGGGATTAAGAGGCATGATCCGCGAAACGGACGATAGGCCAAACGGCCTACTCCTCTTCGCGCGCGAGGCTTGCCAGGGCGCGGATCAGGGCTCAGCATCGCCCCATGGACACGGCCAGCACCGAGCGCTCGGAGCGCTACCGCACCTTCGCGGCCTTCTACCCGTTCTATCTGACCGAGCACGTCAACCCGGTCAGCCGGCGGCTTCATGTGGTCGGCACGAGCCTCGTGATCGTGTGTCTGGCGCTGGGCGCGCTGCGCGACTGGCGGTTCTTTGTGGGCGCGCCGCTGGTCGGCTACGGCTTCGCCTGGGTCGGCCATTTCGTGTTCGAGAAGAACCGGCCGGCGACCTTCAAGTACCCGCTGTTCAGCCTGATGGGCGATTTCAGGCTGTGGTTCGAGGTGGTGACGGGGAAGCGGAAGTTCTGATCAGAGCTTCGAGAACAGCCCCAGCTCGCCTGCCTTCAGCACGGCTTCCTGGCGCTTGACCACGCCCAGGCGCTTCTTGGCCGCTTCGATGTGGTGGTGCACGGTGCGGGGCGACAGCTCCAGGATCGCGCCGATCTCCCAGTCGGTCTTGCCGCGGCTGGCCCAGTAGAGGCACTGGGCCTGGCGTTCGGAGATCACCCCGTAGTCGGGATTGTCGTCCTGCAGCTCCCAGTGCTTGAGCATGATGGTGCCGAACACGGTGGCCAGGCTCTCGATCACCGCGCGCGAGGTCGGGTCGGTGTCCGGCGCCTCGGTCGACATGCGGATCAACACCTCCTGGCCGGCGGGGCCGAAGACGCGGACGACATAGCCGTCGTTCATGCCCAGGTCCGAGGCCTCGCCCCACATGGAATGGGCGCGGCTGTCGCCCAGCGGCTTGGCGTCGGTCCAGGCGAACGAGCGCTGCGACTTCAGCAGCAGTTTCACGCACGGATCGTGGACGACGTAGCGTTCGCTCCAATAGCGCCCGTCCCAGACGTCGAAGTCCTGGCGGCTGAGCGTCGGCGGCTCCTTGCCGTAGTGCTCGGCGTTGACCAGGGTGGCGCAGAACTTGTCGTAGCCGAAGGCGGCGATCGCCTGGGCGAAATGGTTCTCGACCTCCTGGGCCGAGCCCAGGTGCGGGGCCTTGCTGAGAAACGCCCAGGCCTGTTGTTCCGCCGTGGTCAGCACGCGCCCAGACACTCCGCACTCAAGCTCGACATACGCTAGTCGCGGATAGGGCTCGGCGCCAAGCGCCTGCTATTCAAGGTGGAGCGAAAGGCGCGCGGCCAGACGTCGCGCCGGGAGAAGCCTCAGGCGGCTTCCTCTTCGGTCTCGGCGTCCTCGCCGCCCAGCAGGGCGTCCAGCACCACGGCCAGACGCTCGGGCTTGATCGGCTTTTCGACCACGTCCTGCATGCCGGCGGCGACATAGGTCTGGACGTCGGCGGGATCGGCGTTGGCGGTCAGGGCCACGATCGGCACGGCGCCGGCGGCGCCGGCCATCTCGCGGATGGCGCGGGTGGCGGCGATGCCATCCATGCGCGGCATCTTGATGTCCATCAGGATCAGGTCGTAGCGGCCGCTCTTGGCCATCTCGACCGCTTCGACGCCGTCCACGGCCTGTTCCGAGGTGCACTCGAACATGTCGCACAGCGCCTCGGCGACCATCCGGTTGGTGGCGTTGTCGTCGACGATCAGGATGTGGGCCGCGCGCGTGGCGACGGTGGCCTCGGTCTCGTGCGTCTCGGCCTCGGCCTTGGCGGCGTCGAGGGTCAGGGCGAAGCCGACGGTCAGGCCGGCGCCGCGATTGGCCTCGGCGTGCAGCGGGCCGCCCATGGCGCGGACGACGCGGTGGGCCAGGGCCATGCCCACGCCCAGGGCCATCTCGTTGCGGTCCTGCAGGTTGGCGCCGCCCAGCGGGTCGTTGACGCGGGCCAGGCGCTCTTCGGCGTGGCCCTCGGTGTTGTCGCGCACCTGGCCTTCCAGGCGGACGCGATCGCCGTCGCAGCGGGCGGTGAGGCGGGTCTCGATCATGCCGCGGCCGGCGGCCAGGGCGTTCTCGATCAGGATGTCGAAGACTTGGAGCAGGCGCTCGCTGTCGACCTCGACGCCGCACTCGGGCTCGCCGTCGTAGGAGACCAGCAGGGTCGAGCCGCCTTCATGGGCGCGGGCGGCCCAGTGGGCCTCCACGGCGTCGGCGAAGTCGCGCAGGCGGGTGGGGGTGGGCGCCAGGGGCAGGTGGCCCTGGGCCGAGCGGTGCAGGTCGATGGCCCGGCTGACCGTCGCGCCCATGTCGCGGCTGGTGTCGCCGATGGCGCGGACGAAGGCGGCGGCGTCAGGCGTCAGCGGCTGGTGCTCGAGGCGCCCGGTGATGGCCAGGACGCCGTCCAGGTGGGCGCCGATGTCGACCGCCATGCGCTCGACCAGGGCCATGGCGTCGCGCGCCTCGCGCTGGCGGCGGCGGTGGGAGTTCAGCAGCGAGCCGAGGCCGCCGACGCCGACATAGCCGCCGTTGGCGTCCACGGCGACATAGGCCGTGCGGAAGACGGGGGTGGGGCTGTCGGCGAGGTCGCTGACGAAGCGGTTGGAGTCCTGGTCGGCCGACACCGTGCGCGGGGCGTCGTCCATCACCTGGGAGATCGGCTTGTCGGCCAGCTGCGGGCCGGCCACGCGCATCATGCCGTACAGGACGTCGCGATAGACCAGACCGACCGGCGCGCCGCCTTCCACGACCGCGATCGCGGGCGCGGCCGGATCGGCGTCGAACATCGCCACGACCTCGCCGCAGGGCGTCGAGGGGGCGATCGGGGCGCGGAGATCGATCAGGCGGGAGAGCGTTTCCATGCGGCGCTTCGCTGGGACTTAGGAAGGCCAACTTGCCCCACCGGCCTTGCGGAGTCGTTAAGTTGGGACCGGTCTCATCGCCGTAGCGCCGGAAAACACTCATGTTTCTGTCGGGCGGCCGACATGGACGCGAAAAAGGGGCGGCGGAAGACCCGCCGCCCCTCCAATTTCTTGCGTAACGGGACTTACCAGGACTTGGTGATGGCCACGCCGTAGAGGCGCGGTTCCTGGGTGATCACGTTGGTGAACAGGCCCGAGCTGTCGTCGGTGGTGTAGGCGTCGACGATCGGGGTCTTGT
>FTCT01000534.1_pt1 | contig 13113 bp, 11 predicted proteins | sample 1658881 | NCBI WGS metagenome assembly FTCT01 (sample SAMEA3914864, study PRJEB12502) | metagenome | biome: forest; material: soil | place: USA | collected 2012-03-12 | depth 0.3 m | reverse complement strand
TCGAAGTCGCGGATGATCGACGGCACGTCCAGGCCGCGGCCGTGGATCGGGAAGTCCTCGTGCTTGCCGAAGCCGCGCAGGAAGATCGGTTTGCCGTTCAGCAGCAGCTTGTCGCCCTTGGCCTCGATGGTGCGCACGCCGATCTTGAAGGCGTATTCGTCGGGCGCCGCACCATTCTCCAGCCGAATGGTCAGGGTGTAGAGATGCGGGTCGTCGGGGCTCCAAGGGCGCACGCCCTTGATCTCGACGACGGTCGAGCCCTTGCCGCCCGTCAGGCTCACCGAGCCCTTGGTTTCGCCCTTGTCGTCGGCGATCGTCACGCTGGCCTTGCCCGACCAGGGCGCGCTGGCCTCCAGGTCGATCGACACACTGCCGTCCAGCGTGGTCTTCACCGTCACGTCGCTGACGTGGACATCGGGCGTCGTGAACAGCAGCACCGGACGATGGATGCCCGAATAGGGGAAGAAGTCGTAGGCCGTCTGCGGGAAGTGCACCGTGTGCATGTGCCAGCGGGCGGTGTCGGGCGTGGCGGGCACGCGATCCAGCTGGATCTTGTTCTCGACCAGCACGGTCAGCACGTTTTCACCGTCCAGCGACACCGCGTCGGTGACGTCGAAGACGAACGGCAGGTGCCCGCCGACGTGACCGCCCAGAAGCTTGCCGTTCAGCCAGACCTTGGCGGTGTAGTTCACAGAGCCGAAGCGCAGGTGGATGCGCTGGCCGGCCCAGCCCCTGTCGACGCGGAAGTCGGTCTCGTACCAGGCCGAACCGACATAGTTGCGCACGTCGTCGAAGATGTCGTTCCAGCTGGCCGGCACGGGGATCAGGCGGAAGTCTTTCAGGCCCTTCTGCCAGCCCTCGGCCTCGCCGACGTCCTGGGGATCGGCGCGGAAGCGCCAGGTGGCCGCCAGGCTCTTGGTCGAACGCGTGGCGCTCTCGTGCGGATAGAGGATGCTGGGCGTTCCCGTCGCCGGTCCGAGCTTGCCGGCCCGCGCCTGCGCCTGGGTCGCGCCCACGACCGCGCCGGCCAGGGCCATGGCGCCGACCGCGCCCCTGCGGGTGACCATGCCGCCTCGCGAATTGTCCGCCATTCCGTACGCCCTCGCCTGCTGGGAAACTGGTGATGCAGCCTAGCCGCGAATCTGGCGGCGCCGGCCGAAAAGAAAAGGCGGCGGGCCGTAGGCCCGCCGCTCAGGGCTCTGGGGGAGACCCTAGTAGGACAGAGACAGGCGCAGGCCCGCATAGCGGTGGAAGTCGCGCGCCGGCTGCAGTTCCAGCACCGTCTGGCTGCCGAAGTTGCCGTACTGGTTCGACCCGTTCACGCCGTAGCCCTTGTCGAAGACGTTGTTGACGAAGGCCACCAGCTGCCAGGCGCCGCCGGGCTGGCGCAGGCCGCCCGACACGTTGACCGTGCCATAGGCCTTCTGCACGGTGCCTGGGTCGGTGTTGAGCGAGAAGTTGACCTTGGTCTGGTAGGCGTAGGCCGCCGAGAAGATCATCTCGTAGTCGCCGATCGGCTGGGTGAAGTCGGTGCCCAGGTTCAGCTTCCACTTGGGGGCGTTGGGCAGGGTCGCGCCGGCCAGGTTCTGGTACGACGGCGAGCCCGCCACGCAGCCCTGCGACGCCGTCTGGCCAGGCCAGCACGAGGCCTTCGGGAACGAGGTGATCTTGGCGTCGACATAGGCGACCGAGGCGTTGAACCGCAGGTCCCGCGTGGCGATCGCCGTGGCCTCGACCTCGATCCCCTTGGTCAGGGCCTTGCCGACGTTGGTCAGGCGGAAGTTCTGCACCCCGCCGATCGTGTCGATGCCCTGGGCCTGGTAGTCGCTGTACTTCACGTGGAAGGCCGTTGCGTTCAGCATCACCCGGTGATTCAAGAGCTGGCTCTTGATGCCCGCCTCGAACGAGTCCGAGGTTTCCGGCTTGATCGGGCCGACATTGGCGCGGGCCTGGTTGAAGCCGGTCGTCAGGTCATAGGTCTGACCCTTGTGGCCCGTGGCGAACGAACCGAACAGCATCACGTCGTCGGTCAGCTGGTGACGCAGGCCCAGGCGATAGGTCGCCGACTTATCGCTGTCGCCGCCCGAGAACTTGGCGTTGCCGTTCAGGATGTCGTTGAAATAATAGCCGATGTCTTCCTTCTGGTAGCGCAGGCCGACGATCGCCGTGGTCTTGGGCAGGAAGGTCCACTCGGCCTGGCCGAACGCCGCCTTGTTCTCCGAAGTGGCCATGGCGTACCACTGGGCCAGCGAGAACACCGGGCCGCGCTTGAAGCTGCGGCGCAGGTCGTTGTCGCCGTAGAACAGGCCCAGGGTGTAGCGGAACGGCCCGTCGCCGGGCGACAGCAGGCGGAACTCCTGGGTGTTGGCCTTGGCCTTGAAGTAGCCGCCCTGCCAGTTCTTCTGCCCCGGATACGAGGTGCGGTCGGAGTCCAGCTGGTCGTCCAGACGGAACTGGTCGTGCGAGGTGATCGAGACCAGGCTGAAGTCGTGCGGCAGCGTGTACTCGACCTTCAGCGACTGGCCGAAGCCTTCGCTCTTGGCGTAGGGCGGGGTGTCGTTGCTGACCGACAGATTGCCTTCGACCGGCGTGACGCCCGGCATGGTCACACCGGCGTTCAGGCCCGCGACGCCGCGCAGGACAGCGGCCGGCGCGTAATAGACCGTCACGGCGTCGGCCGAGCCGTCGCTCTTGAGGTAGCTGGCGCCCAGGGTGACCTTCAGGTCCTCGATCGGCCGCCAGACCAGCTTGCCGCGGATCGAGGTCTCGTCCTTACCGTTGACCTTGGAGCCGTCGTAGAGGTTCTTGACGTTGCCGTCGTACTCGCTGCGGCTGGCGCTGATCCGGAAGCCCAGGGTCTGGCCGATCGGGCCCGACAGGCTGACCGCACCGCGATACTCGTGGTCGTCGGTGGCCAGGACGTTGGCCAGCACGCTGAACTGCGGGGTCGGCTCGCGAGTGGTGATGTTGATCAGGCCGGCCGAGGCGCTCTTGCCGTACAAGGTGCTCTGCGGACCGCGCAGCACTTCCACGCGCTCGACGTCGGTCAGGTCGGCGAAGGCCCGGGCCTGGAACGAGACCGGCACATCGTCCAGCTGGACCGCGACGCTGGGCTCCACCCCGATGCCGTAGGCGAAGGTGCCGATGCCGCGCAGCGCCACCGAGGCGTTGATCGGCTGGTCGGCCTGGCGAATGGTCAGCGACGGGGCCACGCGCCCGACGTCGGTGAATTCCTTGACGCCGGCGCTTTCCAGCTGCCGGGCGGTGACCACCGAAACCGCCAGGGGTACGTTCTGAACGTTCTCGGCGCGTTTCTGGGCGGTGACGACGACTTCGTCCAGCGCGATGGGGTCAGACGCCGTCTGGGCGAAGGCGGACGTGGACATGGCCAGCAGGAGCGCGGGCACGGAGGCGCAGCAGAACAGCCGCTTCATGGATTTCCCCTCTAGTCGACTTGTTGTGTGGCTTTATCGCCGCGTCGATATTGGCACCCTATCAAGTGGCCAGGCCACTTTCAAGACATTCCCCTGGCCTATCCCGTGAAATCGATGACACCGGTTTCCGAAATTTCGATCAAATTGATCTATCTGGCGGTTATATTTGATCAATTTTCTCCGAAAAGTGTTTGAGAAGCCGCTCAAGACACGGGTCGACGCTCCCCAATCGCTTGACAGTGAGGCTGGAAACGCCGCAATTGGCCAGGCCACTTTTGAACCTTTTCGCGAATCCTCGGGGGCTCGCGGGAGCGCCGCGCGGCCGTGGACGCCAAGCGCGCCAGTCAGGATTTACGGAAGACCCGCATGCTGAAGATCATCGACGCCAAGGTCATCGTCACCTGCCCTGGGCGCAACTTCGTGACCCTGAAGATCACCACGTCGGACGGCGTTCACGGCATCGGGGACGCCACGCTCAACGGCCGCGAGCTGTCGGTGGCCAGCTATCTGACGGACCACGTGATTCCCTGCCTGATCGGCCGCGACGCCCATCAGATCGAGGACATCTGGCAGTTCCTGTACAAGGGCGCCTATTGGCGTCGAGGGCCGGTGACGATGTCGGCCATCGCCGCGGTCGACACGGCGCTGTGGGACATCAAGGCCAAGGTCGCCGGCCTGCCCCTCTACCAGCTGCTGGGCGGCGCCAGCCGCACCGGCGTCATGGTCTACGGCCACGCCAACGGGACCACCATCGAGGAGACCATCGCCGAGGCCTTGAAGTACAAGGCCATGGGCTACAAGGCCATCCGCCTGCAGACCGGGGTGCCTGGCCTGGCCAGCACCTACGGCGTCTCCAAGGACAAGATGTACTACGAGCCGGCGGACAACGACCTGCCGACCGAAAACGTCTGGTCGACCTCCAAGTATCTGCCCACCGTGCCCAAGCTGTTCGAAGCCGCGCGCGAGGCGCTGGGCTGGGACGTGCACCTGCTGCACGACAGCCATCACCGCCTGACGCCGATCGAGGCCGGACGCCTGGGCAAGGACCTGGAGCCGTATCGCCCGTTCTGGCTGGAGGACGTCACGCCCGCCGAGAACCAGGCCAGTTTCCGCCTGATCCGCCAGCACACCACCACGCCCCTGGCCGTGGGCGAAGTGTTCAGCTCGATCTGGGACTGCAAGCAACTGATCGACGAGCAGTTGATCGACTATATCCGCACCACGATCGTCCACGCCGGCGGGATCTCGCACCTCAAGCGCATCGCCGCCCTGGCCGAGATCAACAACGTGCGCACGGGCTTCCACGGCGCTACCGACCTGTCGCCGGTCTGCATGGGCGCGGCCCTGCATTTCGACCTGTGGGTCCCCAATTTCGGCATCCAGGAATACATGCGCCACACCGCCGAGACCGACGCGGTGTTCCCGCACGCCTACAGCTTCAAGGACGGCGACCTGCATCCGGGCGACGCGCCGGGCCACGGCGTCGACATCGACGAGGACCTGGCCGCCAAATACCCCTACCGCCCCGCCTATCTGCCGGTGAACCGCCTCGAGGACGGCACGCTGTTCAACTGGTGATCCGAGGTCGCGCGTCGCTTCCGGGCGGCGCGACGGAGAGGGCGTCCGCCCCGCCCCCGTCGTGGGCGCCCTCTTCTCTTACGACTTCTGGACGCTTGAGGCGCCGCCTTCGCTGGCGTTGTGGATATACTGCTCTGCCACCAGCCAGGCCTTGACCGGGCGCAGCGTGCCCAGGCAGCCGATCAGCAGGGCCGGAAAGACGGTCGCGAACTGCACCCACAAGGGCGGGCTCCAGGCGATCACCGCCCAGGCCCAGACCGCGATCACCAGGATGCCGACGCCCGTCATGACGAAGAAGGCGGGCCCGTCGGCCGGGTCGGCGAAGCCGTAGTCCAGGCCGCAGCGGTCACACCGCTTGGCCAGCCGCAGGAAGCCGCTAAACAGCTTGCCCTCGCCGCAGCGCGGGCAGCGACACGTCAGCCCCGCCTGGAGGCTGGTCGGGTTGTCGAAATGGGTGATCAGGGGCCGGTCCATACAATGTGCGCCTTGTTGCATACATTACGCACACAATGTATGTATCGCGTGATGGGAAAGCAACCATGACCCGCGATCGACCCACGGCCGGCTGGCTGCGGCGCGTCCGCACGGGCGTCGGTCGGCCGATCTATCTGGCTCTGCTCGACGCTCTTGAGGCGGCGATCCGCGAAGGCGAGCTGCAGCCGGGCGACCAGCTGCCGCCCCAGCGCGTCGTGGCCGACCAGCTGGGCGTCGACTTCACCACCGTCACCCGCGCCTATGGCGCGGCGCGGGCGCGCGGGCTGGTCGAAGGGGCCGTGGGACGCGGCACCTTCGTGCGCCGCCGCGCCGCCGAAGACGAGGCGGGCCTGGTCGACCTCAGCATGAACCTGCCGCCTCCGCCCCAGGGCGTGTCGCTGGCGGCCCTGCTGAAGGAAACAACCGCCGTCGTCCTCGACCGCACCGACGTGGCGACCCTCATGGCCTATCACGCCGGCCCGGGAACACCCGGCCAGCGGGCGGCGGGCGCGGCCTGGCTGGCCCCGACGCTCGGCCAGGTCGAACCGGAGCGCATCGTGGTCTGCCCCGGCGCCCAGGCCGCCCTGACCGCCGTCCTCACCACTGTCGCCAAGCCTGGCGCCGGCCTGGTGGTGGAGCCCTTGACCTATCCCGGCGTCATCGCCCTGGCCGACCGGCTCGGGCTGCGCCTGATCGCCTGCCCCGTCGACGACGAAGGCTTCCAGCCCGAGGCGCTCGCGCGGCTCTGCGCCGAGGAGCGGCCGGTCGCCGTTTATCTGGTCCCGACCACCCGCAACCCGGCCGCCACGACCATGGGTCTGGCGCGGCGTCGCGAGATCGCGGCGATCATCGGCGCCGCCGAGGTCTGGCTGATCGAGGACGATCCCTACAGCCGCCTGTTCGACGCCCCGCTGCCCGCCCTGGCTTCGCTGGCGCCGGAGCGGACCTTCCACATCGCCACGGTGTCCAAGACCCTGTCACCTGGCCTGCGCACGGCCTTCCTGGTCGCACCTTCCGACGTGATGGCCTTGCAGGTCGCCGACGCCCTGCATGCAACCTCGTTGATGGGTTCGCCTCTGACCACGGCCGTCGCCGTCCGCTGGATTCGCGATGGGGCCGCCGAGCGGATTCTGGCCGGCGTGCGGCTGGAGGCTCGCGCGCGCCGGGCCGTCGCCGCCGAGATGCTGCCCGCCGCGAAGGGCGACGCCGAAGGCTTGCATGTTTGGCTGGACCTGCCCACCGGACAGGACCCGGCGCGACTGCGCGCGCTGGCCGCCCAGCGCGGCCTGGCCCTCGTCACCGCCGACGCCTTCGCCACGACGCCCAACCATCCCGGCGGCCTGCGCATCTCGCTGGGCGGACCGCCCAAGGCGGCGGCCCTGCGCGAAGCGCTGGGCAACGTCGCGACGCTGCTGAAGCCCACTCCGATCGTCTGAACAACAAAAACCCCGGGGCCTGGCGGCTCCGGGGTCAGTTCAAATCAAGGGGGGATACAGCTAGACAATGCGCCACGCGGCGATTGGTTCAGCTTGATCGAAAATTCCTCAACCCAGGGTCCAGTTTCCCAACGCCACATGCTCCGTCCGGCCCAGCAGGCTGTGGACCAGGGTGAAGCCGCCGACCATCCAGCGGACCGGCTCGACCGCCTGCTCGGCGGCCAGACGCCTGTCGTAGAGCATCGTCACATGCGGCGTGAAACTCTTGTCCACCCACTTGCCCAGCCCCGCGCGCGCCATCGCCTGGCCCAGGTCGCGCTGGAACGCCTTCAGGGCCTTCAGCCCTTCCCCGCCCTGCAGAACGAACGGATTGTTGCCGCCGTTGTGGAAGCTGGCCGCGCGATCGAAGGTCACCTCGAACGGCGCGGTCGTCATCGCCTCGGCCGCCTCGCCGGCCATCGTCACGATGTCGCGCCGCACGCCGGCATGGTCGCCCAGGTGATGCAGGGTGATGTGGAACCGCGCGGGCGCCAGCGGCCGGCCGCCCAGCTGATGCGCGGCGCGCAGGTCGTCGGCCTGGCGAGCGATCCGGGCCGCGGTCGCCGGATCGGGAAAGATCGCGAAGAAAAGCCGGTCGGTGACGGGTGGGGCGTCGAAGAGGGAGAACTGGTCGGACACCCGATCATCCTGCCCGGATTCCGGAAACCACGCCACGGCGCGGAGAGGGACTAGCGCGCAACCTCGCCGGGTGATCATCTTCCCGGATGCAGATCGCTCCGCCCAGCCACGATCTCCTGGTGCACGCCCGCACGATGATCAGCATCATCATGGGCCTCAGTCTGGCGCGACTGCTGAACGGCGTCGCCGGCCTGATCCAGCACCCGAAGAAGGAGCATCTGTGGTGGCCGCACCTCTGCTGGGTGCTCTACATGATGGTCTCGATCACCGCCTTCTGGTGGTGGCAGTTCCAGCTGACCCAGCTGAGCGTCCTCACCTTCGAGACCTACATCTTCCTGATCTGCGAAGCGGCCATGCAGTTCCTGCTCTGCAGCGTGATCTTTCCGACCGAGATCAGCGAATACGACGGCTACGGCGACTACTTCATGTCGCGCCGCACCTGGTTCTTCGGACTGCTGATCGTCAGCCTTCTGATGGACATTCTCGACACCCTGCTGAAGGGTCTGCCGCATGTCCTGGCGCTCGGCCCCGAATATCCCGTCCGCATCGCCCTGATGATCGGCCTCTGCCTGGTCGCCTGCCTTGTCCGGAGCCTGCGCTTCCACACCCTGTTCGCGGCGGGGGCGCTGATCTATTTCGTCACCTATCTGGCCCGCCACTACGGCCACATCCAATAGGTGGTCGCGTAAAAAATTCACGCTTGGATTGCAGCGATGAAGCGCTAACCTCCCACGGGACCAGGAGGGGCCGCCATGAAGCTCACTGCGCATTTCTCGCTCGAGGAATTCACCATCTCCAGCAAGGCGCTTTCGATGGGCGTCAAGAACGACCCCACGCCGCAGCATCTGGAGAACCTCAAACACCTGGCAGAGCGCATGGAAGCGGTTCGAGCGCTGTTCAACCGGCCCATCGAGATCACCAGCGCCTACCGCAATCCCCAGGTCAACGCCGCGGTGGGCGGCGTGCCCAACTCGGCCCACGCCCTGGGCCATGCCGCCGACTTCCACGTGGACGGCCTGACCGACCTGGACGCGGCCAAGAAGATCCGCGACAGCGCGCTGAAGTTCGACCAGTTGATCTATGAAAAGAGCCGCTGCGTGCACATCAGCTTCGATCCCACGCTGCGGCGACAGGTGCTGCGCCAGCCCGGCGGCCCAGGATCCTCCGTCTATAACGGGCTCGAGCCTTAGGCGCCGCGTTCGGAAGATCCGGAACCAGATCTTTTCGTCTCGCATTTCGCGACGAGCGTTTGGCGTGGGCGCGTTAGCCACGCCTTGAAATAAAAGTTCGAAAGTCCAAGCGCGTAGCGCTAAAACATGGACGATCTCAGCGCACGCCTAGCCTCGTGATCGCCGTACAACAGCTTCAGCGACACCAACAATCAGAATATAAGGCTGAATACCGAGATGCACACAGCTCATGACATGAGCGAATGGTCCGCGTTTAGTTTACACGAATCCATACTGGATAGCGTCGCCGCGAATGTGGCGATCCTGGACGATACCGGCGAAATCATCGCGGTTAATGACGCTTGGATTCAATTCAGCGAATTCAATGAATTGCCGCTGGAGGATTATGGGCTAGGCACAAACTATATCTCGCTTTGCGAGAGCTTGGATGCGCCGGGCGCGGTCGACGCCAGACAAGCTTTGCGGGATTTGCTGGCGGGCGAGCCGGGCCCCATACGCTACGAATACCAGGTCAATCTCGCCAACGGCCCGATCTGGGTCCGGATGACCGCGACGCGCATCTCTCGCGACGACCGGACGCTGGTGATCCTGACGCACGAGGACATCACGGTTCAGCGGCACACCCAGGCCGCCCTGGGCCGGGCGACGGCCGCCCTCCTACACGCCGAGGACGACGAGCGGCGGCGTATCGCTCGCGAGCTTCACGACGGCACCGCCCAGTACCTGACCGGCGCCAAGCTGATGCTGGGCGCCATGAAGCTGGAGGGCCGCGCCGAAAAGACCCGGGTCGAGGTCGAGGCCCTGCTCGTCAACGCCCTGGAGGAGATCCGCAGCCTCTCCTACGTGCTGCACCCTCCGGCGCTGGAAGAGATGGGCCTGGGCCCCGCCATGCGGCAGATGATCGAGGGTTTCGCGCGTCGCACCGGCCTCAGCGTCCAGATCGACATCGCCGACGACTTTCCGAAGATGGCCCGGCCCACCGAAGTCGCCCTGTATCGCGTCGCTCAGGAGGCCCTGGCCAACGTGCACCGCCACTCCGGCAGCCCCCGCGCCACCATCAGCCTGCGCCAGGCCGGCGAGATGGCGCTGCTCGCGATCCGCGACTACGGCGTGGGCCTGCCGGAAAGCGCCGCCCCGGTCCTCGGCGTGGGCCTGGCCGGCATGCGTCTGCGACTGGAGTTCGTCAACGGCCACATCTCGCTGACCAGCGCCCAGCCCGGCGTGCTGGTCGAGGCCTGGGCGCCGCTCCTGCCGAAGGACGACGGCTGAGCCTTCGGCGCTCACTTGATCGGATCCAAGCCGAGCGGCTATTCTGCGCCCGGCCTCGAACCTGACGCGGGGCCGGCGCTTGCCGGCGCGACCCGATCCACGGACGCCGGCGCTTCAGGATCCCGATGCCGAAAATCCTGGCGATAGAAGACGATCCCACCACGGCGCGGGAGATCGTCACCGAACTGGAACAACACGGCTTCGAGGTCGAGTGGGTCGCCGACGGGCGCGACGGCCTGGTGCGCGCGGTCAGCGGTGATTTCGACGCCATCACCCTGGACCGGATGCTGCCGCGCCTGGACGGCCTGGCCATCGTCACCGTGCTGCGCAAGACCGGGATCGAGATCCCAGTGCTGATGGTCAGCGCGCTCAGCGACGTTGACGAGCGCGTGCGCGGCCTGCGGGCGGGCGGCGACGACTACATGACCAAGCCCTTCGCGTCCGAGGAACTGGCCGCTCGGTTGGAGGTGCTTCTGAGACGCCGGTCGGCCGCCCCGCGCCAGACCGCCTTGACCATCGCCGACCTGGAGATCGACCTTATGACCCGCGTCGTGCGGCGCGGGGGCGTCGAGATCCGGCTGATGCCGACCGAGTACAAGCTGCTGGAGTTCATGGTTCGCAACGCCGGTCAGGTGCTGACCCGGACCATGATCTTCGAAGCCATCTGGGGCTATCACTTCGACCCCGGCACCAACCTGATCGACGTGCATCTGGGCCGGCTGCGCCGCAAGGTCGACAAACCCGGCCTGCCGCCGCTTCTGCACACCATCCGCGGCTCCGGCTACGCGATCCAGGCTCCGCGATGAAGCGGCGCGTGGGCGAGCTGTGGCGCACGACGCCGTTCCGGCTGACCCTGCTGAACGGCGCGGTCTTCGCGGTGGCGGTCGTGGCGTTGTTGGGCATGATCTACTGGCGCACCGCCGGCTATATGTCGCGCCAGCTGGACGCCATCATCGTCTCCGAGGCCCGGGTCCTGACCAGCGGCGACCCGCGCGACCTGCCCCAGCGGGTGGACGCCTTGGTCGCCGCCGACAGCCGGGCGGTGTCGTTCTACGGCCTGTTCGCCGCCGACGGGACGCCGATCGCCGGCAATGTCCGCCACCTGCCGCCCAGCCCGATCCTCGACGCCGCCCCGCGCGACCTGCAGGAGGCGGGCTTCCAGCCCGGGGCCCGGGCCCTGGTCGAGCGGCTGCCCTCGGGCCAGGTCCTGCTGGTGGCCCACGACGCCAAGGTGCTGAGCGGGCTGCGCGAGATTATCGTCAACGCCCTGGCGGTCAGCGGCGCGGCGATCCTGCTGCTGGGCCTGGCCGCCGCCGCCCTGCTCAGCCTGGCCCCGCTGCGCCGCATCGACCGCCTGCGGGCCGCCAGCCGGGCGGCCTTGAAGGGCGAGCTGGGCGTGCGGTTGCCTATGTCGCCGCGTCGCGACGAGATCGACATGCTGGCCGGCCTAGCCAACGCCATGATGAACGAGACCGAGCGCCTGCTCTGGGAGGTCAAGAGCGTCGGCGACAACGTCGCCCACGACCTGCGCACGCCGCTCAACCGACTGCGCGCCCTGCTCTATCGGGTCAGCCAGGAAACCCGCCTGGAAGGCGACGATCGCCGGATGATCGACCAGGCCCTGGACGAGACCGACGCCCTGCTGGTCCGGTTCCGCGCCCTGCTGCGGATCGGCGAGATCGAGCGTCGCGACCGCCAAGCCTGTTTCGAGTCGGTGCATCTGCAAAACGTGCTGGAGCACGTCCTGGAGCTGCACGAACCGCTGGCCGAGGACCTGGACATCGCCCTGGACCGTGACTTCGCGCCGAACACGCCGCCGGTGTCGGCCGATCCGGCCCTGCTGTTCGAGGCGGTCAGCAACCTGGTCGACAACGCCCTGAAGTTCACCCCGAAGGGCGGCCGGGTGCGCGTGCGCCTGCTGGTCTGCGAGAAGGGTCCGCGGATCGAGGTGGCGGACAACGGGCCGGGCGTGCCAGAGGACGAACGCGACGCGGTGCTGCAGCGCTTCTATCGTTCGCAGCGCACCCGCACCGAGCCGGGTTCGGGCCTGGGGCTCAGCATCGTCACCGCCATCGCCCGCCTGCATCATTTCGACCTGTCGCTGGCAGACGCCAGGCCCGGCCTGCGCGTCAGGCTGGACTGCTGGCCGCGCGGGCTGGAGGCCTGAGGATGCGGCTTCTGCACATCCTGCGGCGGCCCGGCGAGGTCTATCTGGCGCAGGCCCTGGCCGAGGCCGGCCACGTCGTGGAGACGGCGGCCGACATCGGCGAGGCGCTGCTGGTCGCGCCCGCCGGCGCCTTCGACGGCCTCCTGGTCGAAGCGGCCGATCTGGATCAGGTTCCTGTGGCGGGCCTGGTCGAGGCGGCCGAAGGCGGCGTGCTGGTAATCATCGCCGACCAGGCTGATCCGGCCGATCGCACCCGCGCCCTGCGCGCCGGGGCCGACGCCTGCTTCACTCGGCCGGTGCACTTCATGGAGCTGCAGGCCCGGCTCGAGGCCCTGGTCCGCCTGGCGCCCGGAGGCGCGACCGCCAGTCCGTTGCGCCTCGACTCGGCCACGCGCGTGGCCCGTTTCGCCGATCGCGAACTGGCCCTGCCCGCCAGCGAATTCCGGCTGCTGGACTATATGTCGCGCCACGCCGGCGAGGTGATCAGCGCCGCCCAGATCCTGGAGCAAGTGTGGGGCGAGACCGGCGACCCGAAACCCGAGCTGGTGCGCACTCTGGTGGCCCGTTTGCGCGCCAGGCTGGTGGAGACCTTCGACCAGCCGTTCCTCGTAACCCTGCGGGGGCACGGCTATCGTCTGGACGTCAACATGACAGGATTTTCATCCGGCTGACACGGCGCTGTTAGGCGGGCGGGCGCATCAGCCCCCTTGCGCAGCTTTTGTATTTGCGCCGGTCCCGCGCGTCGACGCCTCCCCCCGGAATCGCGCGCGGGACTTTCACCTGCAATCTCTGGAGCAGGCCGGTTTGAACGCGCTCGTCCGTATCGCCCTTTCGCGCCCCTACACCTTCATCGTGATGGCGCTGCTGATCGTCATCTTCGGCGTGCT
>FTCT01003049.1_pt1 | contig 13179 bp, 11 predicted proteins | sample 1658881 | NCBI WGS metagenome assembly FTCT01 (sample SAMEA3914864, study PRJEB12502) | metagenome | biome: forest; material: soil | place: USA | collected 2012-03-12 | depth 0.3 m | reverse complement strand
GAGCTGCACTACACCGGCGACACCAACGACTCGGCCAGCATGAACGTCTGGCTGCACAAGCAGGTCATGACCAAGCTGGCGCAGAACGGCGGCAAGGTGCCGGCCGATCTGCAAGGCTGACGCCCCGATGAAGCCGGGCCGGCGCGCAAACCGCACCGGCCCTGAACCTTGATGATGCTTTCGACCGATCAACAGTCCAGCACCAGGAACTTATCCGAGCAATCCAGGAAAGTACTGGCCATCCGCGACGATGTTTTTGCCGAATGGGAAAAACGTGTGCGCAGCCTGATCCACGGCGCGGATGAAGTCAGCCATCCCGTGCTGCTGGATACCCTCCCCTTGTTCTACGGGAACATCGCGGAGGCGCTCAGCCCGGGATTCGAGCGCGAGAACGGCGCCAGCGATTCGACCGCCGCCACCGGACACGGCAGCGAGCGGGCGCGCACGACCGAATACAAGGCGGTCGAGATCGTCCACGAATACCAGCTGCTGCGCGACGTCCTGTTCGAGGTCGCCAAGCGGCACGGCATCAAGTTCAGCGGCGAGGAAGCCCGCATCATCCGCTCTTCCTTCGACCAGGCGATCCGCGACGCCATCGAGGAGTTCACGGCCCTGCAGCGGACCTTCCGCGAACGGGTCGCCGCCTCGCTCACGCACGACATGCGCAGTCCGCTGTCCGTCATCATCTCCGGGGCGGAACTGCTGCTGGCGACCAGTCCGGGCAAGTCGGACAAGATCGCCCAAAAGATCCTGGACAACGGCCTGCGCCTGGAAAAGATGATCCAGGAACAGCTCGACGCCATCGTCCAGCCGGCGGCCCACGTCGCCGCCCTGCCCCTGGCCCGGGTGGATGCGCTGGCGCTGGCCAGGAAGGTCGGCGAACACGTCAACGACACCACCCCGGCGCGCTGCGAGGTGAGCGGCGAGGCCGTGACCGGCTGGTGGAACGAAAGCGCGCTGCGGCGCGCCCTCGAAAACCTGGCCCTGAACGCGGCCAAGTACGGCGACGGCAAGGAAGTGAGCGTGAACGTCGCCCAGACCCACGGCCGCGTCGTCATCTCGGTCCACAACTACGGCAATCCGATCCCCGACGACAAGCGCAAGGACATCTTCGAATACCTGAACCGCGGCGAACAGTCGGAGAAGATCGGCTGGGGCATCGGCCTGCCCTTCGTCCAGGAAGTGGCCAAGCGCCACGGCGGCACCGTGGTGCTCGACAGTTCGGAACAGGCCGGCACCACCTTCACCCTCGACATCCCGATCGACGGCCGCCAGTTCAACGGCGGCTAATCCGCCAGGCTGGTATTCGCCGGCGTTCCGCAGGAAAAGCAGAAGCGCATCAAGGCATTCTTGCGCACCGTGCACACCGGGCAGCGGTCGAACAGCTGGAAGCCGCAATGCGGGCAATGCGCCAGGGTCTCGTCCTTGTAGTTGGCGGGCCGCTCGCAGGACGGGCACAGGCCCTTGCCGATGCGCCCCATCACGAGGTCGTAGCGCATGCCGGTCTTGCGCTGCTGCTCCGGCATGGCCTCGATCGCCTTCTGGCGCGCCAGGTAGGCCTGCAGCCAGCGGATCGCATAGCGGCCGCAGACCACCGTCAGCAGGATGCCGACGATGTAGCGCACATAGCCGCCATAGCTGGGCAGGTAGGGCACCAGTTCGAAGAAGAAGGCGAACAGGGCAAAGAAGATGAAGCCCCAGGCGAAGGGCCAGTAGGTACCATTGCGCTTGTGCCGGAACAGCCAGGCGGCAAGCAGCAGCAGCGGCAGGGTCAGCGCCAGCCGGTACAGGAAGACGTGCAGCTCGGCGCGGCGCGCGGCCTGCGCGGCCTGGTCCTGGGCCGGCGCCAACAGCGCCATGTGCTCCTGGCGCGCCTTCTGCGCGGCCTGGTCGGCATCCAGCCGGGCCTGCTGCTGGGCCTCCACGGCGGCCAGCGCCGTGCGCTCTTCCTGGGCCAGGCGGTCGAGCGCGCGGGTACGCTCGATCAGCTCGGCGTCCTGCTCGGGACGCACGGTGGCGTGGCGGGTCGCGATCCAGTTGTCGAAGGTGGCGCGCGCGCTGCGCGTGTTGGCCTGGGCCACCTCGTGCTTCTGGCGGGCCTGTTCGAGCGCGCGCTCGGCCTCCTCGCGCGCCGCGTTCGCACGCTTGATGTCGGCGTCGTAGCGGGCGGCGGCGTCCGGGTCGATCAGGGCCAGCGCGGTCGGCGCCGGCTCCAGCCCGCCCATGTTCTCGATCACCTTGCCGCCGAGGCCGATCAGGAAGCCGGCAAAGATGAGGGCCACCAGCCACAGGGCGCGGTGCATCCAGGTTTCAGTCAGGCGCAGGCCTTTGTTCATGGCGGAGTTCTCCCTTGAGAATGGCAACCCTCGCAGCTTGCCATTGACGGAGCACGCGCACCAGATCCAGATGCGCGGCAGCCGCCGCGCGCTACCCGGGGTAGCGAATGGCGCTACCGCCGGGCGCTAACGCCGGGGATCAGAAATAGGACAGCCCCAGCGCCTTGCGCACCTCGTCCATGGTCTGCGCCGCCACTTCGCGCGCCTTGAAGGTGCCGTCCTTCAGGATCTGCATGACCTGGCCCTTGTCCTTGGCGAATTCCTCGCGGCGGGCGCGGATCGGCGCCAGCATCTCCTGCAGGATGCCTTCCAGGCGCTTCTTGACGACGGAGTCGCCCAGGCCGCCGCGGGTGTAGTGGGCCTTCATCTCGGCCAGGCCTTCCTTGTCGGTATCGAAGGCGTCCAGGTAGATGAAGGCGACGTTGCCCTCCAGGTGGCCCGGGTCCGAGACCTTCAGGTGCAGCGGGTCGGTGTAGACCTGCTTGACGGCGGCGCGGATCTCGTCGGCGCTGGCGCCCAGGTTGATGGTGTTGCCCAGCGACTTGCTCATCTTGGCGCGGCCGTCGGTGCCCGGCAGGCGGCCGACTTCCGGCACGATCGCCTTGGCCTCGACCAGGATGTCCTTGTCCTGGCCGTAGGTGCGGTTGAACTTGCGCACGATCTCGTTGCACTGCTCGATCATCGGGATCTGGTCGTCGCCGACCGGCACGATGCCGGCCTTGAAGGCGGTGATGTCGGCGGCCTGGCTGGCCGGGTAGGTCAGGAAGCCGGCCGGGATGTCGCGCTCGAAGCCGCGCTGCACGATTTCGGCCTTGACGGTCGGGTTGCGCTCTAGGCGGGCGACGGTCACCAGGTTCAGGTAATAGAAGGTCAGCTCCGCCAGTTCCGGAATCTGGGACTGGATCAGGATGGTCGACTTGGCCGGATCGATCCCTACGGCAAGGTAATCGAGCGCCACCTCGATCACGTTCCGGTGTACCTTACCTATGTCATCCATGTTGTCCGTGAGCGCCTGGGCGTCCGCGAGCATGATGAATTGGCGATATTGATCCTGGTAAGTGACGCGATTGCGCAGGCTGCCGACGAAGTGGCCGAGATGCAGCGGCCCGGTGGGACGGTCGCCGGTCAGGATGACGGAGCTGGTAGCGGTGGGGGGTTGCTGACTCATCGGGGTTCCTTTTTATCCTTGCCCCGATCCTGCCGCGCCATTGACAACGCCACCTTGAATCGAGGCGGCGTTCATTGATTCACATTCAACTCTCTGGCCGCGCGCGCTTAGCGGCGCCACCAGGAAACGAGAATGAAATGTGTATTCGAAAAATTCATGATGGCATGGTTACAGGTTGCCGCACCGCTGTCAACCGCCAGCTTACCGATACCCCTGACATCCTGGACCGGAAGGGAGTTCCATGAATTTTTTGTTGCAATAAAACTAATAGATTGGTGATTTATGGATTCTACGAAGAGCACGAACAGCCACCACAACCGACCGCTGGAACTTTGGGGCGGTCTCGAATGCACCGTCAATCGCGTCCGCGATGACTATTTCCACCAGCTCGATCGCAACGGCCACGCCACCCGTCCGGCCGACATCGAGCGTTTCGCTTCCCTCGGCATCCGTGCGATCCGCTATCCGATCATCTGGGAGCGTACCGCCCCGGACGGCATCGCGCAGGCCGACTGGAGCTGGCCCGACGAACGCCTGAACGCCCTGCGCGAAGCCGGCGTCACCCCGATCGCCGGCCTGGTCCACCACGGCAGCGGCCCGCGCCATACCAGCCTGGTCGACCCGGCCTTTGCCGGGCAGCTGGCGGAGTATGCCGGCGCCGTGGCGGCGCGCTATCCCTGGCTAGAGTACTACACCCCGGTCAACGAACCCTGCACCACCGCCCGCTTCGCCGGTCTCTACGGCGTCTGGTATCCGCACGGCCGCGACGACCGCACGTTCATCCAGGCCCTGCTGGTCCAGTGCCGCGCGGTAGTGCTATCGATGCGCGCGATCCGCGCCGTCAACCCGGACGCAAAACTGGTCCAGACGGACGACCTCGGCAAGACCTACAGCACGCCGGAACTGGCCCACGTGGCCGAGTTCTACAACGAGCGCCGCTGGCTGGCCTGGGACCTGCTGTGCGGCATGGTCGGCCCCGAGCACGCCCTGTGGAACTACCTGCTGGGTACCGGCATCCCGGCCGAGGAATTCCTGTGGTTCCGTGAGAATCCCTGCCCGCCCGACATCATCGGCGTCAACTACTACGTCACCAGCGAGCGCTGGCTGGATCACCGCCCCGAGCGCTACCCGCAGCACCACCGCGGCACCGCCGACGGCATCCCCTGCGCCGACATCGAAGCCTCGCGCGCGCTGGCGACGCCGACCGCCGGCATCGCCCCGCTGCTGGCCGAAGTGTGGGACCGCTACCGCATCCCGCTGGCCGTCACCGAAGCCCACATCGACGCCAACCGCGAAGACCAGTTGCGCTGGCTGCTGGAGATCTGGGAAGCGGCCAAGGAAGTCCGCAACAACGGCGTCGACCTGCGCGCGGTGACGGTCTGGTCCCTGCTCGGCTCCTTCGACTGGAACAGCCTGGTCACGCAGAACCGCGGCTATTACGAACCCGGTCCCTTCGACGTCCGCTCGCCCGAGCCGCGCCCGACCGCGCTGGCGCGCATGATGCGCGAACTGGCGTCCGGCCAGCCGCTGTCGCACCCGGTGCTGCGCGGCCAGGGCTGGTGGCGCCGTCCGGGCCGCTTCCTGTGCCCGCCGGTGGCAACCCCGGCCGCCGTCACCTCGATCACGGCCGACGGCCATACCCTGGTCGGCAAAGGCAGCCGCCCGATCCTGATCACCGGCGCCAGCGGCACCCTGGGCCGCGCCTTCGCCCATCTCTGCCGCAAGCGCCACCTGGCCTTCCGCCTGCTGTCGCGCCAGGACATGGACATCACCGATCCCGACTCGGTCGAGCGCGCGCTGGCCCATCACCGGCCATGGGCGGTGATCAATACCGCCGGCTATGTGCGCGTCGACGAGGCCGAGAACGACGTCGAGCGCTGCATGCGCGAGAACGCGATCGGCCCGGCGATCCTGGCCGCCGCCTGCGCCCGCCACGGCGTCCACCTGACCACCTTCTCCAGCGACCTGGTGTTCGACGGCCGCGGGGACGCACCCTATGCCGAGAGCAGTACGGTGTCGCCGCTGAACGTGTACGGCCGCAGCAAGGCGGAAGCCGAGCAGCGCGTGCTGGACAAGCATCCCGGCGCCCTGGTGGTGCGCAGCTCCGCCTTCTTCGGCCCCTGGGACCGGCACAACTTCGTCACCCTGGCCCTGCAGGCGCTCGAGCGCGGCGAGGCCTTCACGGCCGCCAGCGACATGACGGTCTCGCCCACCTATGTGCCGGACCTGGTGCACGCCTGCCTGGATCTCGCCATCGACTTCGAGGCCGGGATCTGGCACCTGGCCAACGCCGGCGGCGTCACCTGGGCCGAGCTGGCCGCGAAGGCCGCCCAGGCCGCCGGGGTGGACGCCAGCCGACTGGAAGCGAAGCCGTCCGCGGACTGCGGCTTCATCGCCGCCCGCCCGGCCTACACGGCGATGACGAGCGAACGCGGCATCCTGCTGCCGGCGCTGGACAATGCACTGGCCCGCTACCTCGAGCTGCGCCGCCAGGGCGATCCGGAGATGGAGGAACTGATCAGGTCGATGGAAACCCGCCAGCCGCTGGCCGGCGAGCATCGGCAGATGGAAGTGACGCCGCCGGAGGCGGTGCAGGCCTCCTGATCCCGAATTGATGCGGGCTGGCAGGACGCGGCTTTACTACGTTGCAACTTTTTTATTGACTTGCAGTAACAAGTTGACTGAAAATTAATGCATCTGAACTTGTAAGGAGCCCGTCCATGCGGTCCGCAGCTGTCCTGTCCGCCCTGGGTCTTGCCCTGGGATGCGTCGCGCCGTTCGCAGAAGCGACCGCGCCATCCCAGCCCGAGATCCAGCTCGCGATCCCCTCCCCCGGTACCTATCACGGACCCATCATCAATGGCTTTGCCAAGGGGCGGCTCTCGAATGGCGACATGTACGAGGGCGAATGGAAAAACGGCAAGCCCGACGGCATCGGCACCATGAGCTACATGCTGGGCGGCTCGTATGAGGGCGAGTGGAAGAACGGCAAGCGCGACGGCAAGGGCATCATGACCTTTGCCGGCAGCGAGCGCCGCGCCGAGGTGCGCTTCGTGGACGATATCAGGGTCGACGTGGCGCCCGAGCGCGCCTCCGCCGCCACGGCCTCGGCCAGGTTCTGGCTTTTGTCGGGCGACGACCCGACGGGTTCGCACATCCGGAACAAGGTGGTCTACTCCACTTTGCCGCTGGACCGCGGCTTCGACGAGCTGACGCCGGACCAGCAGCGCCTGGTCCGCTCTTACTACCCGGCGCTGGACGCCGGCGACCAGCCAGCCTATCCCCTGAAAGGTGGAAAGGAGTTGTACAAGCTGCTGGTGTCGCTGGTCCGCCATATGCAGATGATGGACGACATCCTCGTCTACGTCGCGGTGGACGCGGACGCCAATGTGACCTCGGTGACCACGATGACCACCATCGACACCAAGTTCCGCGACCTGATCGCGGCCGGCGCCGGCCTTCTCAAGTACAAGCCGGCGCTATGCGGCGGCCAGCCCTGCGCTGGTGTCGTGCCGTTCAGGCTGAAGCTGCGCACCCTTTACTGAAGCTGCTGAATCAAGGAACCCATCCGTGCAATATGCAAGCCTCCTGCTCGCCCTCGGCCTGGCCCTGGGCGGCGCCGACAATGCCCTCGCCCAGGCGGCGCCCGCGCCGGCAATGGCGCCGGGCGAAGTCCAGCTCGAGATGCCCGACGGCGGCATCTATATCGGCACCGTCACCAATGGCATCCCCGACGGCAAGGGCTATTTCAAGGACGCCGACGGCATGCAGTACGAGGGCGAGGTCCGCATGGGCCATCGCAGCGGCGTCGCCGAGGGCCTGTTCCCGAATGGCGACCGCTACAAGGGACAGTGGAAAGACGGCAAACCGGACGGCATCGGCACCATGAACTTCATGCTCGGCGGCGCCTTCGAAGGCCGCTGGAGCCAGGGCGTTCCCGATGGCCGCGGCACCATGACTTTTGCCGGCAGCGGACGCCGCGCCGAGGTCGGCTTCATGGACGGCGAACGGATCGACGTCGCGCCTCCACCTTCCGCGGACAAGAATGCAGCCAAGCCGGAATACGCGCTGCACGACGCCAACGCGCGGGTCGGCACCCACATGGCACGCAAGATCAGCAGTTCGCCGCTTCCCCCGAACGCCGGCTGGGAAGCGCTGACGCCGGCACAGCAGCGCATGGTCCGCGACCGCTACCCGGCGCTGGACGAGGCCGACGAACCACCCTACCCGGTCAAGGGTCCGCAGGCCTTCTACGCCAGGCTGGCGGAGCTGGCAGGCAAGTACGAGATCAACAGCGACCTGAGCATCTACGTGCTGGTCGGCGCCGACGGCAAGGTGGTCTCGGTCACCTCGAGGGGCATCGAGGATCCGGAAGCACGGCGCCTGGCCGGGGTGCTTGCCGGCCTGGTGAAGTACAAACCGGCACGCTGCGGCGGACAGCCTTGCCAGATGATGGTGCCCTTCTACATGAAGTTGAGCGTCAGCTACTGAGGCGCTTTCAGCATCCCGCCGATCAGCGCGTCCAGCTCGCGTTCGGCGAGCGCCTGCAGCGCCTCGAAGCTCGGCGCGGCTGCGCCGTCGACGATGATGCTGAACTCGCACAGGAAATCGCCCACCACCACATAGCGCGACACGCCGAGGCTGCCCTTCGCCTGCCCCGTATCCATCATGACGCGATAGGGAAAGTGCCATGAGAAGGCACGGTTCCTGACCGTACGCTGGAGCGCCTGTCCCAGCGGGGTGTCGACCGTCTTGAACGTCACGCCCTGCTTCTCGTACTGGGCGAATTCGGCTGCGCTCCCCGGGGCGAACCGGGCGAGGATCTCGGTGCGGCTCTTGGGCCTGTCGTCCCGCAGGCGGGTCACCACGACGGCCTGCGCCCCGAAGCCGCCATCCGGCAGGAACAGCACGTGGCTCGTGATGACGGTGCCGTCCGGCCGGCGCGCGATGAGCGCCTGGTGAACGTGGACGCGCGGATTATCGGCCACTTTCGGGATCCGGATCTGCCAGCCCTGGTAGGGAGAGGAATAGATGCCCTTGCCGATGACGCCTTCCATCGATTCCAGCTTTTTCGAGTAATGCGGCGGCGCGGAAGGCCCGTCCGGCGATCCCAGGAAGCTGTCTTCCCGTAGTTGAACGACAAGCACTTCCCTGTCCTGCCCGTCGTCGCCGTGTGCGCTTGCCGCTTGCGTCACGGCGATCAGGAGAGCGAAGACGATCCGGGCCAGCGCCATATTTACCTCGACAGGTGCCGGTCGATGAGCGGCGCCGCCACGTCCGCATGGGTGGCGGCGACATCGTGTTCGCCGCCCGGGATGACGTGCAGCTCGGCCAGCGGCAGCACCGCTGCCAGGCGCTCGCCGGCCTTGACGGGGCTGATCGGGTCGGCGTCGCCCCACAGCAGCAGGGTCGGAATGCGCAGCGCCGGCAATTTCGGCGTCAGGTCCTCGTGGTAGCCGGCGAACCAGTCCGGCAGGCCGGGATGCGCGGCCCGGGTCGCCGGGCGCCAGTCCTGTGCCCCGAGCTCGTCCATGCGCATCCCGCCCGAGGTCGCCGACAGCACCAGGTGGGTGATCAGGTCCGGCCTGCGCAGCGCGGCAAGCATGGCGACCACGCCGCCCATCGATTGCGCGACCAGGGCGCTGGGCCGGTCGATGTTCCCGAGCACCATGGTGACGAGATCGTCGATGCCGCGAACGGCCGGATCCGGCGGCACGCCGCCGAAGCCGGGCCAGCCCAGGTGCAGTTTCTGCGCCGGATGCGCCAGCCGGTCCGCGACGGGATGCCAGAATTCGGTGCGGCCGAGGGCGCCGGGGAGGAACAGCAGGCTGGAAGGTTTTTCGCGGATGAGCTCGACGGTTTGCCCCATGCCGGCAAACTCATGAAAAATATCGTCGAGATAGAGCGCGATCTCGTCCAGGGCCAGGTCCGGCGGCAGCACGACATCGTCCATGACGGTTCGCTTGCCAGGCGCCAGGCGATAAACGATCCAGGCCTCGTGCTCGCGCCGGACATCGACCTGGAAACGGCCGTAGATATCGAATTTCATCGTCACAGGAAATACAGTACCCACCATTTGCGTTCGAGTCTGGATGCCATGGTCGAATGATCGTAATAGATGACGCAGTGTACGAAGAATGCTGGCAAAGTGGCAAGTAATGTTTTGTCGGCAACATGAACACGCGTTATACAATGTCCCGGATCGTCTTCATGAAAGGCCGTATTCCGTGCAAGAGCAACACCCCTTTCCCTTTCTCCGGGAAATCCTGCTGTTCCTCAGCCTCGCCGGCATCCTGATTCCCCTACTACAGCGCCTGCGCATCAACCAGGTGCTGGGCTTCCTGGCGGTCGGCGCCCTGTTCGGGCCCTTCGGCCTGGGCCGCCTGGCCCAGGACCTGCCCTGGCTGGCCTGGTTCACCTTCCCCAACAACGAAGACGTCGCCATGCTGGCCGAACTCGGGGTGCTGTTCCTGATGTTCATGATCGGCCTGGAACTGTCGGCGGCGCGCCTGTGGGCGATGCGGCGCTGGGTGTTCGGCGCCGGCACCGCCCAGGTCCTGCTGTGCGCCCTGCTGCTCGGCGGCGCCGTCTTCCTGCTGCTGGGCCAGCGCATCGAGACTTCGCTGGTGCTGGGCCTGGTGCTGTCGCTGTCCTCCACCGCGGTGGTGATGCAGTTGCTGGGCGAGCGCCAGACCACCGGCACGCCGCTGGGCCAGGCCGCCTTCGCGGTGCTGATGCTGCAGGACCTGGCGGTGGTGCCGATCCTGATCCTGATCGGCGCCCTCGGCGGTCATGCGCCCGGCGACAGCGTGACTGTGCTGGCGCTGCTCGCGATGGGCAAGGCCGCCGTGGCGATCGCCCTGATCTACCTGATCGGCGGACGGGTCATCCATCCGCTGTTCCGCGCCTTCGCCCGCCACCGCCAGCCGGACGTGTTCATGGCCCTGATCCTGCTGTCGACCTTCGGCATCGCCGGACTCTCCTCCATGGCCGGACTGTCGATGGCGCTGGGCGCCCTGATCGCCGGCCTGCTGCTGGCCGAGACCGAGTTCAAGCATGAGGTCGAGCTGATGGTCGAGCCCTTCAAGGGCCTGCTGATGGGCCTGTTCTTCATGACGGTCGGAATGAACATGGACCCGCTGCAGATCGTCCACGCGCCGCTGTGGCTGGCCTGCGCGGTGCTGATCCTGGTGCTGATCAAGGCCGGCGTGATCGCCTGCCTGATGCGGATCGGCGGCCTGCCCTGGGGCCGCGCGCTCGAGGGCGGCCTGCTGCTGGGCCAGGGCGGCGAATTCGCCTTCATCGTGATCGGCTACGCGGTCAGCAGCCGCCTGCTCGACGCCGGCCTGGGCGGCCGCGTGATGCTGGCGGTGGGCCTGTCGCTGTTCCTGACGCCGCTGCTGGCGCGGATCGGACGCAGCATCGGCGAGCGCGCCGAAAGCCAGGCGCGCGAGCTCGAAGCGCAGAAGATGGAAGCCGGACTGGAAGAGGCGCGCGGTCGCGTGGTGATTGCCGGCTTCGGCCGCGTCGGCCAGCAGCTGGCCAAGCTGCTCGCCAGCCAGCACATCCCCTACGTGGCTTTCGAGAACGACGCCAAGCTGGTGTCGAAGCTGCATGCCGAGGGCATCCCGGTGTATTTCGGGAATGCCGCCCGCGCCGAGCTGCTGCGCCGCGTGCATGCGGACGAAGCGCCGGCCATCGTGCTGACCATGGACCATCCCTCGTCGGCGCTGCAGGCGGTGCGCGGGATCCGGCGCGAGTTCCCGCACGCGCGCCTGTTCGCCCGCTCGCGCGACGAGCGGCATGCGCGCGCCCTCAAGCTGGCCGGCGCCAGCGTGGTGGTGCCGGAGACCCTGGAGGCCAGCCTGCAGCTGTCCGCCTTCGTGCTGGAAGCGATGGGCCTGGACGAGCGCGTGGTGGACGGCATCGTCGACCGCGAGCGCGACCAGTTCGCCCAGGCCCTGAGCACGCCCGGCAGCGCCGTCCAGCGGCCGATATAATCCCTTCGATAATTACTCATCCATTGGAGACAGAATGGCAGCATTGAACCACATCCGCGTGCTCGATCTTTCGCGCGTGCTGGCCGGCCCCTGGTGCTCGCAGAACCTGGCCGACCTCGGCGCCGACGTGATCAAGATCGAGCGCCCGGACAGCGGCGACGATACCCGCGCCTGGGGTCCGCCCTATGCACCCGGGCCTGACGGCAAGCCGACCGGCGAGGCGGCCTATTACCTGTCGGCGAACCGCGGCAAGCGTTCGGTGACGGTCGATATCGCCAGCCCGGACGGCCAGGCCCTGCTGCGCGAACTGGTGCGCCACTGCGACGTCGTGCTGGAGAACTTCAAGGTCGGCCAGTTGAGGCGCTACGGCCTGGACTACGAGTCGCTGAAGGCGCTCAAGCCGGACCTCGTGTACTGCTCGATCACCGGCTTCGGCCAGGACGGCCCCTACGCGCACCGCGCCGGCTACGACTTCCTGATCCAGGGCATGGGCGGCCTGATGTCCGTCACCGGCGAGCGCGACGAGCTGCCGGGCGGCGGTCCGCAAAAGGCCGGGGTGGCCCTGACCGACCTGATGACCGGCATGTACGCGACCATCGCCGTGCTGGCGGCCCTGAGCCACCGCGACCGTACCGGCGAAGGCCAGTACATCGACATGTCCCTGCTCGACACGCAAGTGGCGATGCTGGCCAACGTCGGCAGCAATTACCTGAACAGCGGCAAGCGTCCCAAGCGCTGGGGCAATGCCCACGCCAACATCGTGCCCTACCAGACTTTCGCCTGCGCGGACGGTCACATCATCGTCGCCGCCGGCAACGACGGCCAGTACCAGAAGTTCGTGCAGGCCGGCGGACGGCCGGAGCTGGCGCTCGACGAACGCTTCGCCACCAATCCCCAGCGCGTGAAGAACCGCGACGTGCTGGTGCCGCTGCTGGCCGACATGGTGAAGGAGCGCGGGCGCGACGAATGGATCGCGATGCTGGAAGACGTGGGCGTACCCTGCGGGCCGATCAACAACCTGGACGAAGTATTCGCCAACGAGCAGGTGAAGGCGCGCGGCATCGAGATGACCCTGCCGCACCCCACCGCCGGCGAGGTGAAGCTGGTGCGCAGCCCGATGCGGATGTCGGCGACGCCGGCCACCAGCGACAAGGCGCCCCCGCTGCTCGGCCAGCATACCGAGGAGGTGCTGGCCGAGATCCTGGGCAAGAGCGGCGAGGAGATCGCCGCCCTGAGGGAGAAGAAGGTTCTTTAATAAGGTTGTTTAATGTAGCTGGTGCTTCAGGTTGGAGAGTTCGGCGTGCACCTTGGTCACCGCCGTCTCCAGCTCCGGCGACATGCTCGATGCCGAGCGGCTGATCCGCTTGGCTTCGTCGCCCATCGATTCGAGGTTGTCGACGGCTTCGACCATGCGCTGCTGGTCGCTCGATTGCATCACCTGCTGGGCCTGCTGGGATTCGCGGGCCATTTTCTCGATACAGTCCTTCAGGTCGTCAGGGGCGTCGTGCGAACGGCAGGCCTGCTCGGCGTCCTTGATGGTTTGCTGGATGTGGGAAAAGCGCTGCTGGATTTCGCGTGCTTGCAACATGTCGATCTCCTTGCGGGACGCGCCCGGTGCGGCGCCTGCTTCACCGCAAAACGCCTGGGGCAAGGTTAGACCGCGTGCCGCCGCGCT
>FTCT01004124.1_pt1 | contig 13225 bp, 13 predicted proteins | sample 1658881 | NCBI WGS metagenome assembly FTCT01 (sample SAMEA3914864, study PRJEB12502) | metagenome | biome: forest; material: soil | place: USA | collected 2012-03-12 | depth 0.3 m | reverse complement strand
TTGCCGTCGAAGCGGATGTCCGCCATGCCGAAGTCTCCCTCAAACGCGTGTTTGGTTTGGCCGTGTTGTGCGGCGCGGGAGAGGGGAGGTCAAGGGCGGCCGCGCCGCAAATGAAAACGCCGCGCGGGTGACCCGCGCGGCGTCCAAGGTGAGGGCTGAACGGGTGCTTAGACCTTCTTCTTGCTCATCACGCCGCTGGCGGGGGCCGAGGCGGGCGTATCGCGCTTGAGGCCGGCCTTCTGGCCGGGCTTCATGAACTTGACCAGCACGCGCTGGCCGACCAGCAGCGGGGCGTTGTCGGCGCTGACCGCCACCTCGACGACGCGGTCGTCACTGCGCTGGCTGGGATCGTCCGAGGCCAGCTTGCGGGCGCCGAACACGGCGGCGCGGCGCAGCACCTTGCCGACGAAGGTCTTGCTGGGATCGCTCTCCGGCTGGATCTCGACCTCCTGGCCGATAGCGACGTTGGGGATGTCGGCCTCGACGATCTCGGCGCGGACAATGCGGGCGGTGTCGGGTTCCAGGTCGAACATCGAGGTGACGTTCAGGGTCGAGGCGCCGGCGCCGGGATTGGCGTAGCGGCGGGCGATGCGGCCGTTGGCCGGCGCACGGATCACCGTCAGCTCCTGCTGGTAGTTGGCCTGACCCAGCTGGGCGTTGGCGACGCCGATCGCGGCCTGCTGGGCGCCGATATTGGCCTGGGCCTGGGCGATCTGGTCAGCGGCGTTGTCCAGGCGCTGGGCGGCCACGAAGTTCGAGGCGGCCAGGGCCTGCAGGCGCTTCTGCTCGCGCTGGGCGGTGCGCAGCTGCACCTGGTAGAGGGCCAGCTGGGCGCGGGCCGAGGCCAGGGCGGCCGAAGCGGTCTGGGCGGCCAGGCGCGGCTCGTCGTCTTCCTGCTTGGCCAGGGGCTGGCCGGCCTTCACGATGTCGCCTTCCTGGACATAGACCTCGCGGACGATGCCCTGGCGGCGGGCGGCCACCTGGATGATGCCGCCCTCGATATCGGCCTTGCCGTTGGCGATGGCGGCGTAGGGGCTGACCTCCTGCTGGGCGGCGGCGACTTCCAGCTTCTTCTTCTTCTCGGCCGCCTGGCCCTTCATGAAGAAGAAGCCGCCCACCAGGGCGACGAGGACGACCAGGACGATCCAGAAGGACTTACGGCGCAGGAACGCGGGCATGAACGGAAATTCCCCCAGATAGTCAGTGGCTGAGCGGCGTGGGATGGGCGTCGGGCGTGCGGCGCACGTCGTCCAGGATCCGGCCGTCTTCGATGTGGATGACGCGGTCGGCATAGGCCTCGAGCCGCGGGTCGTGGGTCACGCAGATCACCGCCGCGCCCCGCTCGGTCGCGGCGCGACGCAGCAGGCCGATGACGATCTGGCCGCTCTTGCCGTCCAGGGCCGAGGTCGGTTCGTCGGCGAAGATCAGGTTCGGGTTCTTGGCCAGCGCCCGGGCGATGGCCACGCGCTGCTTCTCGCCGCCCGACAGTTCGGAGGGGCGCTGGTTGACGCGCGGGCCCAGGCCCACCTCTTCCAGCGCCGCCTGGGCGCGCTTGGCGGCTTCGCCGGCGGGCACGTCCTGGTACTTCAGCGCCGTCATCACCTGCTGCTTGGCGGTGAGGGCGGGGAACAGGTTGAAGCCCTGAAAGATGAAGCCGCAGTGGTCGAGGCGGAACTTGTCGATCTTGCCGGGCGGCAGCTTCCACAGGTCTTTGGTCTCCAGCGCCGAGACCAGGCCCTCATCGGGCTTGAGCAGGCCCGACAGCGCCGCCACCAGGGTCGACTTGCCCGAGCCGGACGGGCCCATGACCATGGTCACGTCGCCATGGCGGGCGTCGAAGTCCACGCCCTTGAGCACCTCGATGAACTGGCTGCGGCCGGTCTTGAAGCGCTTGACCAGGCCCTTGGCCCGCAGCGCGGTCTCGCCGTGCGTGAAAGGGGTCATGGCGTTCATCGCAGAAGGTCCGCCGGTTGGCTCTTGGAGAGCACGCCGAGCGACAGCAGGCCCGACAGGATGGCGATCACCAGCAGGAAGATGCTGATCGCGATGACCAGCGGCACGGGGAAGGCCATGGGCAGCCCGCCCAGCGCGGCCAGGCTGGCGACCAGCCAGGTGAAGACGCCGGCCATCAGGATGCCGGCGACGCCGACCCAGAAGCTCAGCTCCATGACGATGGCCCGCAGGCTGCCCATCGACACCCCCAGGGCGCGCAACGAAGCGAACTCCTTGATGTTGGCCATGATCGCCCCGCGCAGGGTCTGCCAGGTGATGGCGATGCCGATGATCGCGCCCATGATCAGGGCGAAGATCAGGATGATGCTGATGAAGCTCTCCTTGAACATCGCATTGGAGTTGGCGTCGGCCAGCTCTTGGCGGGTCCAGGCGCGGTACTTGCCGTCGGCCTTGGCGTTCAGCTGGGCCACCACGACCTCGGCGCGCGAGGGATCGTCGATCTTGACCAGCAGGGGGCCGACGCGCGGACCGGTGTCGGCCTCGCCCAGCATCCGCAGGGTGTCGCGCGACATGACCAGGGTGGCCTGCATCATGTTCGGATAGCCGTGGGTGATGGCCGCGATGGTGATGGTCTTGCCGTTGTAGAGGGCCTTGTCGCCCTTCTTGACGCCCAGGCGCTTGAGCGCGGTCTCGTCGACCGCGACGGCGTAGGGCTGGCGCAGGGCCTCGATCAGGCTATCGCTGTAGTCGGTGGGCACGGTCACGAAGTCGGGCACCGCGTCGATGATTGTGACGTTGACGAACTCGGTCTTGCGGTTCTTCGGCTTGGCGCCGGGGATCGTGACGCCGGCGTTGGGCACGATGTTCTGGAAACGGCCGCCGGAGTTGTCCAGCGGCGCGATCTGCATCACCTCGGGGTGGCTGTAGATCTGCGGGATCAGGCGCCGCGGCACGCCCGATGGGCCGCCGTTGAACAGCGCCGTCGCGCCGGGCGCCAGGATCATGACGTCGGCGCGCGAGCGGTCGATCTGGGCGGTGAACGCCTTGCCGATCCCCATGAACATGCCCAGGAAGGCCAGCACCAGCAGGCCCGAGAAGGCCAGGGCGACCACGGCCGCCATGTAACGACGCCACTCGTAAAGCAAAGTGGCCAAGGCCAACGACATGCGGACTCCCGATCCCCCAATCGACGGTTGAGGAATGAACGGCGATCGTCGAGCGGCCAAGTTAAATCGGGGTAACGGGGATTTCGGAGCAGAAATATTTTTCGGCGCCGCCCAAGAAGGCTGGTTCGACCGCGATCCCGGCGCTAAGCGGCTAGGTCGTGCAGCGATCCTTCGCGTCCCTTTCCGCGCTCGGCGCGGTCCTGGCCCTGGCCGCGTGCGGCGACGCGCGGGCCGACGAGGGCATGTGGACCTTCGACGCGATCCCGTTCGCCCGGATCGAGGCGGCGACCGGCGCCAAGCTCAGCCAGGCCTGGCTGGATCAGGCCCGCGCCTCGGCGGTGCGGCTGACCAACGGCTGCTCGGGCGGGATCGTCAGCGCCCAGGGCCTGGTCCTGACCAACGCCCACTGCATCGCCGAGTGCGCGCAGGGCCTGTCGAGCGGCGGCCACGACTACGCCCAGGACGCCTTCCTGACCGACAGCCAGGAGGAAGAGGAAAAGTGCCCGGGCCTGCAGGCCGAGGTGCTGCTGGCGATCACAGACGTCACCGACCAGGTGCGCGCCGCCGTCGCGGGCAAGGCGGGCAAGGACTTCGTCCGGGCGCGCGAGGGGGCGCTGGCCCTGGCCGAGCTGGCCGCCTGCGGCGAGGACCAGACGCTGCGCTGCCAGGCCGTCAGCTTCTTCCGGGGCGGGCAGTACAAGGTCTACAAGTTCCGCCGCTACAACGACGTGCGCCTGGTGTTCTCGCCCGAGCTGGCGGCCTCGGCCTTCGGCGGCGATCCCGACAATTTCAACTTCCCGCGTTTCGCCTTCGACGCCGCTTTCCTGCGGCTCTATGCCGACGAGGCGCCGGCCCCGACCTCGGTGTTCCTGAAGTGGCGCAAGGAGCCGCCGGCCGAGGGCGAGGCCAGTTTCGTGGTCGGCAATCCCGGCTCGACCGAGCGCCAGCTGACCGTGGCCCAGCTGGAGACCCAGCGCGATCTGGCCCTGCCGATGGCCCAGGCCCAGCGCCTGGAGCTGCGCGGCCGCCTGCTGCAGTTCGGCGCCGACGATCCCGACCAGAAGCGCGACGCCGCCCAGGCCCTGGCCTGGGTCGAGAACGGCGTGAAGACCGGGCAGGGGCGTCTGGCCCTGCTGAACGACCGCGCCTTCATGGCCGCGCGCCAGGCCGACGAGGACGCGTTGAAGGCCAAGGTCGCCGCCGATCCCAAGCTGGCCGTAGAGACCGGCGGGGCCTGGGACAAGGTCGCCGCCGCGCAGGATCCCGCCCGCGACCTCTATCCGGCCCTGCGCCAGCTGGAGAACGGTCCCAGCGGTTCGGAACTCTTCTACTACGCCCGCCTGCTGGTCCGCGCGGCGCTGGAGCGCGGCAAGCCCGAGGCCGAGCGCCTGCCGGAATATGCCGACGCCCGCCTGCCGCTGATCGAGCGCAAGCTGCTGGACGCCCCGGCGCTGGAGCCGGCGCTGGAGCGGATCTATCTGGAGCACTGGCTCTTGAAGACCCGCGAGGTCCTGGGCGTCGACAGCCCGCAGGTGAAGACGCTGCTGGGCGGCGAGAGCCCCGAGGCGCTGGCGCAGCGCCTGGCCCAGACCAAGGTGGTCGATCCGGCCTTCCGCACCGACCTGTGGGCCGGCGGCCGGGCGGCGGTCATCGCGTCCGACGATCCGCTGGTCGCCTTTCTGCTGAAGATCGACCCGATGTCGCGGCAGGCGCGGGCGGCCTATGAGGCCCAGGTCTCGGGACCTGTCGACGCCGCCGCCGAGAAGATCGCCCGCGCGCGCTTCGCCGTATCGGGCGATGCGGTCTATCCCGACGCGACGTTCACCCTGCGCCTGTCGTACGGCAAGGTCGCCGGCTGGCGCGAGAAGGGCAGGGCGATCGCGCCCTTCACCACCTTCGCCGGCTTCTACGGCCGGGTGACGGGCGCGGAGCCCTTCGCCGCCGCGCCGCGCTGGCTGGCGGCGCGCGCGGCGCTGAAGCCCGACACGATCCTGAACTTCGTCACCACCAACGACATCGTCGGCGGCAATTCCGGCTCGCCGGTGCTGGACGCGCAGGGGCGGCTGATGGGCGCGGCCTTCGACGGCAATATCCACGCGATCGGTGGGACCTACGGCTACGACGCCGCTTCGAACCGCTCGGTGGTGATCTCGACCGGGGCCATCGAGGAAGCGCTGGCGAAGGTCTACGGCCGCACCGCCCTGCTGGACGAGCTGTCGGGGAAGTAGAGCCTGCCGCAAAGGCTCAAAATCGGCCGCTCGGCGCTGTCCCGGATTTGCGCATTTCACCGACGCAACACGCCGAAACGTGGAACGCTTTTCGCTCCTTGCTTTGTGCGCCGGCTTCTCGGCGCGCACGGCGCAGGCCTCCAAGAGCCCGCGTCGCAGCTGAGGAAGAGATATGACATCCATATCCAGCTTGAGCTCCTCCTCGGATCTGACGCGCCTACGCCAGATCCAGGAGGCGGCCTTCAAGTCCGCCGACGCCAACGGCGATGGGCAACTGTCGCTGAGCGAGTTCCAGTCGGTCGGGCAAAATATGCAGCCCCCGTCCGGCCCTCCCCCCATGAAGGGCGACGGCGGGGCGTCCGATCGTTTCGGCGGCGACACATTGACGGCCCTGCTGTCGACCCAGTCGGCCGACGATCTGTCCAGCTCGCTGGTCAAGAACGGCGACACCGATGGCGACGGGAAGTTGAGCGCCAGCGAGATCTCGACGGCCCTGGCCGCCAACGCGCCCAGCGACGCGCCGGCGGGCGCTTCGGACAAGATGGCCGCCGACATCGTCTCGGCGCTCGACACCGACGGCGACGGCAGCCTGTCCACGTCGGAGATCTCGGCGGCGATCACCAAGGCCGCGTCGGACGAGCAGTCGTCGCAGACGGCCAGCGCCGATACGACCAGCACGGACGCGACCAGCTCGACTTCGGGCAGCGTCAGCGGCGCGCATCACCATCACCACCATCACGGCGGCGGCGGCGGCGCGGGCGCGACCGAGAGCGCCAGTGGTTCGAGCGGCGCGAGCAGCGCCAGCGGCTCGTCCGGTTCCAGCACCACGTTCGACGCGCTGGACACCAACAAGGACGGCGTCGTCTCGGCCGAAGAGCTGGCCGCGGCCAACAAGGACTCCAGCGGCGCGGCCGACGGCGCGGCCAGCCTGATCAAGGCGGCCGATACGAACGGTGACGGCTCGCTGAGCGTCAGCGAGTTCTCGGCCATGTTCGACCAGAGCAAGACCGGCGGGACCGACGCCTCGTCGAGCCTGACCAGCATGCTGACCGGTTCGAGCAACGCTTCGGACCTGATGCAGAAGCTGCTGGCGCAACTGGACGCGGCGATGAGCACCAGCTCGACCTCGTCCTCGACCAGCAGCACGTCCAGCACGACGGGCGTAAATACGACGGCCTGATATCGACGTTTGCGCGCGGGACCCAGTTCGGGAATGGCCGAGGGGGTGGGTTCCGCGCGTAGGGCGTCGTCATGCGGGACGAGCGCATGCAGGAAGGGCGTGTCCGGACGGCAATCGCGTCTTCCTTAACCATTCCTTACGCAAGGCGCTTGCGTGCGACGGCTGACTTGGTGTCATTCTTCGCCCCTTGGTCGGCGTCGCGGGGGCGTCGCCTCTTTGTAAGGTCTTCGTTTTGATGTTCCGTCCCGAGAACGTTCAGGCCCTGGCGGGTCTGGCGCTCACTTTGGGCCTATGCTGGCTCGTCTCCGAGAATCGCAAACGCTTCCCCTGGGTCCTGGCGATCGGCGCGCTGATCTTCCAGGTGCTGCTGGTCCTGGTGCTGTTCGGCCTGCCTCAGGCTCAACACATGATGCAGGGCGTCAACGGCGCGGTCGAAGCGTTGGGCTCGTCGACGCAAGCCGGCACCAGCTTCGTGTTCGGCTTCCTGGCCGGCGGACAGCAGCCCTATCCGGTCAGCAATCCGGGCGCGGGCTTCATCTTCGCCTTCCGGGTCATGCCGGTGATTCTGGTCGTCTGCGCGCTGTCGGCGCTGCTGTGGCACTGGCGGATCCTCAAGTGGCTCGCCCAGGGCTTCGGCTTCGTGTTCCAGAAGACGCTGGGCCTGCGCGGCCCGCCGGCCCTGGCCACCGCCGCCACCATCTTCATGGGCCAGATCGAAGGCCCGATCTTCATCCGCGCCTATCTCGACAAGCTGTCGCGGTCCGAGCTCTTCATGCTGATCGCGGTCGGCATGGCCTGCGTCTCGGGCTCGACCATGGTCGCCTACGCCACCATCCTGCACGACGTGCTGCCCAACGCCGCCGCCCACGTGCTGACGGCCTCGATCATCTCGGCTCCGGCCGGCGTGCTGCTGGCCCGCATCATCGTGCCGTCGGATCCGATGGAGAAGGGCGGGGACCTGGATCTCTCGACCGAGGACAAGACCTACGGCTCCTCGATCGACGCGGTGATGAAGGGCACCACCGACGGCCTGCAGATCGCGCTGAACGTCGGCGCCACCCTGATCGTCTTCGTGGCCCTGGCCACCATGGTCGACAAGATCCTAGGCGTCATGCCGCCGGTCGGCGGCGCGCCGCTGAGCATCGCCCGCGTGCTGGGCGTGATCTTCTCGCCCCTGGCCTGGTCGATGGGCGTGCCCTGGAAGGAAGCCGGCACGGCCGGCGGCCTGCTGGGCGTCAAGCTGATCCTCACCGAGTTCACCGCCTTCATCCAGCTGGCCAAGGTCGGCGGCGTGGCGCTGGACGAGCGCACGCGGATGATCATGACCTATGCGCTCTGTGGCTTCGCCAACATCGGCTCGGTCGGCATGAACGTCGCCGGCTTCTCGGTCCTGGTGCCCCAGCGCCGCCAGGAAGTGCTGAGCCTGGTCTGGAAAGCGATGATGGCCGGCTTCCTGGCCACCTGCCTCACCGGCTCGCTGATCGGCCTGATGCCGCGGAGCCTGTTCGGGCTTTGATCAACTAAAAGTTGCCCCTATTCTCTCCCTTCCCCCTTCGATGGGGGAAGGGTTGGGGATGGGGGTGACAGCGTGTCCGAAGAATCCGCGAGACCCAGACACGCCCCCGGCGCGATCAAACGCGCCCGCCGTCTGCGACGCGAGATGACCGTCAGCGAACGGGTCCTTTGGGAAGCCCTCCGCGCGCTCAATCTCCACATCCGCCGCCAAGCGCCGGTCGGCCGCTATGTCGCCGACTTCATCCACCACGGCGCGCGCCTCGTCATCGAGGTCGACAGCGGTTGGCACGATCATCCCGAAGCTCAGTTGAGAGACGCCGAGCGCGACGCCTGGCTCGCTGAGCAGGGCTACCGCGTCATGCGGGTTCGCGATGGCGAGGCGTTCGGTAATCCTTACCTCGTGGCCGAGCGCGTCGCGGCGGAGATTCAGCGGTCACCCCCATCCCAACCCTTCCCCCATCAAGGGGGAAGGGCTTTTACTGCGGGCAACGGGAGGACCAAATGAAACTCTACGACAGCCGCCGCGCGCCCAATCCTCGTCGGGTTCGCTGGTTCATGGCCGAGAAGGGGATCGAGGACGTCGAGATCGTCGACGTGTCGATCTTCGAGGGCCAGCACAAGACGCCCGACTATCTGGCGAAGGCCGGCCTGCCGCATCTGCCCGCGCTGGAGATCGACGAGACGACGACCATCACCGAGTCGGTCGCCATCTGCCGCTATCTCGAAAGCGTCTATCCCGAGCCCAACCTGTTTGGCCGCGACGCCAAGGAGGCGGCCGTGATCGAGATGTGGATGCGGCGCGCCGAGATGATGGTGTGCACGCCGATGATGATGGCCGTGCGTCACACCCATCCGGCGATGGCGGGCATCGAGACCCAGATCCCCGAGGTGGCGGAGACCAACCTCAAAGCCGCCGAGCGGTCGCTGAAGATGCTGGACCGCCGGCTGGGCGAGAGCGAATTCATCGCCGCCGAGCGTGTGACCATGGCCGACATCCTGGCCATCACCGCCATCGACTTCGCCCGCATGATCCGCTTTCGGCCCGCTAAAGAGCTGGAGCACCTGAACCGCTGGCGTGAAGCGATGATGGCGCGGCCGGCGGCGGAGGCGGGGGTCTGAGGCGTTGAAATCCTCCCCCCAGCGGGGGAGGTGGCGCGAAGCGCCGGAGGGGGAAGTGCGACTGAGCCGGCTTCTTCCCCCTCCGTCGTCGCGACGCGCCGACACCTCCCCCGCTAGGGGGAGGATTTGGACTATCGAGCCCGGATCTTCTTCACCACGCCCGAGAAGTTCAGCATCGGTCCGCTGCCGGTCGAGATCAGGCCGCGGATGAACAGCAGCGAGCCGCCGGCCTTGATCACTTCCCCTGTAGAGGTGACGAGGTCGCCGGGCTTGGCGGGGCCGATGAATTCGCCGTTGAGGCTGACGGTCACGGCGCGGCTGTCGGCCAAGGCCTTCCAGCCGATCGCGAACAGGGAGAAGTCGGCGAAGGTCATCATGCAGCCGCCGTGCATGAAGCCGCCGCCGTTCATGTGCTTCTTCTCGGCGCGGAAGGCGGCGGTGATCGCGCCGTCGGCGTCTTCCCGGAAGTAGAACGGGCCGGACTGGTCCTCGAACGGATCCATGCCCTGCCAGGTGCGCCAGCCGGCCCATTCGCCGTCCTCGACCACGCGCGGACCGCTCCAGATCTCGTTGCCGCCGTCCATCGTTCCATCCCCTGAGCTTGTTCTTATCGATGTTCAGTTAGAAGGGCGCGTCCATCCGCGCAAGCTGGTGGTCTCGCCTCTGCTGACAATCCGTGGCAAGGGAGCGCTCATGACTTCCCCGATCCAAGACACGATCCTGTCCCAGCTGGCCGCGCTGCCGGCGGGCAAGTCGATCGACCCCATGAACGTCGCCAAGGCGATCCAGCCCGAGCGCTGGCAGCAGATCCTGGGCCACGTGCGCACCAACGCCATCGAGCTGGCCCGCGAGGGCAAGATCGTCGTCCTGCGCCACAACAAGCCGGTCAATCCAGAGAAGTTCAGGGGCGTCTACCGCCTGCGCCTACGCATGGAGGGCGACCCGACCAGCTTCGAGGATACCGCGGTCGAAGACGAGACTGGCGACGAAGCGTAAGGCTTGACCTTCGGGCGATCGTGACGGTGTTCTTCCGCCTCAGGGGGAAGAACACATCATGCGCAAAGCCGCGATCGCGGTCGTGCTGTCGGCCGTTACGGCGCTGGGCGCGCTGACGCCCGCGCCGGCCCTGGCCTGGAACGACCAAGGCCACATGGCCGTCGGCGACATCGCCTATGACACGCTGTCGGTCCGCCATCCGGAAACCGTGGCCGCCATCGTGGCGATCATGCGCGACCATCCCGACCACGCTCGCTTCGAGCAACGCCTGGCGGGGCTGAGCGGCAAGGCGCGCGAGCGGCGCTTGTTCGCCCTGATGGCTGTCTGGCCCGACGACACGCGCGGCAGCCCCAACGACCATCCCGACTGGCACTACGCGCTGAAGCTGGTCTCGCCGTCGCGCTTCGTCCTGCCGTTCACCGCGGGCAAGGCCGACCAGGCCTTCCGTGAGCAGCTGGCCATCGCTCGTGACCCTAAGGCGCCGCGCGCCAAGCGGGCCATCGCCCTGTGCTGGGTCATGCATCTGGTCGGCGATCAGCATCAGCCGCTGCACGCCGGGCACTGGTTGTCGTGGGACTATCCCAAGAGCGATCGCGCCGGCTCGATCGCCTATGTCCGTCGCCAGGCGGGCGCGCCGCCGGTCGACCTGCACGAGCTGTGGGACAGCGCGCCCAATCGCCCGTCCGCCAGTCACGAGGCAGGCGGCGAGGCCGTGGCCGCCGCCGCCGAAGCGGCCCATCCGCGTCCGGCCCATAGCGACTTAGGCTCTGATCCGTCGGCGTCGCTGAGCGCCTGGGAGCATGAAAGCTGGGGGCTGGCCAAGACCGTGGCCTATCGCGACGGCGACCTGCCGCGCAGCCCGGACAAGGCCAAGGCTCCGGTCCTGCCGGCCGGCTACATGACGCAGATGCGCAGCCTCGCCGACGCCAGGGTGGCCACGGCCGGCTATCGCCTGGCCGACGTGCTGGCGCTGGTGCGACTGTAACGCCCGGCCGCGCTTGCGTTCGGGCGAGCGGGGCTTAAGTGGCAAGCCATGCCTCTCGACGAGATCCTGGCCGATATCGCGGCTTGCCGGGCCTGCGCGCCGTACCTGCCGCATACGCCTCGGCCCGTGACGCGGGTGCGCGAGGAGACCCGCATCCTGATCGCCGGCCAGGCGCCGGGCCGGCTGGTCCACGAGACCGGCCTGCCGTTCAACGACCCGTCCGGGAACCGCCTGCGCCAGTGGATGGGGATCGACCGCGAGACCTTCTACGGCCGGCCCGAGATCGGCGTGGCGGCCATGGCCTTCTGCTTTCCGGGCACCAATCCCAAGGGCGGCGACTATCCGCCGCCGCCCCGCTGCGCGGCGTTGTGGCGGTCGCAACTTCTCGCCGAGTTGCCGAACGTCGAACTGACCCTGCTGGTCGGTAGTTATGCGCAGGAGTGGGCGCTGCCCGGCCGGACGGGCAGGACCATGACCGACACCATCGCCGCCTGGCGCGACTTCGGGCCCAACGTCCTGCCGATGCCGCATCCGTCGTGGCGCAACACCGGCTGGTTGAAGCGCAATCCGTGGTTCGAGGAAGAGGTCACGCCCTATCTTCGCCAGCGCGTCGCGGACATTCTGAACCGATGAACCGCCGCGCTCTGATCCTGTCCGCCTCGGCCGCCACGCTGGCCGCCTGCGCACCGCTGCGCCAAACACCAGATCTGGCAGGGCCGGGCTTCAACGGTCCCCGGATCGCCGACGACGGCTTCGTCAGCTTCGACGGCGCCAAGTTGGGCCTGATGCGCTGGCTGCCGGCCGCCGAGCCAGACTGGGTGGTGGTCGGGCTGCATGGCATGAACGACTACTCCAACGCCTTCCATCTGGCCGCCGTCTGGTGGGCGGGGCAGGGGATCGCGACCTACGCGCTGGACGTCCGGGGCTTCGGCCGCTCGCCCCAGCGCGGGGTCTGGGCGCCGACCAGCCTGGTGCTGGACGACGTGCGGGCCCTGGTGACGGCGGTCCGCGCGCGGCATCCGAACGCCAGGATCGCCCTGGCCGGGGTCAGCATGGGCGGCGGCCTGGCCATCGCCGCCATGGCCTCGGACAACCCGCCGCCGGTCGACAAGCTGATGCTGTTCGCCCCGGCCGTCTGGGGCTGGTCGAACCAGCCGTTGCCCAATCGCCTGAGCCTGTGGGTCACCGCCCACACGATCGGCCAGTGGGTGGTCAAGCCGCCGGACTGGCTGATCCGCAACATCGCCGCCTCGGACAATATCGACGAGCTGCGCCGCATGGGCCGCGATCCGCTGATGATCTGGGGCGCGCGGTCCGACACCATCTACGGCCTGGTGGGGCTGATGGAGAAGGCCTGGCGCTCGACGGGCGGGATCAACGTCCCGACGGCCTGGTTCTACGGCGCGCGCGACCAGGTCATTCCGCGCGAGCCGACGGTCGAGGCCATCGGCCGCCTCAAGCCCGGTGCGCGCACCGCCTACTACGCCCACGGCTACCACCTGCTGCTGGTCGACAAGCAGGCCGCCAACGTCTGGGGCGACGCCCTGGCCTTCCTGCGCGACGCGCCCGGACCCTGGCCGCCGTCGGGCGCGCCGCCCATTCCGGACACGGTCAAGGCGATGACAGCGTTGGACCCGCCAAAGCCGCCCAAGACACGGATGTCGCAGCGCCAGCGTTCGGGCTTGTGACGGGGTGAAAGGGGGCGTACACCCCGCCGCATTCATTCTGGCTAAGGCGAGACCGGCAGCATGACCTTGTTCGATTCCCCCGATTTCGAGGGACATGAAGGCGTCCATTCGTTCTTCGACGAAAAAACCGGTCTGAAGTCGATCATCGCGATCCACTCCACCGCGCGCGGCCCGGCCGCCGGCGGTTGCCGCATGTGGGACTATTCCAGCGCCGACGCGGCCCTGACCGACGCCCTGCGCCTGTCGCGTGGCATGTCGTACAAGAACGCCATGGCCGACCTGGACTTCGGCGGCGGCAAGGCCGTGATCATCGGCGACAGCCGCAGCCAGAAGACGCCGGCCCTGTTCGAGGCTTTCGGCCGCGCCGTCGACAGCCTGGGCGGCCAGTACTGGAC
>FTCT01000625.1_pt1 | contig 13247 bp, 10 predicted proteins | sample 1658881 | NCBI WGS metagenome assembly FTCT01 (sample SAMEA3914864, study PRJEB12502) | metagenome | biome: forest; material: soil | place: USA | collected 2012-03-12 | depth 0.3 m | reverse complement strand
GCGAACCACGCGCCGTCATAGCCCTTGGGAGCGCCGCCATAGCTGGGCAGGTTGGGCTCATTGAACAGTTCGGCGGCGTAGATGTTTCCGCCGATGGCGCGGGTGTAGTCGACCAGCGGCTGGGCCTGGAGCGGCGTCCACAGGCCAGCCTGATCGCGCACGGCGGTGTTGACGGTGAAGGACATCAGGAGCTTGGCGTCGACCGCGCGTGCGAAATCGATCACGCCTTTCCATTGGGCGCGCGTCAGCACCGAGCCATAGCCTGCGGGCGGCTGGGCCAGGGGCGGTTTGTCGTCGTTCTGGAAATAGACCGAATTGGCCGAGGTGCCGCTGGTGCGCAGATAGGCCGGACCCAGGGCGGAAGCCAAGGTGCGAAGACGGGCGTTGTAGAGATCCAGGGGCTTCTCAAGCTTGACGCCGCTCATCACGGTGGCGACGCGTTCATCGCTGCGGGTCTGGTCGTCTGCGGGGCCGGAGGCGGATTTGGCCGGCGGCGCCGGCATGCCCGTGATGGCGATCAGATCCAGATTATAGGCCTGGAAGCGCGGATCGACATGTCCGACCAGCGCCAAGTGTTTGGGCGAAATCGTCGTCTCGTCGGCCTTGGCGAGCGTTCCGGTCGCGCCGACCAGGCATACGGCCCAGGCAAGGCCGACGCGCCGCGCCGCTGGCGCTCTTCGGGCCCTTGCGGCCTTGGCCGTCCCCGCGCCGACAAGCATCCGGCCTTTTTCCATGATGCGATCTCTCCCCTGGTCGGCGCTTGTTTTTTGGCCCGGTCGCCGCGATCTCACCTTTTGTCCGCTAGTATCTTCGTGTCAATAAAATATACCAACGGTATGATAATGGCCGACAGGCTTGCGATCCGCCGTCTTTACGGCGAGGAAGATCGCTGGCCATGGCGGCTGGAGACGATGATGCCGAGCAAAGCCCGCCGCCAAGGCGATCTGGCAGCCGCGCCACCGGCGGACGCACCGCCGCGCAATCGACGCGGGAGGCCGTCCCTTCGCCAGGCCGAGTTCATCGACCAGCGCGTCCTGGACTCGGCGCGGGCGTGCTTTTTGGAGAACGGCTTTAGCGGCACGACGATGGACGCCATCGCGGCGCATGCCGGCGTCACCAAGGTCACGCTCTACCAACGCCATGCCGACAAGGAGGCGCTGTTGCGCGCCGTCATGCACGAGCGCATCGCCACTTGGTCGATCATCTCTCGAGAACGGACCAGCTCGCGGGGGGAAACGCTCGATCAGCGATTGCGTCACTACGGGCGCTCCGTGCTCCGATGGAGCGCCGACGACGAGATTCGCGCCTTCGCCGAACTGATCCGGGGGTGTTGGGGCGCCGCTCCGTCCGTCGCCCAGGAGATGGAAGCGATCCGCACCGGGCGCATGCTGGATGTGCTGGAGCAGGATATCGTGGAACTGAGCGCGAAGGAGGGGTTGGCCGTCGATCGCCCAAGGCGACTGGCCGAGATGTTCCTGGGCATGCTGACGGCGTTCACCGAGCTCGCGGCGAGTCCATCCTCCAACGAGCCAGCCATCGCTGCCTATGCGGACCAGGCCGTGGACATCCTCATGAAGGGGCGCGAGGCCTGGGCTCATACGCAAGCCCCAGCGCTCGACATTCCAGGCCAAGGCTGACCGCAGACGCCAAGGGACCGCAGGCTGGCTCTTCCGGCCGCAGTCGCGGCTGGACCCGGGCGTGGCGGCCCGGCCGGTCCCGACGGCGCCTGGCCCCTAGGTCACGTACCGAAACGACAATCCCATTTCCCGCAGCAGCCGCCGGTAGCCCAACGAGGTTTTGTCGGCCGGAAAATGAGCCTCCTCGTTCGGATCCAGGGGTAGCTCCTCGGGCGTCTGCCGCTCCACCACCGCGGCGTCTTCGGCGAAGATCTGGGCGTTGAAGGCGTAGACCGCTTCCAAGTCGCCCGTCGTGTCGAAGTTGCGGGCCAAGGGCACGAAGAGGCGGGTCCTGCGGGCAGAGACCGGGCTGGGCAGGTTGAAGATGCTCAAGCGGTCTTCGCCGGGAAAGAAGATGGTCAGGCGGGCCGAGAACGGCGCCTGGATTTCGAAGCGCCGCAGCCAGCGGAAGTCCGGCGGGGCCAGATGGCGCAGGTGGCGGGGAAAGTTGCTGACGTCGCTCCAATAGTCCGTGCGCAGGCCCTCGTCGGTGAACCTGGTGTCGTAGATCGGCACCACGGGGTCTTCGCGGTCGGCGAAGGCCTCATGGTGGACCCAGGCGAAATGGGCGACATCGACAAAGCCCTCCATCTGGCGGGCGGCCGAGCCGGCGATATCGACGAACGGCGGCAAAATCTGCTGGAAGCCCGCGGCGTCCCACAAGGGAAACTGGGGGATGGCGGCGGCCTCGTCGCTAGGGTCCAGGCAGGTCCAGACCAGGCCGTAGCGCTCGACCGCCGGAAACATGGCCACCTTCAGGCGCGGCGAGGGCTCCAGCCCCGGATGGGCCGGAATCTTGCGGCAGCCGCCATCGGGACCGTAGCGCAGGCCGTGGTAAGCGCAGATGATCTCCTCGCCCTCGACCCAACCCATGCTGAGCGGCAGGCCACGATGAGGGCACAGGTCGCGGGCGACGCATACGGTCGAGCCCGCCCGATACACGACGAGCGGCAGGTCCAGCAGCGTCACGGCCAGAGGTCTTTCGGCAAGATCGACAAGGCGGGCGATCGGGAACCACTGGCGCGCCAGGATCGCCCAATCACCGGGGTCGAACGTGCATCCGCGCGGGACAAAGCCTTGGGGAAGAGGACCGATCTTGACCTGAGGGGCTGTCCCGCGACTTTGAACGGCAACGGTCATGACGTCAGCTCCACGAAGAACTGAGGTCGACAATGAGTAATAGGAAAATTACTTATAGCCCGGGGCGAGCAACCGGACATGAATTCGTCGCGGCGCCGAAAAAGCGGTCATTCTGGAGCCGCCCATCACCCAGGCTGATGTCGTCTGCGGCCGTGGGGCGCTTGGAGGACTCGGCGAGGGGAATGCCGAGTCCTCCGCGCCGGGGACGATGCGCCACGAGAGCCAGTCGGCTCCCGCCACGCCAGGTCATCCGACGTGATTGAGCCTGAAGGGGTGACCTTCGGGATCTCGAAGAACAGACTGGTACCAGCCATAGTAGGTTTCGAATGGCGCCTTGACGAGCGTGGCGCCCAGCAGGAGCGCTTGCTGCGTGGAAGCGTCGACCGCCTCCCGATCCGGCAGCTCGAAGGTCAGCAGGGCGCGGTCGCCGCCGCCGGTAGTGGCCTCTTCAAGGTCCAACAGACCGTAGGCTTCGTGGCCGCTAAAGCCGATCGAGGCCGCGCCGGTGCGCAGGCCACGGAACATCGGCGAGCGGCTTTCGACGATCTCCTCCAACCCAAGAAGGCTTTGATAGAACGCGAACACGACGTCGATGTCGCGGCAGAACAGGTTGACGAAGCACAGCGCGGCGGTCATGCGGCGCGCCCGTAGGTCTTGGCGTACATGTTGGCGATGTGCTGGCCCACGGTGGTCTCCGCAAACAGCGGGCTTCCGGACTTGGGCATGCAGGTTGGCACGCACTTGACCTGGTAGTGGTAGTTCGGATCGAAGAAGGTGGGGCAGGAGTAGCGGTCGCGGCCGCTGCTGTTGTTCAGGACCCTATGCGGTGTTGAATGGTAGAGCCCGTTGGTCAGCACCGGCATCATCTCGCCAAGATTGATGATGAAGGCGTCCTGGACATAGGGCGCCTTGATCCAGTCGCCCGCCGCATTCTCGATCTCCAACCCGCCGACGTCGTCCTGCAGCAGCAGGGTCAGCATGCCCCAGTCGGTGTGGGCGCCGGCGCCCAGCTGGTTGAAAGCGGCGTTGGCCGGATGAGGCGGGTAGTGAAGCAGCCGGCCGATATAAAGCGGGTCAGCAAGGCCTTCGTCGAAATAGGATTCCGGCAGCTCCAGCGAAAGGGCGATGCAGCGCATCAGGTGCGAGCCCAGGCGCACCATGTAGCCCATGTATTCGTTGAACTGCCGCTTGAACGCCGGCGGATCGGCCGGCCACTGGTTGGGACCGGTGTTGGGCACCCCGCCCACGACGTCGGGATGGTCCAGCGGCAGGTCGACCCCCATCAGGAACCCTTCCTTGAGGTCGGGCGGAGAGCCCTCGTCCAGCGTCTGCGCGGCCATCGCCTCAAAGCCGCGGGTGCAACTGGACTTGCTGACGGCGACCTCGGCCTTGACCTCGGCGGGCAGGCTGAAGAAGGCACGCGAAAGCTCGAGATGCCGCGCCATCAGGTCCGGCGGCACGCCGTGGTTCTTGACGTAGAAGAAGCCAGTGTCCCGGCAGGCCTTGTGAATCTCCCAAGCCACGGCCTTGCGATCCTCGATGTCCAAGGAAAAGCTCGGGCCAAGGTCGATCACCGGGATGAATTCGGCGGGTTTGGGGGGCGTGTAGAGTTTCATGGCGGGCTCCCTAGCTGGTCGCTTCGGCGAACTTGGGCGTGTCGTTCATCTTCGCCATCTTGGACTGAAGATGGGCGTAGGCCGTGGTGACGGGGTGTTTGGGCGCGGTGGCGGTGCAGGTTGGGATGCACGCGATGCGCGCGTCGTAATTGGGCTGGTGGAAGAACACGAGCGACTGCCGGCGGCTGCCGATGGCCTTGTCCGGCGGTGGATTGACCACGCGGTGCATGGTCGAGACCCATTCGTCGTTGGTCCAATAGGCCATCAGGTCGCCGAGATTGATGATGAAGGCGTCCGGGACGATCGGCACGGCCTCCCACCGGCCATCGGCCGTCAGGACCTCCAAGCCGCCGGGCTTGTCCTCGGTCTTCAGGATCGTCAGGCTGCCGTAATCGGTATGCGCGCCGGCCCGCAGCTGACCTTCCATCACCCCATCGGGCTGGTCGGGATAGTTGCTCAGGACCAGATTGGTGGTGTGCTTGTCGATCTTGTCGTCGAACCAGGTTTCCTCCAGGCCAAGCCCCAGCGCGCACAGGCGCATCAAGAGGCCCGCCAGCCGTTCCATCTGGCGATAATAGGCCTCGATCGCGGGGCGGAAGGCCGGATCCTGCGGCCAGATATTGGGCAGGAAGACGCCTTGGGCCACCTCGGTGCGGTAGTAGGGATCGGACGCATCCACCTCGATCGGCCCGAGCGTGAAATATTCGCGGTGATCGGGTTTGGCGTCGACCTCGTCGATCGTACTGGCCAGATTGCCCGTCTCCAGTCCGAAATAGCCGCGATAGGCGCCCTTCGCTGCGGGGCGAGATCGGGCCTTCTCGGCGGCCGGCAGGTCGTAGAACCGCCGTGTCGCCGTTGAGGCCGCCTCGATGACGTCCAAAGGCACGCCATGGCCGCGCACGACCAAGAAGCCGATCGACCTTGCGGCCTGGTCGATCTGCCTGGCGACGGCCAGCTTGTCGGCTTCGGAGCCCAGGCGGGCCGGGGTCAGATCGATGATCGGTACGCAGTTCAAAGCAGTCACGACAGGCTCCATTCGATGGCGATCAGAGGTCAACGGGGCCCGCAGGCGCGACGCGAGGCGCGCCTGGGGGCGAAGACAAGCGATCGAAAACGAGATTGAGGGCGATAGCGCTGGCGATGCCGATCAGCATCCCGTTCTCCAGGAACGGCGCCAGCGCCTTGGGCAATTGGCTGAACAGGGTCGGGCGAAACATCGGCAGCAGGCCCAAGGCCAGGCTCACCGCCACAATGGTCTGGCGGCCGGGGCGGGCGTAGTCGACCTCGCTCAAGGCGTGGACGCCGGCGGCCGCGACCATTCCAAACAGCATCAGGCCCGCGCCGCCCAGCACCGGCGCTGGCAAGCCCGCGACCAGCAGGGAGAGCCTGGGGACCATCGCCAGGAGCACCAACAATGCTCCGGCGGCCGCGCACACCCAGCGGCTGGCCACTCCCGTCAGCCCCACCAGGGCGATGTTCTGCGAATAGGACGTGCAGGGAAAGCTGCCCAGCAGACCGCCGACGACCGAACCCAGAGCGTCGGTTCGCAGGCCACGAGCCAGGGCCGCCTGGTTGAGCGGGCGTCCCGCGATGCGTCCGAGCATGATCAACATGCCGCTGGATTCCACCAGGGTGATGAGCATCACCAGCACCATGGTCGCCGACGCCACCAGATCGAAATGCGGTAGGCCAAAACGGCCCGGCATTGGCGGCGCGATCCAGGCGCTTTGCGCCAAGGACACGGGCGTCAGAACACCGAGCGCCCCGGCGAAGGCTGATCCGGCGATCATGCCCCAGAGCACGGCGGTCGTCGCCACGAACCCTCGGCCAAAGCGGCTGATCGCCAGGATCGCAAGCAGCGTTACCGCGGCGATGCTCAGGTTGCCGGGCGAACCGAAGCTCGCCGCCCCTCGACCGCCCGCCGCCCAATCGGCGGCCACGCCGATCAGCGAAACGCCGATCAACAACATCGCCGTGCCCGTCACGACAGGGGTGAGGACATGGGTCAGTCGGCTCATGAAGGGGACGACCAGCAGTCCGACCGCGCCTGCGACGATGGCCGCGCCAAACACCTCGGCAAGGCCGTGCGGGCTGGCCGAGGCGATGGCCACGGCCGGCAACGCGCCGACAAAGGTGACGCCCATGACCACCGGCAGCCTGACGCCGAAGGGACCCAGGCCCAGGCACTGGACGATCGTCACCACGCCGCTGGTCAGCAGCGAGCCACTGACGAGAAACGCCGTGTCCGCCGTGGCCAGCTTGAGCGCGCCGGCCACCACCAGCGGAACGGTGATCGCGCCGGCGTACATGCTCAGCACGTGTTGGATCGCCAAGAGAAGGAGGCGAGCGAGCGGCGGACGAGCGTCCACGGCGCCGTTGTCGGTGGACGGGTCCATGGCTAGAACTCGTACCGGACGGTCGCGATCGCCTGGCGGGGCGCGATATACTCCTGGCTCGTGGTGAAGCGGCCGAACGGGTTGGTGTAGCGGGAATTGACGCCGGCCTTGTCGAACGCGTTGGTCACCGCCAGGCGGAAGCTGACGGGCCTGTCGGCCAGCGTGTATTCGGCGCCGAAATTGACCACCGTGTAGGCCGGGACGCGATCGCGGGCGCCGTCGTTGAAGATGCGATACTGGAAGCCCCCGCGGTAGAGCGCTTCGGCCCAGGATCGCAGCTCGCCCGGCCCGATGTCGGCGGTGTGGGTCAGGGTGACGGCGCCTTGCGCCTTGGGCAGCTTGGGCGGCTTGTTGCCTTTGGTGTTGCGCACCTGCTGGGCGCGCAGGCCGATGGTGTAGGCGTCGAACGGCCCATAGCCGAGCGCCGCGGCGGACAGCGTGGCGTCATGGGCCCGCGACGGGTCGAGCGCGAAGTAGTCGCCGACCATCTCGCCGTCCAGGGTCGTGGCGTTCGCGTCGAGGCGGAGCGAGGGGGCCAACTGCCAGCTGACCTCGGCCTCCGCGCCCCAGATGCGCGACTCCGGAATGTTGGCGACCCCGCCCTGATAGGGAACGGGATCTTCTTCCTGATACTGCAGGTTCTTGTAGCTGTAGTAGAAAGCCGCCGCGTTGAGGGTGACGCGATTGTCCAGGAAGCGGTTCTTGGAGCCCAACTCGTAGGCCCAGACGAATTCAGGTTCGAAGGTCAGCGGCACGAGGGCCGGGGTGCTGTTGTTGCTGACGCCGCCGGGCTTATAGCCACGCGAGACGCTGGCGTAGAGCATGCTGCGCGCAGCCAGATCGTAGTCGATCTCGGCCTTGCCGGTCACGGCCTTGGCGTCCGTCGTCTGGTGAGACGCCGGGGCGAAGATGTCGAACAGCGTCTCGTTGACGCTGGTGAAGCGGTCGTAATTGTAGCGCAGGCCCAAGGTCGCCCGCAGGACGTCGCTGGCGTGGAACGTTCCTTGGGCGAAAGCAGCGTAGCTGTAGCGCTGTTGGCGCGAGTTGAGAGCGTAGTCGAGATTGTAGGGATAGTTGGCGAGGGTCAGCGGCAGGGTGAGGTTATAGGTCGGGTTGGGGTCATCACCGACGAATTCGAGAATGTCCTGACCCAGCTTTTGATAGAGCGCATAGGCCCCGACGATGTAGTCCAGCTGGTGATCGCCCTGTGAGGAGAGGTTGAACTCCTGGCTATAGGCGTCGACCTTGTTGTCCCAGTAGGGCATGTGGTCGTAGAGGCCGTAGGCCGCGTAGTTCAGGCGATCGGTGTCGATCTGATTGTGGTTGCGTGTTCGCTGGTAGGAGGTCAGCGACTTGAGGACTACGCCATCGAAATCATACTGAAGGTCCAGGTAGCTTAGGAAGAAGTCGAGTTCGTACTTGTTGGGATAGTCCTGCGAGATCCGTCGCGGATCGGCGTCGGGGTCGTCCAGGTTTTTTTGGGCCGCCCCATGTTCATCGGCGCGGAAGATCTGCGCGGACAGTTGCGCAGAGAATTTCGAGCTAGGCTCCCACCGGAGCGCCACGCGTCCGGAATCGTGGTCGGCGTCATCCAGATCGTAGTCTTCCAGGCCGGTCTGCTTGGCAAAGCCGTCATGGGTGTAGCGTGAAGCGCTGATGCGCGCCGACAGGGTTTGGCTGATGGGCAGATTGACCGCCCCGCTGGCCTTGGCGAGGTTGTAGTTGCCCAGGCTAAATTCGGCAAAGCCCGACACCTGGTCGCTATTGGGCTTGATGGTGATGGAATTGAGCACGCCGCCGGTCGCGCTCTGGCCAAAGACCGTGCCTTGAGGCCCGCGCAGCACCTCCAACCGTTCGACATCCAGGAAATCGGTCTGCAGCGCGTAGGGGCTCACCACATAGACGCCGTCCACATGGAAGGAGGTCCCGGGCACCGCGCTCAGATTGTCGGAGGCCTCGTAACCGACCCCCCGGATCGAAACGACGCGGACGTAGCCGCCGCTCTTGGCGACCGTGAGGCCAGGGACGTAGCCATTGAGATCGCTGATCTGCTGGACGTTGGCGGCCGCCAGCCTTTCAGCGCTCAGCGCCGTGACGGCCAGTGCGGCCTTCTGGAGCGTCATCTCGCGCTTCTCGCCGGTGATCACGACCTCCGCCAGCGTGTTGGAGGTTTCCACTGACGGCGTGGCGGCGGCCGGCTCCGCGGCCAGCGCCGGCATGGCCAGGGCCAAACCCAAGATCGACGCGGCCCCCAACAACAGCGTCCTTGAACAAACCGACTGCCCCACTTGATCCCCCTGGCTGGCGGTCCAAGCGCTCGGCGGCTCGGACACCCTTCAGCTACGGTGGACGGGTGGTGCATTCCAGCGTTAATAATCGTCCATAGTGTCCTAAAAATGTGAACGGTAAGTCATGTTCGAACGCGCGGCGATCTATTTTGACGAAGTGGCCCGGCGAGGGTCGGTACGCAAAGCGGCCGAGCGCCTGAACATCGCGCCCTCGGCGGTGGATCGGCAGATTCTCCAGTTGGAGGCTCGGATCGGCACGCCGCTGTTCGAGCGCCTGCCGCAGGGACTACGCATGACCGCCGCCGGCGAGATGCTGGTGGACGCGATGCGACGTTGGAAGCGCGACTTCGGACGTGTCCAGGCGCAGATCAAGGACCTTCAGGGCCTCTATCGAGGAGAGGTCTCGCTCGCGCTTGTCGAGGGAGCCACGGATTTCATCGCTGACGCCTTAAGCGTGTTCCGCGTCAAGTACCCGGGCATCCAGTACCGAATGCACATCGCCGGATCGCAGGTCGTGGACGATCTTGTCCTCAGCGGCGAGTTCGATCTTGGGCTGACTTTCAACCAGCCCAAGGCCCATACGCTGCGCGCCGAACGATCCTTGATCTATCAGATCGGCGCTGTGGTGCCCGCTGACCATCCATTGGCGACCCGGGAGGAGGTGAGCTTCGCCGATTGCGATCCCTGGGGCGTGATCGCGCCGGACGACTCGATCTCCATCAGGCCGATCCTGGAGAGCGCATGGCAAGCGGCGATGGGCGAACCGCTGCGGGTCAACGCCACGGCCAACAGCATCACCCTGATCAAGGCCATGGTCCGCAGCGGCGTCGGTATCGGCATCCTCACGCGTCTGAACATCCTGGCCGAACTGCGGGCGGGGGAATTTGTCTACATCCCACTCTCCCACCCCAAGATCCCGCTGTCGGTGCTGTCCCTGGTCGTGCAGTCGGGACGGGCGTTGTCGGTGGCCGCCTCGGCGTTTCTGCAGGAGCTCGACGCGGCGATGCAACGCGAGCACGAGCCCTCGGTCTGAAGCTGGCCCGAGCTAGACTAGCGCCGGGCCTGCTTGAGCCGGCAGTGCCCGATCAGGCAGGCCGAGTTGTGCGCGCAAGGCTCGGACCCGTCGCGCCGCACGCGATTTTCGGATGCGGGACAGCCCCCGTTGGCGATGACGCCGCCGTGGACGGACCACGTGCGCTACATGTCACGTCCCACACATGTGCGAAGTCGCCATGCAAGACCAAGGCGCGCAACGTCAGTGTTCGGAGCGATCGGCCACTGGGTTTCGACTGGCCCGCGTCCCACGCCGCCGCACGTTGATCATCGTCCAAGCACCACGACCCTTGGCGATCTGGCCGTCGCCGGTTGGCGTGGGCGTGGCCGGCGGTCTCAGGCCAGCGCGCGATAGGTCAGGGACTTGAAGCTGACGCTGCCCTTGCCGGCGGCGAAGAGGGCAGGGCGCAGGCTCAGGAAGCCGTCGGCGACATTGTGGTTGTAGCCCGCCACCTCGAACGCGCTGTGCAAGGCCCAGGTCAGGCCGTCCCAGCTGTAGGAGAAACTGGCGACATTGTCGCGGTTGACCACGCGCAGGAACATCCGCGTGGCCGGCGGGCGAACAACGGTCCCCAAAATGTCCTGGGCGCCCATCTTGTAGCCGGCCAGCCGCCGGGGCGTGGCGATCAATCCGCAAAAGAACCGCTCATCGTAGAACAGCAGCAGGCCGGCCTGGCCGCCGTCCTTCAGGTCCAACTCGACGGTCAGCTCATAGCGGTGATCGCCGACATCGAGCACGAGCGGCGAGGACGCCGACGGCTTGGTTCCCTGGCCGGCCAGGATCAGCGCGCCGTCTTCCCACCGCGCGCGCTGCGCCCAGCCGTCGGAGGGCATGTAATAGGCCAGGCGCGCGCCCAGGTCGTCAGGCTTGAAGGGGCCCGAGAAGGCGACGCCATGGGGACCGGCGCGGCCGCCGCGTGGCTTTGGCAACGGCTTGGACAGATCGCCGCCCTTGGCCTTGGGCCACCCGTCAGCCGTCCAGGACATGGGCTCCAGCAGCATCTGGCGGCCCAAGGTGCGATAGCCGTTTTCATAGCCGTGATAGATCAACCACCAGTCGCCGCCTGGACCTTCAACCGCCGTCGCATGGCCGCGCGACCACCAGGGCTCGCTGGCGCTGGCTGTGCGCACGATCGGATTGTGCGGACAGTTTTCCCAGGGGCCCCGCACCGAGCGCGATCGGGCGACCACCACCATATGGCTGGTTGGCGGTCCGCCCGTCCCACCCTCGGCCGAGAACATGTAGTACCAGCCGTCTCGCCGCAGCAGCTTGGGACCTTCGAGGGCGAAGTTCTCCACGATCCAGTCAGCGGGGTACTTCCAGCCGTCATAGAGCTTCTGGGCTGCGCCCGTGGCTTTGAGGCCGTCGTCGCTGAGGGGAACGAGGGCGCCGTCGCTGACATAAAGATAGCGCTTGCCATCCTCGCCGACCACATGGCCCGGATCGATGGCGATGTTGACGCCCACATCGACCGGCTCGCTCCAGGGACCTGCGATGCTGGGAGCATGGACGACATAGGTGGCCATCGTCTTGCGTTGCGAAGGTCCCGTGGCCAGGTCATCGAAACGAGGCAGCCATCGCGCGGCGAAGTAGATGTAGTAGCGTCCCTCATGCTTGACGAGATCGGGCGCGTAGACCGAACCGACATAGGTTCTCAGCGCCGGTCCGACCGGCGCCCAATTGACCAAGTCGGTTGATCGCCAGACCACCAGACCCGGATAGTACACGAAGGACGAGGAGACCTTGTAATAGACGCTTCCGTCCTTGAGGACGCTGGGATCGGGCTGATCGCCCGCCAGCACCGGGTTGCGATAGTTCCCGTCCCCCAGATCGGCGCGTCTTTGGCCCTCCACCCCGGCCGACCAGCGCGCCGACGACCGCTTGGCGCCGTCGGCGGGAGAAGGATTTGACGCGGCGTTGGCGGGTGGGGCGGTCTGGGCGGATTTCGCGGCCAGGGGCGCCGCGGCAAGTCCGAGGCCATAGGCGAGGGCCTGGCGGCGGTTCTTCGACATGGCGGTTCTCCCGAGCTGATCCGGCTACCCAAGCCGTTATCGCGAAACTGCGTGCCCGGGTGGAAGCGCGGGCCGAACGGCCGGCCGCCTTGCGGACCTTCTGATTTGTGCAATAGTACGATTGCGTACAGTTGTCTCGCGCTTCGTTGCGATGAAGCGCTTGAACTTTGCGAGACGGGCGCAGGCCTCCCGGCGGCTGGTTCGCCGCGTGGATCGGTGCCCGCGCATCGGCCTGTTCGTGTTGTTTTCGAGAAAAATCCTGGTCAAGCGACCCAAGCAAGTCAGCGGCCAATGAAGCCGCCAACAGGGAGAGAAACCTCATGCACATCTTCGTGGAACACACGATCTATGCGTCGCCTGATGACGTGGCGGCGATCATGTTCGATCCCGATCGGGAGGGCGAATGGATCGCCAAGGGCGGCAAGGCCGAACGCCTGACGCCCGGCGATCTGGCCGTCGGCTCGCGCGTGCGCCACGATGTCGGCGTCCTGGGCTGGCAATTCTCGTTCGTCACCGAGGTCACCGCGCTGGATCCCGGCCGCACGCTGGAAATGAAGACCGTCGATACGCCTGACCAGGGCGCGATCATCTACCAGGTCGTGGAGACCTCCGGCGGCGCGATCGCGTCGATCCACGTGGAAGACGAATCCATGGTGCGCTTCCCGCACTCGGTCTGGGCGCGCAAGAAGCAGGCCGAGGAGAACCTCGCGCATCTGGCCCGGGCCGTGGCGAGCGCTCACGGCGGACCAGTTGGGGAAGAAGACGCGGCCGGCTAACCTTGTCTCGTAAGCGACCGCATCCAGGAGCGCGCGAGACGCTCCTGGATGCGGTCGTACGTGTCTCACGGTCGCCAGGATCGGCACTTGTACACAGTGATTTTTGCATCGCTACAGCCATGGCCTTATGTCCTTAGGACATAAGGCCATGGCTGTACGTTGTCCACCGCGGTTCGCTGAAAAGGCGAGGCGGGCTTGACATATATGCTCCGATGGAATTACGTCCTAAGGACGTAATTCCATCGGAGCGACCTTGTACATAAGCCAGGCTCTGGAAGGCGTTCTGCTG